>Ga0316204_10004169_pt1 | contig 26697 bp, 25 predicted proteins | sample 6monrhotite_MG_2_FD_205661 | JGI IMG/M metagenome (GOLD analysis project Ga0316204, IMG submission 205661) | Microbial mat bacterial communities from mineral coupon in-situ incubated in ocean water Damariscotta River, Maine, United States -... | ecosystem: Environmental > Aquatic > Marine >...
CACCCGCGAAGTCCCATGTCGTCCAGGAGGCCTGTAGGAGCTGCCCTGAGACACGCTGGAACTGATAGAGGTACAGAGTGCCAGTGCCAGTCTCGAAGGCTACCATCGTCTCCCCAACGGGCGAGCGCAGGAGTCTATTGGCAGTCGAGGGGATCAGCTTGGGCACTGCGAGAGTCACGAGGGCCTCATCGAAGGTCTCCCTCTCCTGACCAGGGAAGAACTCACGGAGGTGGGTGTACTGTCCGCTGGTGTACCCGAAGAACAGGCTCTTCCCTGAGATGATCGGAGTCATCGTCGAGGAGTTCTTGAACCTGCTCACCACTGGAGCACTGACCGTCTGGGGTGTCAGCGAGGGCTCCCCGAAGACCCTAGCCTGGGCTTCCTCAGAGAACACAAAGAGTTCACCGTCGAACGTGACAGCATGGTAGAGAGTCTCTCCCTGCAGACCTGAGGGTGAGAAGTCGATCCTCTCACTACCTGGGACAGCGATGACGGTGGAGCGCCAGAAGTTAGTCAGCACGCCAGTCTCCGAGAGGATGATCTCAGACTGTGCTAGGAACCCTAGACGGTTCTGGCTGAAGAAGATGTCGTTGATCGTCTGTCCCACGAACGACGGTGGCTTGTTGGTGTCATCATTGCCTGCATCCCTGAGGTCCCAGTCCACCGTGCGCCACTCGAAGTGCAGTTGGTAGGGCATCCCCGTGGTGGACCCTTTATCATCATCAAGTTTCCTCTGGAGCACATGAGGCATCGTGGTGGCGTCGAAGCCTCCGTTGGATGCCCCTCGGATGCCCGTCTCGTTCCAGGAGCCCTGACCGAATGCGAAGGAGTCCTCAAAGGTCACACCGTCGTCGTCCTTGGTACGGCCCCAGTCAGCCGAAGCAAACTCTACGTAGTAGTCGTCGAATGGGTCGAGGTTGTTGTCACCCACGACCTTCACCACAGCACCGTGCTTGTACACGAGGGGCAGCTTCGAGAGACTGGAGACCTCTTCGGACCACCCAGTGATGAAGTCGCCGTCACGGCTGTCACGGACCTCTAGGAGGTCGATGGTGTCGAAGGGGGTAGAGGTGTATAGCCTCATCGAGGAGTCCCTGTCGCCCGTCTCGAATAGGACAGGAGCCGAAGTCAGCTCGATCTCCCTCTTGATCTCACGAAGGACCCAGGCTGTGTCGAGGAACTTGGTGTTGGTCCTTGCCTTCAACTGGTAGCTGACTGTGTCTGTACCAGACCCGAAGAGGATAGGGTCGAGGCAGGTGATCGTGTTCTCAAACGGATCCAACGACACTGCACTGAACCCTATACCCCCAGGGCTGGTGGTGCTCTGGAGCAATACGAGGTTATCTGCAGCCGTGATCTCAAGGGGCAACACAATCGGCTCCCCTCCCAACCATGCTGGAGTGGCGATGAACGACTGTGTGCCGGGGTTATCTAGATTCACGGGACCATTCGGCAGCACCACAGTAGCCTCCACAGGTTGCCCCATGCCGCTCGTCTGGAACTCCACCGTGTAGGTCACACCATAGTTGGCCTGGATCACGTTGATGCCAATCTGGCCTCCGACGATGTCCGGGTGGTTCACCTTACCAGGAGCCTCTACTACGACCTTGTTGCGGTTGACGACCCAGATGGAGTCCGCGATGGCCTCATAGCGGATGTCATCGAAAGCGGCCCCAGTGAGGTACGTCGGGGCATCACCGTATACGATGATCTCCTGCCCGTTCTCGTCGAAGACATAGAGTTGGTTGTTCCCAAAGACCACCGTGTAGGGGATCCCATCGCGCTCAAAGGTCACTACACGGTTGCCCGTATGGTCGTCCTCAAGCTCCCTCACGAACCTCGACGGTTGTCTCTTGGTGGCACCCTCGGACGGGAAGAACTCCACGTTGACAGCATCCTCAACGAGACTGCTTCTCCGAATGGCCGGTGACTGTTGACTGATGCCACCGAGGAAGGCTGGCACGGAGAAGCGTGTGGTAGTCATCTAGAGCATCGGGTTGTTTCGGGGACTACCTGGGACTTCGTTGGAGCCATGCAGGTAGGGGAGGTACGGATCGTCGAGCATCGAATGCTGGGCGTTCTCGTAGTCATCGTCCTTGAGGGCAGCCATAGCAGACCTCTCCTCGTACATGAGGTTCTCTCGGTTGTCCCTGGAGCCCACGAAGGAGCTGTACATCTTCCTTGCGGCCTTGGCCACGATGTACTTCTTCGCCAGCTCAGGTAGGTCGTCCCACTCTAGGAAGCTCACGAGGACACCGCTCTTGGCCTGCCCGATGGAAAAGGTCTGCTTCTCACGGTCGTACAGCCGGTCACCTCGGACATGGATCCAAGGCTCACAGTGTGTGTGGAAGGAGATCACTGAGGCAGGGAGAGGGATCTCCCCCGTCACAGCATCAGCAGAGAAGGTGAAGTCGGGGTCAGTGTTGAAGTGCCACTTGTCCGATTGGATTTGACGGTCAGCCTCTTCCAGTTGATTGACTGCAATCCTCGTGTTCTTCGATGTGGAACCGTCGATGGCGTTCACAGGGGAGAGTCCGCAGGAACCAAGGATCTGGTTGACTGCATCAAGTTTGGATAGGCGTGTGACCATAGGTGTATGTGCGCCCCCCTCGGGATGAGGAGGACGACTTGGGGTTAGAACTAGGCAGTCTTGACGCTGACGCAGCACTCAGGACGAAGGACGCCAGTACCACAGACCATCTTGGAGACCAGGAGTTCAGCCTGACGCGCGACGGACTTCTCAGTCTCGGTCACAACGCCTTGGCGGTACACCGTGGCAACAGCAGAGCGGTGGAAACCGAATGCCTCAACCGTGTTGAAGGTGCCGGAGTAGTCGTTGAACTCACCATCAGCCTGGGTGACAACAGGACCACCACGCTCAGGCATGTTGTTGGTCCAGATGATGTTGAACCCATAACCTTTGAGGATCTTACCTTCAGCTGGTGAACCGTTCTCCGGGTTCATGTCGCGGTCGATAAGGATGGGGTCACTGGCGAGAGCGTAGTACATCGCGGGACGCACCGCGAAGGTGATCTCGTCCATCGGGCAGTTCTGCTCAACGAGGTGTGTGGCACCTTCGATCATTGCGTCGATAACGGCACCAGAGGCCGTATCGGCTGTCGCCGCAGTGATCTCCTTGCCAACCTTATCGGGTTGAGTCACAGGCAAGTTAGCGGGAGTGAGTGCGCTACGAGAACCACGGATGATCGACTGAATGATCTGCCGGTCCAGCTTGTCAGCGAGGGCCTCACCGAGTTGGAGCGTATACTCAGAGCGAGTCTCGTAGTGCTTGATCAGATCATCCCAGTTGTCGATAGCCACTGCACTGAGCAGCGTCTTATCCACGTAGATGATCTTCTCGTCGTGCTCGACATCGGTGATGTACCCGTTGTCGTTAGCCCAAATGTTGTCACCACGGACGTGGTACTTGGCCGTCGTTTCACCGATGGCAGGGAATTGGTGGGACTTACCAACGCCGACGTTCATCGAGCGGGTAAGGTTGAGGAATTTGTTCTTCTTGAGGAAGGTTCCGAGAACCTCACCAGAGAACATCTTCAGGTAGAGCGCCGTGTCTTGACGAAGCGTGTTGTCAAGACCAATAGAGCCCGGCCTGACTGGAAATGTGTCAGCGACTGTACCAGCCATAGGAATGTGTTGGAAAGAGAAAGAGAATCAGTGATATCCGTACAGACTGATCTATCCGCGTCCTCGGTGTACTCCTCCGTAGAGGTCCGCTGCTTCGGATCTATCCTTTCGGCGTTCTAAATGGTTCGTCTGTAATAGACGATGAGACTTGAGTCGGTCATTGATGCACTACCGGCACCTGAACCAAACTCAGTACTGATGCGGTCGCCCGCAGCAAAGGTGTAACCGGAACCTATTAGGTCACCGGAGTACACGCGGTCGTAGCTGCCAGAGGTAGGCGCTGCTAGGCCGTAGATCTGCGTGCCATTCTTCTTGACCCTGAAGGTCCAAGAGCCGCTCGTGGTGCCATCTGAGGAGAAGGCTACGGAGTCGAGGATCATGTCCTCTTCGATCTCAAGCCCGTAGGTTCCGAGGTTGAGGTTGGCACTCAGTAGGAAGAACCCAGAGCCAGCACCAGATGCACCCGGCTTGCCCCAGAGAAGGTTCTCGCGGCACGTATCTAACCACAGGCTGTTCGTGGCGTCCCAGTAGTAGATGCTGTGACTACCGAGGTCCATCCAGAGTTCCCCATCGCTTGGTGACGAGGGAGCTGTAGAAGATGAGGTGGTGCAGAGTGAGAGCTTCGTCTGCTCGTCATCTGTGAAGGCGTTGGTGTTCGCTTCGGCCTCGTAGGCCACCTTGATCTGGGCCCCAGTCTGGTCCGCAGTGGCACCGTCCTCGACGTTGAGGAGCGAGCGCACTTGGGTAGGCGATAGGTCGTCAATTTCGGAGCCGCCGCTGGTAACGCGCCCGACGATGGTGTCCGTCCCCACTTGCAGTATCTCTGGAGCCCCGGTTCCCGATTGCTGCACGAGTAGCGAGAAGGCAGGACTGAAGTCGCTCTCCATCACAGCGCCAGCCGCGTTGACATTCGTTGCGTCGGTGACATCCGCACCAGCTTCGATGCCGTCGAGCTTCGTCCCGTCCGTCGCCACGTCGCGCCCGTCCACAGTACCTGTAACGGTAAGGTTGCCCGCGAGGGTACGAGTGCCATCCGCAAGGAGGTACTGCGTGTGGTCGTCCTTACTCAAACCAGTCAGGCTGGTGTGATCCGTGATGACCTGGGCAGCAATCGCTGCGCTTACCTGAGCCTGCGTGTAGTACCTGGCATCCCCACGGGTGTCATCGTGGTACTGGGGGTGGTCATCGTCCGCAAGACCTGCCAGGGCTCCATGGTCTGTAACGATCGTGTCGAGCGCATCCTGGAGATCAGTCTGGTCGGACAGCGAGCCGAGGATCCCACCCCATGCGGGCAGGGGGACGTCCTCGATGGCATCCACGCGACCCTCCAATGCCTCGAAGGTTGCCCCTACACGGGCTTCCTCTTCTAGCGCCTGCATCCGCAGGTAGGTCAACTGGATCTCTAGCTCATTGTTATCCATCTATGTGGGGTCCTTGGCTGCAAGTCGGGCTGCCTCTGCCTCGGTCGTGATGGCGAAGTCGTAGACCTCGTAGAAGTCCAGGCGCATAGGCACGCCTGCGTTTCCAGGTACATCCCCCATCCACCCACCGAACTCGATGGTCTGTGGCCCTGAAAGTCCCTCCAAACCTTCACCGTCAAAGGGCAGCACTGCCTCGACGCCGTCCTTGAACTCACGGAAGCGGGTGCCGTCCCAAGAGACAATGCGGTCGAACCACACGCCCACAGTATATGCCCCCACGTTGGGACTAAGGATGGCTCTCCCTGGACTCGCGGCGGTGGACTGGTGCCAGAAGACCTGCAGGGAGTCGATCCTCCCTAAGTACTGGTTGTCCCTTTTACCAGAGGAGATGTTACGGAAGGAGCTACCTGCCGCCGTCGCCTTGAACTTGTAGTGGAGAGTGTACGCCTCGGCAGGGCACTGTAGTGAGCTTGTCAAGGTGCCGTTATTGAGGAAGTCCATGACCTCCCCGTGGGTCCCACCTTCGTCAACGATACTCTGCCCGTAGATGCGGCCAGTTCCAATCTCATCAGTGAACTCACCAGCCCCGGCGTCGTAGGTCATCCGGTGAATGGGAGCGGGGAGGTCCACGATGCTGTTCAGGGCATCCGCAATCCGCTTACCCAACTCTCGGTTGTCTCCCGCCTCGTTGTGGCGACCGTCGAGGGTATTGGTGAGGTCCGCAGGGTCGAGGTAGTAGCAGTTGTAGAGCGTGCTGGGCAGTGCCTTCTGTACGGCGTCGATGGCCTGGGTGCTCTCCACGGGAGCCACGTTGAAGGAAGCCATACCTACGACGATCACAGGGATGTCCCGCAGGGAGGGGTTGGCCGTCGCTACTGCAGTACGGAAGTCCGCGATCATCGCAAGGAAGTCCGCGAGCCAGTCCTCGGGGGTCATTACGGGATCCGTAGATAATGAATCAGTCTCACCACCTCTCCATACAATCGCTGGTATCTCGTATGTAGGGTTAGCAGCGAGGAACGTAGTAACTCGTCCCTTGAATGCTTCGTAGTGATCGTCATCCACACCCCACGTACCCGTCGTAAACCCCGTGTTCGGGATGGCATCTGACAGCAGCACGAGGTGCTCGATTTCTGGGTTGTCCTTGAGATAAGCCTTCCCCGCGTGGAAAGTGGGGCTCACCACCCCCTGCACTACTGGGTTGCCAGCACCATCATCTACGATGACGCCAGCACCATCCCGAGCCACTCCGTCCTGAAGCGGGCAGCGGGCCATTTGAAGCTCCCCTGCTGGGGCTGCGTAGTAGTACGGGCTGGTGTCGAAGCCCTGACTGATCTCTGACATGCGCTCTACTGGAGCGTCCTCCCCACCGTAACCCAGGTCTGCCCCAGGGAACGCTGCGAAGCCCGTCAGGCCACTTTGACCAATAAAGGGTAGTAGGACCTTAGTCGGTGCCGTCGTGGCACCAGCGAGCTTAGAGGGCGTCAGGCCAGCAACAAGGTTGAACTCAAGGCGTTTGATACCGAGGTCGCGCTGGGCACCACCTTTCACGCTCGGCTGGGTCCTGAACTCCAAGAAGAACTTCCCCTGGATCGAGGGGATGGAGAGCGTGAAGGAGTAGAGGATACTCGCCCCATTGCCCACCAACGCACCACGCCCATCGCTCACACGGGCACCACTGGTAGTGATGGACGGACTGTCAACCCGCATGGAGACCGTGGAGGTCACCGAGGCATTGAAGGAGTCCCAGAACTCCATCTCTGCGGGCACCTGACTGCCGGGTCGGACGGCCAGTTGTAGGATGCAACTGTAGACTCCAGGGGACAGCTCCAGGGCAGCCACAGCGTTCCCCGGAAGGCTGCCACTCCTGTTGCCGATGATAGCCAGGAGGTTGGAGGTGTATGCGGAGGTTGTCATAGAGTCCGTGGTTCTGTTTGGGCACGAAAGAACCCCCTTGACTGGTTCAAAGCCAAGGGGGTTTGGTCCGAGGACCTAAGGTAGCCCACTCTGGTCTCACGCAAAGCGGGTGGATGGCCCACCCTCCAGGAGTTGCACCTGGAATCTAGTGTCGCTTGGTGGGGGCCGTGTGGCCAAGCGTGTGACACCAGACCTACGCTGGCTCGCGGGGTGGGGACGGCAGTGATAACTGAAGTAATCTGTCCTCCAACTCTACCACTACCTACCGTTTAGCCTCCGGTAAGAGGTTTCCCAAGATGACGGGAAGAGGAGTCTAGTCTTCTTCCGGGGGCGTAGCAAGGGCAACGTTCCGCTTTCTACGGGAAACCGCACCGACACTACCGGCAGCAGCACCACCGCCGAGGAAGACACCGAGCAGAAGTTGAAGCAGGGTATAGCCATAGGACTTCCCACGGGCCTCGAAGTACTCCTTGGATTCCTTGATGATCTTCGAGGTTTCCTTGGGAAGAGTGGCGAGTTCAGCCTCAGCGAGAGCCTTGGCTTGGTCCACGAGTTCCTTGTACTCTGCCTGTGAGATCTCCCCACTGCGGAACAGGGTCTGAGCCTCCTCCATGTCGGCATCGAACTGCTCCTTGACTTCCTGTGTACGTTCTTCCACGTACTCCAGGGCAGTGCTGAGGCAGCTCGTGAGGGGTAGGGTGAGGACAGTGGTGAGGAGGATCTTCTTGAGCATTAGACTGTTCCAGCGTTCATCGAGGCTTTGAGGCGGCGCATCACCGTCTCACGGTAGGCGGTACTCGTCCGGTAGTCGGGGTGCTGCTGGGCTTCCAGGAACTCAGCCTGGGAACCATACGGACGTTCACCCGTGTGCGTCCCGGTGGCACCTAGAGCATTGGGGACGATCCCTGCACGCGAGGCGAGGTCCCGAAGGATGACTGCTTGCGCCTGGGGGCTAGAGTTGGCCAGGTCGGCATTGACGCGGGTACGCTCCTCAGCAGAGAGGGAGTTTTGAGCCCAGTCGAGAGCCTTCTTGACTACGTCGGGTCCACCTACAGCGTTCTCTACTGTACTAATGGTGGACTGACGGAGAGCCTGCTGGCCTGCGATGAACTGATCGACGACAGCCCGGGGCATCCCAGCCCCTTCAAGGGCCGTGTAGGACTCATCAGTGAGGGTCCCATTGTTCTCCACAGCCTCGTTGAAGAACTGACCCATCCTCTCAGGGGAGAGTAGTTCGGAGGTCTTCGGAGGTTCAGGGACCTGGAGTTCCGTTACAGGTTGCTCCCCTCCCTGATCTGTCCCAGGAACCTCATCAGATGCAGGCGGCGCAGTGCTCTCCTCAGGGGCGTACTCGGTTGCACCAGTCGCAGCCACAAACTCCTCTGCGGTGTCAAACTGTCCAAGGATCTTGTCCCCTTCCATGAGATTAGCGACATCAGGCGTTTCATGTTTCTTTCCGGGCTCGCTCATTGGAGCGGTATTCTCTGTTTGACTCATTGTTACGGTGCCTGCGGCGGGGCCGCGTTTGACATGGCAGTGATCGCGGTCGGCCCAAGTGCCTCGACTGCAGCCTGCTGTTGAGCCTGCGCCTGTCGCTCCGCGACCTCTTCATCTGAGAGCAGATACTGATCTGCTTCGAGGTTGTTTGCTGTGAACATATCACGAGCAATAGCAGAGCGGTTGAGAATCTGGTCAGCGTTCTGAGGTCCGATGAGATCATTCAGGGCACCCAGCGACTGCTGGATCCTTAGGGCTCTATGGTTTCTGGAGATTGCTTCAAGTCCCGTAGCGATGATAGGTTTGACCTCTTTGGGGAGGTTGATCTGACCATCACGCTTGAGTTTCATGAAGAGGTACTCCACCACAGGCAACTGCATCGTGTCTGCCAGGCTCGAATAGACGCCACCGAGGGCATCCTCAAGCTCCTGGGCCACGTACCGGATCTCCTCGGCAGTCACTCGGTCGCCGTTGCGCTGGACTGAGCTGTTCAGGAGGAAGACCATGCTGAGTTGGACCACGAGGTCACGCTTCTGCTGCATGGCAATGGCCATGTCCTGCCCCTTGTCGGCCCGGAGAGCGCCCACATCATCCGCATCACCCTGCCGGATGGACCCGTTGGGGGCCTTAGCGAGGACCGCAGCCTTCGTCGTGGCACCTGGGCGGATCAACCAGATGATCTTGGAGAGAGCCAAGGAGTTCTCTGCGAGGGCCCTGCTGATCTGTTCAAGGGTGAGGAGGTCGCCGTCGTACTCTTCCACGTACCCGCGCCCGTAGCTGGCACCATAGATGGGCTGGAAGCGGAGAGGCATCAGGGGCAGTGCCTTCTCTTGGAGCTTCGTGACGCCGCCCACCATCATCCCGTTGATCTCCTGCCACCAATCGAAGGAGCCCTGAGCGTTCCGAATGGCTCCCGTGAATAGCTCGAAGGTGTTTCGAGCCTCACTTGAGGCTGCGCTGGAGGTCTCCTGCGGGATCATTTCGATCTCCTCAGGGGTCATCACGCCTTGTAGCTGGGCGTAGGCTGACTCACGGGTGAGCTTCTGGCAGAGGATGACCTTGACCAGGGTGCCTTCGGGGTCCCTTTCGACCACGTAGTTGTGGAGGTCGTAGGTCGAGGGACGCACCCCACCAGGACGATCGTAGATGAGAGCATTGCCGGTGACGACTGCCAAGCGCATGGCCTCAGCCACCGCAGGACGCCACCCATCCTTGTTGAAGTTGCTGACAGCCTGCTGCTCGATCATCTGGAGCGATGCACGGATCTCAGCAGGGCTGTTCTCGGCTCCTTCTGTTTGCCGTGCCTGGCTCTCTAGTTGCGCCATGTCCAGGGGGGACATCTCTAGGCGCATGAAGGGCAGCGTCGGGGGGAACAGGGTCAGCAGGAGCTTGGCTGTGATGTTGTTGACACCCCTGGAGCCAATCGACTGGAAGCTCTGCGGGAGGCAGTCCCTCTTGGTGCCCTCCTTGGGGAAGACAGAGGGGATAGTGAGCACTGAAGAGCGGACTCCCCTGTTGATGTACTCAGTCCTGTCTGCCTCCAGCAGGTGGTAAGTATCTCTGAGGGTCGTTAGGTTGTCCATCATCACACCAGGCGGCTGCCCGGATCAATAGTTCGGTGCGGTCTTTGAGCAGACCAATTGCTTTGTTACAGGAGCTACAGAGGAGTCCTCTAACGGCCCCCGTGTCGTGACAGTGGTCAACGACAAGAACCTCCCCGGATTGAGGAGGTCCTTCACAGATACCGCAGACGTTGTTCTGGATGACAAGCAGTGTGGTGTACTGCTCGGCGGTGATGTCGTAGTGGTAACGCCGCTGGGTGTCGCTACGACACCTACTGCAAGCTCCTCGGAGAGTACCGCCTTTCCCCTTTTGATAGGCATCTAGGGGTAGGGGCCAGAGGCAGACGGTGCAAACCTTCACCGACCAGGGATCCTATACACCGGAGGCATGCGGATGTCCAGGGATCGAAGGACCCCTGGGTTCTGGCGACGGCTCATCTCACTGCGGGAGAGACCTACCTCGGTCGCTACGTCCTCAGCAGCCGGGGGCTCTGGGACCTTCAGGATCGTGGGAGGCTTGGGGATCTTCGGTTTACTGCACATACTGATCAGCGGAGGGTCGGAGAGGCGGGTCCTCGATGGCCTCATCCTCACGTTCCAGGTCGAGTTCCACGCCGAGGCCCTTCTGAAGGCGATCGAGGAACCACTCGTAGACCCGACGCTCCGCAAGGCCAGCCATGAGGGCACCAAGTTGCTTTCCAGAGTCTTCGCCCTGGGCTACACCCATGAGATCCCCAATATCGTGGTAGAAATGGAGGGCAGCCTCCTCAAGGAGGGTCTCTACAGTGGCTCTATCTAGCATATCGGTTCCTCACCTTAGTCTGCACTCCACAGGATAGCACTTCCGGTTGCATACGAATACTCACCGGGCCGTAGAATGCGTGCTAGGCGTGCCTGTGTAAGGGCATCCGACTCCTTCTTCCGGGCCTTCGTGTACGCCTCGACGACGGCACCCCACTTCTCCTCCAGGGTAAGACCACGGAGGGGGTCGAGGATCCTGCGGGCACCCACGGCACCCACCTTAGGGCACCCCGCATAGCCATCCGTGTTGTCCCCAGTGAGCGTCTGCGTGAGCCAGAAGGTATCCGCCTCGTCCTCCGAGTACGGTCCTATGGTCTTATCGTGGTAGGGACTGTAGATGGCGATGTTCGGGATGGTCGCCATGTCCTTGTCGGAGCTGACGATAAAATCCACATCGTTGGACATGAGCCCCATCACATCGTCTGCCTCTAGGCCCGGATGGATGTGACTTTCGAACTCCTCCTGGAGCCACTCAAACCCCCGCCAGTAGCAGAGAGGCTTACGTTGGGCCTTGCGGTTGCCCTTGTAGGTGGACAGGATTGACTTGCGGAAGTTGTCCTTATCGGAGAGAGCGATGATGACATCCTCTGCCCCGGTGGCCTGTACAGCGTAGTCCACACGCTCCAGGAGCAGCCGCTTGACATCCTTCCAGTTGGCGAAGGTCTGGTGCTCATCATCGAGGACCAACTCGTACTCTGCAGCAGCGCAGACAGTGTAGAGGAGTTCGTCGCCGTCGTAGATCAGAGTCATTTCAGTCATCAGTGTGTGTCCAACCAGGACGCTCCAAAGTCTGCTGTACCAGAGACGGGGACCCGCAGGTCGAGGACCTCGGAGACGGTTGCGAATGCCTGAGAGACAGCCGCGCGGAAAGGATCGCGGAGACCCTTGCGCAGGCTCCCCTGGCACTCATCGTGGATGTGGCCCGTCTGGTAGTAGTCCCTGCCTGGTACGATACCATAACGCGGGAGGATCTGCTCTAGGACCACAGGCACCCACTTCATGACCACTGCCCCGCCTCCCTGGAGGAGCGTGTTGAGGGCTGTGTGGTTGTGGCGGATACCGATGCGGCGACCATCGAGGCTGATGATGTTACCGCCGTCGTCGAGGAGACCAGCGAGCCAGGCGTTGAGTTCCTTCATACCCGGAGTGCCCTCGGAGAGAGCCTTACGAATCTGAGCACCCAGTTGCTTGCCTCCGCCGTGCATCTTCCCCAGCTTGAGGTCAGCGGCACCGTAGTTCAGGGCATAGATAGTGTTCTTCCCGTGGGTCCTGGTACAGGGAACAATCGTGGAGATCACTGCGGCGTTCAGGCTGTGGGCATCGGTGCCCTCCTCCTTGTTGCCCTCCTTGACGACCTTACCGTAGGCACCGCCATCCCACTTGGCCAAGTAGTGGGCCTGCATGCACAGTTCCAGGGCGTCGGCGTCGTAGCCTGCCTGCTCGTACTCACCGGGCTCAATGCCTGGCTCATCCCCACGGTATGGGATGAAGATGGAACGCATGCGCTTACCGTAGGGCTTCCTCGTACTGGTCACGTTGCCCACGTTGGGCTTCGAGTGACTGCAGCGGTGAGTACCTGCACCAATATGTAGTGTCCTACCGTGGAGAAGACCGTGCTCATCCATCAGGGAGAAGTAACTGTTCTTGCTCTCACGTAGGATGGACAGGCGGGCGTTGACGATGTAGTACTCAGCCACTGCCTTGACCTCAGGGTATACATCGCCGAGGTCCACGAGGACACGCTCCTGCATCACCGGGTTACCTTTGGCAGTCAGCTCCCGGGGAACCCAGCTATGCTTCTGCTGCAGACGGGCTGCCAGTTGAGCCCTGCTGTTGGGCTCGAAGGGTACCATCTTGTGGTCGTACTTACCGTTACGTTGATCACAGTGACGGAAGGTTTGCTTCCCCGTCTTCTTATTGATCGCATACATCTGCTTCCGGGGAGGGAAGGCTTCCTGGATGAGATCCTCTAGTTCCCCCTTGCGAATGGCAAGCTCATCAGCGAGGGCCTGCCCTACCTTGCGGTCCAGTCGGACACCACGCTGCTGTTGATCGAACAGTTGTCCAGCGAAGAGGTGCTCCACCTGCCACGTTGCAAGCCCGTCGCGTGACTTGAAGTGAGGGAGTTGCTTGGTCAGCACGCGGTAGAGCTTCAGGTTGACCGTCACATCCTGGATGCAGTAGTCGAGCATGGCCTGGGTGAAGGTACTGAAGTCCTTACTGAAGTCACCCTTCGGCTCACCGAGACGCTCGCCCCATGCCCCCAGTGAATGCTGCCCGACGTTCTTGCCACTGAGTCGCTCCTTCTTGAACAGAGCGAAGTCCCTCTCCTTGCGATCGGAGTACACCAACCGCGACAGGACCAGCGTGTCAACCATCCGAGTGCGGTCGGTGATTACTGGGGCGGGGTTACCCAGCTTCTTCAGTACCTCGGAGTCGTACTCCAAGATATTGTGTCCGCTGGTCCTGTCAGCCGTTCCGAGGTAGGCATAACCTTCTTCAAGCGTACCGTAGCGAGGGGTGATGGTGAGGTCATCGTGGTACGCTCGGATCTCTCCCGTCTTGACATCCGCGATCACACAGCAGTGGACCTTGGTTACCTTGTCGAGGAGGTTGTCTGTTTCGAGGTCGTAGAGGAGTGTCTTCATCGGAAGCACTTGAAGAACTCTTTGACGAGATACTCTACCGAGAAGTCATTGTGGATGTTTGGGACCTTCTCGAGTAGAGCGCCGGTCACCTTCTCTGACTTGTGATCATTGACAGGTCCACAGCCCTCTCGTGTGATCCCGATCATCGTACCGATCTGCCCTGCCCTACGGTAGCGTCCGTTGCAGATAGCATCTCTCTCGTTCATGTAGCGAACGTCGGTGATGATGATGTCCTGGTTGAAGTACATCGGCTTGGCATTGATCTGCTTGAACAGCGCCTTGACCCAGACATCATAGTCGAGGTCACGCATTGCCTGCCCGAAGTCTTGGAGGGACTCCCTGACAGCGGTGTACTTTCGCTTCATGTACTCCAGGTTCTTCGCAGTGACTGCCTCGTAGTACCCGTAAGCACTCTTGACCCCTGGGTTGGTGGCGAGGTAGGCGTCCTTCAGCGCATCAGCAAAGGCAACCTTCTTCCAGCCGTGGTCTTCTACGAGGGCGTCAGCAAGGGTGTCCTTACCAGCGCCGGGGTAGCCTACTAGTCCGACTAGTCTATTCATTGGTGGCCTCCTTGGAATCAGCGAGTGCACGCTCCAGTATGACCCGAGTGTGACTCATGGTGCCTCCAGCAGGACCGGGGACCCACATCAGCACTTGAGGGAGGGCTGTCTTTATCGCCGCCTCCAACTCCTTCACGCGCGCCGCCAGCTCGTCCCGCTGGGCCTTGGTTCGCCTGTAGTCGCGGGCCCTAGCCTTCGCCACCTCGAACCATTTGCGGTCATGCCCTCGGTAGCGGCTATAGATGAGCTTCGCCTCGTCCCGGTCGCGCTGGGTCTGGGCTAGTTCCTGGGCCTGCTCAGTGACTTGAGCCTCCAGCTCCTGCACGCGCTCGCGGTGTTTATAGGTCTCCTTTCGCAGGCTCATGTTGTCCTGCTCCAACTCCGCCACCCGCGCGCGCAGAGCGGGGGCCTCGTTCACTTCGCGGACAATTAGCTCGGCGTCCATGTACTCGGCGCATCTGGTCACCTCTAGTGCCATGGCATCCCACACGGCGCCGTGAGACTCACCAGTCCACGGTAGCGGCGAGTGTCCTTCGGTTGGGTTACTCATCGGGGGACTCCTCAGTTCTAACGAGATCTCCCCACTGCGCCAGCGTAGTGACACTTTCCTTGGTGAGGTACACCTGAATCCCGCTCTCGGTCTCCGTTACGTGTGTAATGGTGAGAACTGGGGCATCGTGCGCCTGGTAAGTTGGGTTACTCATCAGAAAGTTGTGTCCTGCGTGTCATCAAAGTCTTCCGGTGTGTCTGCGAGGTCCTCATCGACCTCTACTAATCTTCCTGAGTCCCTATCGTACCTAAGTCGTCCGCACACACCAAGCCTGCCCACGGGTCTATTCTTCAAGACCCTGATCACTAGTGTGTTGGCCTCGACGATGTCCTCCGACTGTTGGTTCCGCTCGACGGCTACCACGATGTCAGGGATCTGCGCCAGGCTGTGGCTTCCCCGGAGATCTCCGAGGGTAATCTTCTTACCTTCCTCGTGGCTCCCGATGTGCGGTCGGCGGAGGTGACTGATGACGAAGAGGGTGATCCCTGTCTCCTCCACCAGCGAGCGGAGGTCCGTCATCATCTTGGCGAGGGCCTTCTGCTCATCATCCAAGCCAAGGCCAGAGAGAGCAATGCTGATGTGGTCGAGGAAGACTACGTCGCAGCCCATCCCCTTGATCATGTAGCGCAGTTGATTCAGCAGTGCATCCCCCTCCTGGCTACCAAAGTGGTCGTAGAGGTAGAACTTGCTGCCGATCTCAGCGTGGGCTCTCCTAACGTCCTCCATGGGGAGGTTCTCGACCAACTGCAGGTGCCTGCTGAGGTGCATCCCGTAGATGCCGAGGGCACTCTGCCTAACATCCTCTTCGAGGGCGACGTAACCCACTGCATGGTCAGTACTTAGAGCCCACTGAGCCAGCTGCCTGCTGAGTGTTGACTTACCGGAGCCCGTGCCGCCCGTGAGGAGTACCAGTTCCTTCGGCCGCATCCCGGTGAGCTTGGTGTTGAGACAGTCCAGGGCGTAGGGCGTCCCACCCACCGAGCGACCCTCGACGATGGCCTTGATGATGTCATCGCCACCGACGATACCAGCAGGGGTGTACTTGGGGCTCTCGTAGATGGCCCTGCGGAGTTCATCGCGCTTGCCTGCCACGAGCATGTCGCAGGCATCCTTGAGGGGCAGGCGGGTCACCCGCAGGCGTCCAGGCTTGAAGAGATCCCTGCACTCCTCGACTGCCTTGGCACCAGCCTCGTCCTGATCGAAGCACAGGAAGATCTCCTTGTAGCCGTCGAGTTCCTTCAGGCTGTTCTTGATGACCTTGCGGGCCGACGCAGCACCATCAGGCAGGCTCACCACGGGGAACCAGGAACTGTCGAGGACATCGTGGACAGCCAGGGCATCCAGTTCGCCCTCGGTGATCACTAGACGGTCAGCCTCTGGCCTCGCGCGGTCCAGCCCAAAGAGTTTCACCGCAGCATGGTCACCCAACCATCGGAAGTCTTTGTCGGGGAAGCGTAGCTTCTGGGCGACGACCGTGTTGGTCTCGTCGGTGAACTGTGCTACTTGGCAGGTCTTCCCCTTGTACGTGGAGATGCCGTAGCGGTATCTCTTCGAGGTCGCCTGGGATATCCCTCGGCTGGGGAGGGCCTCGAAACGGATGGTGCTCTGTGGTATCAGCCCTACGGTGCTCATTGGTTCGTCGCTCACTTTAAACACGGCTTCCCCGTGTACTGTTTTGTTGCAGCGGTGGCAGTACCCGAAGCCATCCGCCTTGGTTGCCAGCCCACGGGAAGATCCACAGTGTGGACATTCCGATCGCTGACCCGTGAAAGGTAATTCAGTCATCCGTCAAAGCCGCTAGAATTTTCTGAGCAAAATCTACCGACCTATCCATCGGCACCATGACGCACCACTCCCCGTTGTCCTCCCGCATGAGCACAGTGGGTACATCCTCGTCCCTAGAGTCCTGCCGAGCTTGCTCCATGAACCTCATGCAACCGATCTTGGCGTACCGCTTCACTTCGAGGTGCAGTCCCGGAGGACCATACATGAGGTCAGACGAGAAGAGGCCCGAGACCTGGGCGGATCGGACGCAGCCGGGGCTGTTCCAATGCTTGACCACCTGATCTCGAGCCTCTCGCTCACCTCGCTTTCCTTTATCGCGCGAGGCTTTTCCCATCAGTCCTGAAAGGGCTCCCAATGCCTACAGAATATCAATGTCAGGCAGGCTCCGACGATGAACCCCCCGACCACGAGGATGACATCAGGGAGCATCAGAAGTCCCCGCCGTTGTCGCTGGAGAGGTCCGCGATGGTATCCATCTCGTCTTCGGCGTCGTCGAAGGCTGTAGCGTCAGTCATACCACCGCGCCACTCGGGGTGACTCACCTGGGCACCGTGGAGGCGGAAGGACACCCGGCAGTACTCTGTACCGGCCACCGTGTACACCGATGGTTCGATATTCATCCGAAGCCGGGTGCCTCTTCCTAGTATCCGGTCCTGGCCGCCGTCTTCTGAGAAGGAGATCGCCCGCTTGTGCTGGTCCACAATAGGAAGCGTAGCGGACCACATCTGACCCTCCCGGGGACCACGCTTGATCATCCCGTTGGCGTTCGTGCGGGCGACGATGCGCTTCAGGCCGGTGGCGTTACCCTCTTCGTCGAGGTCGTCCTTGATCGGGAGCCACTTACTTTCGGCGGGGATCTTCGTGTGCTTCGGCTTCTTCTGCTCGTCCTTCCACTCTTCGAGCAGATCGTTGCAGTACGCCTCGATGTCCTCCATCCAGGCTTGCACCTTCTTGTCGGAGGGGTCCACCGCGATGTCAGCGGAGTACTTACCGAGGTCGCCCTTGAACCGCTCCTTGTTCTCATAGAGCTGGGGAACCTGGAGGTTGAGCCAGCAGCCAGTGCCATAGGGCGTCGTGAAGATCTTGTTCTGTTTGTATGCCATCGAAGTGCTTGTTTGCTAGGCGAAGAGGTATTTGGAGTCCCTGAGGTCCTCAAGAGACATCGTTCCATGACTCGGAGGCTCTGGGAGGACGGTGCCCTTCGGCAGTTGCTCCAGGATCTCGTCCCGCAGCTTGCTGAAGAGGTCATCCTCGAAGAGGTCAACGAACGACTCCCTGAGTGTACGGGCGAGCACAGGGGCATAGCAAGCGTGCACAGCGTAGGAATCGTGAATCATTTGAAAATGGGTGACACCCATCTCCGCGCAGGAGTTCACGGTCCTGAACAGGACGCTGGCATCCAGGCTGTGGATGAAGTTCGGGGGCAGGCCATTCTTCGAGGAACGTCCATCCACGGTGCCATCATCCTCCCACACAGTCATCGAGATCTTCCCACCAGCCTTCAAATAGATCGGGCGGGTCGTACCACGGACGTACCACTGCAGACACTCCATCCCTAGGGGTGTGGTCCAGGAGCAGTGCTCCGTGTGCTTGCTCACCACATCCGCACAGTCCCGCAGCCAGTCCATGGCCTCCCTGGCCTTGATGACGACCTCCCCGATTGCGTCCCAAATCAGCAGCCCAAGCCATGTAAAGGTATTGTAGACATCCTTCTCGGGGAAAGGTGCCTCTTCAGGAGTCAGGTTCTTTCCCCGGATGTACTCGTGATACCACTCGACGGTGTACTGCTGGCACCTGAAGACGGTGGCCCCGTAGGGTTGGGTCATCACAGGACGCTTGACGACCTTCCGAGGCACCCCCTTGGAGCCCAGGCGTTTACAGAAGGCCAGTAGCTCGGTAGCTCGTCGTCGCTCCTTGTCTGTGCCCGTGCGGGAGTACTCCTGGAGCTTCTCAGTGACCTTGTCTGCGACCCGCTGATAGGCATCCTGCGGTGTATCCATCGGGATGCAGTTGGTTGCCTCGCCGCCCACCTCGTCCCGCATGATCATCGAGTAGATCTGCAGGCCATTGTTGGATCCGTCCATGGCCACTGGGATGCGACTCTCGAAGGTGAGGATGTCCTCACACTCCCACATCGCTCGGTACTCGAAGGCCCATGCGAGGAACTGGAACGGTTTATCCGCCTCAGTCCACTCACGGTGGCCAGACCAGTCCTCGGCCACAGCGCAGATCATGCGATGGTTGTCCTTGACCCACGCCTTGCGGTCCTCGAAAGAGACCTTGTCTACACCCCAGCAGTTGGCTCCATGGATGAGGAACCAGTCGAGGGCTGCCTGAGTGGCTAGAGGTTTGGCCTCAGCGAACTGGAGGACTGCCCGCTGGTGCTCCATGCCTTGATAGTTGAGGACAGAGCCACTAGCGTAGCAGCGCCCCCTGAAGTCAATGGTGTGAGGCATGTAGAAGGCATCGAAGTCCTTGTAGATCTCAAGGACGCCCAGCAGGCGAGCAGCACGCATCGCAGCGCCAGCATAGCGGGAGTTCAGCGTATTGAACTGCGTCTTGAGGCGCCCGTACTCCCGCCAGGCAGCATCGCCTTTCACATACTCGTGGGCGGGGCGCATGGGACGCACCGGAGGGCGCTCTGATAGCCCTGGGATGTCCCACTCATGCTTCACGGCGGCCCTGATGACCTCGTAGACATCCTGGTTGACCCTCCAACTCGTGCGTTGAAGCGTGTTGACCGCGCGGTACACCTCTGGGCACAAGGACTTGGTGAACCGCTTACGAGGCTCTGAGGCCCTGCAGGACATCAAGGGGCGCACTGAGAGGAGCCCTCGCGGATACCCTCCGATCTCACCGGGGGCCCAGTCCGTAGGAAGCTCCGTGATGGGCAGCTTCGAGGGTACGGAGGCAGCGAGGAAGTTGACCCCCTCAGTGATCCACTCGAAGACTGACGGGGTCAGCGCCACGGAGTTACGGAACTTGGTCTTGCCCTTGAAGTCCGGTTCGGTCTTGTCGCGGTGCAGGTAGACCACACCGGAGTACCTGAGGATGAAGTCCAGGAGCAGAGCCCCAAGCATCAACATGTCCGCGCGGTCCCAACCACACTCTTGGACGCCGGTACGGGCGATGATCCTTTCCTTGACCCTCTTCTTGTTGCGCTTGCTGGCCCCCTCCAGGTTCTTGCGGGTGTAGCGGTAAGCCACCGGGGCCTCGCGGGACAACAGGAGGAAGTCCATCTCGGTCTTGAGTTCCTTGCCGAGGTTGTTCCTCATGCGACCAACCAACAGCCGGTCATTCTCCCCCGTCCAAGACACCACGGCGTTGAGGACGTAGGTCAGGGACACAGCGACTGCCCGCTCGCGTCCAATCTCCTTCAGCAGTTGTCGGACCCGGAGGGCACCAGAGCGAGTCACCTTGACCTTCTGGTATGCAGCTAGGAACTTGCATACGATGCCTCCGGCCTCTGCCACAAGTTTTGCCCCCGCTGAGGTACTTGTGAAGCGACCGGAGTCGCGCATCTCTACATATCTATCACGCACCCGGCTATCGCCAATGTCGTGCATGAGTTGATAGAGGTGGTCGTCAGTGGTCTCCATACTAAGAGAGTACCCCCAACGACCACCCGTGTCAATCGCTACACCGTGACGCCCGTAATGCCCCAGGGGACAGTATAACCGTCAAGGTCTAGAGTATCGAAAGGATCCACCGAGTTGATATCAGTTGCCGGGTCATGGCCGCTAGTACTACTGGTGAAGGAGCCTTCAGAGATCAACGCTCCAGTGTCGCCGTTATAGATACGTTGGTAGCTTTCGGTGTTACCGTCTAGGGTGACACGCGCTCCGCTCGAAGTGACGACTTGGAATACAACATCTCCGAGAACTTTGATGTTGCGTAGATCAATAGTACCACAAGGTTTGGTACCTGGGTTGAGTCTTCCTGCGTTGAACTCCACCACGGCAGTACCCTCACGGCAGATCAGTAGAAGATCTTCGAGGATGACCTCGTCAACCCCGTCGATGGTGATCATCGGATCCTCCGTGGCGTCCAGGTCGATCAAGGAGTTATCGAGGACCAACAAGGCGCAGGGGTGGGCCATCGCACCAACGTTCCAGACAGCCTTGGGAGCCGTGTTGGGGTTGCCCACCACTAGCTCGGCCAGGGCACTCGTGTAGTCGAACTGTGTGAACCTAAAGGCTCCACCGGAAGACACAACGCTGTTGTTCCGCCAGATGACCGTGGAGGGGAACGAGGGGCTCCCCCAGTCCTGGTAGTCGAAGGCGTAACTGCCTACGTTCACCACATGGTTGTTCTGGGCCAAGTGTAGGGATGCCCGTGTGGACTCCAAGTTGTGAGGTCCCTCAGTACCGCGACTGTAGATCCGCTTCGGTCGGGACATGAAGCTACCGCTGAGGTTCTCACCAGTGTTGCCCGCGAAGATCCCCGAACCGTTCATGGCACACGAGAAGGCCGCAATGGTGGGCCCGTCGGCGACATCGGTGTTGAGGGTCACCTCGCCAGGCATGTTATACCTGCGGTTGCACCAGTAGTAGTCACTGACAGCACCGGCCACCGTCCTCTCGCCAAAGCGACAGTTGATGATCTTCGGGATCCTGGTCCAGACATCGAGGGGCGACGAGGGCTCCAAGTAGTTGTCCCATTGCCACCCAGCGTTGAGCCACCGGGTGTTCGTGAAGTCCACTACGGACGCCTGAGGCACCGATGCCTGCGTGGTGTCAATCGTTGTCGACCTAGATGCCCTGGCAGAGCGCATCGAAGGTACGAAGAGGTCAGCGTTCTGCTCGAAGCTGTTCTCGAAGTACTGGTGGACTGTTGAGCCCGCCGTGTACTGCGCGGTGATGCCCGCTGTCGAACTGTTGCCTCCTGAGTCGCCTGTAAGAGGCACAAAGGGTCCAGGAGGTGGCGTCGAAGGTCCTGACAGGAACCCCGTAGTGGGGTTATAGGTGACGGGTGCAGTCCTGTTTGACTCGTTCCCAGAGTCGTCGATGGCTGTAACCTGGAACCGATAGAGGTAGTCAGCCGTGAACGATGGGAAGTTATAGAAGACCTCGGTTTTACCAACGAACACTGAACTAAAGGAGCCTTGGTCGTCGTAATAGATCTTGTACTGGAGCAGGTCTGGCTCGGAGTTCGCCAACCATGACACACGGATACCAGTACCTGTCGCAGGGATGGTTCCAGCGGATTGGCCAGCGGGTGTGGCAGGCGGGTCAGAGTCGCTACCCCCGACAGCAGGAGTGACCGTCACCTCTGGCGACCAAGCTGAGACGTTGTAACTGGTGTCCACCGAGCGCACTGCTAGGTAGTACAGCGTGCCGTTAGCGAGCGCCAACTGAACCGTAGGGTTCGTCAGAAGCACGGTAGGGTCCACGATGGGGTTCTGCAGGTCACCCGTGGGCCTCGTGATGCCGTTAGCAGGCTCGTAGTCGCCTGATACGATCGAGACACCGAACTGGTACGTGAGGAAGTCTCCCGAGGGGTCGCCACCAGATTGCCAGGTCAGTACAGCGGAACCGTCACCGGCTTCAGCGTTGACCAGGATGGGCACAGGAGGAGGCGTGGAGTCCGTCGAGGGCGTGTTGATGTCCTGGATGGCCGTAGCTGAGGACTCATCTCCATCCGCTGCCACGCCATACAGGCGATAACGGTAGGTCAGCCTCGGCGATACCCCGCTATCCGTGTAGCTCGTCCCAGTTACACCTGAGGCTACATCCTCGAAGTTATTGGACCCAGCCCCTAAGGATCTCTGGATCCTCACCGATACCGTGCCAGCAGCAAGGGCATCCCAGGAGAGATCCACTTGCACCACACCCGGTGTAACCGAAAGGTTGAGCCCGGTGGGAGTTGTGGGGTCACCTGCAGGAGGTGCCGTCACAGTGGTCGTCGAGGTGTTACTGGCTGCCGACTCCAGGAGGTCGAAGTTCAGGGCCGTGACGTAGTAGGTGTACTCGCCTGCCGCCACAGTATCCTGGAAGCTGGTATTACCTGTAGTGGCCACCTCGACTGGATCCGGTGGGAGCGTGGCGTCAAAGCGGTAGACCTTGTACTGGATCGCCCCCACAGAGGCATCCCAGCTTGTATCGCAGATACCCGCACCACCAACGGCAATGAAGTTGAGCGGGACGGGAGGAGGAGTGGTACCGCCCCCATCCCCACCCAACAAGGTGAGAAGCCGTCTAGCAGCACCATCAATGTACTGCCGGGTGGCCAGAGGGTAGGTAGGGAGGACCGCTACCAGGGCCTCAAAGTTGAACGACTTCTCAGCCATGTCTAGTTCTCCATCCAGTCGTCAGCCAGAACGTCTTCCGTCGAAGGCGTCCACGCAGTCATCACGCCAGACTTATGGAATGCCGCGAAGTACGGGGTGGACAGACGGTACATCCGAGAGACCGGACGGGACTGGATAAGGACATCGTCGTAGAACCCCTTGGCCACCGAGGGACGAACCCCAGGCTCCAGGTCCTGCCGCTCCTCACGCGAAGCAGTCTCCCACGTTGCCTGGGCTGCCTCAAACTCCTTCCACTCGACCACGAGGTCCTTGGTGGCGTCGGTGAGGGCCTTCTTGGCTGCGGCCTCCGTCTTGAACTCCTTGCCCAAGGAGCGGTTACCCTTGAGGTGGATGAAGACCTCGGTGGGTCCGTCGAAGGCGGGTTCGTCCTGCGGGATGATCAGTCGGACGTTACGGGGAGAGCCCTGCCAGCTACGGCGGGTTGCACAGCGGGAACTAGTGAGTAGGTCGAGCGCGTCGGCGAATTTCATAACATGAGTGCATCGCGGGCAGCAGCCAGAGATGCAGGAGTCTGGTGGTAATACCTCATCGTCATGCTCAGGTCGGAGTGACCCATAATCTTCATGACAGAGGCGGGCGGGATACCTTTGTCCAGCAGCCTTGTGCAGAAGGTGTGACGAAGGTCGTATGGTTTGTTCTGGTCGTCGAGGCGCACCTTGAGCCAGAACTTCCTCCACTCCGTGTGAGTGGGTAGCGGAGGATTGTGATAGAGCCATGAGAGAGCCTTGAAGGCAACCTCGGTGAGAGGCACAGTGCGCTCCTTGAGGTCATCACCGGAGCCCTTGAAGGACTCCCAAGTGACCGTTGGCTTGTCCCAGCGGACCTTAGTCCAGTCCAGGCGGGCCATCTCGGTCAACCCTCGGCAGCCGGTGTCCCGTAGGAGCGCATAGACAGCCTTGCAGGCATCCGCTTCAGGGTAGGCCCTTACACGGGCATCCAGGGACTGAACCTCGATGTCCGTGAGTGTCCTTGGCTCGGCCTGCTTGAACCGCAGGTACTCCACGGAGTAGTCGAGACCATCGAGGACACTGAGGTAGCGGTTGATGGAGCTGTCCTTGAGTCCATCGGCTCTCAGGAGGGCCACGAGGGCTTCCTGGTGCCAGTTGGAGTCGTCGATGTTACCGAGGAGGGTTAGGACCCTTCGGGCACGATCGTGGTGGCGTGTACTGTCCTGGAGGTGTGACCAGCGCCCACCATCTTGTTGGGCTGCGAGGATTCGATCGGTGAGTTTCATGCCCTGCATCAGAGCACACCGCAGGTATCAAACCGTAGGTAAAACCTTGGATACCGTAGGTAAAACCCAGTCGGCCAGCCCAGGGTTAGGGCTGTGTTAGGTTCGGGTTTCGTTAGGTTCGGGCTTCGTTAGGTTCGGGCTTCGTTAGGTTCGGGCTTCGTTAGCCTGACAGGACCCTACCTCGGGGCACAAGAAAGGGAACCCCCACCGTCCGGCAAGGGTTCCCTCGTTAGAATCGACTAGTCCCGATCGAGTGCGCCTAGGGCCAGGACGATGCCGACTATAAGCACAAGGATAAGGGTAGGTCGCAGTAGGATCGCGATCATGATACAGCCTCGACAGCCCGAGCCGATGCACCATGCGCGGTAAAGCCGATAGCGTACCCTCGCGCCTTGGAACAGAGGAGGCATGTCCGGCATGTCTGGTCCGTATATTCCGCGGGGCACCTCCGAATACCATGGTCTTCGGTCCACTGCCCCCCATCGTAGGGGATCCAAGACGTATCCCGGGAAACCGTGGTCACTCTCCCGTATCCATGCGCATCATCTTCCGGGACGTCGGTCCCATGGTGCGAGCCGTTGATTACCACGCCATAGGATCGCGCGAGGTGTGCCATCCGGTGATTATGCTCGGTTTCCGGAGCATGCGTGTAGACGATCGAATGATGACCCATCGACCGGAGAGAACCGAGCGCATCCACGAGGACCTTTGGGATCCTACCGTTGAATGATGGATCACCGGCGTCACCGATGCGGACTAGGGTGCCAGCTGGCATCTTATCGCGGCCCAGGACGACGAGCGTAGTCGATAGGTCGGCCCAACCGGATCCCGCCCATCGGCCGTTGCCGCCGCCCAAGGCTTCACCACGGGAGACTCTCGCCCATGATATGGCGATCGGTCCACCTTTGGCGTAGCAACCTTTCGATTTCAGGGGACAGGATGATGGGCACGTGTTATCTGATAGGGTCACCACCCACGTTTTCCTTCCTAGTTTCCTATTGGCCGTTCCTTTTCGGATTTGCCACTGAATAGCGTTTTGCAATGTATCTACCTTAATGAATTGTCAACACCGGGCCCCCATCGTTCGAATGAACGTGAACCTGGAGCCCGGCACCGAAAAGGCCCGCGTACCGTCCGAAGAGGATACGCGGGCTAGTGTGGGATCTCGTAGGGCTACCTTTGGCCCTCCGCCTCATCAACACGAACAAGCTCAGCTTGAATGCGCTCGAATATCGCTTCAATATCCGCCAGCATCTGAAGATAGATCGGTCGTCGCAGCTCACATGCGGGGTCTCGAGGATGCGGGGCAGTCTGGCGGATTGCCGCTTCGGCCCGCGTGATTGCTGCAGCGGCCGTCACGAGGTCCGAGTAGATATTGTGCCTCGGTGTTCCGCCGTGATAATAGTGGGTGGGTGTCCACCCCCGCACCGTGACATCTTCCACATCGACGACCTCCAGGTCGGGCAGGGCTGCCATTGCCTCCAGATAGCCAAACGCAGCCCTAGCGGATTCGAAAGATAGCTCGGGCGCTTCGGAGACCTTCCACGTTCCTTCAGATGCGTGATAGACCGACATTAGACTACCTCCAGCGTATAGGCAGCGCCCGAATCGATCGTCGGGTTACCGTCAATATTAGGCAGCCCAGCCCGGATCCTTGATTCCGCAGCCGTCTCGTTTTCCGCAACCTCACAATAGGTCCACCGCTCGAACGGGAACTTCCCGCGCAGTTCGTAAATGATTGCGCGCCCCTTGGCATCGACAATCAGTCTCCAGTGCGTGACCGACATTAGACCGCCTCCAAAAGAGTCGCGAAGGATCGGGCGATCGAGTCTTTCCTAGCGTTGCCAAGTGTGCCCGGTAGGGTAGCGTTTCTGGCCCTATCCGTAGTCCGTGAGGCATGGTCGATGAACCCGGTGGCTCGGTTCAAAAGGTCCCATGCGGTGCCGACTTGACCGTCGATGGCACCCCACCGCTGACCTTCGCGAATGATGCGTTCACCCAGGCGCTCGCGCTTCGCTTGCTTCTTCTTGGCTGCCTGGGTCTCTCCGGCTTCCTCTTCGGCATCGACGGTGCCCATGATAGCCTCAGTGGCAATCACGGTGAGGTTACCCGCCGCGACTCCGTTGAGTCGCCAGCCAGCCAGCCTACGTGCCACGTCTTCCCATGCTTCAGATGCCCCTCGTGTTAGGGCGATGGCGCGCCGTATGTCGAGCATTCTGTCCTCCATCGCGGAAGTGTGCCGGACCTTAATCATTCCCACTGCCTGGGTGAACGCCAGTTGTTTCTGATTGGAGCAACTCAAGCGGAACGATGAACCGAAGAGAGCAACTGGCGTGCTCCCATCGTGTCCCCACCATAGGTTCACGCGGTCTTTCGACCTATCGACGCCACCACCAAGGCTCCATTCTCTGAGCTTGACCTGACAGACGAGCTCTTGACCGCCCCGGAATTCCGCTACCTGTTCGACGCCAGCCGAAGGATCGGCATCAAGGATAGAGCGGACGAGGTCCTTCGCGCTTTCATTCTGCCATTCGCGATAGGCCGTGGAGACTACCGATAGAGGCGCTTGGGTGTCACTGCGGACCAATACGCGTCGTCCCGGTACCTCTTGAAGTGTGGGCGTCGTTGGGTTCTCCCATGCTCGCCTGAAGAGGCACGGTGCGCTTTCAACGTGCCAGCTGTGATCCCTGAATGCTTCCTCGAGGAACATGGTGCGGCTGTCGATGCGAGTGGATGCGGTGGAATCGTAGAGATGTGTCATGGTGTG
>Ga0316204_10004172_pt1 | contig 26663 bp, 22 predicted proteins | sample 6monrhotite_MG_2_FD_205661 | JGI IMG/M metagenome (GOLD analysis project Ga0316204, IMG submission 205661) | Microbial mat bacterial communities from mineral coupon in-situ incubated in ocean water Damariscotta River, Maine, United States -... | ecosystem: Environmental > Aquatic > Marine >...
TGCTTGGTTAGCCGCCACGGTGTCCACTTTCCCTTTGTTTGGGTTCGCAAAGCTTGTTTTAACCGTGTGATTCGTCGGATCTAAAAAAGAGTCAGAGCGCATCAGTAGATCAGAGCCCACTAGATAGGTCTCACCCGTCTCGCCCATGCCATCTCGAACCTGCATGATCCGGTTGATGCCTTCGAGCGGCAGTTGCAAAGCCACCACCATTTCAAGATTTCCGTTGGCGTCAAAGACCGGCTGGCCAATAAAGGCGGCTGGTTCGCCGTTACTCGGGGCGTAGGGTTTGAAATCTACCACTGCGTATTTGCCGCTTTGTTTCACCTGCCGGAACAGCTCACCTAACCCTGAGCCAGCGTACTTGCCGTTGAGCAGGTTGGTGTGATAATCGGCCTCTTTGGCAGCGGTATAAACCACATAGCCATTCGGCTGGATCAGAAAGAGGTCATAATAACCATATATTTTGGTGTACTCTCCTAGGAAGGAGTAATGAGATTCATATTCGCCATTGAAAGCCGCGATTGTCTTGCCCAAAACTTCAGCGTCTCCAGCTCTTTCCTGGAAATATACCTGCAAAGACTTTTTCTTGACTTCTCGGAGCGAAATCAGCTGTCCAGTTGCTGTTTTTTCCAAGGCCGCCTTAGCCAAACGAGACGATTGAAACCCGACAACTAACAACGGAATAATACCTATTAAAACAACTAGAAACACACCAATGGTGACTTTCCTGCCAAAAGTTAAGTTTTTCATAGCCCTATGGAACCTGTCCTGATGCAATGTTTACCGGATTGCCTTGATTTATTATCGCCTTGATGGAAGATCTGGCCCAAACAAATACAAAGCTGCACATTATGTCTACATCTACAATAGACGATATGAGCACAAAAGGAAAAGCGAAGTTTGCATAAACATTCAAATCTTTGCTTTAACAAGGTAGATTGAAGGTTTAAAGCCAGAAAAAGACAGATCTACAGGCATATCCCCCTCCTAATCCCCTAGTTCTAACTAGGGAACTTATGGAAAATAACCCCAAGAATTTGAAATTTGGCATTAGCAAATGTACGGTAAGCACTGTCTAAGGGGGAAACATGACACTAAAAAAACAATTACAGCTACTTGCTCTGTTGTCAGCATTGACGTTATGCCTGATGACCGGGCTGATATTCTACAGCATTGAGCGGCAACAAGCTCTAAAAACAGGCGTTGAATTGGCCGATCATCTCCAGATCCATTTTTTAGAACTACGTCAAAACGAAAAAGATTTTATCGCTCATAAAGACAGGGCCTACCAAGATAGATTCCAGGAAAAAGCCCAGGTAATCGAATCTCTATCCACTCAACTGTCACAGTTTTTGGCTTCCGAAGACCTGGAGTCCAAGCTCGTCTTAGATTCTCAAAGCCTCTTGCAAGAATACAGTTCATTATTCAAACAGTTCGCCGAGCTACAGGCTCAAATTGGGTTGGATGAAAAAAAGGGCCTTTATGGGAAGCTCCGGGAATCAGTGCATCAAGCAGAAGCGATGTTGGCACTTAAAAAAGATGATCAGTTGAAGGCCGACATGCTGATGTTACGTCGCCGAGAAAAAGATTTCATGCTCCGGTTCAACCTCAAGTATCAAGGAAAATTTGAGAAGGATTTTGGGCATTTTTCCAGAGACCTAGCGGGTTCAAAAACGTTCAATGAGCTGGAAAAAAGCCAAATCTCTGAGCTGATGAATAGCTACCGTTCAGACTTCCTGGAGTTGATCAAAGGGGAGACTCGCAAGGGACTTTCCCCCCAAAAAGGACTCCAAGGACAACTGAGTCAGGGGGCGTCTAAGGTCGATCAGATTTTACTATCTGCGGTGGAGCAGGTTGACCAGGGAATCAACCAAAAGTCCCAACAAATCAAACAGTTTGCAATCAGTTTATCCTTTGGGTTATTGGTGATCAACCTGGGTTCTATTTTGCTGATTTCAAGGGGCGTCAAGCAGGTGTTAGGCGGAGAGCCGGAAGAAATGGCAGCCCTGACCAACCAACTAGCTGCTGGCGATCTCCGCTTGCCTGTGAACCATCGCGATGGCCATGGCCTAGCGGCTAGCTTGAACCTCATGGCACATAGTTTTTCAAATACTTTGGGGTTATTTTCTCAAAGCAGTGAGACCTTAGCTAGCGGTAGTGCCCAGTTGACCGCTGCCGTAAGTCAGGTGCACCAGGCGGCCGAAGAAGTCAGCCGTGGAACCACGGTATCGATGACAAGCATGAAAGAGACCGCTGGACACCTGGAGCAGCTCACTGAATCGATTCAGGATCTGGGCCATAACACCCAAGGGATTGCGACCCTGTCTGATCAAGCAGCACAGGACGCAAAAGCCGGGCGGCAGGTCATGCAAGAGTCGATTGAAGTGATCCGTGAAATTGGAAATAATGCCGCCAAAATTGAGGGCATCATCAACATGATCACCGAGATTTCCACACAGACAAATTTACTCAGCTTAAACGCAGCGATCGAAGCAGCCAAAGCGGGCGAATCGGGAAAGGGTTTTGCAGTTGTTGCTGAGGAAGTTCGCAACCTAGCCAACCGATCAAACGAAGCGGTTGAGCAAATCAAAGGGCTGATTGACACCAGTAACCAAACGGTTAAAAAAGGGATCGATTCAATCCAAAAAACTGCCGGCATGCTGGATTCGATCATCGACGAAGTCGATTCCATTTCGTCCCAGGTGAGCCAAATGAATGATTCGGTTGAGTCCCAAATCAGACATACCCGAGAAATCAAAGAGTCTGCCAGTGAAGTCGAATTAGTGAGCGAGAACAATGCTGCATCGGTCGTCGAGCTGGCTGCAAATATCGGTGAAATGGCGAGCACCTGTAGCAATCTACAAAATATGGCTGAAACACTACAAACCGGGGTGAACGGTTTTCAGTTTGAAGGGGTTTCAACTCAAGCTCAATGAGCCATCAATAAATAGAGTCAGGTCGGAGTTTTTTCTACGGTGAAAGAAACTGCAGGCAACCTTGAGGAAGCATTCCCTTTGTATAAAGCTCTATCAAATCGCCGTTGGTGGTGCACTGCGAAATGAGCCCAAGATAACCGCCTCCAGGCCGTCAACAGCGACCCCATCATCTACAACTAGTAGCACTTCCATTAAAAACATTCAGTGATTTTTGATTCCCTGTTGCAGGGGATCAAAAATTGAAATCTTGCATAAGGAAAACACCCGGTATATAGTTAGTGAGTTATGCACTTTTTATACTTCCCTGGCCAAGTCACAACTTCGATTGTCCCCGCAGCCTAGATCACGTTTTTTTGGATGAACCCCATGGCAGAAATCAAATTCAACCCTAAGAAACTTGCTAAACTAAACAACCCAGCTCGTTTGGTTTCCCAAAACCCAGATGTTTTTTGGCCTTTGCTCAAGCTAGACGACCCACAATTGATTTTTGATATTGGTTGCGGCACAGGTTTTTTCTCTGTGGAGTTTTTAAAGCGAGCCCCTAACGCTAAAGTTATCGGGTTGGATATCGCTGAAGTGATGTTGCAATGGATCGAAGAAAATCGACCAGAATTCAAGCAAGGTAAGCTGGTCACTCTGTTGATGCCAGAAGACAAGCTACCGCTAGACCCCGCCACCGGTGACTTGGCGACCATGATCAACCTCCACCACGAATTACACAACCCCGCCGGATTGCTCGGAGAAATTCGGATCGCTCTGAAGCCCGGTGGGACCCTGATGATTCTCGACTGGAAAGCCAAAGAAACCGCATCTGGCCCCCCGATTGAAATCCGTATTTCCCAAGAAACCGTCTTTGCACAGCTTACAGAAGCTGGTTTTGAAGAACTCACCGGACACGAGGTTTTTGAAGATTTCTTCCTGATCACCGCAAAACGACCCAAGGCTTGATAGACCCAACCAATTCAGTTACAATAACAGCTCACGTAATTATTCCCTGACTCTCTATGTTCTCTATCCGAGCACACTTCAAAAACGGACAGTTTCACCTGAAAGAACCGTTTTTTTTTGAAGGAACAACAGAAGTGATTGTCACCTTTGTCAACAACCCGTTGGTTGCTGCTAGAGAGCAACCTGCCCAAGAGTTAACCGAAGCGCAAGCAACGGCTCTACGTAAATACAAACGGTTTGTTGCCAATGGGAAAATCATCCTTACTAGGGACAACGTAGAAGAAACAATGCAGTTGATTGACTACTCAGGCGGCGGATTGAGTTTTGCCAGCCTGGCTCCCTTTGAAAAAGGGTTGTTGCTTAAAGCGGCCTTAAAGGACCCCTTAGACTTACAGCATTCTGTTCTCGAATTTGAGTTTGAAGTGGCCCGGTCGATTTCAAAAGAACACCACTACCAAGTGGGTTGTAAGTTTACCGATAACATTGATGAGGAGTTATGGCACTCCTTGATGCGGATGCATTAACATGGAAACAGTGATTAGTTTTTCCCAACTGATTGGGATGGGATTCAAAATTTATGGTTGGCTGATTGTGGCTGCCTTTGTGCTCAGTTGGCTTGATGCCGACCCGACAAACGGGGCGGTACAGTTTGTGAACCGAACGACCCGGCCTTTTTGGGGATGGATCGCCAACCGGTTACCTGGACAATACGCTAGTTATGCGCCTTTAGTGGCGATGTTTGCCGTTGATTTTGCGGAGATATTTTTCCCTGGGCTGGTTCGTTCCCTCGGTTCTGTGGGGCTGGGTATAGCCGCAATGGACGCCGGGATGTTTAATACCCTGTTGTATGCGGGGTTAGGTGTACTGGTCGTAGGGCGAAGCATCCTGTTTTTTGTGATGATCCTCGCATTGGCCTACCTAGTCATCAGCATTGTGGCACCGCCATTAACCAATCCTTTGGTACGAAACATCATCTGGCTGGTTGACCCCATCATCTCCCCTTTACAAAAGATCTTACCTCGGTCGAAAATCGATTTTTCACCGATTGTTTTATCTTTTACGATCTACATGGTTTTACAGTCAATCTCGCCTATGGCTGCCAAACTCCAAATCCAGCTGATTGCCTGAACCGATGTTGCTCAATACCAAGGCAGTAGCCCAAAAAATCCAACAACTGGCCGGTGTTGATCCATTGGCGGACTATGATGAGTCCTTCTTTCAACCTTCGGGGTGCGATCATTTTGCACAAATCTATTTAAACACCCTCCCAGAAGAACTTGCAGAGTTGGAACAGGTCGATCAACTGTATTTCTTGGTGTCAGAGCTGTCCGCCAACTTGGGGGTGGACCTGTCACTAGAAGCAGACCTGCCCTTTGCGACTTACCGCCAAGTTTCTAGCCAAGGTGTTGCTCAAATCCAGGGAGTGTTCGATTTTTCTGACCCCTTACTCACCTTTGTACATTTGTTTGGCCAAGCCAAGGCCTTGAGCCAGTGGGCGTCCAAAATCGGTGCAACCGGCCTGCTTCAAGCCGCCAAGCTTGACAGGGACTCCATGTTGGATGCTCGACACCTATTGGGTGAACTGCAGGAGGTCCAAATCTCCTATGAGCAATCAGCCAAGGTTTTCAACACACCTGAAGGTCTGACCGCCAATTTTAAAGGCCCCCATTGCGCCAAGCTGCTCGAATCGCTCTTAGAAAGCCACCCGGAACATGTTTGTGTGGAGTATCTTGAGGGGTCTGGCGTTGGAATGCCTGATTCAAAAATCAAGTTTGCCAAAGATGGCTCCATGTCTGCCAATGGGATCAAGCTACATTTTTTCTTAGAACTTGCAAAATCGGTCGGGGCCCAGCTTGGGCTGAGGTATAATCGTTTTGTAGACCAGCATTTGTTTCGACTGGACTCCGACAAGACCTGGAGCCAGATATCTGGTTCGCCGGTCATTTTTCAGTTTCAAAACCCGCTGAATCAAGTGGAACGATTAGCGAAAGCACTGTGCCAGGGTCAAAAACAGTTGGATTGTTTTGGGCATCACGAGAGACTGTCCCCCAACTTATGGGAAGTCAGCCTTTTTGATACGGAGGGACGCAGCTTGCGTCTGGAGCTCAGCGCAAAACAGTGCGCTGTGTACCTCAGCGACCGACTTTCTGTGGTGCTATTAGACCGGCTGGAAACTTTCTTGGAGTCTCAAGTATCGGCGGTGTTGGGGAAACCTGAGGAGGTTTTATGATGTTTCGGTTCAGCGCAAACGAACAACTGTTGGCTGATTGGGTCCAGTGGCAAAACCAGCCAGAAGGCCTTTTCCCGATAGATAAAGGCTGGGAGATTAAATTCCAACTCAAAAGCCCTAGAAATGAAGAACCATCCTTTTTTTACTTCCAAGCAAAATCGAAGAGCGAGTCCATTGTTTTAGTCCCGGTCAGTGCCTCTAGCTGCAAGGATATTTTGAGTTGTGTTGGCCAGTCCTTAAAAAAGGGGGACCTGCTGGTTGTTTTGTGCGGGGAGTCTGTAGCGGAGCAAGTGACGTTACAAATATCCCGCTCGACCCTACCTGAATCAACTCTTCTCTTGGGGTTAGGCGAGGAGGGCATGAAAACCTACCGAGGCACTTGGGAAAACTCTCGGTTAGAATTCCGGTTATCTAAGCAAAGCACCTTGACTTGGGATATCCCCCACCAAATCCCCTTGAACCCCGGTTTGCTAGAAGACGAAATCCTATTATCCAGATGTTTCGTCACCTTGTTCAACCTTTTGACCCAAAGCTGGTTAAAGGGGAAGTCTTGGGTTTCCTTTGAAGAATTATTACAATCAGCTTTACCGCTTTACACCTTGTTGCCAAAGCCAGACCGCAGACGTGCCTCAGGGCTGATTTACCGTCAATTCGAACAGTTGATCCAAGGCCCGATGCAAGATTGGTTGGAGTTGCGTTCCTACTCAAAAAAGCCTCAATCCGCCCCTGTGCTGCGGCTGAATTTTTTAGTCCCTCCTGCCGGGCGTGGGGCTGTTTTAAAGCAGCTCCGTAAACAGTCCCAAGCGATCCACTTGATCCGCAACCAAGCCCTTCAAACAAGCTACTATGACATCCAAGTTAACTCATTTTAACGAACAAGGTCGGGCGGAAATGGTCGATGTATCGGCCAAGCCGGTCTCGATCAGGACAGCAATCGCCAAAGGCTCTTTGAAAATATCAGCCCAGCTTTGCGATCTTTTGGAGGCAGGTACCTTAACCAAGGGCGATGCGTTCACCGTCGCCAAGACGGCTGGCATCCTCGGAGCAAAAAAAACAGGGGAACTGATCCCGATGTGCCACCCGCTAGGGATTGACTTGGTTGAAGTGACCACAGAGTTGAACACTGAGGAAAAACGAATTTATTTGAGTGCAACCGTCCGGTGCGAAGGCAAAACCGGGGTAGAGATGGAAGCACTCACAGCCGTCACGGTGACCGCCTTGACTCTGTACGATATGTGCAAAGCTGTGGACAAGAAAATGATGATTGAACGTATTGGCTTAGCGAAGAAAACAGGGGGGAAATCGGGGGAGTTCATCAACCCGGCGTTTGGCTGAACTCGCCTTGAGCGAGCTGAGCGAAACCAGCTCAGACATTGCTCAGTGACGTGACAGTAAGATGGTGATCTCATACACAAAGGAGAACACCACCACCATAAACCCGGCAATCGCCCAAATAGCCGAACTGCTTCCCTTCAGACCTTTGATCGAGCGGTCCAACAAAAAGACAGCATACACCCCCCAAGTCATCAAAGGCAGCCCTTGACGCAAAGAGAGTTGGGCAGAGCCAGACTGGGCAAACAAGTTCATCCCCACCCCGGATAAAAGCCCAAAGGTGACAAAAATAAACCCAGCGGCAATCACTTTATAATTCAACTTATCGAGATACCCCAAACTAGGCACCTTGTTCCCACCGAGATGCAAGGTCTTGGCTTTTAACTTTCGTTCTTGGGATAGATAGAAAATAGAAGTCCCGCATCCAACCGCAAACAGCAGGTAACCAATCATCAGGTTCGATGCATGAAACACCAAAATCACCTTGCCAAAAACAGGTGAGCTGTCGAGATACCCTTGGGTACCAATCCCTTGGTGGACCAACAGTTCAGACAGCAGCAAAAAGAATAAGGTCAGCGGCGGGAAGATGACTTCGAAGATCTGGTTCGTGAAGTAAAAATCAAGAAAAAAATAAAGAACCAGAACCAGCAGGGAGCCAAAAAGAAACAACCCCGCTAAAGAGCTGAGCGGGTCAATGCCTTGTTCAATATAGCTAGCCACCCCAAATAACAATTGGGAGACCAAGCCTACAAATAAGATCCTTTCGCCGACTCGATGGATGGTTTTGTTCTCACGAAAGAACGAAACCGAACACAAAGCCCAGCCTAAAAAGATCAATGTAAAAAGGCACCAGAAAAACAGAATCACGGCAATATTGGAAAGGGTTGTTCTTCGGTATGATCAAGAATCCAATCGCTGCTGTCCAGACCTTTTTGTCTGGTCAGCATGCACCTGTTTTTCCAGCATGTTTCAAAGCCGAATTGATGTCATCATTCATATCTTTCACAGCTTGCCTTGCGCATGCTGCAAACTGGCTTTCATCGGCACCCACAGACTGATAGGCAAACAGAACCCCTCGAGATGAGTTGATCAACGCACCTGAACCCTGAGCATCAAAACATGGAACCACATCCTTACCCTGACCCCCTTGAGTACCGTATCCTGGCACCAAGAAAGGTACATTCGGCATCAGCTCCCGCAATCTAACCGCTTCTTCGGGCCAAGTCGCTCCTACGACCGCACCAAAAGGAGCGTAACCGCAGTTCCCCTGATGTTGGACCGCCTCGGCCTGTAAATCCAAAGCAATCTGTTCAAACAAAGGCATACCGTTGATCACAGCCCTTTGGTATTGTGCAGAACTAGGGTTCGAGGTCCTCACCAAAACAAACACCCCTTTATCCTCTGCCAAGGCAGTTTGATAAAAAGGAGAAAGGCCATCATCCCCAAAATACGGGTTCACCGTCACAAAGTCCGCTGGCTGGCAAGGAGCCGGTTCTCCCCTGAGCGGGGACCGACCAATACGGGCCTGAGCGTACAACAATGCAGTGCTACCGATATCCCCACGTTTTGAGTCATCAATCACAAACAAACCCAGTTCTTTGGCACGTCGGATGGTTTTTTCAAACACAATGATCCCTTCCGCCCCATAGAGCTCATAACAAGCCATTTGGAGCTTAACTGCCGGGATTAAATCATGGACCGCATCCAATATTTCAAAGTTAAAGGCCAACAATCCTTGTGCAGCACCAGAAAGCCCTTTGCCTTGGAACCGACTCGGTAGCTTATCCAGCAACGGATCTAAGCCCACAAGGGCGTGGCTTTGGACTGATTTTGCCCGTTCAAACAATTGATCAATGAGGCTCAAACATTGCCTATTTTTTTAGGTTATTGATAAAGCTGCTGATCTTGTTGGTCAGCGACTTTTGTAATTCTTCTAACCGAAGCTCGCTAGGCATGTTTTGGCTTTTGCCTTTCAAGAAAGCCATGATGGTTTCTTCCATTTCCCTAAAACGCTTGTCTATCGGGTTCACCCGGCGGCCTCGTTTGCCGATGGTGACATCCAAGGTAGCGATGAGCTGAGACATTTGTTTTTCTAGAGCTTGTACCCGGTCTTCCAATTCATTGGTTTCTTTCCTAGGCCGACCGCGCTTGGCTTTTGGAGAGTCTTTCAGGGCACTAGGCCCCGCAGAAAGGCTGCTGGTTTTTTTCTTAGGAGCAAATTTTGAGCGATAGTGCCTTAAGGTGTTTTCACGAACTTTCGGAAACACCTCATAAAGCTCTTTGTTGCTCGCATCTGGATTGTCTTTGAGATAGAGTTGTACTTCTGCAGCGATAGAGTTTGCCATATATTACCCTTTGATTATCCCCTAACCCTCTGCATTTTAGAGACTGTATGCCTCAAAACAAGAAAATACTTTTTGCAGAGAGCTACCAAATTTATATCAGTTTTAAAAAAAATCCACAATAGCCGGACTTGCTCCTTTCTGCCAAGTAAAGTATAACAAAAATATCAAATTTCACCATCATTTCACAAAGGCCATGGAAATTCCTTTGTTTGAAGCCAGCAACGGACCTTGCCCTTATCTAAAAGATAAGGTTTGGCTTAGTTACCTAACCCATGCAGATCACATTGATGACCAGGTCTATGAGGCTCTGATCAATCAAGGGTTTCGGCGTAGCGGTAATGTGTTTTATCAAAATCAATGTCAGGGATGTACGGCATGTGTGCCCCTGCGTGTACCTTGTGATGCATTCAGCCCGTCCAAGTCTCAACGAAAAATCCTGCGAAAGAACCAAGACTTGCGGTTTGAGATCGAGACGTCCAGGTATGACGCTGATGTATTTCGTGTCTATCAAGCGTTCACTAAGGTCCGGTATCAAATGGACGTCACGGTTGATGAATTCCAACAGTTTTTGGTCCGTTCTGCGATTGATACCCAGATGATGAAATATTATGACCCCTCAGGGAAAATGATCGCTGTCGGATGGCTTGATGTTTTGGCTACTTCAATCAGCAGTGTCTATTTTGCCTTTGATCCTGAAGAATCAAAACGCAGTTTGGGGACTTTTAGTGTCATGAAAGAAATCGAGCTTTGCCAAAGTTTGCAAAAACCCTATTTGCACTTGGGGTTTTGGGTAGAAAACTGTAGCTCTATGTTGTATAAATCTAAGTTTTATCCCCATCAATTGTTGAAGGGCGGAACCTGGGGCGAGTTAATCCCACCTCCTAAAGGTTAACATTCATGAATAATAGTTTTGGCCATAACTTCCGTGTAACCACCTTCGGCGAAAGCCACGGAACCGGGCTAGGGGTGATCATAGACGGCTGCCCTGCTGGGTTAGCTCTCACGACCGCCCAGGTCCAAGAGGAGTTAGACCTGAGGAAACCGGGCACGACCAATATCACCACTTCAAGAAAGGAATCGGATGTCATCCAAATTCTTTCAGGGGTGTATGATGGCCGAACCCTAGGAACTTCGATTGGCATGGTGATCTATAACGCAGATGCCAAATCCGGGCACTATGACGACTTGAAAGATTTGTACCGCCCAGGACACGCTGACTTCACTTATGACGCTCGATTTGGCTTTAGAGACCACCGAGGCGGCGGTCGAGCAAGCAACCGAGAGGCGGTTGGGCGAGTGGCCGCTGGAGCCGTTGCGAAGGTGCTGTTGCAAGAGCTCATCGGCACAAGCTGTTTGTCTTGGGTCGAACAGGTTCACACAATCAAAGCTGATATAGACATGGACTTGGTGACCAAAGCCATGATTGAATCCAACGATGTTCGTTGCCCAGACCCTAAGGTTTCCGCTCAAATGATCCAAGCTATCTTGGACGCAAAAACTGCAGGAGACAGCCTTGGTGGCCAGATTCAGTTCATGGTTCCTGGACTCCCTGCGGGACTCGGGGCTCCGGTGTTTGATAAACTGACTGCCGATATTGCCAAAGCCTTAATGTCCATCGCTGCGAGCCGAAGCGTTTCATTCGGCCTTGGGGATCAGGCCGGCTTACTCAAAGGAAGCGAGCACAACGACCCATTTGTGCTCAAAGGCGAAAAAATCGGCACTTCATCAAACCGAGCTGGCGGCGTGCTAGGCGGTATGAGCAATGGTGAGCCACTCTGGGGCCATGTGAGCTTCAAACCAACAGCAACCTTGATGGTGGACCAGCAAACAGTCACTTCGGGGCATGTTGAAACCCATTTTAAGGCGAGAGGCCGTCATGACCCTTGCGTTTTACCTCGGGCGGTGCCCAATGTAGACGCCATGGTTAACCTCGTGCTTGCGGACCATGTTTTACGTTATACAACGGCCACTGTTGATCGCATCAAGGGAGCGTTGTCCGTTGAAAAACAAGAGTTATAAATTTTTAGTTGCCTCTTTTATCTAGTTAGTTTAATATCCCCGAACCTGACTTAGTTACGACATATACACTAAAGACTATGAAAGATATCAAAGTAATGCTGCTAGACATGCAGCAAAAAATCGTTGACGAAATCGAGTTAGAACGGACTCAGTCTGCTAGTGCCATCACCCATGACATCGGTGACAGCATTGACTTGGCCTCTGAAGAACGAGATCGAGAGCTGTACCAACTGCTTTGCGAGCGAGATCGACAAAAGCTGGTTCACATCCGACAGGCGTTGGTTCGTATTGAAGACGATAACTACGGCGAGTGCGAAGAGTGTGGGGAACCCATTGCAAAAAAACGGTTGATGGCCATGCCTCTTGCCGAAATGTGTGTCGCTTGCAAAAATGAGCAAGAACGTACCCACGGTCGTGAGACATTGCATTTAGACAATTCCGATGACAAACTGATGGACGCCAAAGAAGGTGAAGGCTAGCCTGCCTTTCTTTTAAACCTTCTTCGATCAAGGGTCTGGCAATGGAATCTATCTTATCCTTTTCGCCAGACCAGTATTTCAACTTTTTTTTGGTTGTCTTGCGAACTGGCGGGCTGTTTCTGACAGCCCCGATCCTCAGCTCTCCGTCGGTACCTCGGCAGCTTCGTCTATTCATGACGCTGTTGATTTCATTGTTACTCTATTCTTCATTACCTCTTCGCTCGATTGCAGCGAACTGGGACGTCACCGGTTACTTTCTTCTAGCGGTGCGCGAAACCATGATCGGCCTTTTGCTAGGTGTGATACCCCGAGCGATGTTTGCTGCGATTGATTTGGCCGGTACCATCATCGGGTTCCAAATGGGCCTCTCGATAGCGAACGTGGTTGACCCTCAAAGTCAAATTCAAGTATCCATGATCGCCAGTTTAGAAGGATTGTTAGCGACCCTGTTGTTCGTGACTCTTGACGGCCACCATCTCTTTTTTGAGGTGATGGCCTCTAGCTACGATTCGATCCCCTTGGGCGCTTTTGATTTTTCCGCCAATAAAATTGATTTCCTTCTTCGCCTCGGTGGGGATATGATCATTCTGGGTGTAAAGCTCGCCAGCCCTTTCATCGTTGCTTTGTTGCTTGCAAACGTAATTTTGGGGTTCATGGCCCGTGCAATGCCTCAGATGAATATTTTCGTGGTAGGCTTGCCGATGACCGTCCTGATGGGCTTCATCTTTTTGTGGACCGGCATGCCTTATATTATCGGCGCACTCACCAAGACTTTTGGTACGATGCAGAGGCAGCTGGTTGATATGATATCTATAATGGCGCACTAGATGGCTGAGTCAGGTTCAGAGGAAAAAACAGAAGCCCCCTCGCAAAAAAAGCGAGATGATGCAAGGCAAGAGGGGCAAGTTGCTTTTTCAAAAGAGTTGAGTTCTGCGGTCATGTTAGGGGGGTTTTTACTGCTGTTCTACATGGAGGGCTCCACCATGATCGATGTCTATGAAGAAAGCTTCGTCTATACCTTCAGCAACATCAACCTAAGCCAGCTTTCCATCCCGTTGATTGAGGAACTTGTCCCCATTTATGGCAAACATGTCTTGATTTTACTCGGTCCCTTTTTCCTGACCACGATTGTTTTAGGCATCTTATCCAGCGTGTTCCAAGTTGGATTTAATATCACATTCAAGCCGCTACAGCCTAAATTCAGCAAGCTCAGCCCCATAGCTGGCCTAAAACGGGTTTTCTCCAAACAGGCCCTCAGTGAGTTGATCAAATCTATTTTTAAAATGGTCATCGTTGGGTATATCGGCTATTATACCTTTGCTGAATACAGCCAGGAAATCCAGAACTTAGTGGATCAAGAGCCTAGGACTTTGCTGAATTTGACCGGGACGATCATCGGTGTTTTTGCTTTGCGGCTGTTCATGGCCTTTTTTGTGTTGTCCTTAGCTGATTTTATGTTCCAAAAATGGGACCTGGAACAAAAACTAAAAATGAGCAAGCAAGACATCAAAGAGGAAATGAAGCAGTCCGAAGGTGACCCACAGCTCAAAGCCAAGATCCGCCAGATTCAGCAGCAAATGAGCCAATCCAGGATGATGCAAGACGTCCCAAAGGCTGATGTGATCGTGACAAACCCCTCCCATTTCGCCATAGCGATGAAGTACGACAGGGAGGTCATGGTCGCCCCGCAGGTCGTAGCCAAAGGCTCTGGGCACATGGCTAGACGGATCATCGAGGTTGCTGAGCAAAACGGAGTCACGATCTATCAAAGCGCTCCGATTGCCAGGGGCCTGTATTTTCAAGTTGAAATCGGGCAGGGTGTCCCGGAGGAATTTTACCGGGCGGTGGCAGAAATATTGGCGATTGTTTACAAAGCAAGACGGAAAAAAGGTGGAAAATCAGGAAAAAAATAGTGGGATGTTTCACCAAATTCTCGGGCTTTTTCCACTGGATAAATTTTTATCAGCTTAATGATACTGGTTTTGTACAGCCTTTGCATATTAACAACTTAAGATTGGCTATTGATCAGCCGATCAACCACTTTTAACCATAGCACCGATGGCAAATCCACTGAGCAACAGTCTATCAGGCAGCGGGGTCAAACAGTTCTTATCACCGGACCTTATTTTAGCAGCTGGTTTAATCATGATCCTTGCGGTCATGATCCTGCCTCTGCCTCCGATGATGCTGGACATCCTTTTTGCGTTGAACATCACGTTCAGTATATTGATTTTATTTGTTGCGCTCTACAGCCTGAAACCCCTTGATTTTTCTATTTTCCCCTCAATTTTACTGGTCACCACTTTAGCCCGGCTGTCGCTCAACGTTGCGTCTACCCGTGCTATTTTGACCAACGGCAAGCAGGGAACTGCCGCTGCGGGCCATGTCATCGAGGCGTTTGGTGCTTATGTTGTGGGTGGCAATTACCTGATCGGGATCATCGTATTTTTGATCTTGGTGTTGATCAACTTTATCGTAATTTCCAAAGGTTCCGGCCGTATCGCAGAAGTTGCCGCAAGGTTTACCTTGGACGCTATGCCTGGTAAACAGATGGCGATTGATGCCGACCTCAACGCTGGCACCATCAACGAACAAGAAGCCCAACAGCGGCGGAAAGAAGTCCAGCGAGAAGCGGACTTTTTTGGTGCCATGGACGGTGCATCCAAGTTTGTCCGTGGTGACGCCATCGCTGGCTTGATCATCACCACCATCAACATCATTGGTGGTTTGGTTTTAGGGGTCCTGTTTTACGACATGGACATCAGCAACGCTGCGATGACCTTCACCAAGCTGACCATCGGAGACGGCTTGGTTGGCCAGATTCCGGCACTGATTATCTCCATTGCGGCAGGTATGGTGGTCGCCAAAGCAGGAGCGCAAAACCGGCTTGGTGTCGATTTTGGACTCCAGCTTTTTGGCAACCCTATCGCCATGGGGCTTGCTTCTGGGACATTGTTTATGTTTGCGATGGTCCCAGGGATGCCTAAGCCGACCTTCATCATCTTATCCTTGTTGTTGGCGGTAGTTGCCTACCGAGCTAAGGTCCGAGTGGAGGAGAACCAGCGGGTCAACCTCGAAACCATGCAAAGCCAGGTTGCAGACGAAACTGAAGAAACCAATGAATCGATTGTCGACCTCTTGCCGATTGATACTCTGGGGCTTGAACTGGGCTATGCCTTGATCCCCATGGTGGATCAAGAACAAAATGGTGAGTTGCTTGAACGAGTCAAAGCGATTCGCCGACAAGTTGCCCTAGACATGGGTTTTGTGGTTCCTCCGGTGCACATCAAAGACAACTTACAACTTGAGCCTGGGGCCTATTCAATCATCATCAAAGGGATTGAAGTGGGCAAAGGTGAAATGATGATTGATCATTTCTTGGCCATGCAAGCAGGTGAAGTGGAACAACAAATCGACGGTATCCCAACAGTCGAACCAGCCTTCGGGTTGCCAGCCATTTGGATCAGCGAAGCGGACAAAGAAACGGCGCAAATTGCAGGTTATACTGTGGTCGACATCCCCACTGTCCTCAGCACCCACATCACCGAAATCATCCGTGGACATGCTCCTGAATTCTTGGGCCGCCAGGAAGTACAACGGCTGCTGGATAAGATTTCTGTGAACGAACCAAAACTGGTTGAAGAATTGGTGCCAGACCTCATCGGGTTAGGGACTTTGCAGCGTGTCTTGCAGGCGTTGCTCAAAGAAGGTGTCTCCATCCGTGACATGAACACTACCATGGAGATCTTGGCGGATACCGCACAGTACACCAAGGTTCCCGAGATCTTAGTAGAGCACGTCCGTGAGGGGTTGAGCCGAAGCATCACCCGGCAGTATCAAAATGAAGAAGGGGTTCTCCCAGTGATGACCTTAAGCGGAGAAATGGAGACCATGATCATTGATGGCATCCAAGACACCGGTCAGGGCACTTACCTTGGTATTGCTCCACAGGATGCACAGTTGATCATCCAGGCGATTGAGCAGGGAGCTGAAACCTTCAGCGCCTTTAACTACCAACCGGTGATCCTCTGTGGACCTCAAACCCGGATTCAGGTGAAGCGACTGACCGAGCGTTCCATCCCGAACCTAGCTGTCCTCAGCCATAATGAAATCGCTGCTGAAGTGCAGATCGAGTCTTTGGGTTGCATCGATTTCTAAGGGCCGCCGCAAACCTTGGTCCAAATGGCCCCGCTGTCTGCACTCCAACAGCGAGCGAAGGCCGCCAGAGCCAAAGAGATAGGTTCCCCTGAATCGTTTCAAGGTGATTTGAGTATCGTGTGAACCCCAGGTTCAGGCAATCACTTCAGGTAGAATATCGGCCAGAGTTCGCCCCCACAAGCGTCCTGCGTTTAGCTTGAGCGCACCTTTCAGATAGGCCGCACCTTTTGCGAATCCGATACACCCACCGGGCTTCAAAAGATAATCAAGACTTCAGCTTGTTCCACCGCTGATATTCAGGCAGGTTGAGCTGTAGACCAAGCCATTACGACGCACACAGTTTCATTCTTCCAGGAGTTTGATGAAATGACATATATTACTTTATTATTAATCTTTGCAATTTTCATTGTCCTCAAGACGTTTATCATTGTCCCGCAAAACACGGGCGCTGTGAAAGAGCGTTTGGGGAAATACACCGGGCTGTTGCTGCCAGGGTTCCATTTTTTGATCCCCTTTTTTGACCGAGTCGCCTACACCCATGAGATGAGGGAACAGGTTCTTGAGGTGCCCAGCCAAGGCTGTATCACCAAGGACAATATCCAGGTCGAAGTCGATGGCATCGTTTTTTTAAAGGTCATTGAGCCAGATAAAGCGAGCTACGGCATCGGCAATTACCGGCTTGCTGCCGTTAACTTAGCCCAAACCAACATGCGCTCTGAAATAGGCAAGCTCACCTTAGACCAAACCTTCTCTGAACGAGAATCGATCAACGAAAACGTGGTTCGAGAGGTGGACCTAGCTTCCGACCCATGGGGGATCAAGGTGCTGAGGTATGAGATAAAAAACATTTCCCCTTCCAACCATGTGGTTGATACCATGGAAAAACAAATGGAAGCGGAACGACAAAAACGGGCTGAGATCACCCTTGCCCAAGCGGAAAAGCAAGCAACGATCAACTTATCAAACGCTTACCGGCAAGAAAAAATCAACCTCTCTGAGGGCGAAAAACAAAAGCAGATGAACCAAGCGGACGGCAAAGCGAAAGAGATCGAGATCATCGCCGAAGTCACCGCCGAGGGCCTCAGCCTGATTTCAACCTCCATTGCCAAGCAAGGGGGGAAGGAAGCGGTGCAGATGCAAATTTCCGAACAATTCATCCATGAGTTGGGTTCCATTTTTGACAGCGCTGAAATCTCCGTTGTCCCCAACAACCTAGCCAACATGAAAGGTTTTTTTGAAGGGCTCAATCAAGTCGGCAACACCATGACCAAACAAAAGGAGGGATAAATGGATGCTGTATCCAAAATAGATTTCGGATCGATCTTTAATGTGGTTGTTTGGGGTTTACTGTTCTTTACTTTAGTCGCCCAACTGATCAAAAGCATGCGTTTGGTGCCCAACAAGTCCGCCTATGTAGTGGAGCGTTTAGGGCGTTACAACCGGACGTTGGGGCCAGGGTTCCACGCCCTCTTTCCGTTCATCGACAGGGTGACTTATATCCAAAATCTAAAAGAAACCACCGTCGATGTACCACCCCAGGTTTGTTTCACGAAAGACAACGTAAAAGTCGTAGTGGACGGGGTCATGTATGTTCAAGTCAGCGACCCCGAGCGGGCAAGTTACGGGGTGGTTGATTATTATACAGCCGCCACAGAGCTGGCCCAAACCACGATTCGTTCGGTGGTTGGTCGGCTGGAGCTGGACCGAACCTTTGAGGAACGGGCTCACATCAGTTCAAAAGTTGTGCAGGTCTTGAGCGAGGTTGGTCAGGTTTGGGGAGTGACGGTTTTGCGTTACGAAATCAAAAACATTGAACCCCCTAAAAGTGTGCAAACGGCGATGGAAAAACAAGTCGCTGCGGAACGGCAAAAAAGAGCGATCATTGCCGAATCAGAAGGCAAGATGCAAAGCCGGATCAACCGAAGTGAAGGGGTAAAAATGGAGATGATCAACCAATCAGATGGAGATCGCCAACAGGTTGTCAATGAAGCTGAGGGTAAAGCGGCCGGTATTTTACAAGTCGCCAAGGCAACCGCTGCTTCCATCGAGAAAATTGGTTTGTCCTTGAGCGCAGCCAACGGGGCGGATGCGCTGCATTTGCAGCTCAGCCAAAAATACCTCAGTCAATTTGCAAATGTGGCCAAGCCAAACAACAGGGTCGTCATTCCTGCGGATATCACCGATATGGCAACCATGTTGAGTCAGTTTAAGGCGATTCAACCGGTCGAGCAGTAAGCCGATGGACTCATTTCCCCTCTTTTGGGTGATTGCGGGGCTGTCCTTGATGCTCCTGGAATTCATCATCCCTGGTTTAGTGGTGATTTTCCTGGGCTTCGCAGCGATTCTAGTTGGGCTCGCCCTTAACTTTGGTTTCATCGAAGGCCTCATAGCCGCCATGACCGCTTGGTTTATCGGCTCCATTTTTTTGGTGTTGGCCTTTCGACAGTTGCTGCTGAAATTCGCTCCTACAGGGGAGGTTTCAAAAGCAAAGCTGGGGGATCAAGTGGATCTTGTCGGACAGATTGTCACCGTGGTGGACCCTGTGCACCCGGAAGCCGGGGGCCGGATTTTTTTTCAAGACAGCACTTGGCCTGCCGTTTGCCCCGGCACTAGCTTGCCTAAAGGAGCGAAGGCCAGGATTTTGTCTAGGGTAAACCTCACCTACGAAGTCGAGCCCGTCGTAGAAACCATACCCTGAACACCGAGGGTACAAATCTGCTCTGATCGTCACAAAACCGACTGTCCCTTGCTGGCAACTACCCACCGTTGGCAAAACCAATCGATTGTTCGGTCCCCCAAGGGGAATTAACTCAGGCTGACTGAGAAAGAGCCTCAATCAGATTATTTATGATGCTTCACATCGATTTAATTTGTTGGTATTCCTGACTTCAACTTCAATCATAGTATCGAGGAAAGGTCTTAGTTCGTAAAAATTCCTGAAAAGCCTTCAAAACTAATGTGATTGGTTTACTAATAACAATCGATAAGTTTTTAAAGTTTTGGGTTGAGGTTGGGTACTTCAATCCAATCCTGGATTCTAAGCACAGCACCCCTATCTTTTCATTTCCTTTGCTTCCCTATTGATTCCACCGGCAAAACCCTCCTGTCTTCGTCGATTATCTCCTATAATTGGAGGTTGAACTTCTCACAGCTTTCAACCGATAAACAGTCGGCTTACTGGGGGTTTCAATAGTAGCGAGGGGCTGCACAACTTTATTGGCTCTTTCGGTTTTGCTGATAACTTGACCAAACCAGCTGATACACACCAGAAGGGCAATCAAAAAATCGGTTTATGCCAAATCATCTCAAGAGCACAAAACCATCCCACACTTAATGAAAAAATAGTAGCTTAGACAGAAGTCAAAAAGTCCCGATCCCCGGCAAACGAACACAGCTTCAGGCCATTTACATCAAGATTTTAGAAATACAACGCTATTGCCTAATTGTAAGATCAATGTTCTAATAGTCCAAAAAAATCAATCTAGAATTTTATTTTTTGGATACCCAGATGCCCAAGCAGCTTACCCTATTCACCAACAAACAGCATCGTTTTCTACTCTGGCTCAGTCTTGCCTTTACTCTTTGGTGGTTGGGGGTGGGGCCTTCTGATTTGTTTGCTTTGCCTGCTTTCATTTGCCTGTTAGAAATTTCGCTATGGATCATCAAAGGTGAATTTTACTCAAATTTCACAAACCTGCAAAACCTACTGATCCATTTATTAAACAAGAAAAAAATTCGCACCTTTGTTATCGGGTTTTTCGCGATACAAGTGACCCTTTGGTTGCTGATTGTTATTTGTCGATATTATAGTTTTCAAATGTCCACCTTTGATAGTGGGATTTTTTCGAACCTAATATATAACGCAACCAATGGGGAAATTTATAGTTCTTTTTTGAGAACACACAGCTTTGCTATTCACTTTTCCCCTAGCTTGTATTTGCTTACATTTTTTTACAAAATAGAGCCTTCCTTTCATTGGATGATGGGCGCAAAACTTCTTAGTTTTGCAGTCACCCCTATCATTTTTTATCGAGTTTTGCGCTTTGAAATAAAAGACATTGATCAAGCCCGATTTTGGACTTTAATTTTAACGTCAGGTTGGCTGATATTATACAGCCCAGTTGTAAACTCCATGAGGTTTGAATTTCAGCCGAACAGCCTATCTTTGCCTTTTGTCGCCGGTTTTTATTTAATGGTAAAAAAAGATCGATGGGTATGGGCAGCTATACTGGGAATTTTATTGTTGGGCTTTAAAGAGAACTTCGGTGCTGTCCTCATAGGTGTTGGCTTACATCGATTACTAGTCAAAGAACGACCGGTCCAAGCGGTTTTCATGGTCTTCACCGGCATCGCTGCGATCTACCTAATCACCTATCAAGTGATGCCCTACGTCCAGGAGTACAAACCAGTCTGGAGCATCAAGTTTATTGATCCTTTCGCTGATCCCCTTGACAAGCTTCTCTACCTAGCTAAATTGGTTGTCCCACTAGGGTTGATCCCGGTTATTTTTTGGCGCAACGGAATCATGGCTGGCCCAGCGATTGGGGTTAATCTCATTTCCAGCATGCCGCAGATGTATTCCGCCCACTACCACTATGATGATATGAGCGGTACACTGTTATTTTTAAGTTTGATCCTTTCGATCAAAGACCTCAAGAAAAACGGCCTGCCCTTTACTTTACCAAAGACCAAGGTTATCCAAACAGTGATTTTACTGTGCATTGCCTTTGGGCTGACTGAGTTGCCTAGAAGTGCGCCACGTTACTTTTTTAGCTCAATGCCTCAAGGGGCGCACTTCGATTTGGAAAAGGAAATTCTCGATTTCAACCAGGAACACCCAAATGAAGATTTGGTGGTACAGGACTTCCTTGGACCACATTTCATGAGACGCAACATCCGGGTGTTAAGCCAACAACACACCGATGTGGTGGATTTAGACACCAAAATATCTAAGGTTAACCAACAACCTATCACCTACCATCGTTGTGATGAAAATTTCACTCGGATTGAACCGGAAGATCATGTTGACTACCTCATCCTCTCAACCTTAATCAGTACGTACCAAATCCCAAAAATAGATCAATGTATCCGGGAACTTGAGAACTCATCGGATTTCCAAAAAATTCCTGGGTACCAACACCTGATTATCTTTAAGAAAATCTGATTCGGTTTCATTCCAAACCGATGCCTCTGAATCATCGCGCAGGCTGATCACCTCTAGCTTATCAGCCTGATTACAGACCAGTGGTTTGGGATTTTTCCTCATCATGCCCCGCCCCTCTTGAGGATCGCATTAACCTTAACATACCTCTTAATTCAAAGCCCGTAGCTGTCCGCTATGACACACAAACAGCCTACTGAGGCACCCTAATCCTCGATGCAGCTTATTAAGTCAAGAGGCGATCAAAGCCAGTCACTGGCTATACTAGTGGGCTTGGCCGACGAGCGGCACCGGTAATCACTCCACACCGCCCGCTTTGAAGATTTGGTAATACTTAGGGTCTTCTTTGAGGATATGTTCAATCAGCCAGCCTTTCAACAGCTCAATGATATCATTTAACGGAACCTTTCCAGCCTGAAATTGATCGACATTCAATTTAACGGTACTTAAGAAGTTCACATGGATGCCTTTATGCTCATCTGATAATCCATAGCCCAAGCGATCCATGATGGACTCTTCAAAATCAAAATGAGCCACCGAATATTTATAAACAGCATTGAGCAAGGTTTTGACTTCTTTACGGTCCACACCCTGTTCTTGCTCTAAAATCAAAAAATCTATGATGTCGATCAACACCTTATGCTGATCATCGATCGTGTTTAGCTTCACAGAGTATTTTGCGGCCCAAGGGAAAGCCTTCCCGACAACTGGCCAGTCCGCTTGACCTAACCGAGGCTTGGCGAGGTCATCCAAGAAGCCTTCTACAGATTCAAGCAGCTCTAATCCTTGCACTCCACCAGCAGCCACTTGTTTTAATTCGTTGAGGAAACCTAGGTTTTGTTTGATTGAGCCTGCAATTTCTCCAGCCGATTTGGTGCTGTGGGTGAGTTCAACATGTTGTTCTTGGATTTGCCGGTTGATCAAATCAAGATCGTTGGACAATGCCTCAACATGAGTGAAGACCGGTTGTAGTTCGGTGGTTAATTGACCCAGGGAATCAACACTTTGGGCAATATGTGAGGAACTTGCATCGATCAATTGTTTGATCTCAGCGGCAGCAATGTTACTTCGACTCGCTAAATTACGTACTTCACTCGCTACCACAGAAAACCCACGGCCCTGCTCCCCAGCCTTCGCTGCTTCTATCGCTGCATTGAGGCTCAACAAGTTTGTCTGGTTAGCGATCCCTGCAATGGTAACCACAATTTTAGAAATGGCATGGCTGCTACGCTCCATTTCATGAATCTGTTCACTGGTGTGCTCAATCGCCAAATTGGCCCGCTCTCCCGCCTTTTGGGCCTCTCGGGAGTTTTCGTTGATCGTGGTCAGTTGACTGGCGATGTTATCTGAGGTCTGGGTCAGCTCTACCAGTGTGTTTGAAGACTCCTCAATCGACGAGGCATCATGGTGGGCATTTTGAGTAATCCTGGCCAAATTTGTTTCCACAAGCCCTAAGTTGATGGTGAAGATATTTTTCACCAAGGATACAACCCTGGATTTTTCAGCGATCTCCCATCCTAGGCTTGGCCCTTGGTTTTTTTCCCCAACGTCTAATGACTCCTTTGGCGGAGCCTGATTCCCTCGGAAAAAGAATCCCCCAAGAAGAGCAGCAACCGCAATCAGCCCGGCTAAAACCCAAGGGAAAGGCTTTTCCTCAACGAAACTCCAACCTGTGATTAAAATACAGGCAGAAACAAAGTGAAAAACAGAAAGCTGGATTGAGACTCGCTTCATCAAAACTACAAAAGGAAAGGAAGGTGAGGTGAGATAAAAAAGTTTAAGGAATAAACACTTTACAGCAAAGCTCTATCCCCGAAGTCGGGCTGTGTGAGTTTATACTATACTAAGTTGATCTAATATCAACCATTTAATGCCCTCAGTCCACCAAAAGATCTAGGTACCCCCCTATCAAAAAAGCTAGTCTATCTAATGAGAATCCTTGAAAGGCTTCACTGACCGGTCGCCTCTTCGTGCCACGATCCAAGTAAAATCATCATTTTTTCGTTTCTAACGAGAGCTCAGGAGCTATCACTATTGGTTTGATAAACTCAGATTACCGCTAGTTTTCTTACCGGTTTACCCAAAATATCAGGTTCTGTGACAGGCTCAATAGTAGCGCTTCATTGCAGCTAACCCAAAACAAAGGGCTGTTTTTTTGGTGAAGTCTAGACTCTGGAAATTTTCTGACCCAATGGGGATTCAAGAGTTCAGCCAATCTTAAACTGAATGAAATAACTATAAATGTTTTTTACACTTGTAACCACTAAAATCTGATAGATCAGCTCGTTCGTTCGAAAGGTAATGGCTATTTCCTGATTAACAGGGGCTCTACAGAAACTCCATACAGCCATTTGTTAGAATTGATATTTTTGTTAATTTTGATTGATTTCATCAAGATTACACGAAATATTATCATGCAATTATCTGTTTTATTGGGGTATTAATAAATGGCCCTGTCCCTGCAACCTGAAAACTATACAAACACAATCCCTCTTGGAAAGACAACATGACCACCGAAACAATCAATCGAATTGAGCTGTATGGGGATATCTACACCGGCTTTGTGGAGGAAACATCCGAACAACTACAGGATGTCGAAGATCTCATCTTGAACATGGAACACAGTTTGGGAAACGACGATCACATCAACGTGATCTTTCGTATCATGCACAATATAAAGGGTGCAGCTGGTTGCTTTGCTTTTGAGAACCTGACCCGAATTGCCCACCTCGCAGAGTCTCTTTTGGGCCAGCTCAAAGATGGAAAACGTTCAGCAAGCCAAGAGCTGACAGACAGTTTATTGGAAGTTGTGGATATCATCAAACAAATGTTTGCAGATGATGATGATCAAGTTGTTGGAAATGAAAAAGTCATCCGTCAGCTTCAGATGCTGGTAGATTCAAGCGATCGTCGCACCGAGGCCCACCTTGATGAACCTTCGACAAAAGGCAGCGATCAAGCGGACGAGGCAGCTCCGCAAACCACAGTGATGACTCCAGCCAGCACCGTAGCATCGGCCAAGAAAAAAGAACCCCTCCAACAGAGCATTCGGTTGCCTGTCATGGTCTTAGATGAGCTTCTTGAACTCATTGGCGAGGTGGTCTTAGGCCGAAACCAGCTACTCAAGGGCAACCGAGACAACCCCGTTTTTTCTGGGTTATCGAACAGCATCACCAAATTGCACCGACATGTCATCCAAACCCGAATGCAACCTGTAGGGACCGTGTTCCAGCGTTACAACCGAATGATGCGAGACTTGTCTTTGCAAACAGACAAGAAAATTGCGCTGACCATTGAAGGTGACGAAATTGAGCTAGACCGTACTCTGCTTGAAAAACTATCCGACCCCCTGACCCATCTACTCCGTAACGCAGCAGACCATGGTTTAGAAACCACCGACGAACGTATTGCCGCCGGAAAGCCAACGGAAGGCAATATCTCATTACGGGCCTACCTAGAAACCGGGCAAATCATCATCGAAGTCCAAGACGACGGCAAGGGCATGGATGAAAACCGGATTTTGGCAAAAGCCTTTGATATGGGCTTAGTCACCACAGAACAGGTTTCCACTTTTTCTCGTGAGGAAATTTTGGGGTTGGTCTTTTTGCCAGGATTTTCCACCAAGGATCAGGCGAACGAACTATCTGGCCGTGGTGTGGGAATGGATGTGGTTAAAACCAACTTAGAAAGCTTGGGGTTTAGCTTAGAAATCACCTCAAAGCCTGGGAAAGGAACTTGTTTTTCTGCCCGGATGCCTCAGACCCAAGCGATTGTAAACTCCTCGGTGATTTCGGCACTCATCATCGGACACTCAGGGTACCAAATCGCCATCCCCGAAACTGCGGTGAGCGAAATGTTCACCTTGACCAAGGAACAGCTCAAAACAGAACTCAGCACCGTCAATGGCCAGCAAATCATCCGGTTTCGAGGTAGCTCGATGCCTCTACTCTCGCTCTCAGGGAGCCTAAGTTCAGCGACAGAGGCCCAACCTGGACGCAGAGGCCGTGGTTTATTCATCATGATCCAGTTCAAAAAAAGTGTGTTCGCCATACAGATTGATGAAATCTTGGGCACTGAAGAAATCGTAGTGAAACGACTCCCTCAATTGTTGAAGAGCCGGAGGCTGTTCGAAGGCGCCACCATACTAAGCGGCGGAGCCGTAGCTATGATTTTGAACATCAATGGATTGGTGGAACAGTCCGGTCTACGGTTTGAACAACAAAGTATACGAAACCTCCAATCGATTGCAGAAAAAAGTCTAGCAGAGGAGAGCAATGAAGTCTTGTTGCTCCAACTAGCTAACCAAGAGCAAGTCGCTTTACCGCTTGATTTGGTGGCGGGGATCCATAAAATATCACACCAAGATATCCAACGGCTCGGTCACCAAGAGTATGCCCAGATCAATGGTAGGAACCTACAATTGGTACGTCTAGACCAATTCTTAGACTGCACTGCCATCGAACCGAGAGATTCCTACTTCATTGTCGAAACACAACAGGAAAGCCCGGTGGGGATTTTGGGGTGCCGGCTGACCGGGCACATTAACTTTAGTGATGCCTCAGCCTTATCTGAAGCGGCGGAAGAGGGGATTTTAGGGTACTTTTATTGGGAAAATAAATTGATCACTTTACTGGACCTCCACGGATTGCGGCAGGCACGTCAAGTCACAGAGTCGGTCAAAATAGAAGATAGCCTGTTACATTCTTGCCGACTGTTGTTGGTTGAAGACACTCTGTTTTACCGTCATTTTTTGCTGAAGTTCTTCCAAGCTTTAGGGTTTCACCAGATCATTTCAGTGTCCAACGGTATCGAAGCGTTAGAAACCATTTCCGCTGAAACGGAAAATTACGACCTCATCATTTCTGACATCGAGATGCCGGTCATGGGTGGACTTGAGCTAGCGGCAACCCTAAAGTCGGACCCAAAGTACCGTGATATCCCGTTGTTGGCGTTGACAGGCTTAAACCAAGAATCAGACCGACAAAAAGCGCTGGAAGCTGGATTTGACAAGTTTGAACTCAAACTGAACAAAAAAAACATCCTCTCTTCTGTTGA
>Ga0316204_10004173_pt1 | contig 26657 bp, 21 predicted proteins | sample 6monrhotite_MG_2_FD_205661 | JGI IMG/M metagenome (GOLD analysis project Ga0316204, IMG submission 205661) | Microbial mat bacterial communities from mineral coupon in-situ incubated in ocean water Damariscotta River, Maine, United States -... | ecosystem: Environmental > Aquatic > Marine >...
TGAATAACTCCTTGCCCGTCATTCACCCACAACACCCCATGTTTATTCTACAAACAAAATCGCGATCATAAGACCACTCCCACTTTGAGGCTTAACTGTGGGAACAACTTATAGATCGCGATAGAACTACTTATTCTGCTGCAGGTATTCCGCTAGCAGGAGAGGTAGCAGCAGGCACATCATTTGCTGGTGCTGACTCTACAGGAGCAGGCATTTCTGCCGCTGGAATATCTGAAGGCATATCTGTTGCAGGCAATGCAGCTGGCTGCTCTAATACAGAACCACTTTCTATACTGCTTGCCGCTTGCTGATTAGACGAGAAATACGCCAAGGCCAAACTCGTTGTGAAGAAAGCCGCAGCTAGAACGGCTGTGGAACGACTTAAAAAGTTAGCTGCACCTCGAGCGCCAAATACCGACCCCGAAGAACCGCCGCCGCCTAAAGATGCACCCGCATCGGCACCCTTACCACGCTGTAACATTATCAGACCGATAATAGTCAACGACAGTAAAACATGAATTACAAGAAGTATAGAAATCACTTATTTTTTACCCTTAACCTGCCGCCAGGCAGATTGCTAGAAAATCAGCTGGTTTTAATGAAGCACCGCCGATCAGGCCACCATCAATATCAGGCTGACCAATTAACTCTTTTGCATTCCCTGCATTCATAGAGCCACCGTATAAAATTTGTAAACCTTCTGCCACATCAGCATTTAAGGCCGCTATTTTGCCGCGAATAAAAGCATGCACTTCCTGCGCCTGCTCAGGTGAAGCTGTTTTACCTGTACCGATTGCCCAAACAGGCTCATATGCAATCACCCCATCAGCAAGTGATTGAACACCCTCTAATGCGATAACTGCATCAATTTGACGAGAACATACATCATTAGTCACACCTGACTCACGCTCTTCAAGTGTTTCACCAATACAGAATATTGGTTTCAAACCGTTACGACGAGCTGCTGCAAAGCGCTTTGCAACTAACTCATCACTTTCACCATACAACGCACGGCGCTCAGAGTGACCAATAATCGCATATTCACAGCCAATTTCTTTCAGCATCTCACCTGAAATTTCACCGGTGAATGCCCCTTTGTCTTCATCACAAACATTTTGTGAGCCGATTTTAATATCAGAGCCATCTACAGCGCCCGATACACGCGGGATAAAAACAGCAGGTGGGCAAACCACAACTTCTGCATTATTAACTGATCCCATGCCTTCCTTGATACCTGCAACAAGTTCTTTTACAGACTCACAGGAACCATTCATTTTCCAGTTGCCGGCTACCATTGGCTTACGCATACTAACTCCGATATTAGTGTTTTTTTATGAGGGGCGTATTCTAATGGGGCATGAAGAAAGTCGCAAGTCATTCGTTATGAGTTGTAAGTCAAAAACACACAAAAAAGCGAGCTTCCCGAAGGAAGACTCGCTTTTGGTCATGACACACATTAGCTATTAACTAACTAGGATTAGCATGAGCCACCGAGGCTGATACCGCATCCGCTATTTGCTGCGCAAAAGCAGTTACCTGCTTTTCCTCTTCACCTTCAACCATCACCCTGATTAACGGCTCAGTTCCAGAAGCTCTCAGCAATACTCGCCCTTTGCCATTTAACCGTTTCTCAACATCTTCAACAGCCTCTTGCACCTTAGGCTCCCCTATAGGGTTAGTTTTAACCGGCAAAGGCACGTTAATTAAAATTTGCGGCATCATTGTCATATCAGACAATGCCTCCACCAATGTGGAGCCTGAGTCAGCAAGATACGCCATTACCTGTAATGCCGAGACAATACCGTCTCCTGTTGTGGTTCTATCCAGACAAATAATATGGCCCGAATTCTCTCCACCAAGAGACCAGCCCTTATCTCTCAGGCACTCCATAACATATCGATCACCAACATTAGTACGCTCAAATTCAAGACCTAATGCCTTAATCGCTAATTCAAGCCCCAGATTACTCATCATTGTGCCGGCAACCCCGCCCTGCGGTTCTCCAGCAGCTAATCTTGCCTTGGTAATAATGTAGAGTATCTCATCACCGTCTATAATCTGGCCCTTGCTATCAACCATCATTAAACGATCACCATCACCATCAAATGCAATTCCAATATCAGCCCGATTCTGTAAAACAGCTGCAGCTAAGGTATTTGGGTGCGTAGAGCCGCAGTTTTCATTAATATTAACCCCATCTGGCTTATCCGCAATCGCAATCACCTCAGCCCCAAGTTCAGCAAACACATTTGGAGCAATGTGATAAGTTGCGCCATTAGCACAATCTAGCACCACCTTTATACCTTTAAAAGAAGTACCAATTGGAATAGTCGCTTTACAGGCTTCTATATATCGTCCCTGTGCATCTTCGATACGTTCAGCTTTACCTAATAAAGCCGACTCAACTATTTCCATATCTTTTTCAAACATTTCCTCAATTTCATTTTCTATATCATCCGGCAGTTTAGTACCTTCAGCAGAGAAAAATTTAAGACCGTTGTCATAAAATGGATTATGAGAAGCCGAAATCACGATGCCAGCAGAAGCACGTAATGTTCGTGTCAGATAAGCAATACCCGGTGTTGGCATAGGCCCAAGAATACGTGAGTCAACACCTGCTGCAGAGAGACCCGCTTCAAGTGAAGCTTCAAACATATAACCAGATATGCGGGTATCTTTGCCTATAACCACAAGACTGTTACCATGATTAGCGAGCACCTTGCCGACTGACCAACCAAGCTTCATAACCGCCTGTGGCGTCATCTGCCCCTGGCCAACACGCCCACGAATACCATCTGTTCCAAAATATTTTTTTGACATTCAGTTTTCCAAAATTATTATCTAATTACCCGAGTGCTTAAGATTAACCAAAATAATCAAACAACAACCCGACAAGCTTGCATTATCATTACACACCATTCAGAGCATCACAAACCTTAAGCGCATCCACCGTAGCTTTGACGTCATGCACACGTATAATATTTGCGCCATTCATACAGGATAAAACAGCGGCAGCCACACTCGCATATACTCTGTTTTCTGGCTCAGGTTCATTTAAAATTTTACCCAGCATACTCTTTCGAGATAAACCAACCAATACGGGCAAGCCGAATACCTGAAATTCATTCAGTCTTTTTAAAAGCTGTAAATTATGCTCAAGTGTTTTACCAAATCCAAAACCCGGATCAAGTATTATATTTTTATCTCCAATTCCTGCCTTAACACAAGCCTCAATACGAGCCTCAAAAAACTGCTTAATATCATCAACCACATCGATATAAACTGGCTCAGTTTGCATGGTACGCGGTTCACCTTGCATATGCATGACACAAACAGGTACATTCAAATGCGCGCAAACGTCTAACGCCCCATCAGCGCGTAAGCCATTTACATCATTTATAATATTTGCACCAGCACCTACTGCCGCACTCATCACCTCAGGTTTGCTTGTATCAATCGAGATAAACACGTCGCTTTGCTTTCGAATTGCCTTTATGACCGGGATAACACGGTTCATCTCATCGGTGATAGAAACACTTTTTGCACCAGGGCGAGTTGATTCTCCACCAACATCAATAATCACCGCACCTTCACGATGCATTTTTATTGCCTGAGATAATGCAGCTTCAACACCGACAAATCGTCCGCCATCAGAAAATGAATCAGGAGTGGTGTTTAAGACACCCATAACAAGTGACTTATTCGTCGAAAATAAAGATGAAAATTGACTCATATCTTTTAAAAATTTAGCTCTTATATTTCATTAATAAAAAATGATACATCGCAAATGAATATATTAATACTATCAAAACAATAATCATCGGTATTAATATTTCAAATAATTGACACAAAAAAAAGGGGCGCTCATACAAGAGCACCCCTACATTTAAGATAAAGCAATATCAATTAGTGAAGACTTGCTGGACCACCAATTGAACCATCACCTTTATCTTCTTTTTTAGACTCTTCCTTTTTTGACGAGGATGACTCACCAGAGTTATCACCACCATCGCTCCAGTCTTTAGGCGGGCTAACATCTTCACGAGCCATTAACTGATCAATTTGACCTGTATCGATCGTTTCATATTTCATTAACGCATCTGACATGGAATGCAAAATATCTAAGTTATCATTTAATATTTCTTCAGCACGTTTATAGTTTCTGTCTATAAAGTCACGAATTTCTTCATCAATCACCCGCGCTGTATCATCAGCCAGATTCTTATGCTGAGTAACAGATCGCCCTAGAAAAACTTCACCCTCATCTTCAGAATATGCCAATGGGCCCAACTTTTCTGAAAGCCCCCATTTGGTAACCATATTACGTGCAATATCTGTAGCACGCTCAATATCGTTCGAAGCACCTGTCGTCACGTTGTCATGACCAAAAATAATTTCTTCGGCAAGACGACCACCAAATAAACTGGAAATTTGACTCTCTAAACGACGCTTACTATAACTGTAACGGTCTTCTGTAGGCAGGAACATCGTCACGCCCAAAGCTCGCCCACGAGGAATAATACTCACCTTGTAAACTGGATCGTGATCGGGAACCAGGCGCCCTACAATCGCATGACCCGCTTCATGATAAGCCGTCAGTTTCTTCTCGTCCTCAGACATAACCATTGATTTGCGCTCAGCGCCCATCATAATTTTATCTTTAGCTCGCTCAAAGTGTTCCATATACACTTCTTTAGCATTTTCCCGAGCTGCAAATAAAGCCGCTTCATTAACCAGGTTCGCCAGGTCAGCACCAGAGAAACCCGGTGTACCACGTGCAATTAGCGATGCTTTTACATCGTCAGATGCAGGTACTTTACGCATATGCACTTTAAGAATCTGTTCACGTCCACGCACATCCGGCAGCGGTACAACAACCTGACGGTCAAATCGGCCGGGACGTAATAACGCAGGATCGAGCACATCAGGTCGGTTAGTAGCCGCAATGACAATGACACCTTCGTTACCTTCAAAACCGTCCATCTCAACCAGTAACTGATTTAATGTCTGCTCACGCTCATCGTGACCACCACCAACACCCGCTCCACGATGACGGCCTACCGCATCAATCTCATCTATAAAGATAATGCAGGGCGCATGTTTCTTAGCCTGTTCAAACATATCACGCACACGTGAGGCACCAACACCGACAAACATTTCAACGAAGTCTGAACCGGAGATAGTAAAAAATGGCACCTTAGCTTCACCAGCAATCGCTTTAGCCAGTAATGTTTTACCTGTACCAGGTGAACCTACCATCAATACACCACGGGGAATTTGACCACCTAGTTTCTGGAATTTGCCAGGATCACGTAAAAACTCAACCAGCTCACCCACTTCTTCCTTGGCTTCTTCAACACCTGCAACATCTGCAAATGTAGTTTTTATTTCTTCTTCACCCAACATACGGGCTTTGCTTTTACCAAATGACATCGCGCCACGACCACCGCCGCCACCTTGCATCTGACGCATGAAGAATATCCAGATACCAATTAACAACAGGAACGGGAACCATGAAATGAAAATATTCATTAGCAATGAAGGCTGCTCAGGCTCTTTGGCAACAATTTTTACATTATTCTCAAGCAAGTCACCAATCATTGAGCGATTGTCAGTTTCAGGACTATATGTTGTAAAAGACTTAAGATCGCGGGTTTTACCCGTAATTTTACGACCCGCGATATCGACCTCGGCTACATTGCCATTTTTAACATCCGCAATGAATTCTGAATATGAAAATTCAGCTTCTTTATTAGCTCGTTGAGAGAAATTACTGAAAACAGACAGCAAAATAAGGGCAATCACACCCCATAAAATTAGATTTTTGACCAGGTCGTTCAAGACAACACCTCGGTTAGATTAAACATTAATATAAAAGTACTACACAGACAGGTTAAAAGCCAGCTCAAATAGCCCTTAGACATCTGTTTACGATAATTAGGAACAGGGCTTTTTTAACCCTTGAAGCCTGTCGCTAGCCCGTATACTTCCTTACTTCTGGGCCTAGAAGCTTTTGGCTTACGCATAACAACACGATTAAATTGCTCACGCATTTGTTTAGTGTAAGCATCAAAACCCTCACCCTGAAACAGTTTGACCAGCAACCCTCCACCAGGTTTCAAAACCTGTTGAGATAAATCCAGCGCCAGCTCCGCCATATACATAGCTCTTGGAATATCTACAGCCTGTTGTCCACTCATATTGGGGGCCATATCGCAAATTACAAGGTCTGGTTTGTCAGATCCTAAAGTATTTAATAATTCACTAAATACATCATCTTCAAGAAAATCACCCGTTATGATCTCAACTCCCTCCATTGGCTCCATTGGTAGTATATCTAGCGCAATAATACGTCCTCTGCCTTTGAGTTTGCGCACAACATACTCGCACCAGCTACCGGGTGCAGCCCCTAGATCAATAACGACACTACCGGGTTTCAGCAGATAGTCTTTTTCATCGATTTCTTTGAGTTTATAAACGGCACGCGAACGGTAACCATCTTTTTGTGATTGTTTGACGAACTCATCGTCAAAATGCTCTTTTAACCAGTTACCACTTGATTTGCTTCTTGCCACACCACTACCTATACACTATTTTCAGAAACTGAAGATTTAATATCTTTTGACATTTTTGCTTCATTTTTCCAAAAACCTTTATTCATACTTAAGTTTGATTTTAACTTTAGCGGTAGAACAGATTCAACTTTTCCAAGACGATAGGCAAGCATTTTCAAGAATGTTCTAAAAATTGATGATGGAATCAATAACGGACTATTCTTTAACAAATAATTTAACTCAGAAGTAACAAACCTTCCTCCCTCACCATTTATGTTACCAAATTGACCTCTAATCCATTTTTCACGAGTATGAAAAACACCTATATCAAAATAACGTTGAAATTCTTCAATATAGGTAAAATGATGCGAGTGTGCGACTTGAGCTTCAGCACAATATGACAGTTTCCAGCCTTTCAATAGCATTTTTGCAACAACACAGGTGTCCTCACTAAGAATGGCTCTTTTAGGAAACCCCCCTACTTCGTCGAGCGCTGTATGACGATAAGCTGCAAAAGAATTAGAAACAAAGACTGTTTTAAAACCGAGTTTTTCCCGATCATTTAATTTTTTCACCCTGGATTTATCGGGATAATTAAATAAACGCGCATGCGCCTCTATACCATTCGCCTGCTCACGGGGCAACTGTCGACCATATGCAGCCCCTACTCTAGAATCATTAAAAGTTGATATTAATTTTTTTAACGCATTTTTATCTGTAAGCATTGCATCATGAGTTAAAAATACAATAATATCTGAGTCAGGCAGCGAGTTAACACACATCTGTCGCGTACCACCATGATCAAATAACTTCTGTTCTATTTTCTGCACACTGAAACCAGCTGCTTTCGCTAGATTAAGCGTATCGTCTGCCGACCCGGAATCAATAACATAAACATCTTTTGGCTGTATAGACTGAGATAAAACGCCATTAATAACTTCTTTCCAACGCTCACCCGCATTCCAGGTAGGTATAACAATAGAGAATTTCATATCAACCACTTTCAAAGATAAAAAAACATCGCAGAATTACGCACAAAACCCTGCTTACTAAAACCCTCTTTAAGCAAAACCTTCCTTCGTCCGAACCATCCCATATCAAACATATCAACATATTTTTTTATAATCATTTTACTATCTCCATGTATCAAACCACTTTCTAATAAAGCCTTCGCCTGAAGCCTTGTTTTACTAAAGCTAGATCGAGTTTTTTTTGTACCACTTAAAACATCTTTTACTATACGCGTAAAACTCCATTTTTTTGCTCCTATTTCATTTTCACCATGCTGGCGATATAAAACAGTAGCATCATCAATACTAATAATTGCGCCTTTTGCCGCTGCAACCAATGCTACCCACCAGTCATGCATAACCGCTTTTTCAGATATATATAATACATTATTTACTAATGCGCGATTCATCAAAAAGGTGCAGCCAGTTATATGATTTTGAACCAGTAAATGACGTAAATCACACATTTTTTCAGGGTTAAGATTTTGATATTTCCAGTATGATGGAGACATCACATTTAATGCTTGATCTGCAACCTTTAAGTCTGTATTTATTAATAGCGGAAAATGGGGCTCTCGAGCACTTTCCTCATCAAAGATTTTATTCATTTGCTTTGTTAACTTATCAGAACACCAGACATCATCCTGGTCGCAAAATGCCACATAGGAAGCGACACTTTGGCTTATTAACATAGCAAAAGACTGTGATGGACCAAGTCTCCCTAACTTATCGTCGAGCAAGATAATTTTACCGGGGTACAGTTCTACATATCTGTTAATAATGTCACAAGTACCATCTTGTGACCCATCATCTCTAACCAACAACCGCCAATTGGTAAACGTTTGTGACAACAAAGAATCGATTTGCTCACTCAGATATCGCTCACCATTATAAGTAGATAATAGTATTTCTAGCTGGAATTTCATTAACCAAACAATTTCTTAATCATTAAGTGCAATATGATGCATGTCTACCATAAACATTAAAGCATCTTAGCACACTCTCAGATTTTCACTTTCCCATAAACAAAGATCAGGTTAACATGTTGGACAATATAATTATAAAATATACATGCACTCATAAATATGACGATACTTGCACAAAAAGACAATGGTGATTTGAGTTTAAATAATTCTGAAGTTTTTGCATGAACCCTCATACTGCGCTCCCTACTTCACCTATTTCACTAATTCGTAGCGCCTGGCAACACCGAACTCTCATAAAAGAGATGACAAAGCGCGACGTGATAGGCCGCTATAAGGGCTCCATAATGGGCCTGGGGTGGTCATTTTTTAATCCCATCCTCATGTTGAGTGTTTATACCTTTGTGTTTTCGGTTGTCTTTAAAGCTCGCTGGGATATCGTCAATGACGATAGCAAGTTTGATTTCGCAGTCGTATTATTCATAGGATTAATTATTCACGCGCTATTCGCAGACGTTATTAATAGAGCGCCCGGCCTTATTCTAAATAATGTTAATTACGTAAAAAAAGTTGTATTCCCACTAGAAATTCTACCTTTTATATCTATGGGAGCAGCATTATTCCACGCACTAATCAGCCTGTGTGTACTTCTTGCCGCATTTATCTTGCTTAATGGCTATATACACTGGACATCAGTATTAATACCCATTGTGCTTCTACCTCTTATTTTTGTTACCCTTGGGTGCGCCTGGTTACTCGCATCGTTGGGGGTTTTTCTGCGCGATGTTGGACAAACAATTAGTATTATTACAACAGTAATGCTTTTTCTCGCGCCAGTATTCTATCCAATGTCTGCAATTCCTGAAAAATACCAGGCTTATCTACTACTCAACCCACTTACTTTTATGATTGAGCAGTCAAGACAAGTTCTTATATTTGGAAACCTACCTGATTGGGACGGTTTAGCAATCTATACTGGCATAAGTTTTATAGTAGCCTGGTCTGGATACTGGTGGTTTCAAAAAACACGCAAAGGATTCGCAGATGTCGTCTGACAATATTGCCATCAAGGTAACCAACCTCAGTAAATGCTACCAAATTTACGACTCGCCTCATGATCGTCTTAAACAATTTGTGATGCCCAGGTTAAGACGTGTAGTGAAGACATCTCAAAAACAATATTTCCATGAATTTTGGGCACTTAACGATGTGTCATTTGAAATAAAAAAAGGAGAAACTGTTGGCATCATAGGCTGTAATGGCAGTGGAAAATCAACTCTACTGCAAGTGATTTGTGGAACGCTGTCACCAACTGATGGCGTCGTAGAAACAAACGGGCGAATAGCCGCTCTATTGGAGCTTGGCTCTGGATTCAACCCTGAATTTACGGGACGAGAAAACATTCAAATGAACGCGTCCATATTGGGCTTGAGCAACAAAGAAATAGAAGAGCGGTTTGATGATATTACCGATTTCGCAGATATAGGTGATTTCATCGAACAGCCTGTTAAAACTTATTCCAGTGGAATGGTTGTTAGATTAGCGTTTGCTGTGGCAATTAATGTTGACCCGGAAATCCTGATCATAGATGAGGCTCTTTCAGTAGGTGACGAGCTATTCCAACGAAAATGTTTTTCTCGCATTGAAGCCATTAAAAATAACGGTGCCACTATTTTATTTGTGTCTCATTCTGGTCATACAATTGTAGAATTATGTGATAGAGCAATACTTATGGACGCCGGGGATAAACTATCAATAGGAAGCCCAAAAATAATAGTAGGAAACTATCAAAACCTACTTTACGCACCAGCTGATAAACAAAACGAAATCAGAGAAAAAATCAGAGCCTCAAATGAATTGATTAACACAACCACCAAAGGCGTTAAAGATACATCTCACAAAGGTCAAGCACTAACCGAGTATGACAATGAATTACTGGAAAGCTTTGATCCTAACCTTAAATCAAGCAGCACTATAGAATATGAATCTCGTGGTGCATTAATTGAATCTCCCAAGGTATTAACATTAGATGGTGAACAGGTTAACAACATCATCCGCGGCAAAACATATTGTTACACGTATACAGTTAACTTCACTAAAAGCTCTAGTAATGTACAATTTGGAATGGCTATTAAAACGACTTCAGGGATTATTCTTGGCGGCACTAGATCTAATACTTCAGACCAGAAAGAGTTATCATATATTAAGTCAGGAACTTGTTATCGCATATCATTTTATTTCCGTTGCACTCTAAACCAAGGCACATACTATCTCAATGCGGGCGTAGCTAATTTGGAAGGTTTTTTACACCGAATGGTAGACGTAGCAGTTTTCAGAGTTATACCAGATAGCATCGGTTTTTCTACGGGTACTGTAGACTTTAGCGGCAATTTTGAATTAAAACTCATGGAAACTATTGATTCAGAACAACCCTCGGATTAAGGAGTTATATAAATTATGTCGAACAGGTATAGACGCGAGCTGACACAAGAAGAAATTAATGAAAAAACTTATCGTGGTTTTGTTGGCGGAATGTGGGACGAAATTGGTAAGCTCCAACTTAGTTTTTTACAGATACAGGGCTTAAAACCAGATCATTATCTTCTTGATGTCGGATGCGGGGCATTAAGAGGAGGCATTCAATTCGCGCGATATTTAGATACCTCCCATTACTATGGTATAGATATGAATGCATCTTTAATTGAATCAGGATATATCGAACTAAAGGAACAAGATCTAAACGAAAAAAAATCACACCTTCTTATAAATGATAAATTTAATGTTAGTTCATTCGGCATTAGCTTTGATTACGCTATAGCTCAATCTGTTTTCACGCACTTACCAATGAATGACATCATAAGGTGCCTTAAAGAGACTAGTAAGGTTATGAAACCTGATGGCATGTTCTTCGCAACTTTTTTTGAAGCTCCCACTACAGCTTATCTAGATCAAATCACACATACAAGGGGGGATATAACCACAAACTATGACAAGGATCCCTTTCATTATTCTTTTGAAGAATTTCAATGGATGGCAAAAATCACAGGCCTGTCTGTTGAATTGATTGGAGAATGGCAGCACCCCAGATCTCAACAGATGCTAGTTTTTTCAACCATAAAGAAATAATGTGTTTTTATATAGATATTCATACTAACTACTGAGAAACTTATGTCTGAAAGATCGTTACCTATTGATGAAGCTGAACTACTCGCCCCTGGTGCAGAACATTATCGAGCATACGTAGGACCACCTGCACGTTATGACTACTTGAGCCTATCTCAAGTTGGGCTCCTTTCTGCATTCGGTTTGAAAGATACAGATTATGTACTGGACTTTGGATGTGGATCACTACGAGCAGGCCGTATGCTAATTCCTTTTTTACGCGAGGGAAGATATTTCGGTATAGAACCCCATCACTGGCTAATCGAAGATGGAATTAATTATGAGCTAGGCAGTGATGCTACAACACTGAAAAAACCACAATTTTCCTATAATGACGATTTTGACTGCTCCATATTTAACGTGCCATTCGATTTCATAATGGCACAATCCATAGTAACTCATGCCGGACCAGCAATGGCAGAAACATTGTTCAACAGCGCTGCGAAAGCTATAAAGCACAACGGTGTTTTTTTATTATCTTATAAGCGTGGCTCAGAAAATACACCTTTACCAGCTGAAGGCTGGAGTTACCCTAATAACATAGAGTATGCACCCAAAGTTATGCTCAGTTTGCTAGAAGATGCAGGGTTTACGGCTATAGAGATTCCCTGGTTTCACCCAGGCGCACAATGGATAGCAGCATCACTTGATCCCAAACGCTTACCGAATAAAGAAGATATGGCAATTTTAACAGGCAACCCAATGCAAAATCGTTGAGAAATTATATTCTTAACAAGAAGTACTGGTATCACCTATGATAATTAAAAAATTAGTTAGGCAAAGAGATTCATAACCTATGAGCAATGATTTAGTCATCGTACTAGGCATGCATCGCAGTGGCACAAGCTGCTTGACTGGCTTGCTACAACAAGCAGGGCTTGAATTGGGCGACGTTGTTACAGAAGCCCCTTACAACACAAAAGGTAACCGTGAAAATCTGGGTATAATGGAACTGAATAATGAGGTTTTATCATATAACAATGGGAGTTGGGACTCACCACCACGACAAATAACCTGGAATCCAGATCTTGAAGATTCACGTGACATGATATTAAATTTGTACTCCAATCAAACAATATGGGGTTTTAAAGATCCAAGAGTTATATTTACTTTACCTTTCTGGCTAAAAGGGTTACGTGGAACAAAACTGCATTTCATTGGAACTATTCGCCACCCCCTAAAGGTAGCGAAATCGCTTAATGCTCGCCAAAGCAGTATGTCAATTGAAAAGGGGATAGACTTATGGAAGCGTTACAATGAACGCTTATTGGAATATCGTAAAAAATATAACTTCCATATTGTTGATTTTGATTTAGCCCCAGCCGAGTACTTACAATCCACACAAGAAGCCATTCATAAATTAGGAGTTTTACCAAAATCCAACAACAGTCTTAATTTCTTTGATCCGCAGCTTCGCCACCAAATCAACCTCGAACCTACCGACATAGAAAAATACTCATCCATACTAGAACCCGTCATGCCCATATATAAAAAGATTAAGGACAATACATAAATGTGGGGCTTTCGACGACTTAGACCACCAAGACTATCGGTGGTAGTAATATTTCATAACATGCGTAGAGAATCCGAACGTACCTTGCATTCTTTGACAACCACATACCAAAAAGATGTCTCAGATTCACAATATGAAGTTATTGCAATTGATAGTAGTTCTAACGAACCACTGGATGAAAAAGAAGTATATTCATATGGCCCACAATTTCGTTACCTTAGAATCAATCCACAACATCCATCACCTTGTGAGGCTTTGAACCTAGGAGCATCAGAAGCAAAATATGATATTATTATGTTTGTAATCGATGGAGCTAGAATTTTATCTCCCTCAATTATTAAAAAAACGTTGGATGCATTCCGAAAATTCAAAAATCCATTTGTATATACATTAGGCATGCATATAGGTCCCAAACCCCAGGCAGAAAGTATTTTAGATGGATATTGTCAATCAGTAGAAGATGATTTACTAAAGCAGACGGAGTGGAAAGAAAATGGATACTCTTTATTTCCCCTGTCATCTCTCGCTTATTCGAGTCAAGGTGGATATTTTTCGGAGTTAAATGAGAGCAATTGTTTTTCACTTTACAAAAAAACATATATGGAAATTGGCAGATATAATGAAAGCTTTATCAAACCTGGCGGCGGGTTATGTAACCTTGATATATTTAACCGTGCAATGGAGAATAAAAACATCACACCTGTCATCCTTATGGGAGAAGCCACCTTTCATCAATACCATGGTGGTGTAGCCACCAATGTTCCTATAGAAGAAAGCCCCTGGGAAATATTTGCAAGCGAATATCGTGATATTTATAAAAAAGAATATACAGCAATTTATAAGACTCCTCACTATTTTGGGGAAATCACAAATGAAATTAAAATAAAATAAAATAAAATAAATTAACTAGAGACAAAAAAATTATAAATAGTAAAGAAAATGAATCACGTTTAAGTTAATTCTATTTAATTAACTCAATGAATTAATATGAATACACTTAACAACTGAAATTATTTCGAAAAAAACACCGTATGAAAAAACCGATAATAAATAGTAAATTAATAAAACAAAAACCAGTAACTATCTGGAGTAAATTAAGTTGAACAGGCGTATATTTTTTATTTTGGGCATGCACAGATGCGGCACATCTTACCTTGCACAAACGTTAAATATTATGGGTCTTGATCTTCCAAAATCTATCCAGCCTGGTGCCGACGATAATCCTAAAGGGCATTTTGAGTCATTTAATATTACACAATTCCACAATAATCTACTAAATGAATTAAATTCATCCTGGGATACTTTCACCACTATTCCAGGCAGCTGGTTTTCATCAGAGCACGCAGAAAAGTCATTAGCGCTATTAGGCGAAAACTTTAATCAGGATTTCATGGGCAACTCACCTGTAGTTCTAAAAGACCCCAGAATTAGTCTTTTTTTACCCTTATGGAACAAGTTTTCTGACTCAAGCAAACTCGACGATTATTATATTATTCCGTTTCGCAACCCATTTGACGTTGCTGCCTCATTAAACAAACGAAACAAAATTGGCACCACTCGGTCCTGCATAATTTGGCTTAATTATCTTTTTAATGCTGAAAGCAATACTCGCGACAAAAAACGAGCATTTGCTCTATTCCCAGATTGGACACAAGATATCGAGAGAAGCCTTGATAAGATGGAACATGATTTGGGTACTCACTTCCCTAATAAACAGACAAAAAACATCATTGCGGCCGAGCAGGAGTTCGAACAAAGTTTTATTCACAGTATCACCAAGAATATCAAAAAAGATAACAATCTTGTAGAGAGTGTTTGTCAGGATACCTATATAGCATTTACCCAACTAGCTGTAGACCCACTAGATACCAAAGTTTTAGCCAAAATAGACGCATTAAGAGTAAAATTCGAAGCACTATCTGAAGTATATGCAGATGCATTTTTTGAAAGCGAAGTGAAACACAAAACTAATATCAAGTTAAATCAGGAATACACTACCCAACTAGAATCACAACTAAAGAGCAGCGCAGACCTTGCAAATGCGGAGATAGACAATTTACAAAATAACAACCATCAAAAAGAAGAAAAAATCACACAATTTGAGCAACAATTACAGGAAAGCCGTGACAAGGAAAATACAGCAACTACACAATTAGATTCATTACAGCTTCAGCTCAAGCACAGCGAGAATAACACCACTCAACTGGAACAACAATTACTGCAAACCCAGCACATGAAAGATGCAGCACTGACGCAGTTAGATTCTTTACAGCTTAAACTCGAACACGGCGAGAAAAATACCGCTCAACTGGAGCAACAATTGCAGAAAATTCAGGACATGAAAAACACAATGGTGCAGAAACTCGATTCTATACAGCTCCAACTCAAACTTAGCGAGGAAAATGCAAATCAAATGGAAAATCAATTAATGGAAAGCCAGAACATTAAAAAACAAGCTTTAACACAAGTTGATATATTACAACAGCAGTATAAACAGAGCGAAGGAAGAAACAACCAACTAAAACAGCAGTTACTTTTAGAAAAACAATCTTTCTCTAATTTACAAAATGAAATTAATGATTTAAAAACTCAGAATACCTCTTTAAGTAAAGAGTATGAGAAACTTCTTCAAACCTTTAAAACAGAACAATTAACTGTTATTAAACCAATATACAGAAACTTGTATAAGACCACTGGCCTATTGCTTAGAAAAACCATTCCCTCTACATGGGTAGAATCAATTAAGAAAATAACACCAGACCCAAGTGGCGTTCCTAAACAATTAACTTATCAACCACTACCATCTGAAGGCAACAATGTTTCTGCCATTACTTTTTCAACCCCAGGCATCGATTCTAAACCAGACATTTTAGTTTTATCGATTATTAACTGGGACTTTAGATATCAACGGCCTCAACACATAGCAAAAGGCCTGTGTACTTCAGGATGCCGGGTATTTTATCTAGAAATGGACTTTGTGGAGAGTAGCACTCAATTAACAAAAATTGATGACAACATCTACCGTGTAAAGTTATCTTCTCAAAGAACCGGACACATTCAAGCTTACACTGGACAACCTAGTCAACAGCAGACACAAGCTTGGATAGATGAATTTTACGAGTTCTGTGAAACAATTAATGCAACATCATTCAAACGAATCATTATTCAGCACCCATATTGGTGGCAACTAGCAAGACACCTCGCTCCAGAATTCCATATTACATTTGATTGCATGGATGACATATCTGGTTTTTCTAATACGCAACAATTCTTACTCGATTTAGAACAGGATATGCTACAAAAATGCGATAATTTAATTGTCAGTTCTCAATATCTATTTGATAAATATAAACACTTTCAAACACCTGCACTTATTCGTAATGCAGCAGAAATCATTCATTTCAATAGCACAGAAACATCCTCTTTTTTATATAACATTGAATCGAAGATCAGGTCAAAAGACAAAATTCAAATCGGTTATGTTGGTGCAATTGCCGAATGGTTCGACGTCAGTTTAGTAAAAGAAGTTGCATTAAACGAACCAGGCTTTGAACTCCATCTATGCGGTGCTGTTACAACCAAAGAAGCAGCAAAACTTAATGAGCTTGATAATATCAACATGTACGGTGAAATCCCTTACTCTGATGTTCCTGGCTTTCTTAATGATATGGATGTGCTTATTATTCCATTCAAAATAATTCCTATTATTCAAGCTTGTGATCCTGTCAAATTTTATGAATATTCAGCAATGGGAAAACCTACAGTCACCAGCGCCCTACCTGAATTAGCTCGCGCATCGGAACTAACATTTACCGGCTCTAACCCTATCGAATTTTCTGAACAAATTCATCGTGCATACAAAGCAGGTAAGAACCCAGATTTTTGTATGAAACTTAAAAATTATGCTAAACGAAATACTTGGGATCACCGTATCGAACAATTCACAAAATCACTTACTGATATTCCTAAAGTATCTATTGTAATTTTGTCTTATGGTGACCCTGAGTTAACTAAAGCGGCATTACACTCATTGTATGATAGAGGATCATCATACCCTAACCTTGAAGTTCTTATTGTCGACAATGGCTCCAGCTCAGATGCTTTAAAAGAAATAAAGGATTTTTCATCACAGCTACCCAATACAATACTCATTGAAAACAATGAAAACCTGGGCTTTGCCAAGGGGAATAATGTTGGTCTTAATGCTGCAACCGGGGAATATATTATGCTTCTCAACAATGATACGGTAGTTGCTCCAGGTGCAATTCACGCCATGTGCCGTCATTTAAATCTTAACTCATCTATCGGAGCTATAGGCTCATTAACCAACAATATTGGTAATGAAGCAAAATTATTTGTTGATTATGAGAATATGGAGCAAATGAAAGATATTGCTCGTCAGGCAACCACGGGCTATAGAGGCGTATCTTCCTCAATTAATGTACTCGCATATTTTGCTGTAATGTTTAGAAAATCTGATTTAAGTATTTTTGGGCTGTTGTCTGAAGATTATGGTCGAGGAATGTTTGAAGATGATGATCATTGTGCCATGATCAAATCCAAAGGATACTCCTGTAAACTAGCTGAAGATGCTTATGTACATCACCACCTTTCGGCAACATTTTCAAAACTTAAAAACGAAGAAAGAGAAGCTCTCTTTGAAAAAAATAAAAATACTTATGAGAAAAAATGGGGCACTTGGCAGCCACATCAATATAGAGAAAAGAGACCAAAATCATCATTACAAAAATAAATATATATAAGAAAATACGTCTTTTTTTAGCCGCTATTAAATGTGGAGAGAAAGATAAATACTCATTAACCAAGAAAGAAAGAATGAAAACCAATACAGAGATTAACACTATATTTTTGTTAGATGATACATCGAATTTTGAAATTTCCGGCACACCACAAATGCCTGCTTTTTCAAGATGGCAATACCCTCAGCATTGTAATGACAAAAGATATTCTTTAATAATGGTATCTAGTGAGCAGTTAAAAACCACCGATACAATACATTTAAGTCAGGATACAAATCTTTTTATTAGATATACCGCACTGTCACCGAAACTAAGCACCGAAGACCTTTCTTTCGAATTACAATTTTTATCTGATCAGCAACTAAAGCCTATCACTATTGCAAAATTAACAATGACAGAAAAACAGCCGTATGAAAACTGGAATGCTGCAAATTTTGATCTAACCTGGTTATCTGGTCACAAAGGTCAACTGGTTATAAATCGCCCTTCAAATTCTTCTTCGACTACTAATGACTTGATCGCTATTGCTGAACTATGCATTGCAAGAGTGGATCAACTTGCATTAATAAAGTCAAAATCTTTTAATGCGTTAAGAACTAAAAATGAAATAGCCCATTTCAGCAATGCATACAAACATGAAATGTATACTACGATTCAGGATAAACAAGCCAAAGTCGCTGCTGGGAAAACCAGACCCATAAGGAAGTTAATAGCAGAAACTGATACAAATACCTCTCAAGATACTTCTGATAAAATTGAAAATATCATGCCTAATGCTGAAGAATCTAGCCATGGCTATGCTTCTCGCCTTCTGAGTCTTAAGCTAAACCAAACACCACCCAATTTTATTGACAGACTAAATAAATTGGCACGGCAAAAAGACAAAATAAAAGTTCTATCCTTATGTAGTGGTGCAGCACGTATAGAAGCCGGTTTTTCTGCTGCAAGCCCTGACAATATTGAATGGTCCTTGCTAGATATTAATACTGATCTATTGAATACTGCAGCATCTCAGTTCCCAGAATCAACCAAACTTGATTTAATAGAAGCCGATGCTAACAATCTGGTTTACTCTGGTGAAAAATGGGATGTAATCTTATGCGTTTCTGCACTTCATCACCTTATTGAACTTGAGAAAGTAATTAAATTTATTAGCAAAAGTCTTAACGATGACGGTGAGTTCTGGAGTATTGGAGAATATGTTGGCCGTAACGGGAATAGGCTCTGGCCAGACGCAAGATACGCAGCTGATACTTTTTTTGCTGAATTACCGAAGAAATACAGATTAAATGCTCATAGCGGAAAAATCGATCAATCAATACCTGATAATGATTATTCGGTTGGCTGTTTTGAAGGCATCAGAAGTGAAGATATTGAACCATTACTTGATCGATGGCTTCAGCCTGAAGATGTATACAGAAGAAATTGTTTTCTTTGGAGATTAATAAACCTTGCTTATAGTGATAACTATGACCTGAATTGCAGTGCAGACTTAGACTGGATTAGAAAAATGGTAGATATAGAATTTAATCATTTCAAAACAGAGGGCCGCGGCACCGAGTTATTCGGTGTATATAAAGCCCGTAAATTCTAATCCGAAAACAAATAAACTGAAAATAAAAACAATCCATCAAACTGAATGGTGCTGCAACTTAGCAAGTTTAATTTAACTAAATGGCTTAAAATTTGATTCCAACTAGAAACAACAAACTAGCTTTTATAATAATTGGAATTATATATTAAGCTTTATATTGAATATCAAACATAAATATATTTTAAACAAAGAACGACATACCTGGCTTGCTGAATATAAAGCGCTTACAAAATAAACTATTGGTTACTCAATATGACAATTTTAAAAATTTTCACCCATTTATTAACAAAGCTGGGTCGCAGGCATCACATTTTACTCTTTAAGGTCAGAGTTAAATGAAAAATACAACCATACCCCTCACACTAATTGCTTTTATTATCGGGGCACTTCTAACTATATGGGGATTTTCACAACTACTATGGCCCGAAGCTATACCTTGGTCAAATGGCAATAAGCATATTTTACTTCTGCTTAGCTGCACAACATTGATTTTTGTAGGTTCATGGTTAGCTAATAAGAGTTCTTTACTCATAGGGATTATTGTTGCTATAGGAATTACAATCATGGCTGATGCACTATGGCCTTTGATTATTACCCTGTTATTCATTATTGCCTCTATAGTTCTAGGCAAATACATTCTTTCCACTTTTCACTTGAATCAAGATCAGAATCAGGATAATTGGTTAGTTAATTTTTTAGTTGGTGCTGGTTTTTATGGAACTGCAATAGGCCTACTAGCATATTATCCTGTAAATTATCCTGGCTTATATGGTACTGCTCTTATATTGCCACTAACACTTGGCTGGCGATTAGTTTTAGAGCAATTCAGAAACCTTTCCACTTTAGCTTTTGTAAGCAATCGCTTCTCACCCCGGGATGATGCGCTTAATACTGCCATTGCTGTTGTTGCATTAATTCACTTCATAGTCGCATTAATGCCTGAAGTAATGTTTGATGCATTGACACTTCACCTCAATGTGTCATCACAACTTGCTCTCAATCACCAATGGAACTTTGACCCATCTCTTTATTCCATGGCTTTAATCCCCATGCTAGGGGATTGGATATTTTCGATCGGTTATATGCTAGCTGGTGAATCTGCAGCACGCTTGATCAACCTGACATTTTCTTATTTACTTGCATGGCAAGTTCGTGAAATCGTTCTATGGGCTGGGGGTAAAAATAACGGCGCAAAATGGGCAGTATTATTATTCCTGTCCACTCCTCTTACATACACTGAAACCAGTAGTTTATTTGTTGAAGCCGTTTGGGCTACCTTTATTATTGCAGGAGTTATGTCGGTATTTCGCCTGATATCGAAGCAACAAAAAAGCCAAAAGAGAGAACTATTAAATAGTGGGCTAATGCTTGGTTACGCATCTGCAGCAAAGGCACTGACTTTAGCAATATTGCCCATTTTTTTGCTTATGCTTATTCTTAATTGGCGTATCTGGATAAATAAACAGCTTGCAACATCAGTTATTATTGGATTATTTGTTTTCATACTTATTGGGTCAATCCCCTATTGCAGCGCCTGGTTTATTGCAGGAAACCCTGTCCATCCTTTCTTTAATGAAATTTTTAAATCCCCCTTCTATACACTCACGAATTTTGACAATGCATTATTCAAATCTGGAGTTACCTGGGATCTACCCTATAGAATAATTTTCCAATCAGATAAGTACCTTGAAGCAAGTAACGGCGCATCTGGATTTCAGTGGTTATTATTACTACCTGCAACACTGATTATGCTTCTAATGCAATGGAACCGTAGAGGGCTTCTTATATTCTTATTTGCAATATTATCACTTTCAATGATTTTTCATTCTCAGAGCTATCTACGTTATGTTTACCCTGTTCTGGTACTTTTATCAGCGACAATAGGTATAGCACTGTCATCAGCTTCGAAACAGTCCACGATACTAAAGAAAGTATTTTATCTAGCAGCAATATTTACTGTCCTAATGAATTTGATATTTTTTCCCTCTGCAACTTGGTCTTATCGCAATCTACCATTAAATATCCTATTCAGTGATACAGCTCGTAATCAGTATTTAGAAAAACGCATGCCTATTCGCAGAGCAGTTGAATTTGTTAATTACATCAATAAAGAAAACACACCCGTAGCCTTTTTCAGTCAGCCTTTTGCTGCAGGTCTTAAAGCAAATGCCCTTTATCCAAATTGGTACAACCAAAAATTTCATGAAGAAATCAAACAAGCAAAGGACACTCAAGAAGTTACAGACGTATTAAGAATATACGAATCTAATATAATTTTACTAGATGAAAACTGGAGCACATCGGAAAAGCGAAAGATTATTGAAAAAGGTACAGATAAAATCGCCGCTTTTGGTTCAATCAATGTACGTACTATAAAAGAAGAATACCGTTATGGTAAAGAACTGATAGATAATCCCGAGCTATCTGGTAGCCGTGCCTGGGCTTTAAGTCCTGACACAAAAATAACTGACGATAATGAATCATTTTTAGTGTCAGTTTCTACCCCTGTTACACAAAAAATTAAAGTTATAGGTGGTATTCGTTATATAAATGAAGTGACTGCACGCTGCGCGTCTACTCCTACCCAGGGGCGTGCTCAGATAAACTGGTACGATGAGAAAATGCAATTTATAACTTCAAGCATTAAAGTGTACAATTGCTCAACTGATTGGCAGTCATACCGACAAATTGTGTTAGCCCCTAGAAATGCCACTTATGCTATTGCATATGGTACTTCGCATACTACTATACCGATTACAATTACTAGGATTTCTTTGCGATGACTAAAATAGCTATTATTCTTCCCGCCTACAATGAGGCTCAAACTATCGGTGAGACGATTCGTGAATTTCATGCAGCTTGCCCGAGCGCTGAACTTTGGGTAATCAATAACAACTCATCTGATGAAACTGAGAATATCGCGAATAAAGAACTCAATGAGTTAGGAGCTAATGGCTTTGTAATTACAGAAGCAAGACAGGGTAAAGGAAATGCTGTTCGTAGAGCATTTCACGAAATTGATGCTGACATTTATGTTATGGCCGATGCAGACCTGACCTACCCTGCTGAAAGAATAAACGATTTAACTCAGCCCATTATTAATGGACAAGCGGATATGGTAGTTGGAGATCGTCACTCAGATGGTCATTATCAACAGGAAAATAAACGACCGCTACACAACTTTGGTAACAGGTTAGTACAATCGTTAGTTAACAAACTCTTTAACGCAAATCTGGTTGACATTATGACCGGATATCGAGCATTTAGTCGTCGTTTTGTTAAAAGTTATCCAATTATGGTCGAAGGTTTCGAAATAGAAACAGATATGACACTTCATGCTCTCGATAAACGATTTAGGATCATCGAGATTCCTATGGAATACCGCGACAGACCAATTGGAAGTGTCTCTAAACTGAATACTTTAAGTGATGGCACAAAAGTAATTTTCACAATCGCACGCATACTTCGTTACTACCGCCCCCTAACTTTCTTTGGTGGTGCCGCAGTAATTGTTGGTTTAGCTGGCTTAATTGCAGCACTTCCTGTTTTCGATGACTGGATTCGAGAGCAATATATACACCATATTCCCCTGGCTATTCTGGCAACTGGAATGGAGATTATGGCAGTACTTTTGATGGCAATAGGTCTAATTTTAGACTCAATTACACATCAAGATAAATGTGCTTTCGAGCGTGAGCAGTTGAATAAATGACTCTGAGTAGTTATTTTTTAACATCATACCATCTAGATAAATATTTACATGACAGTGCGCGGTGATGGTAAATAAAAGCGACTTAACACGTGAAGCTGAAGTTTTTCATCGCCAGTTTTTCAGACAAAATGCACCTAAAGAGTTCATTGAACAATACCTAGATGCACATGATGAATTATTGGATCTGACTCAGGCAAGTAAAAATGAATTGCGCACAGTGAATATCATCATAAAACGAAACCTGGATGCACTAGGAATTGAACCATGGCTTCGCTCTGGTTCAAAACGTCATCTATTGTCTCGTAAACTCCTCTTAACAGCTTATCTTGCTGAATGCGATGCGCTTCACCCTGGTTTTAGGCAAGAAACACATGGACACGCACTTAGTCTTTTATACCTTTGTGGCCATGGTGGGCTAGCAGCTTTTCATCTGATTAAAGGAAGAATCCAAAAGGCTTATTATGGACTTTTTTGAACATATAATTATAGGTTCAGGCCCTGCCGGTGTATCTGCAGCCTTAAAATTAGAAGGCCCAAATACCTGCGTTGTGGATGTCGCAAACAAGCCGGCTTCTGATTTCCCATATTCTAACCTTAAGGAAGCACTCGCCTCGGGTCAGACCGAGAATATATTGGGCAATCATTGGGAAATGCTATCCAACTTATCAAATCCCTTACATTGTCATCCCAAGCTCCGGGCTCAGACCATTCGTCATGTTATGCAGGGTGAAGAGTTTCAAGTAACGGACTCTGCTAATAAACTACTTGTACAGGGTAGAGGTAGTTTTGCTGCTGGCGGTATGGCAAATGTCTGGGGAGCTCAGTTACTTAGATATAACGATGATGACTTATCAGAAGTTGGTGACTGGCCAATCTTAGCCTCAGAACTAACTCGACATTACAATGATTTAGAATCACATATTGGCATTTCTGGGGTTGAAGATGATATGTCACCTTTTCTTGGCCCTACAAATGATCTGCTCCCCCCTATCCCTGGTGTACCTGTAGCTAATTATATGCTCGACAAATATTATGCTCGTCGAAGCTATAAGAGCGAACCCGGACTGCGGATCGGCCGTCCAAGACTTGCTCTTTTAACCCAAGCTTATAATGGTAGATCAGCTTACAATTTTGGTGAAACCGAGTTTTTCACTCCAGCTAGGGAAGGTATATATAACCCACTTCATACTCTTGAAGAGCTCCTCCAACGAGACAAGATCCATTATCTGGGTGGACATAAACTTATTTCCTTTCAAGAACATCAAGATTATGTAGAAATTCAAGTTGAAGTGGTTAAGACTCATGAGAAAAAAATATTACGGACTAAGCATCTACTTCTAGGTTGTGGAACCATACAGACTACTCGACTTGTATTGTTGAACCAAGGAAAAGAAGGTCTTTCCCTTCCATTTATTGATCACCCCCCAACCCTTCTACCTGTATTCTTCCCGGCCAGTTTCGGATCAAAATTACCGCAACATAGCTACCCAATTCAGTTAATTGGAACACTAGAGAACGGCAAAGGAAGAGATATGATGAGTTTTTACTTTCCTGCCGGTATGCTCTGGTCTGATTTACTACCCGACATCCCTTTACCCATGAATATTGCCCGCTCGGTACTGTCCAGTTTAATTGGTGGGATGCTAGTTGCACAGATATGGGAAACTTCAAGGCCCTCAAAGGGCAACCGCATGCATGTTAAAACTGATGGTACTGTAAAAATCGAATACAACGATAGGCAAGCCTACTCAAAATTGCCACTCTTGCTCACTGAACTGCGCAAGCTAGGTGGTTTCTCACTTGATAGCCTGGCCTCTGCACCTCCTCCAAGCTGGGGGTTTCATCATGCTGCAACTTTACCTATGCGTATAAACCCGAAACCATTCGAAACACATACAGATGGACGCCTCTGGGATAGTCGCAGGATAAGAGTTATAGACGGGAGTGTACTCCCTTCACTACCGGCCAAAAATCACTCTCTCACAATAATGGCTAATTCGGCTCGAATTTCAGAACAGGTTAAATTATGCGGCTACTAATTACTGGAGGAACAGGCTTCATCGGTTCACACCTTATTCTCGCTGCTGCTGCACAGAATATTGAAGTAGTATGCCTTTCGCGAAGTGGGTTACGCCCAGAAGGCGCCAAGTCAGCATTTAAATGGAAGCTAGGAGAACAAGTACCAGAAAAAGCATACGAGGATGTTGATTGTGTCGTTTACCTTGCACATGATTTTAATAGTGTTGAAGGTGCTCGACTCACGATTGATTCTACACTTTCAATCGCATCCCAATTAGAAAATGCTGGCATTAAGAGACAATTGTTTTTTTCATCTTACTCGGCAGGGAAGCACGCATCTTCTTTATATGGACAAACAAAATTTTCCCTTGAAGAAGCGTTGAGTAATCATCGTGGTTTGGTCATTATACGCCCCGGTCTTGTTTTAGGAAATGGTGGAATTTACGGAAGAATTTGCACATGGGCTCGCCGCCTCCCCTTCGTTCCTTTACCTGATGGTGGCGAAGGCAAAGTACCCGTAATAGAGATTGAAAAATTATGTGACATAACTATAAAGTTAGCACTTGCTTCATCTCCACCAACTGAAGCTAATATCTTTGAACCTGAATTAAAAAGCTTGCGCGAGCTAGTGCTTGATGCCGCAGCAGAAGTTGGACGTCACCCATGGATTCTACCAATTCCAGCAACTTTTCTCATTGGTATACTTAAACTAGCGGGACAAATACATCTACCTATACCAGTGAATGCTGATAATCTTGCTGGCTTTCTGGCAAATCAATCTGCACAACATATACCAACCTTTATAAAAAATGAGCAAGAATAGAATGATAAAACGAATACGTGGATGGCTCTATGAGCCAAAAGTAAACGGCATAGATGTGGACGATAATGTATTATTAAGTATTCACAAAGAAGTTCTCACAAAAAAACCCCTGTTAAAATCTGCTTTCGAAACTTTCTATCGCGACATGATGAAGTATTGTGATAGCTTACTAACAACATCAGGTTCGGAGATTGAGCTGGGCAGTGGCGCAGGTTTTTTTAAGAGTTTACGTCCCAAACTTATTACATCTGACATTCGTAAAAGCCCCACTATTGATATTGAACTTGACGCACAAAATATGTCTTTACCTGATGATTCTGTCAGATGTATTTATGCTATCAATGTATTCCATCATCTACCAAATCCAGATCAATTTTTTTCTGAACTTTGTCGCGTTTTGAAACCAGGTGGAGGATGCATTCTAATCGAACCTCACATTGGTTTCAGCTCGGCATTGCTACATACCTATCTGCACTCAGATGAACAATTTCTGCCTGATGCAAAAAGCTGGAATACTACTGATATTGCAGGACCTCTTTCCGGAGCTAACCAGGCCTTGGCTTATATCATTTTTGTAAGAGATTTTG
>Ga0316204_10004174_pt1 | contig 26649 bp, 20 predicted proteins | sample 6monrhotite_MG_2_FD_205661 | JGI IMG/M metagenome (GOLD analysis project Ga0316204, IMG submission 205661) | Microbial mat bacterial communities from mineral coupon in-situ incubated in ocean water Damariscotta River, Maine, United States -... | ecosystem: Environmental > Aquatic > Marine >...
TGTCTTATTTCACGGCGCCGAAGGTCAGACCGCGCACCAGTTGTTTTTGGCTGAACCAGCCCAGAACAAGGATGGGTGCGATCGCCATTGTCGATGCGGCGGAGAGTTTGGCGTAGAAAAGCCCTTCAGGGCTGGAGTAGCTGGCGATAAACGCGGTCAGCGGCGCGGCCTTGGCAGCGGTCAGGTTGAGTGTCCAGAACGCCTCGTTCCAGGCCAAGATAAAGTTCAAGAGCAAGGTCGACGCGATGCCGGGGATCGCCATGGGCGTCAACACATAGAGGATCTCTTCGCGCAGGGTGGCACCGTCCATACGGGCGGCCTCAAGGATCTCGCCGGGAATTTCGCGGAAATAGGTGTAAAGCATCCAGACGATGATCGGCAGGTTGATCAGCATCAGCACGATCACCAGACCCAGACGGCTGTCGAGCAGGCCAAACTGGATAAAAATCAGGTAGATCGGATACAAAACCCCAACCGCAGGCAACATTTTGGTGGAGAGCATCCACAGCAGGATATCCTTGGTCCGCTTGGAGGGCACAAAGGCCATCGACCACGCGGCAGGAATGGCGATCATCACGCCCAGAATGGTGGAACCGCCCGCGATGAACACAGAGTTCCACAAGAACCGCATATAGTTGGAGCGTTCCTGCACCACGGTGTAGTTCTCAAGCGTCCAGTCAAAAAACAGGAACAGCGGCGGGTCGTTGATCGCCTGCGCCTCGGTCTTGAAGCTGGTCAGGATGGTCCAGAGGATCGGAAAGAAGATCAGCAAACCAACGGCCCAAGCCACTGCGGTGTTGATCGCCTTGCGTTGTGAGGTGACAGAGCGGGCCATCAGACAGTCCTTTGGTTGAAAAAGCTGCGGGGCGAGGTGCCGGAACGGGCGGGGGTGCGGTGTGGATCAAGCATCGAGGTTCTTCCCCACAATCCGCATCAAGAAGATTGCGACGATATTGGCGAGGATGATCGCATAGACACCGCCTGCCGATCCCAAGCCAACGTTCTGGCTTTCCAGCACCCGCTGGAAGATCAGATAGGTCAGGGTTTTTGATCCGAAGGCACCGCCGGTGGTCACAAAAATCTCGGCAAAGATCGACAGAAGGAAAATCGTCTGGATCAGCACGACAATGGTGATTGCACGCGCCAGATGCGGCAGGATGATGAACCAGAACCGCTTGAGATGCGGTGCGCCGTCCATTTCGGCGGCTTCCAATTGTTCACTGTCCAGCGACTGGATCGCGGTGAGCAGGATCAGCGTCGCGAAAGGCAACCATTGCCAGCTGACGATCAGGATGATCGAGGGCAGGGAGGCTTGCGACAGCCATGAGACCGGATCGGCCCCGAAAAATTTCCAAAGATGCGCAAACAGACCGTTGGTGGGGTCCATAAAGATGTTCTTCCACACCAGCGCAGATACGGTGGGCATCACAAAGAAGGGGGCGATCACAAGGATGCGGACAACGCCCTGGCCCCACATCGGCTGATCCAGCAACATTGCCAGCACTACGCCAAGGCACACGGTGATTAGCAGAACGGCACCGACAATGATCAGCGTGGCCTGAATACTGGGCCAGAAGGCGCTGGACGTCACGAAACGGGTGTAGTTGTCAAATCCGGCCCATCCCAGATCACCGCCGCGCAGGGGCAGGTATTTGCGGAACGAGAACCAAAGCGTCATGGTCAGGGGCACCAACATCCAGCCCAAAAGCAGGATCACAGCAGGGGCCATCATAACGCGGGCGGCGGATCTGGATGCTTTGGTGGCCATTTTGGATACACCTTCCTCGGGGGCGGACAAGCCGCCAGACTAAGATCAGACTGGATGAAAAGGTCGTCTAGGTGAAGGGCGGCGACCGGGCCGCCGCCCTTACGGGATGTCGGCGCGGCTTATTTGTAGCCAGCCGCTTCCATTGCGTCGTTGGTCAGGGCCTGTGCCTTGGCCAGTGCTTCTTCTACGGTCTGCTGACCGGCATAGGCAGCTGAGAACTCTTGGCTCACGTCTGTTGCGATGCCTGCGAACTCCGGGATCGCCGCGAACTGCACACCCACATATGGGCTTGGCTCAACTGTGGAGTTGTTAGGATCAGCAGACAGGATCGAATCCAGCGTCATCTGAGCAAAAGGCACGGCCTGGTAGTTCGGGTTTTCATACAAGGATGTACGTGCGCCCGGAGGAACGTTTGCCCAGCCTTCTTTGCTCGCAACCAGCTCGATGTAGTCTTTGGATGTGGACCATTCGATGAACTGCAACGCGGCGTCCTGTTTCTGAGTACCGGCAGGAATGGCCAGCGCCCAAGCCCAGAGCCAGTTGGAGCGTTTGCCCAGACCGGTGTCCGGTGCCAGCGCAAAACCAACGTGGTCTGCAACGGTGGAATCTTTGCCCGTCACAAAAGAGGCCGCAACCGTGGCGTCGATCCACATGCCGCATTTGCCCTGATTGAACAGCGACAGGTTTTCGTTAAACCCGTTTGTTGCATAACCCGCAGGGCCGGATGCATCCATCATACCCTTGAAGAAGTTGAGCGTGTCGGCCCATGGCTGCGTGTCGAACTGTGCGTTCCAGTCCATATCGAACCAGCGTGCGCCGAAAGAGTTGGACATCGCTGTGATGAACGCGCCACCTTCGCCCCAACCGGCCTTGCCGCGCAGGCAGATGCCGTTGATCTCATTGTCGCGGTCGGTCATCGCGGCTGCTGCCTTGGCGATGAATTCCCATGTTGGTGCCTTTGGCATGTCCATGCCAGCCGCTTCCATCAGGTCGGTGCGATACATGATCATGGAGCTTTCGCCATAAAACGGCGCCGCATAAAGCGTGCCATCATGGCTCAGACCGCCGGCCATCGCTGGCAGAATGTCATCGACGTCATATTCAGCGGACAGATTGTCAAGTGGCACCAGCCAACCGTTCGCACCCCAGATCGGCGTTTCATACATGCCGATTGTCATGATGTCGAAAGACCCACCCTTGGTGGTGATGTCGGTTGTTACGCGCTGGCGCAGAACGTTTTCTTCCAGCGTGACCCACTCGACGTTGTGGCCGGTTTTTGCGGTGAAGTCATCGGTCAGACCCTGCATGCGGATCATGTCGCCGTTGTTCACTGTTGCGATGGTGATGGTGTCGGCGAATGCGCCACCGGCGGTGATCAAAGTGACCGCAGTTGCCGCACGAAATGCGTTTCTCAAAGACATCCGAATCCTCCCTAAGCTGGATGTTGTGTGGGCAGAGACTAAGCTGAGTGAACAACGGGCGTCAACGAAAAATTTACGCGCGTAAATTTTCCGACCAATTAGGCCGACGCCCTCAACACCAATTGTGCCTCGCACAGGGTATCGGTCCGTTCCTTAAAGCGCTCTCCGGTTTCGATCAGCTTCAAAAGCCGCTCCACACTGCCTTTGGCCACGCCGTCATAGTCATGTCCGGCCGTGGTGAGGGACGGGCAAGTGAACCGCGAGAAGGGATGATCATCATGCGAGGCCACCCGCAATGCGCAGCCGGCTCCGCGCCCGACGCGCAGACCTTTTTCATAGCAGGCAGACAAAAACCCGATCGCCAATCGGTCGTTGCTGCACAAGATGGTGCTGCTGGGCAGGCTGTTGTCCTCAAGCACACGCAAACCGCCCTGTTTGCCGATCTCCTCAAACTGCCAGCCGGTGCCTTCCACACGGATCACATGCGGTTCATGCCCCAGCGCCTCCATGTTTTTAACAAAGGCCGCACGGCGCTTGTTGGCGTTGGGGTTGGCGGGATTGCGCATCTCGAAAAAGCAGGGCGGCTCGCCCGTTCTGCAAAGATAATCAACAGTTTGCTCAACAAAGCTTGCGTTGTCAGATCCCACAAATGCCTCGCCCAGCCCTTCAAGGTTACTGTCGAACAGAACGGTAAAAACCTCGTCGCAGAACGCCTCGATGTTGCTGCGATCCGAGGCGCGGCCAAGCGGGGCCAATAACACACCCGCCGGTTTGAGCAGCCGCAGGTTGTCAAGGATCTGCCGTTCCAGATCAGGGTCGCCATGGGAACTGAACAGAGTCGGCGAATAGCCCGCAACGATGCAGCGGGTCTCAATATTCCGGGCAATCTCGGCAAAAAACGGATCGGCAAGATAGGGCACCACAATACCAATGTTCTTGGTCAATTTGCGGTTCTGATTCATCGCATAGATGTTCGGGCGATAGTCATATTCCACAAGCGCATCTTCGATCCGCTGGCGGGTGCTGGCCCGCACACTGTTCGGATCGTGGAAATACTTGGACACCGTTGGCCGTGACAGCCCGCTGATCTGGGCAAACTCTTCCATATTCTTGATCTTGGTGTCGGACATTGCGGCGCCCCCTCAATATTTACCTGCCTCACGTTAGGTGAAAAAGCTTTACGATGTTACTCAAAAATTTACTCGCGGCATGTTTTTTGTGTTGGAAGTCACAAAAATCGCCATTTCGCCTGCAAAACGCGCCTCGGATTTTGCAAATGGTAAGTTTCGGAGGTCAAATTTGAAGTTCTTGCTGCTTGCCTTGCCGGTTTGCGCCTTGATGATGCTTGTCTGAAATGCAGCCCCAGCCTAGGCTTTGAGCCAGTCAAGCCAAGGGCGGAGCCATCTGCAATGTCGAACGTTCTCTTTAACAATGCGCGCGGCGCGGCCAGTTCGTTGCAAATGTCGCCGCCGTTTTCGTTCTCTGATGTCACGATGTCGGTGTTTCCGCTGCGGGCCAGTCTGCCGAGCCTTGAGAATTTTACCAGAAACTACCTGAACCAAGCCCCCGATCTGGTGCAGTTCCAACCCTTTGTGCCTTTTGTCTATCTGGTCATCCTCGATTACGGTCGTATGTCGCTTGAGGCCGCCAACATGGGCTGGGTGTCACAGCGCGAGGTCGCCTTTGGCATTCCGCTACGTTGGATGAATGGGGGTGAAACGGGACCGCAGTTCCACGATTGGGCGTTTTCTTCGCCGTTTATCTTTGTGGACAACGAATTGTCGATGAGCACCGGCCGCGAGGTTTATGGCTGGCCCAAGCTGCTTGCGCGGCTGGATCCATCGGTCAGTGAGTGGGTCCATAACCCGCATGGGGCGCGGCGGGTGTTTCAGGTGTCCACCAAGGGCGCAGCAGAGGCCTATGCCGGAGAAACCAGCGCATATCGACCATTGCTGAGCGTCTATCAGCATCGCACCGCCGGGTTGCTGGATATGCCGCCCAATCTGGATTCGGTGCTGAAACCATTGGGGCAAATGTCCTCTTCGGCGGCAGGGTTCATGCGTTTGGGCCGCGATCTGGCGCAGACCTTTGCCGGCATGGCCAGCGACCGGATCACCGGATCGTCGGTGCTGCCAGATATGATGGATATGGACACCCTCAAGGCGCAGCTGTCCCCCGAACGCCAGAGCGCTTGGCGCAGCACCAAGGATTGGATGCCAGGGATCAAGGATGCGTTGTGGTCGCTGTTTCCGCGCATGTACGCCAACACGATCAATTTCAAACAGTTCCGCGATGCGGCCAACCCCCACGCCACTTGTTATCAGGCCCTCACGGCGGCGCGGATGCCGGTCAAGGCCTTCAAACAAGGTGGCTTTCTGGGGCCGCAGAACATGTTGATGGGCCAGCTGGATGGCGGGTTCCGTATTGATGTGCATCATCTGGCCGGATTGCCGATTGTCGAAAGCCTTGGCCTTGAGGTCAGCGAAGAGCGCGAGGCAGGGGGCAGTGTTGTTCATACCCTGTCGCCGGTTGCGCCGTTGTGGATGAAGGTCGATATGACCTATGGCGTGGCCGATACCCTGATCTGGCGCGGGCGCGAGGGCGGCTGGCGTGAGGGCGATGTTCTAAAGGCCGCGCGGGCTGCATCGGCGGCCAAGCGGGCCGAGGAGCAAAAACAATCCGCAAAGCCGCAAGCAGGGCCAACGCCGCAAACACCTCAGACCGGCGATCAAACTGCGCCCCAGCAAACCGCACATGTCCATCACGCGCCGCCCATCGGGACAGATGGCCCCGAAGAATTTGAGGACGGGCAGGGCTTTGACTACATCCGTGCAATGAACTTTTTCAACACCGCACGCGGCGCAAGCGAGGCGGTGGGCGGTTCGTTTTCGGTGCCCGACGCCTCGGTCCGGGTGCTGCCGCTCAAGGCGGATGCGGCCACGTTGCAAAACTTTGTCCGCGACTACCTGCGCGTTCAGGATTGTATGAAATTCGAGGCCTGGGGTGATTTTGTCTATCTGGTGATCAGCGATTTCAAACAGATGAATTCCGAGTTGTCGGCGCTGGCCAAACGGCGGGCGCGGGAACTGAGCCTGCTGGTGCCGGTCAAATGCTACAAATGGCATCGTGACGGCGCCTATCCCACGGATAAACCGGGGGCACAGGGGGAACGGGGCCGCGAGCGGCTGTTGACCACCGGCTTTGTGAATGCCTTTACCTATGTGGATGATGTGGAAACGGCGATCACCGCCAATGAGGTCTTTGGTGTGCCCAGTATGGGGTCTACCATCCGGGCCAGTGAAAACGAATGGCTCAGCCGGGATTATGGCACCGAACAGACCCAACATGAGATCCTGACCATGTCGGCGCAGGTCTTGCCCGAATTGATGGCAGGGGCGCAGGCGGTTGGCCGGACCTTGGTTGATGTCTCAACCCACCAACCGCATCATCCGGCGGTGCAGGAAACACAGGACGAATCCGTCAATCGCTGGCTTGGGGTCTTGGCCAATGATCTGGCCACCAAATACCGCGAGGCGGGTCTGTCGTCGCGGCCAGATATGGACCCCGACCTTGAAGAGAGAATAGACGAGGGCGTCTGTGCCGCTCAGGGCTTCGCGCTCAAGATCCTCGGCGGGGACAACGCGCTCAATCAATTTTCGCTCAAACAATTCCGCGACAGCCACGACACCAACAATGCCTGTTATCAGGGCCTGATCCTTCGGCGGCACCAGATATTGAAACTCAATGATTTCCGCGAGATAGACGCGCCACTTCATGTATCTATCACCGATTATCCCACCCAGCCGATCACTGAAATTCTGGGGCTGAAACCCAAGTTCAGCTATCCGGGCAAAGATCGTCTGGTCAAAGTGTTTGAGGCCGTGCGCCCGTTTTCATTGAACGCCGATCTGCGGCGCGGCACGGGGGTGACCTTGTTTGAGCGGGTGGGCAGCGAGCGCTGGCATCAGGTCGACATCACCGAACAGATGTTTGGTTGGCGCAAGATCGAGATCGACCAGATCGAGGCCTTCGTGGACAGCATCGGCGCGGAGGAGAAGATCGAACTGGCCTATGCCCGCCACGTCCCCGGCAGCGGCATCACCACAGAAAAGCGTCCGGGCCGGGTGGGGCAGAAATACCTGCGTTTGTGGTACGAAAAACGGGTGCAGCGCGGCCATGTCAGCAGTGTGTTCATCCGCCAGCGGTCCCAACCCGAAGGGATCAAGGTTCTAACCGATGCGGAGCGGCTGAATGCGCCGCGCCGTGCAGATGGTCTGGATGTTGCGGCATGGAACGCGCAGATGGTGCCGTTCGAGACCGGCTTTGCCCAATCGGCGCTGGCGGAAACGCTGGAATTTTTCAGCCCGGCCACCATTCTCGACAAGGCGCTGTCGCGCAAATGGGGGCTGGCGCGGGGCACGGCCCTGCCCAAGTTTGCCAAGCCGGACTATTGCTTGCCCGTCTGTTCCGCACCGCCGCATTATGCCGAAACCCTGTTCCCTGCGCAGCAAAGCCATGCGGGCTATTGGCCACAATCAGGCGATCACTATGGCGCCCAACTTAAGAAACGCGAACGCGAGGCGATGGCCTTCAAGGTTGAGCTGAAATCGGCGATCCACATGTTTGCGCTGCTTTACCCCGGCGTTCTGATGCGCACCGAAGAGCATAGCCAGCCCGAGGAATGGACCTTTGAAAAGGCGATCGTATCCCTTGCCGAAACGCTCAATTCATACCTCGATGACGACCAGTTGTCGCAAACCGAAAAGACCGCCAAAGAGGCACTGCGCGATATCAAAGGCGACGAGGATATCGAAGGCATCATGAAGGCCACCGAAGATGTGGTGGTGCAATTTGTCGATGTGCATTTGCCCGAGCCTTTCAAGCTGACCGAACAGGCCTACCGCAAAACCGTATTTGAGCGGATGATGGAAGGGGCGATGCCGCTGATTTCATCGCAGGACTGGCTGGATGTGCATGAGGCGCTCAAACTGGTGCGCCAAAAGGTCGAGATTTCGCTGGGCGGCGAGGATGACTTTGAGCAAAGTGAAGAGATGCAGGGGGTTGCCGAATATCTCGATCCGTTCATTGCGCGGGCGCAGACCAACCACGACGATATGAAAATGATGGAGCAGTTGGAGCCGGACATGCCCTATCCGTCACCTGTATCCGATCCGGCTGGGGATCTGCGCAGGCGGCTCAAGGCCTTGTTTTCAGGTGAGGATACGTCGAACGATTGATCGTTCAGACCGCGCCGACCTGTTGATACCATTGCACCGCGTCCTGCAAGGTCTGCGGCAAGGGGCGCAGGTTGGGATGCAGGTCAAGCTGCTGCGCTGTGGGCGTTGCGGCATAGCTGGCGCTGACCAACATCATCGGCAGGCTTGGCCAAGGGCTTTGCCGTCCTGTCAGGGCGAAGGCGGTTTCCATCCAATAGAGGCCCGCCAATCCCATCAGGGACGGCACTTCCAAACGGGGCGGGGCCGCACCGGTGATGGCGCAGATTTGTGTGGCCAGATCGCGCAGGGAAACGGTGTGGCCAAACACCGGCACCTGCACATGGGGAAACCCTTGCGCGGCACAGGCCAGCACAATGTCCGCGACATCGCGCACATCCACCACATTCAGATCATGCCGCACCAATCCGCGCACTTGCCCGCCCAACAACATCGGGACAAAGGCCTGTTCTTTGGGCTTTAGATCATAGGGGCCAAAACAGGTTGCCGGATTTACAATGCAGCCTCGTAACCCTTGCTCCAAGGCGCGGCGCACGCTGTCTTCAACCCGTTGTTTGACATCGAAATAATCGTGCATTCCGCGCAGAACACCCTGTCCGATCTGCGATAGGGCGGATGGGTTTGGCCGCGGCAATGTGGTGAAGGAAGAGATATGAACAAACGCTGCATCGGCCTGTTTGGCGGCGTCGAGCAAAGCCTTGCTGCGCAGCACCGCCTGTTTGGTCCGGCCCGCAGTGTCACGCCCGTGAAGGGCGACCGGATAAGGCGTTGCGGCATCGACCACCAGATCCATACCCGCAATCATTGGCAGAGCATCTTGCCCCACGGCGATGCGCACCTCTGTGCCTGCCAGATTGGGCCTTGGTTTGTCGCTGCGCCCGGTGGCGGTGACGCGATATCCGGCCTCGGCCAAGCGCCGCGCAATGGCTGCGCCGATATGGCCTGTCCCGCCCAGAACAAGCGCGGAGGGGCGAGCCGCATCACAAATCGCGCAAAACCTCCGCCGCGCGGGTCAGGGCGGGGATCGGCTCGCTGCTGCTGATCCGCGCCATAGCGGCGGCCAGCGCCCCGTTTTCTGCATCGCTGCGCCCGTCGGCAATCAACAGTTCCGCCAATTCCAAGGCACAAAGGAAGGCGTAATAATGTGATCCGATCTTTGCGCCCACAGCCATGCCTTCCCGCAGGCTGGCCTCGGCGGCGGCTAGATCCAGGCTGCGCAATGCCTGACCGCGCCGCCACAGCAAGTTTGGCTCAAACGCACAATCCAGCCCGCTGCGCGACATTTCAAGCGCTTCATCTGCGGCGGTCACAGCCTCGTCCGGGCGGCCAAGAGCTGTCAACGCGGCCACCAGATAGCTGCGCCAATAGGTCTGCGGCGTGCGCTGTCCGATCATGTCAAAGAACGCGAGGCTCTCGGCGATATGGGGCAGACCCGCCTCATCGCCGCCACTGGCCATGGTAAAGCCAAGCCCGATACGGCCCGCACAGGCCCAATAGGGATAGCCCTGCAAGGTCGAGATTTCGATCACACGCGGTGCCGTCTTGGCCACTTCGTCAAGCAGGCCCATCTCCATCATGCGGCCCATCTGGAACGAGGTGCTGCGTGTGAGGGCGTTTTTGTTGTTCAGCTCACTCGCCATTTCAATGGCTTTTGCGATCAGATCTCGCGATTGATCTATCTCGCCGCGCATGGTGTGAATCCAGACCATGTAACACATTGAAAATTCGGCCAGATCATCACCAAATTGTTCCACCAGTGGCCCGTGTTGTTCTGGTGTGTAGAGCGCCAGAGCAGCGTCGAAACTGCCGGCGGCATTGTCCAGCTCTCCGGCAAAGGTCTGCGCGACCCCCATCGCAAAATGTGCTGCAATCGCCCATGAGGGGACTGGACATTCGCCAAAACCATCCAGCATTTCACGGGCCAGCGCCATCGCCTCATCCCGGTCAGATCGAGAGGCAGCAACTGTAAAGAGCCCATACAGGCAGGAACAATACATCACATTGTCGCCCAGGCTCAGACACAGGGCGCGGGCGCGGGCAAAGGCATCATAGACCTCAGGCGCTGCAAAGCCGCGTGTGGCCATCAGCGCGGCCCCCAAAAGCGCCCTTAACAGCACCTCTTGTTCATCGCGGGCGCGTCCGTCAGGCAGATGTTCCAGATGATCCAGTGCCGTGAGGTAGTGATTGGTTGCCTCCACCTGCGCTGCCCGTGCGGCGGCTTTCTTACCCGCCAGAATCAGGAAATTGATCGCCTCGCCGTATTGTTTGGCGCCAGCGTGATGCCGCGCCAGCGTTTCCGGCTCGGTTTCGGCCAGCGTCGGTTGATGTTCCAGCAGCAAGGCAACGATCTTTGCATGCAATTGCTGGCGTTGTTTGCGGGCCAGCCGTCCATAGGCGGCCTGTTGCACCAGCGCGTGGCGGAACTGCATGGTCTGGGATTGAGCGTCTTTCTCCGGCAGCAAGATCCGCGCTTTGACCGGCTCTACAAGGGCGCTGGCAAAGGGTGCTTCGTCCATCTCAAGCACCGTGCGCAGCGTCGGCGTGGCAAAGCGGCGGCCAAAGACGGCGGCGGTTTGCACCACGGATTTGCCCTGCGGCAACCGGTCAATCCGCGCCATCAGACTGTCTTCGAGGGTGATGGGCACATCGACATCGGCAAAGTTCCCGCTGGCGCTGCCGGGGTGGTCCATGACTGAACGGCTCAGCTCTTCGAGGTAAAGCGGGATACCATCGGAGGCCTCAAGGATCTTGTGCAGGATTTCGGGCGGGCAGGGGCTGTTCCCCATCACAGCGGCGATCAGTTTCAGGCTTTCTGTGCGGTCAAGCCGGTCCAGCGCCAGCGTGGACACATGGGCGGCAGGGGCCAGCGTCACTTCGCCTTCGGGGCGCTGGGTGACAATCAACAGGATCGGCAGCGGCGCGATGACCTGTTCAACAATCACATGAAGCAGCTCCAGCGTGGAGGGATCGGCCCAATGGGCATCTTCCACCACCATTAACAGGGGTGCCTTGCTGGCCTCCTGCGCCACCACCTGCATCAAGAACCCGTAGGTGGCCTGCTTTTGCTCAATCGCGGTCATGTCCAGCGGCGGCACGGCCTCGCCCGGGTCCAGCGCCAGAAGGTCGGCCACCAGCCGCACAGCCGTTGGGTCATCGCCCACACGGGCCATGATCTTGGGCGCGATGTCTTCGGCATCTATTGGGCCGCGCAGGCCGGTCAGATGCGCAAGCTGGGCCCGAATGGGATACAGCGCACTGTTTTCATACCCCGGCGCACAGAAATAGCGAAAGGTCTGTGCCCCTTCGGCCCGTACATGGCGGCGAAATGCCTTGAGCAGGGTTGATTTCCCGATGCCAGCGCCCCCCGATAACATCAAGACCTGCCCCGCGCCGCCTTTGGCGCTGTTCCAAAGCCCGCGCAATTGGTCAAAATCCGTTTCTCGGCCCAGCAGGTCAATCACGCCGTTGTCTTGTGCATTGTCCCGCTCGGACACATCGCGCATCCCGTTGACCTGCCAGATTGTCACGGGCTGATCAAAACCACGCAGTTGGCGGTCACCCAGATTGTCCAGATCGGCCAGATTGCGGATCAGACTGTGGGTGTTCTTGCCAACCACCACCGTGTTGGCGGGGGCCTCGTCTTGCAGACGCGCCGCCGTGTTCAGCGTGTCCCCGACCAGCGCACTTGAATCTGACACCGGCCCACGCACAAAAACCCGCCCGGTCTCCAGCCCGATGCGGCTGTTCAGGACCAATCCATCGCCAAACTGCAACTCCTGCAAGGATTGCGAGATTTCCAGCGCCGCGGAAACGGCCCGCTCGGCATCGTTTTCAGAGGCTTTGGGATAGCCGAAACAGGCCACCACGCCATCGCCCTGCGTGCCCAGCGGCATCCCGCCCCAGGACCGGATCACCGATGCGGCATGGGCGTGATAACGCTCCAGAATGTCTGACATATCTTCGGCGTCATAGCGGGCGGAAATCTGGGTCGATCCAACAAGGTCACAAAAGAAGATCGTCACCTGACGGCGCTGCGCAAGCGCCTCGTCGGGGGCAGTGTCCAAGGCGCGGCGCAATTGTTTGCGGTGCCCGATGGTCAGACCCAGCTCGCGCAGGTCCGCCTCGGTCAGGTCGCGCAGATCATCAAGGGTGAGATCCTGATCGCGCATCACCTGTGCGTATTGCTCCAGCCCGTGTTGGGTCAGGAAAGCGGCCAGTGCGTTTGCCGTTGTCATGATTGGGGCCTCCCTGCGGGGCAGTCTACACAGCTAGTGGTCACGCCGAAACGTCCATGTGACCAGATCGCGGATAAAGGTCTTGTCCCGGCTGTCCGGCACTGCCTCGAACAGGCGGCCAAACTCATGGATGGCGGCACCCGCCATGCTTTGGGAAAAGGTAAAGGCGCGGTCGATTGCCCCGCTGTCCTGCATGCGTGCCAGCAACCATTCCACATCCGCCTGATCGCGTTCCTCGCGGGGCTGCGCCATAAATCGGTCAAAGCGGGCCTTGTCGGTGCCGGTCATCTGGCCGGCGATGTCGATCAGCATCAGCGTGCGCTTGGCCTCCCACAGATCACCACAGCTTTCCTTGCCATAGACCTTGCCGCCCTTGAGATTCAGCACATCGTCATGAATCTGGAACGCCGCCCCAAAGAAATAGCCAAAGCGGATGAACGCATCTTGCGCCACTTGCCCGCCATTGGCCTTGCCCAGCATCGCACCGACCCGGCAGGGAAAGATCGCCGCCAGCCAGCAGGTCTTTTTCAGCACCATTTGCAGGTAATCATTGCGGGTGACGGTGACGTCCGGATTGGCCCGCCAGCCCAGTTCCATGGCCTGTCCCTCGGCCGAGAATCGCGCCATGCGTTCCATGTCGTGCAACAGGTTCAGCGCCACGGGCGGCGGCAGCATCCGCGAATTGTCCAGCATCGGGCGCAAAGACAACATCGCCAGCGCATCGCCTGCATTCAGGGCAATCGGGGTGCCATGCAGCATATGCAAGGTCGGTTTGCCGCGGCGTTCTTCGCTTTCATCCTCGATATCATCGTGGATCAACAGGGCATTGTGCAGCATCTCGATCGCGGCGGCGGCTTTGGCAGCGCGGTCCGGCGCCGCCCCAAAGGCACAGGCGGTCGCAATACACAAGGCTGGGCGCATCATCTTGCCGCCCCGTGTGGGATAATCCGCCAGCGGATCATAGAGGTATGCGCGCGGTTCACGCTTGGGCAAATACGCGTCCATCGCAGCGCGGGTCAATGCGCCGTATTCCTCAAGCAGAGGGGTGACCGTATCAATCCCGCTTGCGTTCATATGGAACCCTCGGCCAGCACATCCAGCGTGACAACACCCGCCGGGCCTTGGCCGTCCTCAATCAACAAACCATAGTAGGTGCCGGGCGGCTGATCATGGGGAACGCTGATGCACAAACGGTTATGGGTCACGGACACTTCGGTGATCCGCGCAGGCTGTGCCGGATCATCGGACCCCAATGGCTGTGCCGACAGTGCCATAGCAGGGCGGAACATCTCGATGCGCACCTCAACAGGGCAGGCCGCCCGCAGGCTCAGCGCGGGCGCGGCATGATGCGCACCTTGCGGGGCTGCTGGGGCCGGGGCTGCCGCAGCGCGGGTCAAGTAATCTTTCAACGTGCCAGCCAGATCAACCCATTGCGCGGCAACATCCGCATAGGTGCGCGTTACCTGTGTGGCCAGTGCGGACAGATCCGCCCCGCTCATCCCGCCATAACCCGCAGACAAAGCGCCCCACAGGCCGGTGTCCGGCTGATCGGCGGCCTCGCCCTGAATATGCAGATCCACAACCTGCGCCGCCTCGCGCACCTGATCATCCAGAAAATCAAATGGCGTGTCTGTCTCCGCGCCACCAATCCCCAAAGGATGCCCTGTAGGCTGTGCGCCCCACTCCGGCGCGATCTGCCCATTCTGCCCCCATTCCTTTTGCCCAAAGGCCCCCAATACACCGCGCTTTGGGGTGGTGCGTTCAGGAACAGGGCGGCGCAAACGGGTCTGGGTCATGGGTGATCATATCCGATAATGTGGCTCAGTTGCGGGGCCCCCGACAGGGCCGATGCCGCCAACAGGCCCGACATCACCGCCGCCTCGACACAGCCAGCCTGATGGCCGCAACCCGTCCAGTCGCCCGCAATGGTGAAATTGTCGAACCGGTTGTCGAGCGGCGAAATCCGGTGTTCCAGACTGCCGGGCAGGGACAGCACATAGCGTTCGGTGGGGGCGGTGTTGGCGGTCCAGAACTGGCTGTCAAACCGCGCCTCGCCGCTGCCCTCTGCTCCAGCCAGCAGATCCCAGTCAAAACCATCCTCGTTCACCGCGCCGGGCCAGAAATGCGCCACATCGCGGTTCAAAAAGGTGATCGCACTTTGCCGGACGATTTCATGGGCATTCTCGCCGGTCTGGGTATCCGGCAAGACCGAACAGAAATAAGCGATGGATTTGGGATCGTCCTGCCAATTCTCGACCTTGATCAACTGGCGCATGTCGGCCCATGTATCAAAAGGCTCCACATAGCCGGAGATGTTGATCGGCGGCTCGTCCCAGCCCAGATCATCGACATTTTCCGTCAGCCATACCTGAAACGCCTGCGTGGCAACGGTTTTGACCTCTTCGGTCATACGTTTCCATTTTGGGTCCGCCGCGATCAACTCGCCGCACAGCCCCGGCACCGCGCCAAAGCCAACCGCCAGAACGGCAAAATCGAAATCTTCGCCCACTTTTAGTGTCTTGGTATCGGCGGTGCGGTCATCATCCGCCTCTTCAGGGTTCCAACCGGCCTTGGCCAATTGCCTGCCGTATTTGAGCTGATCATAGTTGGGCAGAGAGGGCCAGCAGGGCAGGCCCTTGACATCCACCAAGGGATCGTAGGTGCCGTCTTCTTTGACCTCGGCCTGCACGGTCACGTCCAATGTCTCAACATGGGTCTTGTCGTCTGACAGATGAATATCATCTAGCCTGTGAAAGAACTCAAACTTGACGCCGCGTGCCTTGAGCACCTCATAGGCGGGGGCAAAGACCACATCCCCCATGCCCGCTTGCATCTTCCAGAACAGTGCCCCGCGATAGGTGAAAAACATCCGCATCGCCCCGCGCAACGCTTGGCCGGCGGCCAGTTGCGGTTTGCTGATGTCACCGTCCTCATAGGCAAACAACAGATCGTATGACCCGCGGATAAAGGCGCTGTCGATGGTCGCTTGCGCAGCACCGTGGGATTTGAGCCATTCGCGCCAGTCGTATTTATCCAAAAGGTCAAACCCCTGCGGCGAGAACAGCACGCCCTCACGCAGACAGCCGCGGATGATCGCCAGCACTGTATCGACAATCTCCCAGATCCGCCGCACCTCGGGGTCGGTGGCCAGCAACAGTTCAAACTGATAGCGGATCGCGCTGGACAGTTGATCCAACACCCCCGCAGGCTTGGCCGCATCATCGTTGCGGGTCACCCCGTCGATCAATCCTTGCAGGACCGAGATCGCCTCAAGGATCAACGCCCCCAGCGCCAATTGCCCGTACCGCGCCGCACGTTTCGCCGTGCCGGTCAGATCAGAACGTACCGTGGACAACAGCGAGGTGATCAAAGACGCCGCCGCCCCGGTCAGCGAGGCCGGACTGCCTTCAGCGCTGGGCAGATGCCCCTTGTCCTGAACGCTCAGCAGCAGGGTGCGCAGCAGATGCAGGCATTGGGTCAGATAGCCTTTGACGGAAAACGGATTGCGCACGGCGAAAGGATCGCCCGGTTGGCCCGCCGCAGGGGGAAAGTAAGCCGACCAATTCGACCATTGCCCATCCAGCCCCTTTTCGGTGACGCCCACATAATTGTCCGGCTTGAACGCATCCTCAAAGCGGCGCATCGGATGGCCTTCGGGACGGTCCAATTCATCGTAACAATCGCGCATAAAGCGGAAGGCGTTTTCATAAAACCCCATCCACAGATGCAGCCCGTGTTCCTCGATCCTGCCTGTGGCGGCATCTCGGCCAGAGGCGCCCTTGCCACCCAGCCGCCAACCCATCTGATAGATCGTGACATCAAACGCGCCGCCATGTTCGGGGCGTGTCAGCTCAAATGCGGCCGCAATGCCTGCGCAACCGCCGCCGAAAATGGAAACGCGTTTTGCTCTGTCCTGCACCAAAATCCCCCTCTAGCCGGGGAACCTTAGCAGCAAGTCTTTGATCTGCAATCATTGATTAACTTCGCAAATGCCGCATCGGATCAGCTTTCAAGCACAGGTTGCGCCGGGCTGGAACCGTGCGGCGATGTGTGATCATTCAGCCAAACGGTTCGCTGGAAGACGGTAGATCGCATAGGGCGCTGATTGCTGCATAACCTCTGCCGAGGCGGGATTGCCAAACGGATCAAGCAGATCGGTCAGCCTGCTGTCGGTGAACCAGATGTCACCATTGGGGGCCAGTGTCACGCTGTCCGCCCAATCGACGCCTTCCAAAGCCACAAGCGTTTGCAGCTTGCCGTCCTCAAGAATCGCCAGCCCGCCATTTTCCACATCGGTCAGGATCACCGCCCCCGCCGAGGTCAGCGCGATGCCGTCGCTCATCGGGGCGGGGCCAAGCGTTTCAATGGCGTTTTCAATGTCTTCCGGTTGGCTGTCAAAGTTGGTCAACAGTGCGGTTGGCACCCGGTAGACGCTGTCATGGCTCATTGCCGCATAGATCAGCCACTTGCCGTCTTTGGACAGCTCCAATCCATCGACGCCCACCTGAAAGCTGATCAAACCATAGCCAAGACGATAGGCGCTGCCATCGGTGCGCCGCATGACCCAGTTTTGCGGCGCGGTTGTTTCATGCCCCACCAGCACCTCGCGAACCTCGTTGGTTTGGGTGTCGAGTACCAGCAGCGCCGCATCTGTGAACCGCAGCAACCCGGTATCGGCCAGATAGACATATCGGCCATCGGCGGAGACCCGTAAATCCTGTGCAAATCCGCCCACGCCATCGGGGAGTGTGTGTTCAAAGGCCAATTTGCCGCTGTCGATGTCGATGGCCAACACCTGCGTGGGGCGGCCTTCCATCGCGCCGGGGCGCACCGCCCAAAGCCGGTTTTGCCGGTCCACGGTGATGCCAAACACACCATGGAGCTGCGCAGCAAGATCGGGCGCCAATGGCACCGCGCCGCTGGAGGTCCATTCAAAGACCAGATGCTCCGCGTGGTCTTGGGGGCGGTGAAATGGATGGTAGGTGAAAAAGATCCGGCCTTGTGGCCCTGAAGCGACCATACCGGGCGGCAAGGACAGGGTTATCGCAGGCTCCGCATCACTGCGCAGTGGCGGCGTTGATACATCCGGGTAGGGCCTGCCCAAGCCATAGATCAACTTTATCGCCAGCAAGGTGACGATGACCATTCCGGTAAAGCCCATGAGGGCCCATTTGATGATTTTCATGGCAGCTTTCACCTTTCTCAGTAAGGAGAATCAAAACGAATTGAACGATGAATGATCATAGTGTATAAATTAACAGATGGAACAGCCTTTATGACAGAACCCCTCAGCCCCCTCCGGTCTGGTCGCCGTGACCGCATTGTTGCACTGGCCCAGCAGGCGTTTGTGCAATCGGGCTTTCGCGCCGCCTCGATGGAGGGATTGGCGCAAGCAGTGGGGGTCTCCAAAGCGACGCTATATAGCTACTTTCCTGATAAGGACGCGGTCTTTGCCGCAGTGGCCGATCATGTAGCGGCGCGTTTGATCGGCGCGGTCGAAGCGGCACTGGCAGAGGGCATTGGCACGGCGCGGCAACGGGTGACGGCCGCCCTGACGGACAAACACCGAATTGTGCATGATCTGGTGCGCCAATCGCACTATGCGGCCGAATTGTTTGCCGCCAAAACCCGGTTGCGGTCTGATCAGTTTGGCGAGACGGACCGTGTCATTGAGGCCGCTTTGGCAAACGTCTTGGGCCAAGTTGCAGGCAATCCTCAGGAACTGGCCGCGCTGTTGCTTTCGGCCAGTCAGGGGATCGCCAATGCGGCCCAGGATTTCCAAACAGCCGAAGACAGGATCGCACAGCTGTGCATGTTGGTCCCGGATGACAACGCGGGTTGATGAGCCGGAAAGCGGTGCGTTCGGTTAGGCCACTGCCGCCGTGATAATGATCTCGACCTTTAGTTCTGGCCGCGCCAGAGCCGCCTCACCGCAGGCGCGGGCAGGGGCTGCGCCTGCGGGCACCCAATCATCCCACACGGCATTCATCGCCGTAAAATCAGACATATCCGCCAGCCAGATCACCGCCTGAAGGATATGCGCGGGGCTTGATCCGGCTTCGGCCAGCAAGCCCTCGACCCGGCGCAGGCATTCGCGGGTCTGGTCCGCGACATCACCTTCGGCCCCGCCAACCTGACCACACAGATAGACCGTTTCATTGTGGATCGTGATCTTGCTCATGCGCTGGGCGGTGTGGCTGCGGGTAATCATGTGTCTTGTCCTTCTGGCTGTTGGTGGGCGGGGCTGTGCAGGGCGGCAACTTCGCCCAATGTGACGGGTTTCAGCGGGGCGCGGATCTTGAAATATCCGGTGTCTTGCGGCGATTGGCCGGTGGCTTGCGCCAAAACCTCGGTCACCGTCAATCCACAGGTGCGCCCCTGACAGGGGCCCATTCCCGCACGGCCAAAGGCCTTGGTTTGGCTTGGCCCTTTGCAGCCAAGGCGGGCATAGGCGCGAATGTCGCCTGCACTCACCTCTTCACAGCGGCAGACGGTCACGGCATCGGAGGGGCGTAAAATCGCGGCAGGCGGGGCATATAGCGCATCCAGAAACGGGCGCAGCGCCTGTTCGCCCGCGAGGTTTCGTTTGGCGGAGGCCGCAAGTGTATCACGCTGGGCGGCAGTGATCCGGCCTGCGCAGCGCAGGATATCGGCTGCCGCGCATTGGCCCGCGTGTTCTGCCGCCTTGGCCCCGGCAATTGCAGCGCCGTCACCGGCGACGTAGATCTGCGAATGGCTGCTTTGTCCCCATGGTGACAGAACCGGATGGAAACAACGCTGCCCCGCATGCCATTGATGATCCAGACGCAAGGCGCGGGTGATCTGGGTGTTGGGCACCACCCCTTGATGCAACAGCACGGTTGCGCATTCCAGATGATGAACTTGCCCCTTCGCCGTAAACCTCAGCCCGCTGGCCGCAGTGTCCCCCGTGATGGCAAGATCGCGGGCCGCCGTGTAGCGCGGCACACCTGCGCGGCGCAGTTCGCGCAGCATCCGCGCCCCTTTCGCCAAGGCCTTCCACCCTCGCAACGCCCCGCCCGCATGGCGCAATGCGGCGCGATAGTTTTCTGGTGTCTGGGTTTCAACCAAGGCTTTGGGCGGGGTGCCCGCCCGCAGCATCTGCACCGCAACAAGGTATAGCAGCGGACCGGACCCTGCCAAGACAGCGTCTTTGGCCAGTAGTCCGCTGGTTTTCATCAAGATCTGCGCCGCACCTGCGGTCATCACCCCCGGCAAGGTCCAGCCGGGCAGCGGCACAGGCCGTTCCATCGCGCCCGTGCTGAGCAACAGATAATCCGCTTTGACGCGATAAGCTTTGCCATCTTTCGAATAGGTGACCGTGCGCTCTTGATCCACATCCCAAACCACCGCGCCCGAGATCAGGGTCAGCGGCGCGGCGGCCAGCCCGTCAAGCAACATCTGTCCCGCCGTGTAGTCTGGCCCCAGCATTTGCCGTTGCTGGGCGGTCGAAGCCCCCAGATTGCGGAAAATCTGACCGCCCGGCGCGGGTTGTTCGTCCAGCACCAGCACAGACATGCCTTGCTGCGCGGCCATCGTGGCACCGGCCATACCCGCAGGGCCAGCACCGATGACGATCAAATCGACGCGGGTCATGGCTGCGCCCTCGGAACGGGCGGGGATGTCACCACGAGTCCGTCTTGAGCTGGGATCTGGCAGGCCTGCACCGTTTCACCATCCACCACGACCAGACAATCAAAACAACTGCCCATCATGCAAAATGGCCCGCGCGGCGCGGCGGTTGTCGGGGTGTCGCGAAACACCTTGTGGCCTGCAGCCAGCAAAGCGGCGGCGAGGCTGTCACCGGCGTTGCCAATGACGGTCTCACCATTGAAGGTGAACCGCACCTGAGCTGTGGCGCTATGGCCTATCCGTTCAAACATCAAACCGATCCTCGCCAAACGCCGACACGTCTGGCTGTTCCGCCGCATCTGTCAGCCAATCGCCCAAAACCCCCGCATGGGCCGCCGCCAGCGTGATGCCACTGTGACAGGTGACAAAATAGGCGCCGGGGTGCCGGGCCGAGCGTTGGTAAATCGGCAAACCATCCGGCGACATGATCCGCAACGCCGCCCAACTGCGCAGCATTTTGGCGCGGGCCAGTTTGGGGAACATATCCACCGCATGGGCCGCCAAACCGGCAATCGTTGCCACATCTTCGCGATCATTCAGCCCAACCTCGGCACTGCTGGCGCCGATCTGGATGCCGCCCTCATCGACCTGCCGGACCTCGACATTGGGACGGTTCATCAGCTTGGGCAGTTTTTCGGTGATGATGATCTGGCCCTGTTGCGGGCGGATCGGGGCCTTGAACCCCAGCTTTGGCCCCAGCGACATTGCGCCCAATCCGGCGGCCAGCACGACCTTCTTTGCGGTTATCGGTGCGGCATCCTCGGCGGTGATTGAAAACTCTGCGCCCTGCGGTGTGACATCTGTCACCTTGTGGCCCGTCCGCAGTGTGCCGCCCAAATGGCGCACCGCGACCGTGAGACCGCGCAACAATCGCAAGGGATTCACGTGCCCGTCTTCCTTGCAATAGAGCGCCCCCGCAACCTTCGGCCCGATGTTGGGCTCTTCGGTTTTCAGCGCATTGTGCCCCATCACCTCAAACGGATAATCACCCCCCAATCGGCTGCGCAGCCCTTCATAAAGCTTGCGATCCGCATCAAGGCTGTCTTCGCTCATGTGGATGATATAGCCGCCATCCTGTTGCAGGTTCAGCGGCAGATCAGAAACTGTTTCGATCTCATCCGCAAAACTTCGGTACGCCCGCGCAGAGGCCCGTGTCCATTGCGCATATGCCGGGTGGTGCAAACCTTTGCTTTGCACCCAGACCAAGCCAAAATTGCCCCGAGAGGCGCGAAAGGCCCCGTCGCCTTCATCGAGAACGCAAACTGTCTTGCCGCGCCTCAGCAGGCCGTAGGCCAATGACAGCCCGACAATTCCGCCGCCTATGATGGCAAATTCGGTTTCCACAGAGTCTCCGTTGTGTTTGCGGCCTTAGGGATGCACGGCGCAGCGGCAGAGGGCAAGGCAGGACGTGCCCTGCACAGACTCAGCAATTTATCAGGGTCAACGCCCTGCAAGAAAAGCGCGGTTCTGACGTTGGCGCGAAATTATGCTATTCTGCCATGGCACGAGGCCGCCAAACAACGCAGAACCGCTGTCTGTGGCGAGGCGAAATTGTGATTGTGCGCATCTCCAATGGAGGCGGCGCACCGGCCAATGTTGCGGAGTGTTCCGGTCGCTTTTGGAAAACCGCAGATCGCACTGATGAATGGGCGGCGGGGCAATGCGCAAACGCGGCAAAACCCCTTGCCTTTGCAGCAAGTATAACGATCTCGTTGACCGGCGACACCGGGAAGGCAGTACCAGCCAAGGACCAAAAAATGACTTATGCAAGCCTGAGAAACCCCAACGCTTTGGTTGACACTTCGTCGCTCCATCACCGACTGCGGGATCCCAATCTTAGGCTGTTCGATTGTTCAACTGTTTTGCAATTCGAAGAAGGAGGAGAGCGGCCCTATCGGGTGATCAGTTGTGCGGCAGAACATGAGGCGGGCCACATCCCAGGCGCAAGCTACTTTGACCTTCAGCGGGATTTTTCGCGCAGCGACAGCCCCTTTGGGATGACCCTGGCGGATCCGGCTGTGGTGGCGGCCGCGTTTGAAAATGCAGGTGTTGATGACCAATCGCAGGTCATTCTTTACAGCCGCAGAAGCATGTCTTGGGCCACGCGGTTTTGGTGGATGCTGCGATGGCTTGGTTTTGACAATGCTTCCATTCTTGATGGCGGTTTTGATAAATGGGTGGCGGAGGAGCGGCCACTGTCCAAAGAACCTGACAGCTATCCGGTGGGGCAATTGACCCCGAACCCGAGGCCAGAGGTATTTGTATCGAAAGACGATGTACTGGCCTGCCTTGGTGATCCGGAGGTTTGCCTTGTGAATGCTCTTGGACGCGATGTTTTTTCTGGTCAGACAGCGCGCTATGGGCGGCCGGGGCGCATTCCCGGCAGCATCAATATCCCCCAAATCGAACTGGTAGACCCCAAGACCAATGCCTTCCTGCCTGCCGCAAAGATCGCAAAGATCTTCGAACAAGCTGGGACCAAAAACGCCTCAACCCATGTGACTTATTGCGGTGGCGGGATCTTTGCGACCGTTGACGCATTCTGGCTGCATCAGCTGGGGTACGACAAAGTTGCGGTCTACGAAAACTCGATGAGCGAATGGGGCTCCGATGAAACTTTGCCGATCGAAGTGGGTTAGGCACGGCACAGCACCCTGCGTCATGGAGCGAGCCAGCGGCGCCCCTGTGCAGGGCGGACTGGACGGCCCGTGCTGCTTGGTGCTGCGAAACAGCGTGCTGAGGCGGCCTTGAAGAGATGTGAATACCCTTGCACTCTTGCCCAATCGCCTTATGAGGGATGCGGTACCTGCCACAAGGAAATGACACCATGCAAATGATGGGCACCTTCATCAAACCAATGCACCCTGAGGGCATCAAATTTGTTGCCATTTTTGCGGCTGTCACTTTGGTCCTGTTCCTGATCTCAACCTTTCTGGGCTGGATCGGCGTTGGCCTGACGGTGTGGTGTTACTATTTCTTTCGCGACCCTGAGCGGGTCACACCGGACCGGCCCGGACTGATCATCAGCCCCGCCGATGGGGTGATTTCCCTGATTGAACCTGCGGTGCCGCCCGCCGAACTGGGCATGCCGGATGAGGCGCTGACCCGTGTGAGCGTATTCATGAATGTGTTCAATTGCCATGTGAACCGCACGCCGGTCTCGGGCGAAATTCGCGCGGTCAGCTATCGCCCCGGCAAGTTTTTCAACGCCTCTCTGGACAAGGCCAGCGTTGACAATGAACGCAACAGCCTTTGCGTCAAGATGGACAACGGACAGGAACTGGCCGTGGTGCAGATCGCCGGTCTGGTGGCGCGGCGCATCGTCTGTTTTGTGGAGCCGGGCGCAACCTTGCAGCGCGGCGAACGCTTTGGCCTGATCCGGTTTGGCTCGCGGCTGGATGTCTATCTGCCCAAAGGGGTGGAGCCGATGGTCCGTATTGGCCAAACCATGATCGCGGGCGAAACCGTTCTGGCCGAACTGCCTGCCTCTGATGAGAGCGCATGAGCAAACGGATGGGCGATCTTCCTGAAAAGACCAAGGGTGACTTTTCGCTGGTTCAGCTGATCCCGAACATGCTGACCATCGCGGCGATTTGTGCCGGTCTGTCAGCCATCCGGTTCGGGGTTCAGGGCAATTTTGTCTTTGCGGTGCAGCTGATTGTAGTCGCCGGTGTTCTGGATGGGCTGGATGGGCGTATGGCGCGGCTGTTGGGCAGTGACAGCGCCATGGGCGCTGAACTGGATTCGCTGGCTGATTTCCTCAACTTCGGGATTGCGCCGCCGCTCATCCTTTATTTCTGGGCGCTGCAAGATATGAACAGCGCCGCGTGGTTTTCCGTGCTGGTCTTTGCGGTCTGCTGCGTAGTGCGGCTGGCGCGGTTCAACGTGTCCAGCAAAGCCGAAACCGATCAAAAGCCCAGCCCGCATTTCACCGGCGTTCCATCCCCCGCCGGGGCGCTTTTGGTGCTGCTGCCGATGTTTGCAACCTTTGCCTTTCCCAATACGCTGGTTCTGCCGGGGTTGGTGATCTGCGCCTATATGGTAGTGATTGGTCTGCTGCTGATCAGCCGCGTGCCGACATGGTCGTTCAAAACCACCAAGGTCTCGCGTCACAATGTGAAATACTTCCTTGTGGGTGTGGCGGTCGTGGCAGCGGCGGTGCTGACCTATGTCTGGACCACGCTTGTCGTGCTCTGCCTTGCCTATATGGTGGTTGTCCTGTGGTCACTGGTTACAGGCCGCGTTCCCAGCTTTGGCGGTAAGTCCTGAGGCGCAGGTTCAGCGATCCTGAATGATCGCGCTTTCCCATTCCTTGAGAAACGTGCGCCGCTTGAGCCGGTCGAGATAGGTCATCAAGGCAGGTTCCAGCGCTATGGTGGATTGGGCGATGCTGCCCTGTTCAAGGTTGAGCGGCGGCAGGGGGAAATCCTCGGGTGCGGCCACGGATTGTAGCGCAATCAGATAGCGGATGAATTCTGCGCCCATCTGCGCGTTGCTGGCCCCGCTTGGCACAAAGGCCGTGCGCATCATCGTGGTGGGAAAATCCGACGGCAGTATGATCTCAAGCGCATCATGGGTGTCGCGCCGCGCCAGCGCATAGCTGCCCAGAACGTTATAGGCCACGGCAATCTTGCCGGAATACAGATCATCAATCATCTCGCCCGAGCAGCAATATAGGCGGATATCCAGCCCGCCCATCACCTCCATCAAACGCCAGAATGTCTCGGACGCGCGGGCATCTTGCGTGGCAAACAGATAGCCAAGCGCGGATTGGCGCACGTCATAGGTGCCCAAACGCCCGCGAAAGACCTCTGGGCGGGCCCGCAAGGCACGGATCAAGTCCTGCCGGGTCTGCGGCACGTCCTGCCCGGCAAAGGCCGCACGGTTGATCACTATCGCCGCCGGTTCAGTGGTAAAGGCAAACAGGCTTTGTCGCCACTGCGCCCAATCGGGATGGTCTATGTCATTGATTTGCGAGGCAAAGCCATCGTTGGCCAGCTTCAATTGCAAATCCATCGCACTGGAGATCACCAGATCATACTCCGTTGGGTTGCCGCGAAACCGTCTGTCAATTTCGGCGGTGCTGTGCACGAAATATTCAATGGCCCAACCGCTTTGTTCGCGCAAAAACCGCTGGATAATGGGCGCAAAGAACGAGGTGTCGGTACTCGACAAAACCCGCAGGGTCCGGGTGGCTTCGTTGCCTTCGAACCGTTGCTGGTCTTCCCATTCCTGCGCGGTGGCCAACAATGGCCAAATCCACAACGCTAAAACTGCAAGGATACGCATGCGCCGCCCTCCATCCGGTTGGACAGGGTCAATGTGCCGCCATGGGCGACGGCCACATCCTGCGCGATGGTCAGGCCCAGCCCCGATCCGATGATCCCTTCGGCGTTGTTGCCGCGTTTGAACCGAGATGCCAACGTGTCCATCTCGGCAGGCGGAAAGCCCGGACCCTGATCGCAAATCTGGATCTGGGGCAGTGGTTCATCGCTCAGGCTGATGTCCACCGCGCTTTCGGTTGGGGCATATTTCAGCGCGTTGTCGATCACATTGCGGACCGCGTTTTGCAGCAGGATTGGATCACCTGAATAGGGCAGCTGCGCCGCGCCATGCACCCGAAGATCGACATCGCGCATGTCGGCCACTGGTGTCAGGCGCAGGACCAGATCCTGAACCAATTCAACCAAATCAATATCTTGCCTGTCCAGATGGTCGGCGCGAAAGGTGATCATCGCGTGATCCAGCAATTGCCCCGCCGCGCGGGAGCTTTCGTCAATCGCGCGGATCATCGACCGCAACGCCTCGCGGTTTTCTCCTCGGTTGACCCGTTGCAGTGTTGCCTCGGCGTAAGAACGGACAGTGGCCAGCGGGGTGCGCACGCGGTGCGCGGCCTCGGCGATAAAATCCTCCGATTGGTTAAGCGATTGATCCAACCGCCCCATCAGCGAATTGAGCGACCGCACCAGCGGCAACATTTCCGACGGCACCGGCTTGGCAAACGGGCTGAGATCCTGCGGCCCGCGCCGCGCCACAGAGGTGGTCAGCCGTTTGAGCTGGCCAATGGTGGCGGAGGTCGCCCAAAGCGACAGCACCACCGCCAGCGCAAAGAACCCCGCGCCAAAATAGGCCGCATTGCGCGATATCCGGTTGAGCGTTCCGGCCAGTGCATCTTGGGTCTGGCCCACGGAGACTGTGATCCGCGTGCGGTCGCTTTCCCCCACCAACATCCGCGATGCGGTCGCCAGACGCAGGGAAGTATTCAGGAAATCAATGGTTTGAAAGCCATCTTGCGCCGCACCGCCGTCTGCGGCGGGCAACAACCCTTCATACCCCGACAC
>Ga0316204_10004175_pt1 | contig 26646 bp, 25 predicted proteins | sample 6monrhotite_MG_2_FD_205661 | JGI IMG/M metagenome (GOLD analysis project Ga0316204, IMG submission 205661) | Microbial mat bacterial communities from mineral coupon in-situ incubated in ocean water Damariscotta River, Maine, United States -... | ecosystem: Environmental > Aquatic > Marine >...
TGGTAATTGACGTAAGGCATCCGTTGAGCCGAAACCTGCAATCGCACTAGGTTTTCCATTAATTAAGATCCGGACATTGTCGTTTCCACGGAGGGCAATCGCACCGTCCACATCTACTGTTACTGATGGAATATTATCCAAGGCATCACTTACCGTCGCGCCACTGGTGGTCAAATCCTTCCCAATGTTATATATTTTTTTGTCGAGTCTAATTTGTACTTCAGTTGTTTCTGCACGAATAACCACTTCTTCTAGGCTTTCTGAGTCCAACGCCAAGCTCATGGTTGGCAAGGTGGTATTTTCAAACAATCGTTGGTTGGCAAGCTGCTTTGTCTTGTAGGAGATAAATTCGAATTGCACTGTATAAACACCCGCCGGCACTTCAATACGGTAGTTTCCTTTTGGGTCACTGATACCTCCGGTCGTAATTTGCCCCTCTTTTCCAATAAAGGCAATAGTAGCGTATTCCAGTGGCAGGTTGGTGCCTTCTTCCAATATTTGTCCAGTTACTACAACCGTGGTTCCTTCTCCATTTAAAGAATTGCCTGTTTGGGAGTAAATAAATGATGTAACGAAAAATAAACTTGCAATAATTAGGAGTCTCATTGATGATTTTTGCCAATTAGACCACGAAAATACCTAGAGGTTTGATGCAGTTCTTGTAAAGTTCTGTTAAATAAAATAGTTAACAAATGTTAAATAGTGATTTGCTTTAAAACAATAGATTGAAAATAAGGAGATTGGAATATTTACTCGTGAATTTATAGAATTTCGAGTACCTTTTCAGGAGGGCGTGCAACGATGGCCACACCGTCTTTTACCACAATAGGTCGTTCGATTAGTTGTGGGTAGCTAAGTAAGGCATTGAGGACACTTTTGTCTGATAATTGCTTGCCTTTAAATTTCTCCTTCCAAATAGCTTCGTTCTTGCGTACTAGTTCGATGGGTTTCATACCCAGTAAGCCTAGCAAATCCGAAAGCGCTGCTTCGGTAAAAGGAGTTTTTTTATAGTCGATGATTTCTATATCGGCGTTCGCCTCCACCAATAAGGCGTGGCATTCCCGAGATTTTCGGCAGCGAGGGTTGTGGTATATAGTGGTCATGAGTGCAGTGTGTTTTTATTCAGGAAAACCTGAGCAATTCTTCAATTTCTAATCGGTAATCATACTGTAAATCTTCGTGTAAGGCGGTGATTTTCTTCTGAATTAAATCCAATTGACGATGGTAAAGATTCATCATGGTAACGCTATTTTTAATCGAAGGTTTAAATTCGCGCAGCACCTCACAAAAGTAGAGCAGGAGTTCCACCTCTGTTTCTTTTACTGAGGAATACCGAATGTACTTTTTTGTTTCACGCAATATTTTTCGAATGCTTTTTTTTACGTAGTAAAAGCTCGTTGTATTTATTCCTGAAAAACCCTCGTCAATATGTTCCTTTACTTGTCTTACATAGGTTTCTTCATCGTCACTCTCAAAAAGCAAATAGGTAAGCACTTCTTTATTTTCTTTTTTGAAGCGCGCTAACCTCAGACAAAGGGTTTCCAACTCTTCCGAAGAACGGAACTTCAGTTCTTTTTTAATTTGAGCAACAGTAGCGGGTTTCAAAATAGGGATACAATTAGGTTCTATCAAAGAACGGAATTATTTTTAACGTGGTTTTTTCCGAAGAAAGATATTTACAGAGAAATCTTTAATTTCTGAAGATCCTCTTTTAGTTGAGCTGCATTTTTAAAGTGAATACCCGTGATACCTGCGGCTTCACATCCTTTAACATTTGCGGCGCTATCATCGATAAAAACAGCCTGCTTGTGATCAATGTTATAACGGGAGAGCATCAGCTCATAAATCTCCTTGTACGGCTTTCGCATTCCTTCGTCACCGCTCACTAAGACGCCCTCAAACCATTGTAGCCATGGAAATTTCGCAATGGCTTTTGGCCAAGTTTCCCCACTCCAATTAGTCAATGCCAGCACTCGATACCCAGGATTTTGAACCAAGGATTGAAGTATTTCTAGGGTGTCGTCATGCGTAAACCCTAACATTTCTTCCCATCGACCATAATACATTTTAATGAGTTCCTCATATTCAGGGAAGAGAGCTATTCGTTCTTCGGTGGCCTTCGCTAGGGGATAACCCGCATCTTGATTTACGTTCCAATCCCATGCGCAGATAGTGTTTAGAAACCAATTCATCTTTTCACGGTTGCCTCTAAATTCTTTCAGGTACACATACTCAGGATTCCAGTCGATGAGAACACCTCCTAAATCAAAAATTACCGTATTTATTTTACTCATAGCTTTTTTTTATTTCCTTGTTAGACGTTCGATGATAGCTGCGTGCTGGGGAAATTGTTCCGTCAATGTAGCTCGTGAGGGCATGATAAAATCTTTAAAATCGAATCCAGGTGCGACGGTGCATCCAGCAAGTGAAAAACTAGCCACTTCAGGCACTTCGGTCGCAAACCAATGACGGCCAGGGACTGTATATTGAGGTACTTCGCCCTTGCTAAAATTGTTGCCTATGGCTTGATTCCAATAGGTGCCATCAGGGGCGATGATATGTAGTTTGATGGGGCTTCCCATATAAAAATGCCATTGCTCGTCTTGTTCAATTTTATGAAAGGCAGAAAATGATTCTGAAGTCAGTAAAAAATAAATACTCGTGGAAAAATTCCGAGGTCCTTGATAGGCATCGCCTAAATCATTTTGTGAAACTATTCCCTTACTTCGATAGGTTTCTTTATAAAATCCGCCCTCCGGATGGGGAGCTAGATCTAATTCCTGCACAATCGATTTAATCGTGTTCATCTTTTTTTTACTTCGGAAACAAGGTTTTATCCAAGCCCGGCACAATGCGCAGGGCGTTTTTATAATACACTTTCTTTAAGACATCATCTGGGAGGTCGAGCCCGTACATGGGCCAGAAAGCATGGTATTTTTTGTGATAGGGAAAATATTCATCATCACTTTCCAACACTCTGAAATAGGTAGGAAACTCATTGGGCTTCCAGCTGTCTTTTCCGAAGAGAATACGGTCTTGATACTTGATGAAAAATTGCTTCGCGAAACGGGGCTGTCTCCCTAATTCAGCAATAATGGCTCCAATTCCCACATTCATATTGGGCATTTCATCCAAGAGTTCACCCAATTTCCCAAGGTCGTTCGCAAACCATCCCATGTGGGCGTTGATGAAAGTGGTGTTTGGGTGTTTCTTAAACATGTCGTGCTGCTCGGCGATTAATTGTTCCCAGGGGGCGGGATGTGTGGCGTCGCGTTTTCTTCGAGGATGTGTTTTTAGCTCTAACCATCGTTCATTATCGGCATCAAATTCGTCCCAAAACGACTTTGGATCGGCCGTATGAATGAGCACAGGTATTCCCAGTTCAGCACATTTGGCCCAAATAGGGTCGAGCCTTGGATCGTTTACGGCAATGCGATTGCCTTCTGTGTCTTCATTCCGTAGCCCAAGACTTTTATATACCTTTAGACCGCGTGCTCCATTTTTACAATCTTCGGCCAGCTGATTCGCAGCTTTTTCGGCCCAACCTTCTTCGCCTACACCATTAAAATCCACATTAGCAAATACGACAAAACGATTCGGAAAATTATCCTTTATATTCTGTACCGATTGCTGCAGGTTGTCTCCAGAACGTCCGCTTAAGTTTACCATGATGCCCATATTCAAAGTATCCATGGCAGCTACTACGGGAGAAAGATCTTGCTCGGCCATTCGGTATTGGTGACCGTGCACATCAATAAAAGGGAATTTCGCTCGAATAATTTTTTCTCCTGGGACGACCAAGGTAGAAGTTGGGTTGTATTCTTCAAAAGAAAGGTCTTGCGCCATCATAGCACTGAGCCCTAAACAGAGGGTAAACGTTAGGAGGTATTTCATTGGTTTTGGTTTATCTCCTAAAATAAAAATACAGTTAGTCGTATGGAAGCTTTTAGGATGGGTTTAACGTATTCTCAATATCACTTGTGATAGGTCTTTCGTAAAATGGCATCCGTCTCTTCAAGCGATTTAAACACTTCGAATGTCTTGCCTTGTGTGCGTTGAGCTCCCATGGCATTTCCATATTGAGCCGCTTTTATGGAGTCATTTGCATCTAGCAATAAACTAAAGGCGACACCTCCTGCAAAGGAGTCTCCACACCCTGTGGTATCGATCACCTGATCTACTTTTACAGATGGAACCAATGTTTCTTGTAACTCCCCATTTTCTAAGGTATATACCATAACGCCTCTGGAGTCTAAGGTCACAAAGAGGGATTTCAGGCCTTGTGATAGACAGTGCATGGCGAATTCAGGTAGTTTTTCTTCGGCTATTTCTTCGTTGTTTTCCAATTCGTCATCTGCGTATTCATGCTCAAACCAACTGCAATTAGCCTCTTCGAGGTTCATTTTAAGCACATCAATATAGGGTAGCCAAACATCACGGTCTACCCAAAATTTGGTCACACGATCTCCTCGTGTTGTTAAGGAGGTGGTTGGGCCATGGGCGTCAAATACAATGGATGCCTTGCTATTTTCTTTAATGTATTTTAAGGTTTCTAGCGGCACTTCGAAATCGGTCACAGGCACACAAACAAAAACATCACAATCCAACAATGGTGAGACGTCCTTTGGAAGAATGGGCGTCATAAAAGCGGTTTGTTTCTCCACTCGATTGTTTTGATCCACGAATCGAAGGTGTATCACGTCGCCGCGATCCGCTTTTGAGTGAATATGTTTTGTATCAATATTGGCATAAGGCGCAAATAAATCTATGATAGGAGCTGCATCAATCTTCCGCACGTGCGTCACAGGAATCACGGTGCCTCGATCACCAAGGAGATTGGATAGTGCGATGGCCGTATGGGTCGCGCATCCATACTTTTTAATAATCTCTCCATTATGCGTAGTAATGTGGTCTCTTGGGATAGGCCCCAAAACGCCTACTTTAAATGACTTCATGCAAGGGTAGGTTTAAGCGAAAACCGACAGGATTTTCGCAAGGCTTTTTTCAAAAATAGGAACTAAATGATAGATACCGAAATTTAATTAAAACTTGTTGAGATTTCTTAACCCTTCATAGACTACAATGCTCACTGCATTTGCAAGATTTAAGCTTCGGATGTACTCGCTATATAAGGGAATTTTATAGAGGCGTTCTTTATTTTTGTCGGTAATTCCCGAGTCTAAACCAACGGATTCTTTTCCGAAGACAAGAAATAGGTTGTCCTGATACTTTATGGAAGTATAATCCTGGGTGCCGTGACTGGAAAAAAAAGCCATAGGGGCATCTTTGTGTGTCTTGAAAAATTGTTCGGCACTGTCATAGATAGTTAAGGAAATATGCTTCCAGTAATCCAGCCCCGCTCGTTTTAACCGACTATCAGTTATTTCAAAGCCGAAGGGTTTTACTAAATGTAAATGGGAGCCTGAAGCGAGGCTAAGCCTTCCAATATTACCCGTGTTGGTAGGTATTTCAGGTTCCATGAGGACAATGTTTAAAGGCATAAATTCTCCGTTTTTAGTTCTTCGTATGCATGGGCGTCAGATGCGGTTTCTATATTTCCTTGGTATTCCTTGCCACGCAACCGTTGTACTGGATGTGCGGTGAGTTTGTTTTCAGGTGTGCCGGCCAAAAGTGCTTCCAAAGCGGCCCGATCTGCGTCATTTTGTATGGGGTGTAACCATAGCGTTTCTTGTGCTTCAGAAAGAAGGACTGGCATGCGCGGTCCTTTTAATTTTGGATTGTTATGAATTTTTGAAAGAAGTCCATTTCCAACCGTGGTAACTATGGTAAAAGTATGCTCCATGCCGCCGGATTCTGGATCCTTCCAAGTGCTCCAAAGCCCGGCCAAAGATAAGGGGGTCTTGTCTTTATTCTGAATAAAAAAAGGATATGTTTTTCCATTAAAATGGTGGTGTTCATAGAAACCATCCACATAAATAATACATCGCTTTTCTTCTGCGGAATCACGAAATGAAGGCTTTTCAAAGATCGTTTCACCTCTCGCATTCAGGGTGTTGTTCCATAGTTTTTTGAGCTGCTCTTTATCCTGCACCCAATGCGGTACTAATCCCCAGGTAGCTAATTCAGGGAAATCTGGCGATCGATCTGTATAAATGAGCACTACAGGATGCGTAAAGCCTGAAGCATGATGAAGCGGTAAATCGGTTAACGGAGCTAGTTTTTCTATAATTTCTTCCATAGCCGCGTAGTCGTTATTTCTCCGAGCGCGGGTTAATTGAGCTTCCAAGCTTGCTTTAATGTCGTAACACATAGCCTAATCCAATCTTAATTTAAAGATACAATACCACATCAAAAATAATGCTTTTAAACAAGCGAACATTGACATGCTTCTCTCACAATGCAATTCCACAGTTCACCAATAATTACTGCTCGATCGGGACGTACTTTTCTCTACAGCCTTCGATACAGGGATAACTTAAAATAACGGTTGAATTAACTAATTCAAAACGAATAGCCAGTTCTGTTTGGACACAATCCTCTGATGTGATGGTAAAATCGACTAGTGAATACGAGCCCTGGCTATTCATGCCCGTTTACGTGGAAACTGTACAAATGGATCCGTTAGAAATAAGGGTGCCGTCAGCTTTGAATTCGATGGTCTTATCAGTTTCCACATCCTGAAAGGTACCACTTCCGTCTCCGGGATCTATGCTTATTTGGATGAGCTTCCACACACCCACAATTTCATTATCTGTGGTGTCATCGTCTCCCTTACAAGCCGAGACGGCCATGCACATGAAACATATTATTAGTAATTTTTTCATAGACGTAGCTTTGTTAGAGAGATGTTCATCAGGTACTTAGGTTGCTTTTTAGCCGTTGAAAGTGTCAAAAAAGTGTAAAAGAAGTGTCAACGCTCATAAAAAGTCGTAAAATAGCGTGTTATTTGCAGCTGCTATGTGGAACAAAAAAATCTATTCTTTCGGAGTATTTGGTATCCTCGTGTTGTTGAGTTTGATTTTTTCTGAATCAAAAGAGGAACCGATTGATTTTTCAGAAAAAGTGAAAATATCGCTACGAGCCGTTGGTAATGATCTGCTACTCGCTCACAATGACTCTACTTCTCTAGTGTTGCCTGTTGTTGAAATAGCTCCTAATACCTACCGATTGTCATTCCAAAATGACTTGGGCTTCGAACCAGGTCAATTGATTGCAGCGGTAACCGCTAGTTTTAAAAAGTCATCTTTGCCAGAGTTTTATCGCGTGGAAGTGATTCAGTGCTCGGATAAAGAAGTGGCGCATAGCTATCAAATGAGCGCGACTAAGGAAACTACGATTATCCCCTGTGGACAGCGTAAGTTGCCAGAAAGCTGTTATATCATCGAAGTGAAATTCACTACGATCGAGGCCTCTTTCTTTGGACAATATGGCTTGGGTCTGATTATTGTTTTCTCCGTATTTATATTCGTTCTACTATTGCTATCTAACAGAAAAAAGAAGTTAGCGACTGCTGCTCTGAAAGAGGAGGGAAGTTTTGCTACCCTAGGTAGTTTTAAGTTTTATCCTGAACAGAATAAATTGGTAAAAGAAGCAGTAGAAATTGGTTTGTCCAAGAAGGAATGTGAGTTACTGGCACTTTTCATTGAAAACCCGAATCAAATCATTAAGCGAGATGAGCTAACCAAAAGGGTTTGGGAAGATAATGGAGTGATTGTGGGACGGAGTTTGGATACTTATATCTCTAAGCTTCGGAAGAAATTACAGGGTGACGATTCTTTAAAACTTACAAACGTACATGGAGTGGGTTATAAGCTGGAGATTCATCCTTAACTCAAAGGCGCCTGCAACTAACTTTGGTGTCTTTCAAGGACCTCTTTAACGACTTCTTTTTTCTGCGTACCAATCACATATTTTTGACCATTTTTCAAAATTATTTGAATCCCATCACTACCTTTTAGATTAAACACAGTCCCGTATTTTTTACTTAGGCGAATGCCCCATCCACCTATAAAACCATAATTTACAACCTGTGCACTTTGGATGTCACTCCAGGCAAAATTCCTTTTTAAGAAAGGAAATAAATGAACGCTGATCCCTGTTTCATCAATGTTAGTTTTCAGTTTTGTGACGCCGAACACGAGGATGACGAACACTACTGGGATTAAAAATAGCACCAAGAAAGAAACACTAGTAGTTGTTGATTCAAAGTGTTCTAGCAGCTCTGGCTGCTTCGTTACCATGACAAATGGAACTAGCGTCAAAATACTTAAAATTAACCATAACCACCATTGGGTAAACCTTTGTTCTTCTTTAAAAATAGGCATCATTTTTCTGTTGTATCTGACCAAATAGCTAATTCATTTCCTGAGGGGTCTTTAAAGTGAAATCTGCTTCCGCCAGGAAAAGAAAAAAAATCTTTCACTATCGTTCCGCCAGCTTGTTCCACTTTGGATTTAATTTCAATCAAATTGTCATGGTACAATATGACTAGGGCGCCGTTTGTTATTTTTTCTTTGATCAATTCAAACCCTCCAACCCAACTATTACAAAGTTTCTCCTATATGTTTTTTATAGAATTTCCAGACTTCTTGAGCCACATTCCTCCCTAATTCGAGACCAGCAACATTATCGGCCTGAATGTGATAACCACCCAGAACTCTTGAAACTCCAGCCATTTCTGCTGTTTCTGTAAAAGTTGGAAATTTCAAAGTAATGATTTCTCCATCATAATTTGGCTCTGTCATCGCACCAGCGGTTAGTGTTGCTTCCGACCCAAATTCATCACTTCCAGTCCATATTTTCAATGCTTCTCCACAACCACCACTAATGGTACTATGCCCTGAAACATAACTTGGAAAAGGAGGGCACAAAAATGTTTCTGGGGAGTAGGGTCGCCACTTTTTACCATCCATTTCTATCATTCCTTTACCTTCTCCACCCCAGGCTTTTATTTTTTGTGTATCATAATATTGATGCACCAAAGCATACGGTCTGGCGTAATCATAATACATTTTTGAATCCCAAGAGGCAATAAATGCATCCATCGCCACCACTTGATTGTAGAAGTACATTTTGACATCTTGATCAAGGGTATGCTGATCTCTTCGAGATACATCTTGTGCAAATTTTAACCAATGCCCAGCTTGTTGAACAGATTGAGGTCCGTCACGCATAAACTCGACCAATGCCTTCTGGTAATCGGTTAATTTAGCTTGCATTTCAATCACTTCGGCGACTTCTTCTTCTAATTGTTTCGAACCAATCATGGGAGGTGGCCCTGGTCTAAATTGGTCGCCCGATTTCAAAGCGATAGGGGTCACCTTGTCCCAGAAAGGAGTAAGACATCCTGGCGCAAATGTTCCCCCCTTGCCATCTGAGAAGTATTTTGGTTGCCAACGATTTGGATCCACATTGTTGTCGGCAGAGTTGACGGGTTCGTAGCCCACATAATTGAAATAGGCTTCTCCATTGGACCCTTCCTCTTCTCCGTATTGATTGGAGCCGTCGCCTTTACGAGCTTCAATGACCGCCTTGGCAGCTAGGTTGCCAATACCTACTGGAGTGTTGGGATCCAATGACTTGTCCGTTGGATCCAAGCCCAATTCTTTCATAAAGTCTGCAAATAATTCCTTATCAGAATAATAATATTCACTCATCGCTCCATAGGCCGCATAACTGATAGCAATTTCTTTGTTTTGTAATGTCTGTTCATCGGCAGGTCTTCGCTCAATCCCTTCAAGATAAACAGGCGTCGCTTTGCTATCGAATCGAGACCATGCATCAAACACGGAAACCGATATCAATCCTAAATAACGAGACGTAATGGTAGGTCGCGGTTGGAATCTTTCCGTGTCATTGGCAGTTGCTGTTAAGGCCATTTGGCCCCATTTATAGGCAATGTTATCAACACCTTTCGGTTCCGTTGTTTCCTCGGAAACTTGAATGTCGCTTTGTGGTTGGTTATTCTTACAACTGAGTAGTAAGACGAAAGCGAAAAAAAATACAATGGCTTTTTTCATAATTAAGTGGTTGGTTGTTTTCAAAGCACACATGAGTCAGATTATATGTCAATAGTGACTTCTAACGAAGTTTAAAAATATAAAAAAATGCTCTTTCTGAAAATTTTATCAGTACAATCTAGAGCACAAGCAAACATTTAAGTAAATCCTATAGCTCATCGCTCTTCTCTTCCTGCCCCGTCATCATCAAATAAGCCTTTAAAAACCCATCCAAATCACCGTTCAGGACAGCATCGGTGTTACCAGTTTCATAACCACTTCTTACATCTTTGATCAGTTTGTAAGGATGTAGCACATAATTGCGGATTTGTGACCCCCATTCAATCGCCATTTTACTGTCTTCAATTTCGGCGCGTTGCGCTTGCTGTTTGCGTAGTTCTATTTCGTAGAGTTGTGATTTCAGCATTTGCATGGCTTTTTCACGGTTTTCTAATTGTGAACGTGTTTCAGAATTGTGAATGATAATCCCACTTGGGTGATGCGTTAAAATAGCTTTGGTTTCTACTTTATTTACGTTTTGACCTCCAGCACCACTACTTCGGGCGAAGTCCCAAGAAATTTCGGAGGGATTGATGTCAATTTCAATGCTGTCGTCTGCCAATGGGTATACATACACACTGGCAAAACTCGTATGTCGTTTGGCGTTGCTATCGAAAGGGGAAATGCGCACTAAGCGATGGACTCCATTTTCACTTTTGAGCCAGCCAAATCCATAGTCGCCATCAATTTCGAGCGTCACCGTTTTGATTCCTGCAACGTCACCCGCTTGAAAATTGAGTTCTTTTACTTTAAAACCATTCTTTTCTGCCCACATAAGGTACATCCGCATGAGCATTTCGGCCCAATCGCAACTTTCGGTACCACCAGCGCCAGCTGTGATTTGCAGCACAGCACTTAGGTCGTCCCCTTCTTGACTTAACATGTTTTTAAATTCGAGGGCTTCAATTGCAGTCAATGCCTGTGCGTAGCGTTTTTCGACGTTCACAGCTTCGCCTTCTCCTTCCTTAAAAAACTCGTAGATCACTTCGGCATCATCGGTGAGGGTGATACTTTTATTGTAGTCTTCCACCCATTTCTTTTTATTCCGAAGTAATTTCATAAAAGCTTCAGCTTCCTGCGGATTATTCCAAAAATTGGGGTCAAAGGTTTTTTCTTCGTCGTTTGAAATCTCTATTTTTTTGCCAGCAATGTCAAAGATATCTCCTCAACGCGTCTAGTCGGTCTCGGAGGTCTTTTAGGTGATCGGATGTTATCATAGGGCTTGCCTTACTAAAAAGGGTTTTTATCGTGGGTTTGTTTAAATCTTCCGTAAAAATAGAATTAAACTTTTCAAGCTGAAATTATTTTGAAGATTATTTAGTAGTTTAGACGGCTCCCCAATATAAACTTTATACTATGATAAGAAATACGATAGCAGTTGTGCTCCTCTTTATCACAACCGGAGTTTCGGCACAGTTTCTAGAGGGCAAAAAGGACCTCCAAGCATTCAATGGATTTTTTAATTTTCACTATGCCGAAAAGGAAGGTGCTATTTTCCTTGAGGTACCTATTTCAAAAATTGATAAAGAATTTCTATACGTGCACTCACTCCGAACCGGTTTAGGTTCTAATGACATTGGACTGGATCGAGGACAGCTGGGGGATCAGGCGGTGGTGAAATTCATCAAAAGTGGAAACAAACTGATGTTGTTACAACCTAATTTGGACTATCGTGCTATTACGGACAATGAATTGGAGAAAAGATCGATTACCGAAGCATTTGCGCGGTCAGTGTTGTTTGGCTTTGAAATTAAGGAAACAAAGGATGCTGCGTATATCATCGACCTCACAAAATTCCTTATGGAAGATGCGCATGGTATCGTGAATAGATTAAAGTCGAATAAAGAAGGCACCTATAAATACGATGCGACGCGTTCTAGTATTTGGATGGAACGGACCAAATCCTTTCCAAAGAATTCTGAATTCGAGGCGCTATTGACATTCAAAGGGCAGCCCACAGGGCGCAATTTACGGCAGGTGTCACCAGATGCTTCATCTATATCTGTGATTCAACATCATAGTTTTGTAGAATTGCCTGATAACAACTACAAGCCGAGAGTGTTTTTACCTAAAAGCGGCGCTATTTTTATGAGCTATATGGATTATAGCACCCCCATTTGGGAGCCTATAAAAAAGCGGATCATTGTGCGTCATCGCTTGGAAAAGAAAAACCCAGAAGCGACTATAAGTGAAGCGAAGGAGCCGATCGTTTATTATTTGGATCCAGGTACGCCAGAGCCTGTGCGTTCTGCCTTGTTGGATGGTGCCCGTTGGTGGAACCAAGCCTATGAGGCGATTGGTTTTAAGGATGGGTTTCAAGTAAAAATGCTTCCTGCTGATGCCGATCCGATGGACGTGCGCTACAATGTGATTCAATGGGTACATCGATCCACTAGAGGATGGAGTTATGGCGGTAGTGTTATAGATCCTCGAACCGGAGAAATTATCAAAGGACATGTTAGTTTGGGTAGCTTGAGGATTCGTCAAGATTTTTTGATAGCACAAGCATTGGCAAACAAACCTTTTGCCGAACGTGACGACAATCATGAGGTGATGATGAACATGGCTTTGGCGCGTATTCGTCAGTTGTCCGCACACGAAGTGGGGCATACCATTGGATTTGCGCACAACTTTGGTGCTAGCGCATTGGGACGTGCTAGTGTGATGGATTACCCACATCCAACGCTAACGTTAAAAAATGGTCAAGTAGATTTTAGCAATGCCTATGCCACTGGAATTGGCGCATGGGATAAGGTAACCGTTGCCTATAGTTACGGCGACTTACCCACCAATGTAGATGAGAAACAGGCCTTGAGCGCTCTACTGAAAAAGGCCACTGATAGCGGATTGTATTTTATTACAGATAGCGACGCAAGAGCCACGGCGGGAGCCCACAGCAAGGCACACCTATGGGACAATGGTGCCAATGCTTCGAAAGAGTTGTCAGATTTATTGAAATTGCGCGAAAAGGCGATTGCAAACTTTTCCAAAGACAATTTCAGAAATTATGAACCTTATTCGGTCTTAGAAGATGTTTTCGTGCCTTTGTACTTTTACCATCGCTACCAAACGGAAGCGGCGGTGAAGTCGGTTGGAGGGATCGACTACACCTATGCAAGTAAGGAAGATGCTGGCGATATCCACACAGCAGTTTCTCGCAAAGAACAGCAAAAAGCCCTGGATGCCATTTTAAAAACATTAGACCCTACTACCTTGGCGATACCTGAGGCGCAATTAAAACTATTTCCGCCGCGCGCTTTTGGCTATGGTCGTTCGCGGGAATCCTTTAAGAGTAAAATGGGCGTAGCCTTTGACGCGTTGAGCGCGGCAGAGACAGCCAGTGATATGACGTTAAAGCTATTGTTGAATCCGGATCGTGCCAATCGACTGATTCAACAAAAAGCCTTGGATGTTAAGCATTTAGGACTCGATGAGGTGTTGAGTCAGTTGGTGAATACCACCTTCAAAATCACTAAAGGCGATGCCTATGAACAGGAATTACAACGCACCATACAATATGTGACGTTGCAGCATATTATCAATTTGGTGGCTAGTGAGCGAACGATTCCGCAGGTGCGTGCCATTGCTGGTGCTCAGCTTCAGAATATTTCAACAAAAATATCTGGTAGAACTACGGCCTTCGAAGTATTTTTGCTGAAGGAACTAAATGACTTCGGAAAAAATCCAGAGAAATTTAAGGTCCATCCCGTTCAAAAAATTCCCGATGGGAGTCCTATTGGAAGCGGACCCTGTTCGGTTTTTAATGAGTAATGAAATTTAAAGAACCTCATCCTATGAAAAACATCTTTGTTATTTGCGCCTTTCTGATTGCAGGGCTGATGCAGGGTCAGAATGACGAGGCCTTTGTAGATGAGCTTGTTCAGCAATTTAAACAAAAACTGACGGAGCGATCGATCACTGATTTCTATACGGTGAAACGATACTGTTCTGGAAAGATAGAGATGTTTCAGATTGGTAAGGAACGCAAAATGTGTAGCTCCAAAGGCACCTATTATATGGTATTCGTGGTTTGGAAAGAAGAGGGAGTAGCCCGCATCAAAAAAATTGATAATTGTGGTTTGTTTTATACTGTGCCGTTGGCTAATACCGAGCTTTACGCTTTTTTTGATCAGAACCGTTCGGCCTTAGCTTCAGAAACAATAAAACAATACAAATCGGCGAGCTATACAGGTAAGCCAGAACTGCGTAAGCAACCACAGCCGTGTTACAGAAGTTTTGCATTTACTATGAACGGTGTTACTTCGGAAGTGAGCTATAATTTATTTGATATTAGCAAGCCAGAGGACAACACAAATTATGAATACAACAACAGTCGTAAGGCTGTCGAATTAGACGCCAAACTAGATGCCATTTTGGCTCAAAAAGAAGCAGGAATGAAGCGTCAAATTTAATCCCCAATAAAAGGAAATGATAGATTTAAGAAGTGATACGGTTACCAAGCCAACCCCAGAAATGTTGCAGTTTATTATGCAAGCTGAAGTGGGTGACGACGTTTACAAAGAAGATCCCACGGTGAATGAATTGGAACGACGCGTGGCTGAACTTTTTGGCATGGAAGAAGCTTTGTTTTTTCCAACGGGTACTATGGCGAACCAAGCCGCTATCAAAATGCACACCCAGCCAGGAGAACAACTTATCTGTCATGAATACGCACATGTGTATAACTACGAAGGAGGAGGTGTGTCTTTTAATAGCGGAGTTTCTTGTAAACTTTTAGGGGGTGACCGCGGTATGATTACAGCCACTGATGTAGAAGGTGCTATCAATCCACCCGATTTTTACCACAGTCCGTTAACTTCTTTAGTCTGTGTTGAAAACACTACAAATAAAGGGGGGGGCGCCTGTTATAATTTTGATGAAATTGAGCGGATCAAATTGGTGTGTGACGCACATGGCTTAAAGTACCATATGGACGGTGCTCGTTTGATGAACGCATTGGTTGCAAAGAATGAAGACCCTATGCGTTATGGTCGTGTTTTTGATACCATCAGTGTTTGTCTCAGCAAAGGATTGGGGGCACCGCTGGGGACTGTTTTGATTGGCAAAAAAGAAGTGATGAAGAATGCGATGCGGGTTCGGAAAGTACTAGGTGGTGGGATGCGTCAAATAGGGTTTATGGCCGCCGCAGGAATTTATGCGTTGGATCACCATATCGAGCGTTTAGCCGAAGACCATCAGCGTGCCTTGGAGATAGCGCTGGTTTTGAAAGCACAATCCTACGTGAAATCGGTGGAAGAAACTGAAACTAATATTGTTATTTTCTATTTAGAGGATCATGTGAGCCAAGTAAAATTTATAGCAGATTTGGCCAAACAACATGTAAAAATAAGTGATATGGGGCAAGGTAAATTGCGTATTGTAACCCATTTTGATTACACCAAAGAAATGCACGAGTCCTTTTTGGAAATACTAAGTGACTTAGACTAATAAAAAAAGAGCCCCTTTATAAGGAGCTCTTTTTAAATAGGGGAGATCGTATTATTCTACTTCTTTCACGTCAGCGCCAGGAGCATTTTTCTTTACAGACTCAATCCCATTATTCATTCCTGCTTCTGCAGCATACATTTGGCTGCTTCCAATAATTTGCCCATTGGTAGACTTAATATTAAAATGAAATTTACCATTCTTTGCAGTTTTTCTCTCAAAACAGTTGTCATCGCCACAATTCTTTTGTACCGATTCAATTCCGTTCATAGCTCCAGCTTTCGAAGCGTACATTTGGCTAGAAAGGATCACTTGACCATTTCCTGATTTCAAAACAAAATGAAATTTTTCACCGCTTTTCTTTAATTCAAACATATATATAAATTTAGTGTTAGACTTGTGATTTTTATCAGTTATAAATATCGCTAAAAAAAACAGACTAAAAAAATACTTGCGATTGTAGCTTCTTACATTTTCCTTTTATTGAACGGATGCAAAAATGCATGTTGTCGAAAACCAATTGATTTGCAGTTGTTTAGGGTATAAAATCAAGCGATTTTAGCGATGTAAACTTAGTTTTGGTAGTGATAGATTATCCTTGATGGGTAAATATTATTTCTGAAACGCAGCCTGTCTATTGTAAAACGGTGATTTGGAAATACCACTGACTTACTTAAAAAGTCCATCCATGCCAGGAATGTTTGGCATGCCGTCTTTTGCGACTGCGGCTAACTCGGCTTCATGTACTTGCGTTGCCTTTTCAATCGCCTTATTTAAAGTTAAAATTAAATAGTCTTCCAATTGTTCTTTGTCGTTCATTAAAGCCTCATCTATCACCAACTCCTTAATAACCCTGTTGGCGGTTACTGTTGCTTTTAAGAGTCCGTCGGCACTAGCTTCGTCAATGAATACGCTATCCAAACGTTTTTTGGTAGCCTCCACTTTTTCTTGGGTTTCTTTTAGTTTTCCCATCATTCCCATAATGTCTCCAAACATAATTATCCATTTTTTAATTGGATACAAATTTACTACTTTGCATCGCTATAAAACAAATCATGTCAAATGAAAAATTTCATTATTCTTTCAGCCTTAACGCTTATGATTACTAGTGCTTGTAATACCAAAGAAACTTCAGAAAAAACAATGGAAATCATCCCACCAGTAGCCGATAAAATTGCTAAAAACCTCGAAATGCATGGGGATGTAAGGGTGGATAATTACTATTGGTTAAATGACAGAGAAAATGAAGAGGTCATTGACTATCTAGAAAGAGAGAACGATTATTACAACAAAATGACGGCACATACCAAGGACTTCCAAAAAGATCTTTTTGTGGAAATGAAGAGTCGTATCAAGGAGGATGATGCATCTGTCCCATACTTTTATAATGGATATTATTATATCACTCGCTATGAAACGGGGAAAGACTATCCCATTTTTTCTCGTAAAAAAGGAGAAATTGATGCAGAAGAAGAGGTCATGTTCAATGTGAATGAAATGGCGGAAGGTTTTTCTTATTATAACCTAAGAGGGTTAAATATTAGCCCGGATAACAAATGGGTGGCTTTTGGTGTGGACACCTTGAGCAGAAGAAATTACACCATTTACATCAAGAATTTAGAAACAGGTGAAGTATTGGATGACGCCATTGCACTTACTACAGGTGGTTCTACTTGGGCCAATGACAACGAAACTTTGTTTTACACTAGAAAAGACGAGCAAACACTGCGTTCAGATAAAATATACAAACATAAAAAAGGCGATGAGGCAGATAATGATGTGTTGATTTTCACCGAGGAAGACGATACTTTTGGAACCTATGTCTACAAATCAAAGAGCGATAAATATTTGATTATAGGCTCTTATAGCACGCTTACTTCCGAATTTCAAATTTTAAATGCCAATACACCCCACCAACCTTTTAAAGTGTTTCAGCCGCGTACTAGAGGTCTTGAATATGGTATTTCTCATTTCGGAAATGAATTCTATATCGTAACCAATAAAGACAAGGCAACTAATTTTAAATTAATGAAGACTTCGGAAGGTGCCACAGGCATGGCAAATTGGGAAGAGGTCATGGCGCATAGAGACGATGTGCTCTTGGAAGACATCGAAATTTTTAAAGACTTTCTCGTAGTGAGTGAGCGGAGCGATGGTTTGAATAAAATTAGAATCAAACGCTGGGACGATACGACAGATTATTACCTGCCTTTCGACAATGAAACGTATACAGCCTACACCACTCAAAATGTCGAGTTCGACACTAACATATTGCGATATGGTTATAATTCGTTGACCACACCGGCTTCGGTAATCGATTTCAATATGGATACCAAGGAAAAAGAGGTGAAAAAGGAAACCGAAGTATTGGGGGGTAAATTTGACAAGAACAATTATGAATCCAAGCGTGTTTGGGCTACCGCAGGGGATGGAACTAAAATTCCGGTTTCCATGGTGTATAAGAAAGGCCTGGAGCAAAATGGAAAAAACCCAGTGTTATTGTATGCCTACGGATCTTATGGGGCTACGTTAGACCCCTATTTTTCATCAGTGCGTTTAAGTTTGCTAGACCGAGGTTTTGTGTATGCGATTGCTCACGTACGTGGTGGTCAATATTTAGGACGTCAATGGTATGAAAATGGTAAGTTAATGAGCAAGAAAAATACGTTCTCCGATTTTGTAGATGTTTCTAAATTTTTAATTGATGAAAAGTATACCTCTCCAAAGCACCTTTACGCCTCCGGTGGTTCGGCAGGTGGATTGCTTATGGGGGCTGTGGTAAATATGGCTCCTGAGCTTTATAATGGGGTGGTAGCGGCCGTACCTTTTGTAGACGTGGTCACGACCATGTTGGATGATAGCATCCCCTTAACAACAGGAGAATATGATGAATGGGGAAATCCAAATGAGGAAAAATACTACAATTATATGAAGTCGTATTCGCCTTACGACAATGTAGAGAAAAAAGAATATCCTAACATGCTTGTTACCACAGGATTACACGATTCTCAGGTGCAGTATTGGGAGCCAGCTAAATGGGTAGCCAAATTACGTGAGTATAAGACGGGAAATCAAGTGTTATTGTTGCAAACCAATATGGATGCTGGGCATGGCGGGGCTTCTGGACGATTTGAGGCATTAAAAGAGGTGGCCATGGATTACGCTTTCATGTTGGATATGGAAGGAATAAAAGAGTAATTCATTTTTTTGAATTACCTTTGTCCCGATTCAAAATGAGAGGTCAAATCCTTGATTTTTAATTAAAACTCCCTTTATGAAGAACATACAGGCCCAAGAAAATGTGTTGGCGCTTATTGGAAACACACCTTTGGTGCAGCTAAACCGCATGACCGCCAACATGCCTGGAAGCTTTTATGCGAAGGTGGAAGCATTCAATCCTGGTCATTCTGCGAAGGATAGAATTGCGCTATATATTATTGATAAAGCTGAAAAGGAAGGTATCCTAACTCCTGGAGATACTATTATCGAAACAACTAGTGGGAATACAGGTTTTAGTATTGCCATGGTAAGTATTATAAAAGGATACAAATGTATTTTGGCAGTAAGCTCAAAATCATCTCCTGACAAAATTGATATGTTAAAAACCATGGGCGCTCAAGTATTTGTGTGTCCGGCTCATGTGGCTGCAGATGATCCTCGTTCCTACTATGAAGTAGCAAAACAGATTCATGCAGATACACCAGGCTCCGTATATATCAACCAATATTTCAATCAACTAAATATTGACGCTCATTACCACTCTACGGGTCCTGAAATTTGGGATCAAACCAATGGGCATATTACCCATTTAGTAGCATGTAGTGGAACTGGAGGAACTATTTCAGGAACAGCTCGCTACTTAAAAGAGCAAAATCCGGACGTCAAAGTATTGGGTATTGATGCCTACGGAAGTGTGATTCAGAAATACCACGAAACAAAAGAATTGGATAAAAATGAAATTTATCCGTACCGAATTGAAGGTCTTGGGAAAAACTTGATTCCTGCTGCGACCGACTTCGATTGTATTGATTCCTTCACGAAAGTGACGGATGAAGCTAGTGCGCATACGGCTAGAGAATTGGCCATGACGGAAGGACTTTTTTGTGGCTATACCAGCGGTGCAGCGATGCAAGGAGTAAAACAACTTAATGAAGAAGGTGTTTTTGATGAAGACAGTGTGGTGGTAGTGATATTTCCTGACCACGGCTCACGTTATATGGGCAAAGTCTACAACGATGATTGGATGAAACAACAAGGCTTTATGGATGCTGAAAGCCAAAAATCAACGTCAATTCAGCACATAAAATAACCAAAAGAAGACATTTTTTACAGAGCCGCTTCCCAAAGAAGTGGCTTTTTTATGCCCATTTCTTTCTAAACAAAGTATATGGCTATCCTATTTAAAATACTTATTTTTGCATCTTGTATTGAAACTATTGCATCTAGATGAGAGATTTATTTGATAAAATTTACAAAGACAAAGGACCGTTAGGCAAATGGGCTGAGGTGGCTGAGGGATATTTCGTATTTCCGAAGTTAGAAGGGCCTATTTCCAACCGTATGAAATTCAACGGGAAAGAAGTAATCACTTGGAGTGTAAATGACTATTTGGGGCTTGCAAATCATCCTGAAGTACGGAAGGTGGATGCAGAAGCTGGCGCAAAATATGGATCAGCTTACCCCATGGGAGCTCGTATGATGAGTGGTCATACCGACTTGCACGAACAACTTCAAAATGAGTTGGCTGCTTTTGTAAGCAAAGAGGCCGCTTATTTATTAAACTTCGGTTACCAAGGCATGGTGTCAACCGTTGACGCTTTGGTCTCTAAAGACGACGTCATCGTATACGACGTAGATGCCCACGCTTGTATTATCGACGGAGTGCGTTTGCACTTAGGACAGCGCTTTACCTATAAGCACAACGATATGGAAAGTATCGAAAAGAACTTAAAACGTGCCGAAAAAGTAGCAGCAAAAACGGGCGGTGGAATTCTATTGATTTCCGAAGGTGTTTTTGGAATGCGCGGAGAACAAGGAAGATTGAGAGAAATAGTAGCCTTAAAGAAAAAATATAACTTCAGACTTTTTGTGGATGATGCACATGGTTTCGGAACCTTAGGAAAAACAGGTGCTGGAGCAGGTGAGGAGCAAGGAGTGCAAGCGGATATTGACGTTTACTTCGCAACCTTCGCAAAATCGATGGCCAGTACTGGTGCCTTTATTGCAGGTGATGAAGAAGTAATGAACTACCTCAAATACAATTTGCGTTCTCAAATGTTTGCAAAATCACTGCAAATGCAATTGGTGGAAGGTGCTTTGAAGCGATTGGACATGATTCGATCAAGTACGAGCTTTAAAGACAAACTATGGGAGAATGTAAATGCATTGCAAGGAGGACTGCGGGAGCGTGGGTTTGACTTAGGAACCACACAAAGTTGTGTTACTCCAGTATATCTTAAAGGGTCGGTGCCAGAAGCAATGGCATTGGTAAAAGACTTACGTGAGAATTATGGAATTTTCACTTCCATTGTTGTATATCCAGTAATTCCGAAGGGATTGATTCTTTTGAGAATGATTCCAACGGCCTCACATACCATGCAAGATATTGAAGAAACACTCGATGCCTTCTCAGCTATTAGAGAGCGGTTAGAAAACGGAACTTATAAGAAATTGTCGGCTGCATTGGCAGCAGAATTCGGAGAGTAAGAACACGCTTTTTGAACTACATAAAAAAACCATTGATTTTCGGATCGATGGTTTTTTGATTTATAATTCTTTTTTAAAGGTGCTCCGCTCTTTATGCTGAATGGGATTATAATCTTTCCAAAGCAATTGAACCGCAGTATTCTCTTTCAACTCTGGGTTGGTTTCTACCACGTCAATGCCTTTCGAATTAAAGAGATCTTGCATTTCTTCGAAGATAATTGCGGTGACTCCTTTTCCTTGGTATTCAGGATCGATTCCAATTAAGTAAAAAGCCGCGAGTTCGGCCTTTTTCTGAGCTTGCATAATATGCCACCACCCAAACGGTAAGATCCTTCCATTGGCTTTCTTCAGGGCTTTGCTAAAGGATGGCATCACCACGGAAAAGGCAATGAGCTTGCCTGTTTTGTCTTTGATACAGGTAATATAATCAGGATGGATGAACGTAAAATATTTCTCTTTGTAATGGTCTATTTGATATTGCTGAATGGGGACGAAAGTTTGTAGGGTGTTATAGGTGTTATTCAGCAAACCAAACATCTCATCCACATAGGGTAAAATCTCCTTTTTATTTTTAAACCGAATCACCGAAAGCTCATAGCGTTGTCTAATAATACGCGAGAACTTCTTTACTTTTTCGAAAGCCTGTTTGGGTATGCTCAGTTTAAATTCTACCCATGTGGCCTGTTTTTCATAGCCTAGCGCTTCGAAATGCTTGGCATAGTAGGGATAATGATACCAAGTGATCATAGTATTTAATTCTTCGAAACCTGAGGTGAGAACACCTGCTTTTTCCATGTTGGAGAAACCAACAGGGCCTTCCACATAGAGCAAATCGTTTTCGCGTCCTTTTTCGTAGGCTTTCTCCAGCAAGGCCTTGGTCACATCGATATCATCAATCACGTCAAACCAACCAAAACGAACTTTCTTCTTTCCTAAATCATTTACTTCTAAATGATTCACTATTACTGCAATCCTACCGGCAGCTTTCCCGTCCTTGTAGGCTAAATAGTATTGTGCTTCCGCGTTTTTAAAGACAGGATTTTTACTGCTATCTAGCGTTTCAATTTCATCTTTAATAATAGGCGGGACCCAATATTCACAGTCTTTGTACAACTGGAATGGAAATAAAACAAACTTCTTTAGTTCTTTTGGGTTGGTTACTTGTAAAATTTCAATCATATGCTGCCTCTATAATCCGCCATCGTCTCCATCGTCACCTCCACCATCGTCATCTTCTTCAAAGTCGATATCATCTTTTCTTTTTTTACGTTTCTTTCGCTCGTCTTTCTTTGCCTTTTTTAAGGCCTTGTTTTTGTCTTTTTCCGCTCTCTTAGCCTCTCTTGCTGCCTTTCCTTTTTCCTCAATAAACTCGTCCTCCTCATGCATATCAAAGCGATAGGCCAACCCAGCTCTCACATAAAAAACGGAAGGAGTATCCTTAAAGTTAAGCGTCACAGATAAATCAACATGTAAGTCGTCCGTAATCAGGGCCGCAGCACCACCTCTCAATAACTGATCTGCATAAAAATCGGAAGTAAATCCTTGGTTCTCCACAAATACTGAAAAGTAGTCGTTCGTAGCGTGGGTTAAGGTAAGTATATATCCGTAAGAAGGGAAATCGGTTGCAATTCGGTCGGCAATAATATTAGTCACAAAAACAAATCCGCCCAAAAAGTTGTTTTGAGTGGATAGCACTAACTTCGGACTGATGGTACTTTCTGCCTCTGGTGTAAAGGGATTGTCTGCAAAATCGAAGTTAGCTCCTGCATAGACAGAGATGGCAGGGATTAAATCTTTCCATTGAAATCGGTTGTTCGCCTTCCAGCTGTATAAATTAGGGCCTTCTAACTGTCGTTTTCGATAGGGGTCGTAGACTAAATATTTTGCTCCTAGAGTATTGCTTCGGAAGTTAGAAAAGCTATTTTCTATCCCCAATCCTTGGGTGTCTGTTATCTTATTGCGCTGAAACCTTCCAATCAAGCTTATTTCTAATTCTTCCTTCCAAACACCGTAACGCGCTGCATAATCCCAACCAAAAATGCTTGCTTCTGTTTGTAACAGATTGTGTTTTTCCTTCCCCAAATAGAAACCACTTTCAAACTGAAGTACTTTTTTACCTACTGAAAACGCTCCTTGAGACACTCCTGGACGGTTGGTGTTAATCATTTCAGTATACTGAGCCATACCAGAAACAGGTAGTAATAGTAGCACAGTAAGTAAACGTAGCCAGTGAATCATGCTTTTAGGGTTTAGTTCAAAGATATAAGATTTTATCATTTATTTAATAGTTGTTTTTCTTCTTTTTCTGAAGCATTCTGTACTTTTGAAAAGTAAACTGTGCTGTGCATGCTAAGCCGCAGCCATATGGAACGTAGTACATGATTTCTTTTTTAAAAACGATCTTAATCATCCTCTTGGTATATCTAGGCCTCAAGTTTTTACTTCGGTGGCTCAGCCCTTACCTCATGCGCTTTGTAGCCAAGAAAGCCGCTCAAAAATTTGAAAGTGCCTTTGGCCAAAATCCTTTTCAGCAAACAGGCGAGACCCCATTTTCTGAAGATACCATTGATACCTCCTCTAAAAATCCCAAGTCCAATGGAAAGGTCGTGGGAGAGTATGTTGATTTTGAGGAGATCGAATAAAGTCCTGCGCATATTTGAAATAGCCTGCCCGATTCTAGCATATTTTTTATAATTTCCCCTCAATCTTAATCCAAGGTTTTATGCAGTCCAATTTTAAGAAATTTCTTCCTCATTTGGTCGTTTTAGTTTTGTTTGTCATTGCCTCACTCGCTTATTTTTATCCGGTGGTTCAAGGCAAAACAATCTATCAAAGTGATATTGTTCAGTACACTGGGATGGCCAAACAGCAGAATGACTTTAGAAAGCAAACAGGAGAAGAAACTTATTGGACCAACAGCGCCTTCGGCGGAATGCCAACCTACCAACTTGGAGCCAAGTATCCTCATAACTACATCAAAAAATTAGACCTTACGTTGCGGTTTTTACCAAGACCTGCAGACTACCTATTCCTCTATTTTATAGGAATGTATATCCTCTTTTTAGTGCTGAAAGTAGATTATAAATTGGCTTTCGTGGGTGCCTTAGCTTTTGGATTTTCCACCTATCTCATTATTATTTTGGGCGTTGGACACAACGCCAAAGCACACGCTATTGCTTACATGCCGCTGGTGCTTAGTGGTATTTTACTCACTTTCCGAGGGAAATACATCCAAGGCTTTTTGCTCACCACCGTGGCCATGGCGCTCGAACTCGTCGCCAATCACTATCAGATGACTTATTACTTATTATTGCTCGTACTTTGCATAGGCGTGGCGTATTTGATAGATGCCGTGCGGAAAAAGATGCTACCCCATTACTTTAAGGCCGTTGGAGTAATGGCTTTAGGCGTTCTTTTGGCCCTTGGGTTGAATGCCACCAACATTTTAGCTACCAAGGAATATGCCGATACCTCCACGCGAGGAAAAAGCGACCTAACGATCAACGTGGACGGCACCGAGCGCGTTGGCGATGGCGGCCTTAGCTACGATTATATTACCGAGTATAGCTACGGAAAATTGGAGACCTTCAACTTGTTTATCCCCCGTTTTATGGGAGGTGGTTCTAGCGACGGATTTCCGGAAGATGCAGCAACCATTCAAGAAATTCTAAAGACCGAACCTACAGCCACACCAAGAGATGCGCTTCAGTTTTTAAACGATCAAATCCCTTTTTATTGGGGCGATCAGCCCATCGTAGCGGCTCCAGCGTATATAGGAGCAGTGATTGTCTTTTTAGCCGTATTGGCCTTGTTTCTGGTTCGTGGCCGACTTAAATGGTGGATTGTGGCTGGATTCACCCTCAGTCTGTTATTATCCTGGGGAAAGAATTTTTCGGTTTTAACCGAATTCTTTATCGATTACGTACCCTTGTACAGCAAGTTCAGAGCGGTTTCTTCTATTCAAGTACTTATAGAATTGGTCTTGCCGATACTGGCCGTGGTGGGGCTGCATCAATACTTTAACGATTTTCAGAAGAAAGAAGTCAAGAAAAAAGCACTGTTGTATTCCGCCGGAATTGTGGGTGGATTAGGCTTGTTGTTTGTCTTGCTGAAAACACAGCTGTTTAGTTTCGCAAGTCCGTACGACGGCATGATCATCGAACAATTAGGCCTGCCCTTTGTGGATGCGCTTCGGGAAGATCGAGCCAGCGTCATGGCAGCAGACGGCATGCGCTCTGTGTTATTTGTGGCCTTAACCGCTTCGGTACTTTGGTTGGTCTATTCAGGAAAAATAAAAGAAATGGTCGCCATTGCTGCCATTGCCTTATTGGTGGTGGTGGACTTGGTAGGCGTGGATCAGCGTTATGTGAATGAAGAGAACTTTGTGATTTCTCGCTATATGGAGAAACCCTTTCCAGAAACGGAAGTACATACCGCCATACAACAAGATGATAGTTACTACCGCGTCTATGATGCGTCCTATAGCTCCAAAGCATTTAACAGCGGGGAAGCCAGTTACTTCCACAATGCACTGGGCGGCTATCATGCTGCCAAGCCAGGGCGTATTCAGGATATAGCCGATTTCTACCTGGCGGAAGGATCCTCGGCGATCTTCAATATGATGAATGTGAAATACATCATTGTGCCCGGCAAAGAAGGGGAGCTCGCCGTACAACAAAATCCATTTGCGAACGGCCCCGCTTGGTTTGTGGATAAAGTGATGCCTGCCAACAACGCCAATCAAGAAATTTTACTCCTAGACAGCCTAAATACGAGAACAACAGCCGTAGTACATAGCGATTTTTTAGACCGAATTCCAGCGAAAAACATACAACGCGATAGCATGGCCAGCATAGAATTACAGCGTCATAAACCGAACCATCTGGTCTACAAAACCACCACAGCTACTGATCAGTTGGCAGTATTCTCTGAGGTGTATTATCCAAAGGGATGGAATGCCTACATCGATGGCCAACCGGCCGACTATTTTAGAGCCAACTATGTGTTGCGAGCCATGGTCGTACCCAGAGGCACACACGAAATTGAGTTTAAATTTGAACCCCAAGTGGTTCAATCAGGAAGTAAAATTACGCTAGCCAGCAGTGTGTTGTTCTTTCTATTGCTGGTGGGGGCGCTCTATTTCCAGTTCAGAAAAAAGGAACCCATAACCCCTGAATAATGAGCGCGAAACGAGTGCTCATCGTCTGTTATTACTGGCCGCCGGCAGGAGGGCCTGGGGTGCAGCGGTGGTTAAAGTTTGTGACTTACTTGGGTCAGTTTGGGGTGGAACCTACGGTTTTTGTGCCCGAGAATGCCCATTATCCGCTCACCGATGAAGCCTTCCTTTCCGAAGTACCCGTTAACGTAACCGTTGTAAAATTCCCGATCAAAGAACCGTATCGCTTCGCGAAGTGGATTTCAAAAAAGAAAACCAAAACCATAAGCAGCGGTATCATTACCGAAAAGCAACCTTCCC
>Ga0316204_10004176_pt1 | contig 26623 bp, 25 predicted proteins | sample 6monrhotite_MG_2_FD_205661 | JGI IMG/M metagenome (GOLD analysis project Ga0316204, IMG submission 205661) | Microbial mat bacterial communities from mineral coupon in-situ incubated in ocean water Damariscotta River, Maine, United States -... | ecosystem: Environmental > Aquatic > Marine >...
GCCACCCAAGCTTATTATCGGGGCAATGATGCGTAAACTCATTCATGTTGCATTCGGGGTGCTCAAGTCGAACAAATCATTCGATCCAGCATTGCACGGATGTTGACTTGGATAACAGTATCTACATATCTTTCAAAAGCCGCGTGGGCACAGAAACGTGCCCACCCTACAGGTTCAAACCACCGGGCTTCGACCATTCCTACTCAGGACGAACGGCACGGGGATGCCCTAAAGGCTACGCCTCCTCAAATCCTCCCGCACCAATCCTTCGCAAACTGCCCCGCCACTCTGCCACTCCTAGAACCCCTCATCAAAGTCCACTGCAACGCCTCTCTACGTACTTCATCTGTCATGCCCTGCGTCCAGCCGTGATGCGCCAACCAATGTTCAGCCACCGCCAAATACTCATCCTGAGTAAACGGATAAAACGAAATCCACAGGCCGAAACGTTCCGACAGCGATATTTTTTCTTCCACACTCTCTGTTGGGTGTACTTCATCGCCGATGTGTTGCGTGACCTGATTGTCTTGCATGTAGTCAGGCATCAAATGACGGCGGTTGGAGGTAGCATAGATAAGCAGGTTGTCGGAGAAGGCGACCAGATCTCCATCTAGCACCGCTTTTAGCGCCTGATAGCCGGGTTCGGCATCATTAAAGGAGAGATCATCGCAATACAGGATGAAACGTTCGTCACGGCCTTGCACTAGGCTGACGATGTGCGACAAATCGGTCAGTCCTTGCTTGTCGATCTGAATCACACGTAAACCTTGCGCAGCATATTCATTCAACAGCGCTTTCACCAGCGACGATTTACCTGTGCCGCGCGCACCGGATAGCAATACATTGTTCGCCGTCCCACCGCGCACAAATTGCAGTGTGTTTTGCTGAATCCTTTGCTTCTGATCTTCTATGCCAAGTAGGTCGGCTAGCGCGATACGCTGAAAATTGACCACGGGATGCAACATGCGTTGCTGATGGTCCCAACGAAAAGCGGCGGCAGCATGCCAGTCCGGAATTTGCGGCGGCGCGCCGGGCAATACTCTTTCTAATCTTGCAAGCAAGCCTTCGGCGCGGGTGAGAAAGTGGTCGAGTTTATCCATGAAGAACCTTTATCAGCTAAACAATCAATAACACTTATACGCACAGTAGAATCGTTTTAGATCTGCGTCTTTGTGTTCAAAATTAGCTTCGATAACTCGCGTTGATCTTCACATAATCGTATGAAAAATCGCAGGTCCACAGCGTGGCATTTACCGTACCGCGATTCAGTACTACACGGATAGTAATGTCACTTTGCTGCATCACACGCTGTCCATCGTCTTCCTGATAGCTCGCAGCGCGTCCGCCATTTTCGGCTACCAGCACGTCGTCGAGATATAGTTTGAGTGTTTCAACGTCAAGATCAGTGATGCCCGCATACCCTATCGCGGCAAGAATGCGGCCTAAATTGGGGTCGGAGGCGAAGAAAGCGGTTTTAACCAGTGGCGAGTGTGCAATCGCATAGCCAATTTTTTTGCATTCGGCTGCGTCTTTACCGCCTTCGATTTGAATAGTAATGAATTTTGTCGCCCCTTCGCCATCACGCACGATGGCTTGAGCCAATGAGGTAGCCACTTCGGTGATGACTGTTTGCAATGCTGCTCGGTTCTGCGCATTAATCACCACGCCACTTTTAGCACTGGCAATGAGCATTAACGCATCATTGGTAGAGGTGTCACCATCCACGGTAATGCAGTTGAAAGAGAGATTCGCCACTTCGCTCACCATCTCTTGCAGCAGAGGAGTTGCGATTGCTGCATCGGTGGCAATATAGCCTAGCATGGTGGCCATATTAGGATGAATCATGCCCGAGCCTTTGGACATGCCAGTGACAGTGACGGTCTTGCCATAAATTTGGACTTGGCGCGATACGGCCTTGGCGATAATGTCGGTGGTTAAAATTGCTTGTGAAGCATCGAACCAGTTGTCTTCTTTCAGATTGGCGATAGCCTGTGGCATGCCTGCGATGATTTTTTCGACCGGCAGCGTTTCCATGATGACACCCGTGGAATACGGCAGCACTTGCTCTGGCTCACAACCCAGCAGTTTCGCTAACTCTGTGCAAGTCGTATGCGCGGCATTCATGCCCTGCTCGCCTGTTCCGGCATTGGCATTGCCAGTATTAACGACTAATGCTCGGATATTTTTGCCTGAAGCGAGATGTTGTTTAGCAACCGTCACTGGCGCGGCGCAAAAACGGTTGGTGGTGAAGACACCCGCGACCGTCGCAGCTTCGTCCAGCTTAATAACTAAGAGATCTTTACGACTGGCGGTTTTAATACCCGCTTCCGCAATACCCAAACAAACACCCGCAACGGGCAACAAATGCTCCGCAACGGGTGCAGAAAGATTCACCGGCATGGGATACTTCCTTGATTAGTAACGACCGTGGGTCTTGTGGATGTAATTATTCATTTCGACAGATTGTGTATTCATACGCCGCACAATACCGTGCACATAGCGAGTGATGCCACGCATGACGTAATACACAATTGCGGGCTGCGAATTCAGTAGTGACTCAAAGCGTGAGCGTTCCAACACCAATACTCGGCTATCAGTTTTAGCAACTGTTCTGGCGCTAATTTGCATCACATTTCCGCCCACGAAGCCTATGATTCCAGCGAGATCACCTGATTGCAGCAGGTGTAAGGTCATTTGCTCACCTCCGGTATTCGCGGTCGCTTCCACATCACCACTACCCAAAATCAGCAGCGAATCTGTTAGTTCGGTATCGCCCGGCTCAAGAATGCAATCACCCGCCTTGTAATCACGCACTGTGATTAAACTCGCCAAATGCTCGATCTCTGAGTCACGCAATTCCTCGGACAAAGTCGAATTACGCAATGCCTGTATTATCAATTCTTTCGTTTCCATATATTTCTTCTCCGTAAAAAATTTAGCTCAATTTTCCGTGGCACTGCTTGTATTTTTTCCCTGAGCCGCATGGGCAGGGATCATTGCGACCAACTTTAACGCCTTCACGCACAAAAGGCGTATGTTCCGCAGCGTCTTGCTCTTCTGAATCCAGCTCATCTTCGTAGTCGGAGTGACGATATTGTACATTTTCAGGCGTACGTGGTGCTTCAACCGCCTCAACTTCTTCACTGCTACGAATCTGTACATTGATCAGTGTTTGCGTCACATTACTCTTTATACCTTCCAGCATGCCAGAGAACAATTCGAATGCTTCACGCTTATATTCCTGTTTAGGATTTTTCTGTGCATAGCCGCGCAAATGAATACCTTGGCGTAAATGATCCAAAGCAGATAAGTGCTCTCGCCAATGTTGATCCAAGCTGCCCAGCATGACGATACGCTCGTATCCATGCATAGATTCACTGCTGACTATGTCAATCTTAGCTTGATATAGTTGCTGCGCAGCTTCCAGCACTCGCTCGGTCAAGCCTTTTACTTCCAGTGCTTTATCCTGTTCCATCCATTCCACGAGTGGCAAATCTATTTGGTATTCAGCAAGCAGTGTTTTTTCTAAACCAGATATATCCCACTGCTCTTCCATGCTACCGGGAGGAATGTGCGCAAGAACCAAATCACTCAGCACATTCTCTCGCATCGCAGTGATCGTCTCGGAAATATCGTCACTTTCCAACAATTCATTACGTTGCTCATAAATTACTTTGCGCTGCTCATTGGCTACATCATCGTATTCAAGAACTTGTTTACGCATATCAAAGTTACGCGCTTCAACTTTACGCTGTGCGTTCTCTATCGCACGTGTCACCCAAGTATGTTCAATCGCTTCACCTTCAGGCAATTTGAATTTATTCATAATTGCGGCAACGCGATCTGAAGCAAAGATACGCATCAGAGGATCTTGCAGTGACAGATAAAAACGACTTGAACCTGGATCACCTTGACGACCAGCACGTCCACGCAATTGATTATCTACACGACGCGACTCATGACGCTCGGTGCCAATAATATGCAGACCACCACTTGCGACTACTTGCTCATGCAAGGGTTGCCAAGCAGTTTTCAATTCCACGACACGTTGCTCACGAGCTGCGGCATCCATGCTCTCATCCATGCGCACCAGTTCAATCGGCTTTTCGACGTTACCGCCCAGCACAATGTCGGTTCCCCGTCCCGCCATATTTGTGGCGATGGTGACCATTTTCGGACTTCCAGCCTGCGCGATGATCTCAGCTTCGCGCTCATGCTGCTTGGCGTTCAATACTTGATGAGGCAACTCTTCTTTGTCTAGCAGACTAGAAAGTAATTCGGATGTCTCGATTGATGTCGTACCCACCAATACCGGCTGGCCTCGTTCATAGCAATCACGCACATCTTCGATCACCGCTACATATTTCTCTTTTGGTGAAAGATAGACTTTATCCATCATATCGTTACGTACAGTAGGACGATGCGGTGGAACAATGACTGTTTCCAGATTGTAAATCGACTGAAACTCGAAAGCCTCGGTATCTGCCGTTCCAGTCATGCCGGACAGCTTGTTATACATACGGAAGTAATTCTGAAAAGTGATTGATGCCAGTGTTTGATTTTCTTTCTGGATCTCCACACCTTCTTTTGCTTCAACTGCTTGATGCAGCCCATCTGACCAGCGACGACCTGACATTAAACGTCCGGTGAATTCATCCACGATCACTACTTCATTGTTTTGAACCACGTAATGCTGATCGCGCATATACAGGTTATGCGCACGCAAACCAGCATATAAGTGATGGATCATGGTGATATTCGCAGGATCATACAAACTTCCGCCTTCCGTCAACAGCCCGGCTTCTGCCAACAACTGTTCGGCCCGCTCATGCCCAGCTTCGCTCAACAGTATCTGTTGATTCTTCTCGTCCACACTGAAGTCGCCTTCGCTCTCCTCAGTCTCTTGGCGCACCAAGTGCGGCACTATCTTGTTCATGTGCGTGTACACATCAAGATTATCTTCGGCTTGACCTGAAATAATGAGCGGCGTACGTGCTTCGTCGATCAGGATCGAGTCCACCTCATCGACGATGGCAAAATTCAATCCGCGCTGGAAGCGTTCCCCTGCCTCTCCAGCCATATTGTCACGCAGATAGTCGAAACCGAATTCATTATTAGTGCCGTATATGATGTCTGAAGCATACGCAGTCTGCTTGTCAGCATGCTCCATATTCGACAGAATGACACCCACAGACAAACCTAGAAAGCGATACAAGCGCCCCATCCACTCGGCATCACGAGCGGCGAGGTAATCGTTCACCGTCACCACATGCACCCCTTTGCCTGACAATGCATTCAGATAAGCGGGCAAAGTAGCCATTAGGGTTTTACCCTCACCAGTACGCATCTCGGCGATGTTGCCGTTATGCAACACCATGCCGCCAATCATCTGCACATCGAAATGACGCATCTGCAAAGCGCGCTTACCACCTTCTCGCACCACAGCGAATGCCTCAGACATCAGATCGTCCAGCGTCTCACCCTGCTGGAAGCGTTGTTTGAGTTGCTCCGTTTTATCTCTTAGCTCTTCATCGGATAGCGCTGCGAAACTTGCTTCCAGCGCATTGATGGCTTCTACGTTGCGGCGATATTGCTTAAGCAGTCGGTCATTACGGCTGCCAAACACACTTTTCATCAGTTTGGAAATCATGATTTTATTTTTACTCTGTTTCTGCTACTACTAAATAAAAAAGGGTGAGGCCCATGCTCACCCTTGTTACAAAGCTAATACCTCTTATTTTGAGGCACTTTGCAGGAAACGCACCGGGTTTTGAGCGCGACCTTTGAATCTCACTTCAAAATGCAGATGCGGACCAGTTGATCGCCCTGTACTACCTGATAGGGCTATCTCTTGCCTACGTCTCACCATCTGCCCGACCTTGACTAACAACTTAGAGGCATGCGCATAACGCGTCACTATGTCGTTGCCGTGATCAATCTGTACCATATTACCATATTGCGGATGGTAAGCCGCATACACCACCATACCTCCGGCCGATGCATATACAGGCGTACCCTTGGGTACCATGTAATCCACCCCTTCGTGCATAGCCTTCCTGCCAGTAAAGGGATCAATACGCCAGCCGAAATTAGATGAAAACCAACCTACCTTAGTTGGCGGCACAGAGGGTAGCAGTCGCTTACTCAAACTGTTTTGCATCAACAAGGTTTCCAGTGCCACTAATTTATCACTGCGATCTCCCAACAAAGTAGAAAGACTGGAAAGTTGCTGCGTCATACCATCCAAAGACAGATCACTTTGCAGAGGGGCCGGAATGTAAGGGCCACCTTGCGGAGGCAATTCGCCAAAATTAAACTCATCCGGCTTCATTCCCGTCATTTTAGCCAGACGGGCACCCAAACCATCAATACGCAACAACTGCGCTTGCATCTGGCCCAGCCGCTTGGCTAAAGTATCCATACTCTCGCGCACATACGCCTGCTGTTTTTTGAGCTCATCTTCCTGAGCACTAGCGAGCCACGTACGCAATTCGTTGCTAATACTGCCCGGCTGCAAACGAACAATGGCATACTGAGCTGTCAACACGGCCCCAACAAACAAGGCCATAGCTAAAATGACAAGTGCTAGCAAATGCACTTTTGTAAGTGTTACGCTACGCGCCTTTGTCAATCTATTGGAAACTAGAATAATATCCATGCATCCCCTTTTTCATAAACTCTAAGACTGCTTTGCCAAATCGCCTCAATACCATACTAACCTCTACCAGCGCGCTCAACCAGCTCGCTGCTAAAGCTCGACAGCTAACTGCTCTCCAGCAGCAATTTGAGCAGGTCGTGCCTGCTTCTTTAAAACGTGGCTGTCGCGTAATACGACTCGAACAGCAAACACTAACACTCGCAGCCGATAATGGTGCAATTGCTGCCAAGCTACGCCAAATGACCGATGAAATGATCTCAGGCCTTGTAGATACAGGTTGTGAGATTACTTTAATTCAGATACAGGTGCAAGTTCACGCCCCACCCTATATCCCCCCTCCCGTACCCCGCACACTAAGCGAAACAGGAAAAAACCATTTAGCCCAGTTTAGCAAAAATCTGAGCGACTCACCGCTTAAGTCAGCATTGAGCCGTCTAGCAAAAAAAACGTAGGGCCTCTATAAATTCAAAATACTGATGAAACTACTAGCCATTCCGCTAAGCCCCTTAAAGTAATATCCGCCCGCTAGTCAAAACAAAGCGCTCCAAAAGGTATAGCGCAGCAAACACCAACAACATAACAACTAGAAAGCGCACCACCTGCCAAGCAAAATTCAAATAGCTGCGCCGTCCAGTAAATAAATACATTCCGCCGGACAGAATAATGGCTAAGCCAGACAGCAACAAAATTAGTCGTAATATCAACATGCGCTATCTCAACGGGCTACACGGTTTGCAATTGCTGGTGCAAAAAGTCCGGTGCCTCTTCCGCCTTGTCAAAAGTAACAAATTCCCATGCCGACTCATCTGCCAACAAGGCACGCAAAAGTGCATTATTTAATGCATGCCCAGATTTATAACCAGTGAACGCGCCAATCAAAGGATGCCCCAACAAGTACAGATCCCCTATTGCATCCAACACCTTGTGCTTTACGAACTCATCCTCAAAGCGTAAGCCATCGGGATTAATCACACGGTACTCATCCATCACAATTGCGTTGTCGAGATTACCGCCTAGCGCCAAACCCTGTGAGCGCATGTATTCGACATCCTGCATAAAACCAAAGGTTCGCGCACGACTCACCTCTTTGATATAGGAATGTTCGCCCAGATCAATCGTCACGTTCTGTTTGGTATTGGCAAATACGGGATGCGCAAAGTTAATCGTAAAACTCAGCTTATAGCCGTTAAATGGGTCAAAACGCACCCATCTATCACCATCTACCACCTCTATAGTCTTAATAACCCGAATAAACTTCTTGGCCGCGACTTGCTCAATAATTCCAGCTGACTGCAATAGAAATACAAATGTACCCGCACTGCCATCCATGATGGGCAACTCCGAGCTACTCAATTCCACAACGACGTTATCAACACCTAATCCAGCCAGTGCCGACATAAGGTGTTCGACTGTAGCCACACGCGCCCCATTAGCTTCCAAGCAAGTTGAAAGACGAGTGTCGTGTACCGAGAAAGCATCGGCAGGAATATCTACCGGGGTCGGCAAATCAACACGGCGAAATACAATGCCGTTATTGACAGGCGCCGGACGCAAAGTCAGATAGACTTTTTCGCCCGTGTGCAGACCGACACCCGTCGCCTCCACGCTAGTTTTTAAAGTGCGTTGTTTAACCATACGATTTCTTCGAATATCCCTACATATCAAGCTTTGATTTTATCACAGCACCCTTGCGGGCTTTATTGCACCGTGTTTTTGAAAATCGCACTTCAATCAATCTGCTTGTTTGCGCAAAAATGAGGGGATATCCAACGTTTCCACACCCGACTGACGCATCGCTTCCACTGTCGCTTCGCGATGTCGCCCTGTACGCATAACTGCGGGCATATCCAACTCAGCGTAATCAACTGAAGGTGCGTCATAAGTACCTGTACGCAACTGTGCTTGAGGAACCAATACTGGCTTAGATTGCTTCTTGCTGCTTATCGCACCCAAACCTGTCGCTACGATGGTCACACGCAATTCTTCTCCCATAGACTCATCAAACACTGAGCCCACAATTACTGTCGCTTCAGCGGCTGCGAACTGGAAGCAATTCATCACATCATGCAACTCCTCCAAGGTTAGTGCACTGCTAGAAGTAATATTTACCAGCACACCACGTGCGCCTGACAAATCCACATCATCCAACAGAGGACTAGCAATGGCTTGTTCCGCAGCCTTTTTGGCACGATTTTCCCCAGTTGCAGTAGCTGCACCCATCATCGCCATGCCGTTCTCAGACATCAAAGTACATACGTCAGCGAAGTCAACGTTAACCATTCCTGGCACATTAATCACTTCAGCAATACCCGCAACAGCGCCTTGCAATACACCGTTTGCCGCTCTAAACGCTGCTGGCAGCGTTGTTTTTCCGCCCAACACTTCCATCAATTTGGCATTCGGCACGATGATGAGCGAATCAACATAGCTACCTAGCTCTTCAATACCGTCTTGAGCCAGCGTCATACGCTTACCTTCAAATACGAACGGCTTAGTCACTACTGCCACAGTGAGTATGCCCATCTCTTTAGCCACTTGCGCCACGACAGGAGCTGCTCCGGTACCGGTTCCACCACCCATACCCGCAGTAATAAATACCATATTCGCCCCTTGGATGATCTCGGCAATACGCTCTCGATCTTCCTCAGCTGCGGCTTTACCGATCTCTGGCTTGGCTCCAGCCCCTAAACCTTTGGTCAAGGCTGAACCAATTTGCAATTGCATGCGTGCTTTACTACGCTTTAGCGCTTGCGCATCGGTGTTGATGGTAATGAACTCTACACCCTGTACACCTTGCTCGATCATATGATCAACTGCATTACCGCCGCAGCCGCCTACGCCGATCACTTTGATTACTGCCCCTTGTGGTTGCGCATCCATTAGCTCAAACATTGTTTTCTCCTTATCAAATTACAAACCGATACTCTGAACCTTATTCACCCAAAACCTGCGTAATTCCTAACTAAAAGCTACCTTGAAACCATTCTTTCATGCGCGAAAATACATCCTTAAATGAACCGGATTGCATACGCGTCTCTTTATGTTTGTGTTGCTGCTCCAGCCCGTATAGCAACAAGCCCACTCCTGTTGCGAAGCGTGGCGTTTTAACCACATCTGACAAGCCACCCACATACACTGGCAAGCCTAATCGAACCGGCAAATGGAAAACTTCTTCCGCCAACTCGACCATGCCACACATGGCACTACTCCCTCCCGTCAAAACGATACCTGATGACATCAAGTCTTCAAATCCGCTACGCCGTAATTCCGCTTGTACCAACATATATAGCTCCTCGACACGCGGCTCAATTACATCCGCCAAGGTCTGGCGCGACAAGGTACGTGCGACACGTTCACCCACACCTGGCACCTCAATAGGCGCATCGTCAGCCAATTGGCGCAATGCGCAGCCATATTTAATCTTAATGTCTTCAGCATCCTTTGTAGGCGTACGCAATGCCATTGCAATGTCGTTAGTAACCTGATCACCCGCAATCGGGATCACTGCCGTATGACGAATAGCCCCGCCAGTGAATATCGCCACATCGGTAGTACCTCCGCCGATATCCACCAAACATACACCCAGATCTTTTTCATCCTCTGCAAGCACAGCCCTGCCCGAAGCGAGCGGCTGAAGAATCATTTCATGCACTTCCAGACCGCAGCGATGCAAGCACTTCAAAATATTCTGCACAGCGGCAACCGCGCCAGTCACGATATGCACTTCAACTTCAAGGCGCATGCCACTCATCCCTAGTGGCTTCTTAATCCCTTCCTGACCGTCAATACAAAATTCCTGTTCCAGAATATGTAGAATCTGCTGATCACTTGGCAGGCTAATTGAACTTGCCGTTTCCACTACGCGATCAATGTCAGCCTGCACCACTTCTTTGTCTTTAATCTTGACCATGCCGTTGGCATTTGAACTGCGGATATGCCCACCTGCAATTCCGGTATATACCTCACGTATTTTGCAATCTGCCATCAACTCGGCATCGCCGAGAGAACGCTGTATCGCGGCCACCGTCGCATCGATATTCACTACCATGCCTTTTTTCATGCCGGAGGATTCATGCATACCCACACCAATCACTTCCAGTGTACCTTCCGGTTTTACCTCGGCGACGATGGTTACGATCTTCGATGTTCCGATATCCAAACCAACAATCAAGTCCTTGACTTCCCTGTTTTTATTCATCGCTTATCCCTCTAAACCCTATTTCTCGAAGTTCGTTTACGCTGCACGCCTGCCCCGTGCGGAAGATAAGCCGCGAAACCATTGCTATAACGCAGGTCCACATGCGTTACCGTATGCTTCAACGTCGCCAAACTGTACGGGTATACATCCACAAAACGTGCCATACGCTGCTGCATTTGCTCACGCCCTAACTCCAACACCATTCCATTATCCAAGCTTAGCTGCCAAGCAAAGCGCGGCGATAAACTAAGCTTTACAATCTGCTGCTGCAATGGCTGCAACTTAGCGGCTAATTCACCATACATAGTTTTCATCTGTATTGACGCATCTGCTTGCCCGATAAATACAGGCAGTATTTGCTGACTCCTTGCACTAAATATTTCTCCATAAGTGTTTACCAAAGTAGTTTCACTCCTACGCGCCAACGCGACTTGCTCCTCCACTTCCACTTCTAAACCCCAAGGAAATTTTCTTCTCACACTAACTTTGCGCACCCAAGGCAGTTGTTCAAAGGCTTGTCGTGCATGCCGCAAATCTACCGTGAAAAAATTTCCCCGTATTTGTTCATGTATTACGCGCTTCATCTGCGCTATCGACACATGCTCAGATATATTTTTTATTTGCACTGTCTTAATCGCGAATACAGGCAAATGCAATGTAAAGCGCACCCCAGCAAATAAAATCAACAGCATGCTAATACCAAGCAGCGTATTAGCTAGCGTGCGTAGTTGTGCTGCGTTATCCCACATGCGCACTCTCTAATATCTGCACCACTAGCTGTTCAAAACTAATTCCTGCTTGGCGTGCAGCCATCGGCACCAAGCTGTGGTCAGTCATACCCGGTGATGTATTTACCTCTAGCAAATACGCTCTGCCATCTTCACCGCGTAAAAAATCGACTCGTCCCCAGCCCTGCCCACCGATTAAAGTGAATGCCTGCAATGCCATTTCCTGCATTTCGGTCTCGTCCTCGGCACTCAAACCACAAGGGCACAAATAAGACGTTTCATCACTTAAATACTTGGCTTCATAATCGTAAAATTCATTTACTGGCTCTATCTTAACAACCGGCAATGCACGTCCATTAAGTATGCTCACCGTGTATTCACCGCCACTGATATAACTTTCAGCAATCACCACTTTGTCGTGTTTCGCAGCCTCGGCATAAGCAAGCGGCAACTCTTCTACACTTTTGACCTTGCTAATACCGACGCTTGAACCCTCGTTGGCTGGCTTCATGAATAAAGGCAAATCCAAATGATCCGCTAGGGCACTCCAATCACTGGGCGCGGTCAACGCCTCATACTCGGGGATACTCAATCCCATCGCCTGCCATATCAGCTTGGTGCGCCACTTATCCATCGCAATGGCGGAAGCCATTACCCCGCTGCCCGTGTATGGAATCTCCAGCAATTCCAGAGCACCTTGCACCGTACCGTCTTCACCAAAACGACCGTGTAGCGCTATAAACACACGATCAAATTTTTCATTTTTCAACTCGGACAAATCGCGTTGCGCCGGATCGAATGCGTGCGCATCTACACCACTTTTGCGCAATGCGGCCAACACGGCTGCACCGCTATTTAATGACACTTCCCGCTCTGCCGAGCGTCCGCCGAACAGCACGGCAACTTTACCGAAGTTGGATAAAGAAGAAGATGCGTTGTTATTCATGATTCTCGTGCTCACCAATTATTTTCACTTCGGGATACAAGTCGATGCCAGTCTGCTGCATCACTGTCGCCCGTACTTCATTTATTAAATTTTCAATATCTGCCGCTGTCGCCTCGTCTGCATTGACTATAAAGTTGGCATGTTTTTCTGAAACCTGTGCTCCGCCGATGCGCTTACCTTTTAGCCCACATCCTTCAATTAGTTTCGCCGCATGATTCCCCTGCGGATTACGAAATACCGAACCTGCATTAGGCTGATGCAAAGGCTGGCTAGCACTGCGCTTCTCCATCAGCGCTTTAATCTCCAGCCTTGCCCCATCGACATCGCCTTGCTCTAATCGCAGCCATGCGGCGACGAAGAATTCTTCTTGGTGAAGGGCCACTTCCCGCTCCGTGGCTTGCCCCTTCCCTCTTCCCTCTTCACTCTTCTCATGCCGCGCAACGTGCCGATACCCAATCTCATACGCCTCCGGCATACGCTCAAGTAATTCTCCGCTGCGTGTCAGCACCTGCACACGCTGCACTTTTTCCCAAGTTTCAGTGCCGTAGCATCCGGCATTCATTGCCAACATACCGCCCAATGTGCCGGGTATTCCAACAAAAAATTCTGCGCCGCAATAATTTTGCGTAGCAGCAAAACGGGCTAGTTTTGCTCCCGCCACACCTGCTTGTGCGTATATATGCTCTCCATCCATACGCAGCTCGCTTAGTGCACCGTGCATCAACAACACCGTGCCGCGAAAGCCTCCGTCACGCACTAATAAGTTACTACCAAGCCCCACCGCCATTAATGGCTCATCTGCTGGGGTTTGTTGCATAAACAGTTGCAAATCAGCCAGATCAGCAGCGCGATATACGCGTTTCGCCCTACCGCCTGCACGCCAGCTTGTATGACGGCGCATGTCGACATCGAAACTCATTTCGCCTCGCAAGCCCTCCGCCATAAACTGTGCTGGTTCGCTCATATTCATTTATTCGCCAACTGCTTCACTAAATCCGGCAATCCGCCAATTGAGCCCGCGCCCATTGTCAGCACAACATCGCCATCGCGTGCCATTTGCAGAATGGTTTGCGGCATGTCACTCATACTCTCAACAAACACCGCCTCGGTCTGCCCCGCCACCCGTAACGCATGCATCAAGGCACGTCCGTCAGCCGCCACGATTGGCGCTTCGCCTGCTGCATAAACTTCCGACAGAGCCAACACATCAACCCCAGTCAACACCTTCACAAAATCTTCGAATAAATCGCGTGTGCGCGAAAAGCGGTGTGGCTGAAATGCCAGCAGCAAACGCTTGTCTGGAAATGCACCACGCACCGCCGCAATCGTCGCTTTCATCTCCACTGGGTGATGACCATAATCATCAATTATTGTGATCGACCCGCCAGTTGCTAACTCGACATCACCATAGCGTTGCATACGCCGCCCCACCCCTTCAAACTCTCCCAAGGCCGCAATGATTGCAGATGGTTCTACGCCGACTTCCAACCCAACAGCAATCGCCGCCAGTGCATTTAATACATTATGCAAACCTGCCAGATTGAGCGTGATATCCATATCAACTGGCACTGTGTTGTGCCGGCACTGCGCCGTAAAGCGCATCTTGCCACCCTCGTGACGTACGTTGATCGCGCGTATTTGTGCGTCTTCGCCAAACCCATAAGTCGTGATAGGTTTGCTGATACGCGGCATTATGTCGCGCACATTTTCATCATCCACGCACAGCATGGCGCGACCATAAAATGGCAAACGCTCAATGAAGTCTACGAATGCTTGTTTAAGTTTGTTGAAGTCGTGACCGTATGTCTCCATATGGTCGGCATCAATATTGGTAACCACCGCCAATATCGGCGTGAGATACAAAAATGAGGCATCTGATTCATCAGCCTCTGCAACGATAAACTCACCCGTTCCTAAACGCGCATTAGCTCCACTGCTATTCAAACGGCCACCGATAACAAAAGTCGGATCGTAACCGCCCTTAGCAAGAATACTGGTCGCCAGCGAAGTGGTGGTGGTCTTACCGTGCGTCCCTGCCACTGCAATCCCCTGACGCAAGCGCATCAATTCGGCCAACATCACCGCACGCGGCACAACCGGAATACTTTGTTCACGCGCCGCAATTACTTCAGGGTTGTCGGCTTTGACAGCAGTAGAAGTCACCACCGCATCGGCGTTTTTCAGATTATTACTATCGTGACCGTAATTAATAGTCACGCCCAACTTCTGCAAGCGCTGCGTAACCGCGCTTTCGGACAAGTCTGAACCGCTCACCTGAAACCCAAGGTTGAGCAATACTTCAGCGATACCGTTCATACCGGAACCGCCTATACCAACGAAGTGGATATGTTTTATTTTGTGTTTCATTTGAACCTTCCCACCACAGAGTCACAGAGACACAGAGAAAACCTATCCGAGATTCTTTCCATACCCACCCGTTTATTGACAGATAACGCTTCAACCTGGCATGCCAGCATACTTCTCGCTTTTGTCGTTCTCTGTGTCTCTGTGTCTCTGTGGTAAATTGTTTTCATCATCCTGCCAACTCCATACATACATCCGCCACGGCCTGAGTTGCATCGGGCTTGGACAGACTACGTGCGGCTTGTGCCATTTCCAGCAATTTCTCGCGCGGAAACCCTTGCAGTAGGCTTGCCAATTTCTCAGCGCTTAATTCTTTTTGCGGCAACAATATTGCTGCACCCTTGTTGCTTAAGAAATGTGCGTTATGCGTTTGATGATCGTCCACCGCAAACGGGAAGGGAATCAACACACTCGCCACTCCAGCCGCCGCCAATTCTGCAACTGTCAGCGCACCTGCACGGCATATCACCACATCTGCCTGCGCATACTGCTGCGCCATATCATCTAAGAAAGGACGCACATCAACGCTCACGCCAGTTTGTTTGTAGAGTTGCTGTACTGCCTCAAAATTTTTCTTGCCGGTTTGATGCAATACATTGGGACGCTCTTGCTCGCTCATTGCGGCAAGAGCTTTAGGCAAGGCTTCATTCAGCGATTTCGCTCCCAAACTGCCTCCCACTACCAACACGTTCAACTTACCGCTTCTCCCTGCAAAGCGCGCTTGCGGCTCTGGCAATGCCGCAATATCTGCTCGCACTGGATTGCCGCACCACTGGCTTTTCTTCAATACTTCAGGAAATCCGCTCAACACCCTTGTTGCCATCTTTGCTAATACTTTATTGCTCATTCCGGCAATCGAATTCTGTTCGTGAATAACTAAAGGACGTCGCAACAACGCCGCCATCAAACCTCCTGGCATGCTGATATACCCACCCATGCCCAACACCACATCGGGACGATGACGGAATATTGCGTCCGCACTCTGTCCCAGTGCGCGCAACAAGGTAAATGGTAAGGTCAGCAAACGCTGCAAGCCTTTGCCACGCACGCCAGAAAAATTCACGTTTGCCAGTGGATAGCCATGTTTCGGCACCAGCTCTGCTTCCATACTATGTGGCGCGCCCAGCCACACCACATTCCAACCCTGTGCGCGCAAATTGTCAGCCACGGCCAAACCCGGATATATATGCCCGCCAGTACCGCCTGCCATAATTAGAATAGTTCTATTCATATTGGCAGACCTCGCGCAACTCGACGGTTTTCATAATCAATGCGCATCAATACTGCAATCGCCACACAATTCACCACTATGCCGCTGCCCCCAAAACTTAGGAATGGCAGCGTTAAACCTTTGGTTGGCAGCACGCCCATGTTTACGCCAATATTAATCATCGCCTGTACACCCAACCATACGGCAACGCCCTGCGCTACTAGAGCAGCAAATAATCTTTCCTCCATCGCGGCCTGACGACCGATTGCAAATGCGCGCACGATCAACCAGCTGAACAATCCAATCACTACACACACGCCAAAAAAGCCCAACTCCTCGGCAATCACTGCCAGCAAAAAGTCGGTGTGAGCTTCTGGCAGGTAAAATAGTTTTTCGATACTCGCTCCCAGCCCTACGCCAAACCATTCGCCACGACCGAAAGCAATCAATGCATGACTAAGTTGATAACCTTTACCAAAGGGATCTGACCAAGGGTCCATAAAACCGATAACGCGCTCCATTCGATATGGAGATGAGAAAATCAATGCAGCAAATGCTGCTGGCAGAGCGATCGACAGCCCAGCGAATATCTTGAGATTAAATCCGCCCAACCACAATGTCGCCATTGCGATTGTGCAAATCACCACAAAAGCGCCCATGTCTGGCTCTAGCAAAAGCAGTGTCCCGACCAATGACATCACGATAAACATGGGGACAAAGGCTTTACTTAAACTATCTTTCACCGCACCTTTGCGCACGGCGTAGTCTGCCGCATACAACACAGCAAACATTTTCATCAATTCGGAGGGCTGCAAATTAATCACAAATAAGGACAACCAACGACTGCTACCATTGACTGTTTTCCCAATACCTGGGATCAACACTAACAACAGCAGCACCACACCAAACAAAAACAAAAACGGAGCGAGATTTTGCCAAGTTTGCGTTGGCACTTGAAATACAACTAACCCAGCAAACAAACCAATTAATATAAACACCGTTTGGCGCATCAAATAATAAGTTGGTTGATGGCCTGTAAACTTACTCGCCTCAGCCGTCGCAATTGATGCGGAATACACCATCACCATGCCTATAGACAACAATGCCACGATGATCCAAGTCAGCACGGTGTCGTATTCGGCCATCATGCGGCGCGGATTACTTAGGTTTGCGCTCGTCACACGCCCCCCTTTTCTAGCTCATGCACGGCAGCAATAAATACTTCTGCCCTGTGCTTATAGTTTCTGAACATATCGAAGCTGGCACAAGCTGGCGACAACAGTACGGCATCTCCTGCCTGTGCTTCTTGCGCTGCTTTCTGTACTGCATCGCGCATATCCACTGCGCGTAGCAGCGGCACTCCACACTCGCCCAATACTTCGGCGATTTTGTCTGCATCTCGCCCGATTAGCACTGCTACACGGGCATGCTTTGCTACTACATCTTCTAAGGGAGAAAAGTCCTGTCCTTTGCCATCGCCTCCAAGAATTACTACAGCAGGACATTCCAAGCCTTTCAGTGCTGCCTCTGTAGCCCCTACGTTCGTTCCTTTGGAATCATCGTAATAAGTAACACCATTAATCTCGCATACTTTTTCGACTCGATGCGGCAAGCCCTTGAATGTACGTAATGCATTTAACAGCGGCGGCATCGGCAATCCAACTGCACGACATAATGAAATTGCCGCTAAAGCATTGGAATGATTGTGTCTACCCTGCACTTGCAGCTCGCTCGCTTTCATTAAGCGCCGCGCACCCTCAGTCAACCAAAGTTCTTCAGTATCGGCATCTACTTCAATGCCTAAATCACTGCGCCCCAAGGCTGGAGTTTCCACACCAAAAGTCTGTATTAAGCGATCTCGCAAACCCATTGCCATGCTTTCCACATCATCGCGGTTCAATACCTGCACACTAGCGCGCTTATCACAGCGATAGATACGTGCTTTGGCAGCAATATAGTCTGCAAGCTCCTCATAGCGATCCAAATGGTCTTCGCAAATATTTAGCACCGTAGCTGCATCAGCGCTCAAGGTGTAAGTCGTCTCCAACTGAAAACTGGACAACTCCAATACCCATACATCGGGATGCTTTCCTTTACGCTCGATCAACACATCCAACACAGCGGGTGAAATATTGCCTGCCACCTCCACATCCAATCCGGCAGCACGGCACATCGCTCCGACCATGCTAGTCACGGTCGTTTTGCCATTAACACCAGTGATCGCAATCACCTTGGGTGGATTTTCAGCAGGCAATGCTTGCGCTAACAACTCAATATCTCCGACCACTGGAATACGTTGTGCCATGGCTTTCTGCACCACAGACTCCGACACTGGAACGCCTGGGCTGATGGCTAGCAAATCCACACCTTCCAACAAATCACCGCGAAACACCCCGCAACGTGCATCTATCTGCGGATATTCAGCTTGCAAATCAGCAAATCCTGGCGGCACGTTGCGGCTATCGGCGATACGTACTTTCGCACCGTTCACCAACATCCAACGCACGAGCGAAAGCCCGGTCTCTCCCATGCCGAGAATCAAAACTAATTTGTCTTTTAGCTGCGTCATCATCTAAGTTTCAGCGTTGCCAATCCAAGTAATACCAACAACATGGTGATAATCCAGAATCTCACCACAACCTGAGTTTCTTTCCAGCCTTTTTGCTCAAAATGATGGTGCAAAGGTGCCATCAGGAAAATACGCTTCCCTACCCCAGTGGTTTTTTTGGTGAACTTAAAATAGGACACCTGCAACATCACTGAGACAGCCTCCACCACGAATACCCCACCCATGATGAACAGCACAATTTCCTGCCGCACAATTATTGCCACCACGCCCAGAGCAGCACCTAGTGCCAATGCACCCACATCGCCCATAAACACTTCAGCGGGATAAGCGTTAAACCACAGGAATGCCAAGCCAGCTCCAGAAATTGCCGCGCAGAAAACCATCAATTCAGATGCGCCGGGGATATGTGGCACACCCAAATATTTCGCAAACACCGCATGACCCGCCACATAGGCGAATATGCCCAAGGCACCTGAGACCATGACGGTCGGCATTATTGCCAAGCCATCTAAGCCATCCGTCAGGTTCACCGCATTGCTACTACCCACAATGACTAAATAAACCAGCACAATGAAGGCCACCGCCCCCAATGGAAATACTGCATATTTCAAGAATGGTACGATTAGTTCAGTGTGCGCAGGCAATGTGGCGTGAGTCCATAAATACCACCCTACCGCCAATGCAATAAAGGATTGCCAGAAAATCTTAGCCCCGGCAGACAATCCATCAGAGTTGCGGTGCACAACCTTGCGATAATCATCCACCCAGCCGACTGCCCCAACCCCCAGAGTCGTAAACAGCACCACCCATATATATTGATTAGTGAGATCGCCCCACAACAAGGTAGTAATGGCTACCGATGTGAGGATCAGTGCACCGCCCATAGTCGGCGTCCCAGCTTTAATCAAATGTGTTTGCGGGCCATCGCTACGCACCGACTGACCAATTTTCAGCGCGGCTAGCTTGCGTATCATTGCCGGACCAACCAGAAACGTGATGAATAATGCCGTCATCGCGGCCAATATAGCCCGCAGCGTGATGTAGTTAAACACGCTGAAGGTTCTGACATCTTGTGAAAACCACTGGGCCAAGGCCAATAACATATGTTTTTTCTCCTATTGCAAAGCGGTGCAATGCTGCACCACCCGCTCCATTTTCATAAATCGCGAACCCTTCACTAGCACAGTGCTGTGAGTATCGAGATTTTCTTCCAGGCAAAGCAGCAGATCTTCGATGCGCTTAAAATGTGTTGCCCCAACTCCAAATTCATCCACGGCATAAGCACTCAGATCACCTAGTGCCAACAGCTTCTGAATGCCTAAGCTGCGCGCCTCGGCACCAATTTCGGCGTGAAAATGTGGCGCATCTGCGCCCAACTCGCCCATATCACCCAACACTAAGATTCTTTTTCCCTGCATCTGCGCCAATACCTTTATCGCGGCTGACAATGAAGCTGGGTTGGCGTTATAGCTATCATCAATCAATGCCGCACCATGCAATGCGGGCATGCGCTGCAAGCGTCCTTTTACTCCCGCGAAACTCTTCAGCCCCGCCGCGATGGTAGACAGCGGCACTTCTAATGCAATAGCGGCTGCCGTGGCAGCGAGCGCGTTGCGTACGTTGTGCACACCGGGCACCTGTAACTCAACTGCAAACTCACCATGTGGTGTGCTCACATCCATATGCACGCCATAGCCTTTCTCACGCCAACTGGCATTGACACTGGCCTTTGCACCTAGACCAAAATCCACTATCTCATGTGCTGCCGCTGCTTTACGCCACAGCGCTGCATAATCATCATCCGCATTGATAACAGCCAAGCCGTCTTGCCCCAGTCCTGCAAATATCTCGCCTTTGGCTAACGCCACCGCTTCCACTGATCCAAGCCCTGCGAGGTGCGCACTTGTAGCGTTATTCACCAGCGCCACATCTGGACAAGCGAGTCGCGTCAGGTAATCGATCTCTCCCGTATGATTCATGCCCATTTCGATAACCGCATAACGCTGTTCGGCATGCAATTTAAGTAGTGTCAACGGCATACCAATATCGTTGTTTAGATTGCCTAGCGTTGCCAGCACCTCGTCCGCATTGCCTGTATGAACACGCAAAATACTCGCCAGCATTTCTTTCACAGAGGTCTTGCCATTACTCCCCGTAATTCCAACCACGGGAATAGCAAACTGCTTACGCCAATAGGCTGCGAGCTGCCCCAATGCTAAACGCGTATCTTCAACTACGATGACTGATAACTCAGGACTCCAGTTCCTGCCCTTATTAACCATTGCCGCCACTGCGCCACTAGCCAGCGCACCCAATACAAATTCCGCACCGTCAAAATTCTCACCGCATAAGGCCACAAACAAATCACCCACCTGAATGCCACGGCTGTCGGTAGAGACCGCTGTGAATTCCACATCTGGGCCGCTGAGCGTTCCGCCCAGAACATTTGCGATTTGCGATAGCCGCATCAAGTTGTGCTCCATTCGCGAGTCAGTGCTGCCGGATCCCATATACTCAAAGCTCGACGTACAACTTCGCTATCACTAAATGGATATTTCACGCCGCTGACTTCCTGATAATCTTCGTGGCCTTTTCCTGCCACCAAGATCGTATCCTCAGGACGCGCCGTTGCAATCGCACGGATAATCGCTTGAGCTCGATCTTCCACAATCCGATATGCGTCGCCCTGCACACCGAACAAGATCGCATCAATAATGGCTCTAGTGCTTTCACTACGCGGATTGTCGCTAGTAAAAACACATTCATCAGCGATTGCGGATGCCACTGTCCCCATCATCGGCCGCTTACCGCGATCACGGTCGCCGCCACAACCAAACACACAAATCAGTCTTCCGCCTGCCGATGCGGTCACTTCACGCAAGGCTTGCAATACTTTTTCCAATGCATCTGGCGTATGCGCATAATCAACCACTACCGTAGGCTTACCCTTGCCGCCCAGTGTCTGCATTCGCCCTGAAACCGCTTTTTGCATCTCTAATTCACGAGCCGCCGCATGCAATTCAATTCCACTCACCAACAACACCGCCAAACTGGCAAGTAAATTTGCCGCATTAAAGCGACCAATCATGCGACTGTGCATTTCTTCACCACCCCAGCTTGAGTGAATGTTCAAGCGCATACCCTGCTCATCCATATGCAGACCTTTACCGAATACCATACGTATTCCAAGCCGCTCGGCTAGGCGCAAAGCTTCTTCGCTCATACCGTATCCGATCACTTCAACCTGAGTATCGCGCAAGCTTTCTGCTAGCCCGCCACCAAATGCATCATCTAGATTCAGCACTGCATATTTAAGTTTGACCCAGTCGAACAAGCGGCGTTTAGCTGAGCAATAGCTATCCATATCGCCATGAAAATCGAGATGATCACGGCTCAAATTGGTTAGCAATGCCACATCGTATTGCACCCCATCCACCCTACCCTGAGCCAAGGCGTGCGAGGAAACCTCCATTACTGTCGATTTCGCTCCCTCTTGCACATAATCTGCCAGCAAACCATGCACGCTGATGGCCTCCGGCGTGGTATTCATAGTCGGCTTCAACTCGCCTGGAAAGCCGTTACCCAAGGTTCCCATCAAAGCACTCTTGCGCCCTAAGGCATTCATAGCGCGCGCAATCAAGTGAGCACATGTCGTTTTGCCATTAGTGCCAGTCACACCCACCATCCACAGCTTTTCTGATGGCGTGTGGTAAACATAATTAGCTATCCCACCCGCATCCCCGCGCAGGTTTTCAATCGCCATATTCGGCACTTGCCAACCTTCATCCCATATAAAGTTCTTTGCTTCCCATAACACCGCATTCGCACCGCTTGCGATGGCCTGCTCAATAAAATCTCTTCCATCTACTTGCCCACCCGGATAGGCCACGAAGGTATCTCCGGCACTCAGCAAGCGACTGTCAGTAACCAAACGAGAAATTTTGACATCTAATGTATGCAAAGACTCTGGATGAAAGTCCATCCTGAACTCTTTCAAAGCGGCATTCATACATCCTCCCTGACAAATTCACTCGGATCAGGCCGCATGACATTGTCCAGCGGCGCATCATTAGGCACATTGAATTGACGCAATGCAGAGCCCATTACATTGCGAAATACAGGGGCGGCAACCAGTCCGCCGTAATACGCCGCACCACTAGGGTCATTGACCATCACCGCTACAATCAGACGCGGATTTGATGCAGGTGCCATACCCACAAATGACGCCACGTAATGATCGACGTAACGCCCTCCCTCAACCTTGTGCGCCGTACCTGTTTTACCAGCTACGCGGTATCCCGTGATCTGCGCCAAGGGCGCAGTGCCACCGGGTCTTACCACCGTCTCTAACATATCTTTTACAGCATGAGCTGTCGCTGGCGAGAACACGCTGATGCCTATCGGTGGCACTTCCCGCTTAAACAATGTCACTGGCAACAACTCTCCATCGTTGGCAAATGCGGTATAAGCGCGTGCCAACTGCAATAGGGTCACAGAAATGCCATTTCCATAAGACATAGTGGCCTGCTCGATTGGCCGCCACTTCTTATAGTCACGCAGTATTCCTGGCGACTCCCCAGGAAACCCGCTGCCTGTCTGCGCACCGAAACCGTCTTCACTCAAGCTTGTCCATAACTGTTTAGGTTTCATTAACAGTGCTATCTTGGCAGCCCCCACATTGCTAGATTTTTGTATCACTTGCGCTACGCTTAGCGATGCCGCTTGATGAGTGTCGTGTATCGTACGTCCGCCTAATTTATATACGCCATTCTCGGTATTTATAATGGTATCCGGCTTAACCTTACCCAGCTCCAGTGCTGCCGCCACAGTGAACGGCTTCATAGTTGATCCCGGCTCAAACATATCGGTCACCACACGATTACGCATCGCTCCAGGCTCTAGATTTGAACGGTTATTCGGGTTAAAGCTCGGCCAGTTTGCCAGCGCTAACACCTCGCCTGTCTTCGCATCCAATACCACAATCGAACCTGCTTTAGCTTTGTGATCTTCTACGGCTTTCCTGATTTCACGGAATGCCATAAATTGAATCTTATTATCCAAGCTCAATACAACATCGCCACCCTCTTTAGGTAAGCGCAAACTAGCGACATCTTCGACGATTTGCCCACGTCGATCTTTAATGACACGCTGACTGCCCGCCTTGCCGCTCAGGAGAGATTGCAGTGCCAACTCAATGCCCTCTTGGCCTTTGTCATCTACGTTGGTGAATCCAATTAATTGCGAAGTCACATCACCGCTAGGGTAATAGCGACGATATTCACGCTGCAACGACACACCCGGAATCCCAAGTCCTGCCACCTTTCCAGCCAATTCTGGCGCCAATTGACGCTTCAAATATACAAAGTCACGTGACTTATTAAGCATACGGCGCTTCAATTTAGCCGCATTCAAATCAAGCATACTGGCAAGCGTCTTAATCTGCTTCGGCGTAGCCTTTACGTCCTGCGGACTTGCCCAAATCGAATCCACTGGCGTACTGATTGCCAAGGGAGCACCATTTCGGTCACTAATCATGCCGCGATGAGCATTAATGGCAACCACTCTGCCGTAGCGTGCATCACCTTTTTGTTGGAGAAAGCCGTTATTTATTCCCTGCAAATAAACCCCGCGCGCCAACAACCCTACAAAACCAGCAAGCAAACACACAAAAAGCACCCGCGAGCGCCATGGTGGCAAAGCCATTTGCCCACTTGCTTTCAAGGTGCCGACGTGATGCATCATGGCGTCACAACCCTTGCTGAATCAATGCGCACAAATTGAATCTGCTTGCCTTGAGGCACGCGCATTTGCAATTGAGCACTAGCGATTTTTTCTACTCGAGCAGGCAGCGCCAAGCTACCCAGCTCAAGCTGCAACTGCCCCCACTCAACTTCCATTTCTTGCGCTTTATCTTTCTCACTTTGCAGCGCCATAAAATACTTGCGTGCTTTATGCTGCGAAGTCACTACCCCCAATGCACAAACAATTGCTAGGCTCAGCAGAAGGAAGTTCAGCCTAAGCACTCAAGCCTCCCGTGTTACTAGCCACACGCAATACAGCACTCCGTGCGCGCGGATTCGCTTCCACTTCTTGCGCTGACGCATGAATAGCTTTACCGATGAGCTTTATTTTCCCCGGTGGGATCTCGGATGCACGGATCGGCAGATTACGGGGCATCTTGTCGCCCTGCGCCATATCGCGCATAAAGCGCTTAACGATTCGATCTTCAAGAGAATGAAAACTAATCACGGCCATTCTTCCGCCTAGCGTCAGAGAGTCCACGCACTGCGGCAACACGCTCTCGAGCTCTTCGAGCTCACGGTTGATATAAATCCGTATAGCTTGAAAGGTGCGCGTCGCCGGATTTTTCCCTGGCTCGCGGGAGTGCACGTTTTTCGCGACAATCTCGCTAAGTTGCCGCGTGGTAAGGATGGGACATTCTTTGCGCGCAGCAACAAGCGCTCTTGCAACCTTCCTAGCAAACCGTTCTTCGCCGTAATCACTAATTACCTCCGCTAATAAACCTTCATCCACCACCGCCAACCACTGCGCCGCAGTCTCACCTCTAGACGTATCCATGCGCATGTCTAAGGGCGCATCAAAACGAAAACTAAACCCACGCTCCGCATCGTCCAACTGCGGCGATGAGACCCCTAAATCCAACAATATGCCGTCCACTTTTTCAACACCAAGAGTGCTCAGCACCTCACTTAAATGCTCAAATCCGCTATGCACAATCTGAAAGCGCGCATCTTCAATTTTCTGCGCCGCCGTAATCGCCATCAGATCTTTATCCAAGGCAATCAATCTGCCTTGCTCACCCAACTGCTCCAAAATCAAACGACTATGTCCGCCGCGCCCGAAGGTGGCATCCACATACACACCGCCCGCGTCAACTTGCAAAGCCGCGACGGCCTCATTCAGTAAAACAGTTTCGTGAGCCAAGCTTTGGCTCATAGCGTGAAGCCCTCTAGCTCAGGAGGAAGATCGCCAAGCGCAAAGCCAACCATCTTCTCGTTCTGCCCCTGCCAGCACGCCTCATCCCACAACTCAAATTTATTTCCCTGCCCGACCAGCATCACGCGCTTTTCCAATGCTGCATAGCTGCGCAAGGTTGACGAAACCAGCACCCGTCCTGCGGCATCCATCACCACATCTTCTGCATGACCTACAAGGAAACGTTGCAATGCGCGAATGCGCGGATTGAATGCTGACAATTGCATCAGCTTTTCTCGAATGGGTTGCCATTCTGGCTGGGGATAGAGCAATAGACAGCCATCGGCATCGGCAGTCAGCACCAACTGACCCGCGCAATGCGCAAGCAACATATCGCGATGCCGAGCCGGTATCGCGAAACGCCCTTTGCCATCAAGATTTAGTTGAGCCGCCCCCTGAAACATCTATCAAACCCCGATTCGTTAACCCACAAAACCCCACCTTTCCCCACTTAACACCACTATATGCAAAAAAACAGCCATGGTCAAGCTGTAAAATGGATTTTTTCTTTACGGGACAATGAGTTAGCGCAAATCGTTAATGAAAAACAAATATGCTTAAAAAGCAATGAATTGCATAAATAAGCTAAAGTTATTTATAACGAATGGCCTATATGTTCGATGAATACTCGTGATATGACGATAGGAAGCAATAAAGCCTGTCAGGCGAGAGTAAAGTCTGTCAGAGGGGGCACACAAATTGGGCTCAGCTATCTGCTAGCTGGGCCTAAATAATTGAATCAAGATTGGAAAATTAAAACACGTTCGGAGGGGATAAGACCGGCCACAAAAGGTCTTTAGTGATACTACTTAATGACCGTTCTTCGGCCAAGGACTAAACCGCTCGCGCGGTAATTGGCGCTCCGATTTAGCGCCTGAGGGTGGTTGACAGAAGCGCAGCGCAGCTTATGTTGAGAAGTGAGGCAATCCGCCTCATTTCTCGATAGGAGCTGCA
>Ga0316204_10004177_pt1 | contig 26623 bp, 21 predicted proteins | sample 6monrhotite_MG_2_FD_205661 | JGI IMG/M metagenome (GOLD analysis project Ga0316204, IMG submission 205661) | Microbial mat bacterial communities from mineral coupon in-situ incubated in ocean water Damariscotta River, Maine, United States -... | ecosystem: Environmental > Aquatic > Marine >...
TGCAGGGCGAGAGCTTGTTGACAAAGATGCCGAACTTTTTTTGCATCAGGCCCTTTCGAGCCCTTGTGTTGGTGCCGTCAAACGCGCCGAGGGGATCTGGATCGAGGACATGGCCGGGAAGCGGTACATGGACTTTCATGGTAATAACGTCCATCACATTGGGTATGGCCATCCCCGATTGACCGAGGCCGTGACCGCGCAGATGAGCGATCTGCCCTTCGCCCCCCGACGCTTCACCAATGAAGTGGCGGTCGCCCTGGCCGAAAAACTGGTTGATATCGCGCCAGAGGGACTTGACCGGGTGCTGTTTGCCACGGGCGGGTCGGATGCTAACGAAATGGCACTGAAGCTGGCTCGTGCCGCGACCGGCCGTTTCAAAACAATATCGTTCTGGGATTCATTTCATGGCGCGGGATTCGGCGCCATCGGCGTCGGTGGCGAGGCTTTGTTTCGTTCCGGACCCATCGGGCCGTTGATGCCGGGCGATGCGCATGTCGCCCCCTTTTCCTGCTATCGCTGCCCGTATGGCTATGCGGATCTGGGCGGTGAGCCTGATTTGGATGTCTGTAAAATGACCTGCGCCGAAATGGTGCGCTATGTGCTGGAAAAGGAAGGCGATGTTGCCGCCGTTATTGCAGAGCCCGTGCGGTCGGTTCCTTACTTGCCCCCTCCTGGATTTTGGCAGGCCGTACGTCAGGCATGTGATGATCATGGGGCGTTATTGATCTTCGATGATATTCCAAGTGGGCTTGGCAAAACCGGCAAGATGTTTTCTTGCGAGCACTTCGGTGTCGTGCCCGACATCATTACCTTGGGCAAGGCGCTGGGCGGCGGCATGCTGCCGATTGCGGCGATGATTGCCCGGTCCGACCTTAATGTCCTGGGCGACCGGGCGTTGGGGCACTACACCCACGAAAAAAACCCGGTCACAGCACGGGCGGCATTAACGACCATTGAAATCATTGAAAGCGAAGGGTTGGTTGAAAATACGGCCACCGTTGGTGCGCATGCGCTGAATCGCTTGATGCAAATGAAAGATCGCCATCCGTTGATCGGTGATGTACGCGGATTGGGGCTGGTATTGGGGATTGAATTGGTCGAAGACCGGAACGTCAAAACGCCGGCAAATTCAGCCGCCGATGCCATTCTGTACCGGGCAATGGAACGGGGGCTCAGCTTCAAGACCACCATGGGGTGCGTGCTGACGTTGACACCCCCTTTGTGTGTTACCGTGACAGAGATGGATCAGGCTCTGGATATTATCGAAGAATGTATTATTGAGCAGGAAAATACCTGAGTGTCCTGATATAATTATGTGGCATTATGACCGAATATGACCGATAGTGTGCTTCCCATTATCTCGTCCATCATGAGGCCTTTTATGACATTAACACCCAATGATCCTCGACTGCTCACCCCTGGCCCATTGACCACATCACAGGAAACCAAGCAGGCGATGCTGCATGACTGGGGTTCGCGCGACCAGCAGTTCATCGATGCCAATGATCGTGTTCGCCAGGCACTTTTGACCATTGCCCATGCCGCCGACAGTCATGTCTGTGTGCCGTTGCAGGGTAGCGGAACGTTCACGGTTGAAGCGGCGTTGGGGACGGTAATCCCAAAAAGTGGCAAGTCATTGCTGTTGATCAACGGTGCATATGGCAAGCGTATGGCAAAAATTCTCGACTACGCGGGTCGCACTTACGAAATTCATGAAACACCGGAAGACACGGTTCCAGATCTTGATTTGCTGGACCGAACTTTGGCGGCGGATGCCGAAATCAGCCACGTGCTGGTGGTTCATTGTGAGACAACGTCGGGCATTCTCAACCCGATTGAAGCGATTGCCGCCATCGTCGCGGGCCACAAGCGCAGCCTGATCATCGACGCCATGAGCGCCTTTGGCGCCATCGACCTTGATGCCCGAAAAGTACAATTCGATGCGGTCATGGCGTCGTCCAACAAATGCCTGGAAGGCGTACCCGGTATGGGCTTTGCGATCATCCGCAAAAGTGTGCTTGAAACGTGCGAGGGTAATGCCCATTCCTTAAGCCTTGATCTGTACGATCAGTGGCGCGCCATGGAAGGCAATGGCCAGTGGCGATTTACGCCACCGACCCATGTGATTTTTGCTTTTGATCATTCCATTGGCGAATTCGAACGTGCAGGCGGGGTCGCCAAACGATTCGAGCGGTATTCCCAAAACTGCCAAATTCTGGTTGATGGCATGGCCGAACTGGGATTTGAAACACTGTTGCCTGTAAACCTGCAAGCACCCATCATCGTTACTTTCAAAATGCCGCAAGATCCGGCGTTTGATTTTCAGGTGTTCTATGACCGGGTCAAGGACAAGGGCTATGTCCTCTATCCCGGAAAACTGACGGTAGCCCCCAGCTTCCGGGTCGGCTGTATTGGGCATCTGGATGGCGACGATATGCGGGCGGCACTTACGGCCATGCGGGATGTTCTGTGCGACATGGGGGTCCGTTCCGGTGCCCCTGAAAAGGCGGCTTGAAATGACCAAACACGCTCCCGTCACCGTCAACGGTCGGACGTATAATTGGCCGGAAAAGCCGCTTGTCGTGGTCTGCATTGATGGCTCACAACCGGCATACATGGAACAAGCCATGGCCGCCGGGATGATGCCGTTTTTAAGCAAGGCCATTGCTGACGGTGCCGATTTGCGTGCCGAATGTGTCGTGCCCAGCTTTACCAATCCAAATAACCTGTCCATCGTCACCGGAACCCCGCCTTCCGTGCACGGCATATCGGGAAACTTTTTCCTGGATCCGGACAGTGGTGATGAAGTGATGATGAACGATCCCAAGTTCCTGCGGACCGGAACCATCTTCAAGGCGTTTCAGGAAAACGGCGCGCGCATCGCTGTTGTCACGGCCAAAGATAAATTGCGCACACTTCTTGGCTATGGCTTGGACCTGACCGATGGAACGGCAATTTGTTTTTCATCCGAACATGCCGATCGAACGACACTGGCCACAAACGGTATCGATGGCGCCGATGCATTTGTCGGGCGTCCGATCCCGTCGGTCTATTCCGCCGAACTGAGCGAATTCATCTTCGCCGCTGGTGTCAAACTGATGACCAGCCATCGCCCTGATATCATGTACCTGTCGACGACAGACTATATTCAACACAAGCACGCCCCCGGCACCCCGGTAGCCAATGCGTTCTACAAAATGATGGACGGCTATCTGGAACAACTAGATGGCCTTGGCGCAACACTTGCCTTGACCGCCGATCACGGCATGAACGACAAGTACGACGCCCGGGGCGAGCCCGATGTGATCTATTTACAAGATGTGTTCGATGAACTTCTGGGGGCGGGAACGGCGCGGGTTATTCTACCAATCACCGATCCGTATGTGGTCCACCACGGGGCGCTTGGGTCGTTCGCAACGGTCTATCTGCCCGACGGTGCCAATGCCGCACAGGTGGCAGGGAAGGTCAGCGGAATTGAAGGCATTAGTGCCGTTTACACAAATGCTGATGGCTGCCGGGAATTTCAACTGCCACCGGACCGCCTGGGCGATCTGATTGTCGTTTCCACGATCCACAAGGTGTTGGGTACAACGGCTGACCGTCATGATCTTTCGCAGCTAAAAGAACCGTTGCGATCCCATGGTGGCGTGACGGAACAAATCGTTCCGCTGATTGTTACCCGGCCCGTATCCGGAATGGATCCCGATCACCGACTTCGCAATTTTGATATTTTTGACGTCGCGTTGAATTACGCAACGTGAACCTGGAAGGACTTTTTTCATGAAAATTGAAACCATGCGTATTGCCGGAAAAAAAGTTGAAGGCAAAGGCCCCGGCGTTGTCGAGGTGTTCAATCCTTACAATGGCGAAGTCGTTGGCACTGTGCCCCGGGCAAGCCGCGAACAGGTCGCCGAGGCGTTCCAGATTGCCAATGATTACACACCGACCCTGACCCGGTATGAGCGGCAGCAAATCCTGATGAAGACGGCTCACATGTTGGTCGAACGCAAGGACGAGATTTCTGATCTGATCACTGCGGAAAGTGGGTTGTGTAAAAAGGATTCCCTGTACGAAGTGGGACGGGCCTTCGATGTCTTTTCCCTGGCCGGGCAACTGGCCATCCTGGATGATGGTGAAATATTCTCCTGCGATCTGACGCCGCATGGTCAGCGCCGCAAGATATTCACCCAGCGCGAACCGCTACTTGGCGTGATCAGCGCCATCACGCCGTTCAATCATCCCCTGAACATGGTTGCCCACAAAATCGCACCATCCATCGCCACCAATAATCGAATGGTTTGCAAGCAAACGGAATTGACGCCCCTGACCGTGTTGATGTTGGCCGATGTTTTGTATGAAGCCGGACTACCGCCAGAGATGTTTTCGGTGGTCAGTGGACTGCCCGAAGATGTCGGCGATGAAATGATCAAGAACGAACATATCGACTTGATCACATTTACCGGCAGCGTTCCCGTCGGCAAGTTTATCGCCGAAAACGCAGGCTATCGGCGCACGGTTTTGGAACTTGGCGGTAATGCGCCGCTGATCGTCATGGAAGATGCTGATCTTGATCGTGCATCGACCCTGGCGGTGAATGGTGCGGTCAAAAATTCCGGTCAGCGCTGCACGGCGGTTAAACGCATTTTGGTGGTCGACAGTGTCGCCGACGAGTTTGCCGCCCTTGTCGTGGAAAAAGCCAAAAAGATGAAGTACGGCGATCCCATGGACCCGAATACAGATGTAGGCACGGTCATTCACGAAGGTGCGGCCAAGCTGTTCCAGCGGCGGGTGATCGATGCCTGCGATGCCGGGGCCAAACTGCTACATGGCAACAATCGCGAGGGTGCGGTGTTCCCGCCAACCGTCGTCGATCACGTTCCTGCCGATTGTGAGCTGGTGGTCGAGGAAACGTTCGGTCCGGCGATTCCGATCATTCGCATCAAGGATATTGATGATGCCATACGTGTCGCCAATGGTACCTCCTTCGGTTTATCTTCCGGTGTTTGCACCAATCGGCTGGACTACATCACTCGCTTTATCAACGAGCTAAATCACGGCACCGTCAATATTTGGGAAGTGCCGGGTTATCGCATCGAAATGTCACCGTTTGGCGGCGTCAAGGATTCAGGCCTTGGTTACAAGGAAGGCGTGATCGAAGCCATGAAGAGCTACACCAACGTCAAGACGTTCTCCTTGCCCTGGGCCTAAACTCTGACCAGCTTTAGCGTGTTCGCCAGCTTTGGGTTCTGCGCAATAGGCCCCGGGTCAGTATGGCGTGAATTATTCTGACCGTGGCCGACGCCAGTACGATCATCATACACATGGCGGCTGCCGGGGCGATGTCGCCGGCATCGTCCATGTTCAGTGCCGCCACCGATGCCAGTTGGGTATCGGATGAATACAGGAAGATCACCCCCGATACGGTGGTCATGGCATTGACGAACAAATAGATCGAAATATCAAATATGGCCGGTAGGCACACGGGTACGGAAACCCGGATGAATGTTTTGAAGAACGGCACTTTTAAGGAAGCTGATACGGCTTCGAATTCCGGGTCCATCTGCTTCAAGGCGGTCAGGGATGTCAGGTGACTGACCGTATAGAAGTGGGTGATGGTACAAATCACCAAAATCGCCATGGTCCCGTACAGGAAGTTGAACGGGTTGTCCGGGTGATTGAAGAAGAAAATGTATGCCAGGCCCAGGACCATGCCGGGCACCGCCATGGGAAGGATGCAAAGGAACTGAATAGCCCCCCTGACGGCTGTGAACCCCTTTGTTTTTTCAACCATATAAGCGCCGGTGAAAATCACAATCGTGCCGAAGAATGCGGTATAGGCTGCCATGCGCAATGAGTTGTAGAACGATTGCCATCCGCCGCCGTCCATCACGTCAAAATCATAGTTCTTCAGTGAAAATGACATGTCGTAAGGCCAGAACTTGATCACCGAGGCATAGGCGGCCATGCCCAGGATCGCCAGGATCAAAAAGCCTATGAAGGCGCAATAAATGAACATCAGGGTGTCGAACGTGCGGGCCGGTTTCGCTTCATAGGGCACGGCACGTGCCGTTAACGACGATACCTGTTTGCGTTGCACGATGCGGTCGACAACGAAGGCGGCGATGGCCGGGATCAGCAAGACGACACTGACCACCGCACCCATTTCAAAATTTTGCTGCCCGATCACCTGTTTATAGATGTCGGTCGCCAACACATTGAACTGGCCGCCGATAACCTTGGGAATCCCGAAATCGGTGATAACCAGGGTGAAGACGACAAAGATGGCGCTGATCAGGCCGTATTTGACGCCGGGCAGAGTGACGGTGAAGAAAATTCGGGCACGACTGGCCCGCAAGGAAATCGCGGCCTCGTACAAACGACCATCGGCGGTCGCAAGGGCTGTGATCAGAATCATCAGGGCATGGGGGAAGGTATAAAAAACTTCGCCCATAATAATTCCGATGGGCCCGTAAATTTCGGCACCAAGCAACAATTCCCGTGCAACGCCTTGTTTGCCAAAAAAGTACACAAACGATATGGCGGGCAACAAGGAAGGTGCCAAAATTGGAATCAACGCAATGGCGCGAAAAATACCTTTGCCCGGTATCGTGCTACGGGTCAGAGCGTAAGCAAAAATGAACGCAAGCGTGATCGTGATAACGGTCGATATTGCGGCAATGAAAAAACTGTTTTCGATGGAATAGAACAATGCCGGAGTCGAAAAATATTCGGCGTAGTTGCCAAGCCCGATGAAGTTTCCATCATGGTCCTGGGTGCTTTTCGACATCATGAAATAAAGCGGCAACAGCACTGCAAAGATCATCCAGGCGCCGATCAGGATGATAAACCAGCGCATGATTTTGTCGTCACTGCTTAACTTCGGCGTTACGGGGCCGTTCAATCCGTTGCTAGTTGCGGCGGTCGCGGCCACGGGGCTGCTCATATCTCGGTATCCATGATGGTTTCACCGGGGAAGACACGCAATCGTTCTTGCGGGAAACTAACGGCGATGGTCGATCCGATGGAAACATTGATGTCGCGTACCAGGTTGACCGAAAAATCGGCCATGAATTTGATTTTGGCGTCATCCGTTGTGGTCAGGGCGGCGCGATAAAACGAACCCATGAATTCCAGATCATCGACGGTAACGTTAATCATGTTGGCAGAGGATGCATCAATGGTACGGGTGGTCACGTCTTCGGGGCGAATACATACTGTTACCGGCGTGCCATCGGCGACACCGTTCAAATCGCCTGTCATGGACAAATCGAAGGCACCAACGCGAAGGCTGCCGGGGCCTGTTACCGTGGCGGGCAGGAAATTCATGGCGCCGACAAAATCGGCAACGAAGGGGCTGGCCGGGTGACGATAGATCTCCATCGGTGTGCCGACCTGTTCGATAACGCCCTGGTTCATAACAACGATGCGGTCGGCCATGGTCAAGGCTTCTTCCTGATCATGGGTGACCATAACGGTCGTGACATCAAGTTGATGTTGCAGGCGCTTAACTTCGTGACGTAAATGGACGCGGACTTTCGCATCAAGGGCGCTCAACGGTTCATCCAGCAGCAAAAGGCCCGGTGATGTGGCCAGTGCACGGGCCAGGGCAACGCGTTGCTGTTGTCCGCCAGACAATTGTGACGGGAATTTGTCACCCTGATCACCCAGACCGACAAGACCCAGTAGTTCGTTTACGCGTTTGGCTGTTTCGGCTTTCGGAGTTTTGCGGTTTTCCAGGCCGTAGGCGACATTGCGTTTGACGTTCAGGTTGGGAAACAAGGCATAAGATTGAAAGACGATGCCAAAATCCCGTTCTGACGGGGGCAGGGCGGAAATATCATTGCCGCCCTGTTCGACGGTTCCCTGGGTTTGAATGTCCAGTCCGGCGATGGCGCGCAGCAGGGTCGTTTTGCCGCAACCGGATGGCCCCAGGAAGCAAATAAACTCGCCCTCGTTAATGTTCAGCGATACATCTCGAAGGGCCGTGAAATCGCCAAATTTTTTGGTCAGATTCCTGATCCGCAGATATGCGTGTTCCCCGTTGGCCTTGCCTGTGGACGTGTCAGACACCGCGATCCCCCTGTTTGTCGAATGTAGCGTTTATTCCTGTTTCTATAACACAAGAAGGGCCAGCGAAACACCGGCCCTCCCTGCATTTTATATAGAAGTCGCTTTCTGGTTATTTTGGATCGGACTTCGAATCATAGCGCGACTGCCATTCGGTCAGGATGCGCTTGCGGTTGTTGGCCGCCCACTCAAAATCATTGTCGATCATTTTTTCGCCGACATTGGCCGGGAAGTGTTTAACCGGCTTGGCGACACCCGGGATGGCGACGACGGCATAGCCTTCGTTGTACATCTGGTTGGCTTTCAGAGAAATAGACCAATCAACAAGCGTTTTGGCCGCTTTCAACTTCTTGGTGCCTTTGATGATAGCTGTTGCTTCCATATCCCAGCCGATGCCTTCTTCGGGAATCACGATGTCCAGCGGGGCACCTGCGGCTTTTGACTTGGCACCACGGAAGGCGAAGGAAATACCGATGGGGATTTCACCTGAAGCCGCCAGTTTGCAGGGCTTGGAGCCGGAATGGGTATAGCGCGAAATGTTCTGGTGCAGGCCGTCCATGAAAGTCCAGCCGCCGCCTTCGCCAAACAACTGCAACCAGGACGAAACGTCAAGGAAGCCAGTGCCCGAAGAATTGGGATTTGGCATGATGATGTGGCCTTTGTAGACCGGATTCATCAGGTCACGCCATTTTTTCGGGGTCGGTAGATTGTACTTTGCGGATTCAACCGTGTTGACGCAGATTGATGCGACCCATGCATCCATTCCCGTCCAGGACGGAGGATTGGCTTTGTCGCGGAATTTGGGATCAAGTTTGTCCAGCCCCTTTGGCGCGTACGGCTGCAACATGTTTTCGCTGCCCAACAACATCAGGCTGGTCGCGGCCAGGCCCCAGACGACATCGGCTTTGGGATTGTTTTTTTCAGCCAGCAGTTTGGCGGTAACAATACCTGTGGAATCCCGGACCCATTTGATCTTGATATCGGGATGTTCTTCATTGAAACGAGCTGCGTATTTTTTCAGATCTTCGGCTTCGACCGCGGTATAGACGGACAGTGTTTCGGCATGGGCCTTAAACCCGATACCGGCGACAAAACTGATCGCCGCGGCGGTCATCGCCAGCTTCGTAACGCGAAGTGCAGACAATTTAGTAAGCATGAGTGTGTATCTCCCTCTCCCTGGTTAAAACAGAAACAATTCCGGATGGCAGGGCCTTTCCGGTTAGATAATTGTTTCGCCTTGAACGCTTGTGCGTTCTGTCGTTTACATAGAAACAGCTTTCGCCTTTAACCTTGCGGTCATTGTTCCACAAAAAAACAAAAAATGCCAAATGGCATTTGAGGATCATGTATAATTTTTCTATGACGTTATGATGACGGCTCGTAACTTGGGGAGTGACGCATATGTTTGCCGAACAGCGGCGCAGTATGATTCTTGATTTGCTGGTGCGGCGGGGCTCGGTATCGGTTACCGAACTGCACCGCCGCCTCGATGTTTCACGGGAAACGATTCGCCGCGATATTAACGCCCTGGCCGCGGATCATCATTTGCAAAAAACACATGGTGGCGCGCTATCTGTAGATTCTGTCGAACCGGCAATCAGCGAACGTATGTCTGTCAATATCGAGGGTAAAAGGGCAATTGGGCGTATGGCAGCCGGTATGGTCGCCGATGGTACGTCGCTGATTATTGATTCCGGTACCACGACCTTGTGCCTGGCCGAAGCCCTTGCAGGTCGCCACCGATTAACCGTCTATACCAATGATATTCAGGTTGCCGCCAGATTGGCCGGGCGTCATGACAATCGTGTTTTTATTCTGGGCGGTGAAGTTGTGGGCGGCGAGGGTGCGATGGTCGGGCGGGATACGACAACGATGCTTGAAAACTATTACGCCGATTTTACCTTCGTCGGGGCCAGCGCGCTGTCATCGGGCCATGGCCTGACAGATTATACCCGCGAAGCGGCAGAGCTTCGAAAGCTGATGTTGACCAATGCCCGCACAACGGTACTGCTGGCTGATCACAGCAAATTTAAACGGATCGCCCCGGTCAAGGTGTCCTCACTTGAGGGGCTTGACCACCTTATCACCGACAGCCCCCTGAAGGATGATGCAGCGACCTATTTTAAGAATCTGAAATGCGAAGTGCTGATTGCTGGGAAAGCCTGAACTCCCGGGCTCTATGAATTACGTTTCGCCGTCAGGCGGCATTTCGGCCTTGGCTGCGGCGGCCTTCGCTTTATCCAGTTCCCCTGCCTGTTCCAGGATCGGATAGGCAATAGCGACGATGTGGGAATGGATGCGTTTCAGATCGCGCAGGATATCCATATGCAGGGCGCTGGTTTCGATACTTTCAGGACGTCCCTCACGCAGGCGGGCCATGTGGTTCTCGGCACCGTGACGTTCCATCGCTTTGACAACTCTCTTTTCCGCAAGTAACTGATGGGCCAGCTTGACGTCATCGGATATGAAGATACCCAGTGCCAGTTTAAGATTGTCGGCGACGCGCTGGTGCAGGGCCTCGATCTCTGTAAAGCCGTCGGGTGAGAATTGCATTTTGCGTTTGATTTTTTTCGACGCGATATCCATCAGATTTTCGATAATATCGCCAATATGTTCCAGATCTGTCGTGAAGGTCAGGATATTTGTGACGCGACGGCTATCGTCTTCGTCCAGCTTTTCGCGGCTTGCCTCTGTTACATACAATTTGATCGCTTCGTGTAGTCGGTCAACTGAATCATCCGTTTTGGCAACCTCCCCCGCCAGTTTGCGGTCATCGGTGCGCAATACGTCCAGGCTACTGCGGATCATTTCTTCGACCAGATCTCCCATGCGCATGGTTTCCCGTGCGGCGCTGGCCAGCGCTTTGGTTGGTTGCCCGATATTGGCGCGGTCCAGATGAAGGGGCACTCCGGGATCGTTGGAGGCCTGTTCTGGTGGCAGCAATTTGGTGGTCAACCTGGCCACGTGATTGGTTGTTAAAATAAAGAGGATCGCGATGGTCAGGTTGAACAAGGTATGGAAATTGACGACTTGGTGCGCGGCGTCGCTGTCAATCAGTTCGACATAGGGCGTAATCAACCCGATCACAGGTAGCATGATGATGCAGCCGGCTACTTTGAACATGGCGTTACCGAGCGGCACCCGGCGGGCGACGGGGCCTTCTGCCCAGGTGGCGATAATCGGCGGCAGGGTCCCGCCAAGATTGGCGCCAACAACCAAAGCAAAAGCCAGTGGCATAGACACAACACCACTGCCGGCCAACGACATCACCAGCAACACGACCGCCAGACTGGAATGCGCCAGCCAGGTCAGCAGGGCGGCGATCAGGACAGCCAGCAGGGTTTCATCAGAAAGAGCGATGAAAACCTCTTGCAAGGCAACGGAGTGACGCATGGGTTCCGATGAGAGGACGATCAGTTTAAGCGCCAGTAGCATGATGCCCAGGCCAATCCCCGACCGCCCGAGTTGCCGGGCCAGGGCCTTCTTTGTCGTGGTGTGGGCGATCATGCCGATCAGGATCAGCACAGGCGATAACAGACTGATGTCAAAAGATAATACCTGGGCGACAAGGGTTGTGCCGACATCGGCCCCCAACATTACGGCCAGGGCCGGTGCCGTTGCGATCAGCCCCCGACTGGCAAACGACGCCACCATGAAGGCCGTGGCGGTACTGCTTTGTAAAATTCCGGTGACCGCGATGCCAACGGCCAATGCCTTGAACCGGTTGGAGACGCTGCGCCCGATGGCCTGGCGCAGGTTTGAGCCGTATGCCCGTTCGATACCGGTGCGCACCATGCGCATACCCCACAGCAGCAGCGCGACCGCGCCAAGCAGATTAATGAGTAATTGTGTTGCGGAGATGGCCTCGGGCTCCATATTCTCTAATCCTTCATTACCGTGAACCGGGCATAATCGGTCACGGTGTCACAAAACAGTAACATAAGCGTTAAGTTCGGCGTGCATATGCGCATTTTACAAGGAGTCCCAAGGGGTGGCTGTGAAACATTCGATAGTTGCCAGATTGCCGTTCTATTATGGCTGGATTGTGGTCGCTACAGCGTTTGCGACGATGGCTGTTGCGGTCAATGCGCGTACATCCTTTTCCTTGTTGTTTCCGGCCATCCTTGAAGAATTCGACTGGAATCGCGGAACGACGGCCGGCGCTTTTTCCGTCGGTTTTGTCGCTTCGGCCTTCGCTATTCCAATCATTGGTATGATGATGGATCGCTGGGGGCCCCGGGTGGTCATCCCCATCGGTGCTGTAATGGTCGTTAGCGGGTTGGTCGGTGCCACATACATTTCAACGCCAATTGGTATATACGCCACCCTTGGCGTGCTGGTTGTCGGTGGCTCCATGGCGATGAGCTACATTTCCCATTCCATGTTCCTGACCAACTGGTTCGTGAAACGACGCGGATTGGCCATTGGTATCGCGTTTTCAGGTGTCGGGGTCGGGGCGATCTTGTTGTTGCCTTGGATCGGGCAAATAATCGACGGGGCAGGGTGGCGGATTGCATGCATAACCCTGGCCGTTGCCGTTGCAATGATCGTTCCCCTAAACTTGTTTTTTCAGCGTATGCGGCCCGAAGATTTGGGGCTGAAGGCTGATGGGGAAAGCCACGACAGCACCAAACCTCATGTCCCGTCGCCGGACCCGGTTGTCGATAAGGAATGGGCAGATAAGAACTGGACCCCAGCCATGGCGGTGCGGACAAGTCGGTTTTGGTGGATTTCCCTTACCTATTTTTGTGGATTATTCGCCTGGTACGCGGTGTTGGTGCATCAGACGGCGTATTTGATTGAAGTCGGTTTCGATAGTATTGCCGCCGCCCAGGCTTTGGGCATTGTCGGATTGCTTGGGGTTGTCGGGCAAATCGGTGTTGGCGGTTTGTCGGACCGGATCGGCCGGGAGTGGGCCTGGACCCTTGGTCTTATTGGGTTCGCAATATGCTATGGGGCGCTGATCTTGTTGGCCAGCGGGCCATCTGTGATGTGGCTATATATAATGATCGTTGCCCAGGGAGGAATCGGGTTTGGTCTGGCTGCGATATTCGGTGCCATAACGGCGGAAGTTTTTCCGGGCCAGCGGTTCGCCACCATCTTCGGCCTGACCAGCCTGGCGGGCAATCTGGGCGGCGGCGCGGGCCCCTGGGTCACTGGTTACATCTATGACGTTTACGGCAGTTACCTGCCGGCGTTCTGGCTTTGCATCGGCATGTTGCTGATTTCGGCGGTGGCTGTATGGCTGGCTGCGCCGCGCAAGGTACGTCTGGTTGCGGGGCAGGCCAAAAGGCGACAGGCCAGATTGTCGCGGTAGTAACCGTCAGGTCTGCGCTTTGATCAGCTCGCCGTTCAATTTGCAAGATGCCAAAGCCAACGTCAGGACTTGGTCGGTTATATCTTCCGGGGCTTTCAGGCTTTCGGGTTTTTCACCTGGGTAGGCAACGGCCCTAAGGCCTGTACGGGTGGGGCCGGGATCAAACAGGTTTGCACACACGTTTGTCTTGGTGTTTTCCGCAGCGTAGATCTTAACCATGGTTTCCAGGGCTGCCTTGGATACCGCATAGGCCCCCCAGTACGGCGTGTGATTGGCCGCCGCCGCAGCGGTAATGAAAATGGCCCGCCCGGCGTCGGACATTCGCAGCAGGGGATCAAAACTGCGCAGTAAACGCCAGTTGGCGGTTAAATTGGTGGCTATTGAGGCATCCCATTCTTTTGGCGGAATTTGCGCCATGGGGGTTAAGCGGGTCAACAAGGCGGCATTGCCGACCAGCACATCAAGCCGTCCGAAACGTTCGAAGATCGACGCCCCCATGCGATCGAGGATGTCAAAATCTGTCAGGTCGGCCGGCACCAGTGTGGCGTTTTCGCCCGTCAGGGTCAAAATTTCGTCGTCCAGTTCTTCCAATGCACCTTGGGTACGCGAAATGGCGATCACGTGTGCTCCCTCGCAAGCGAAGCGGATGGCCAGCGCCCTGCCGATCCCGCGAGAGGCTCCGGTTACCAGGGCGATGCGTCCGCTGAGGCGTCCTTCAGTCATTTTACTCATCCCTGTCCACGTTCGCGCAGCAATGACAATTGTGCCGGTTCGGGCCCGTCTACCTTGTCGGTCAGGCGAAGCGGGTACTCACCGCTAAAACAGGCATCGCAAAACTGCGGAACGTCATTGTCGCGGCGTTCCTTGCCGACGGCCCGGTACAATCCGTCGAAGGAAATGAAGGCCAAGCTATCGACGCCGATGGTTTTGATCATTTCGTCCAGGTCCATGCGTGAAGCCATCAGTTCGTCGCTTTCGGGAGTATCGATGCCATAGTGGCAGGAATGTGCCGTCGGCGGACTGGATATGCGCATGTGAACTTCGGCGGCCCCGGCGGCCCTGACCATGTCGACAATCTTGACAGATGTGGTGCCACGTACGATTGAATCATCAACCAGCACGACCCGTTTGCCTTCCAGGTATCGCCCGTTGGCATTGTGCTTGAGCCTAACCCCCAAATTTCGGATTTGCTGCGATGGCTCGATAAAGGTGCGCCCAACATAGTGATTGCGGATGATGCCAAGTTCAAAAGGAATGTCGGCTTGTTCGGCGTAGCCAAGGGCGGCGGGCACACCAGAATCAGGTACCGGGACCACGACGTCGGCTTCCACATGGCTTTCGCGGGCCAGTTCGGCACCGATATTTTTGCGGACCTGATAAACGTTATGATTTTCAACATTACTGTCGGGGCGGGCAAAATAGATATATTCGAAAATGCAGAATTTGCTCTGCACCGGGGCGAATGGGGAATAGCTGTGCATGCCGTTCTTGTCGATAACGATCAGCTCTCCCGGTGCGATGTCACGAATGTATTCGGCACCGATAATATCCAGGGCACAGGTCTCGGATGCCAGAATATAGGCATCACCGGTTTTTCCCAGCACCAGCGGGCGTACACCATGGGGGTCGCGCACGCCGATCAGTTTTTCCTGGGTCATGGCGACCAGTGAATAGGCCCCTTCGACCTGCTTGAGAGCATCAATCACCCGTTCGACCACATTGGTGCCATCCGACCTGGCGATCAAGTGGATGAAGGTTTCGGTATCGCTGGTTGATTGGAAAATACAGCCCCGGTCAACCAGCGATTTGCGCAGGGTCCTGGCGTTGGTCAGGTTGCCGTTGTGGGCTATGGCGAGGCCACCGAACTTGAATTCGGCAAATAACGGCTGAACGTTACGAATAGCCTTATCGCCGGATGTTGAATAACGGTTATGGCCAATGGCCATTTCACCGGGAAGGCTCGCGATGACATCGCTGGAGTTGAAGTTGTCGCCAACATGCCCCATGGCCCGGTGGGAATGAAATTGCCGACCGTCGTAGGACACAATACCGGCGGCTTCCTGCCCCCGATGTTGCAGGGCGTGCAGGCCAAGGGCGGTGTGGGCAGCGGCGTCGACATGACGGCAAATACCGAAGACGCCGCATTCATCGTGGAAATGGTCGTCATCCAATACGGGCAGCGGCGGGATCGCGGGAAAGGAAAGTTTTTGCATGATAGAATGCGGTTCCAGGCTTTAAGTCATGTTTTGGTCATTGCGAATTACTGTCTATCAGGCGTTCCATTCCCTTGCGGATCTGCGCGCCGTAGCCTTCCGTGGTGCCGGTGTTATCGCCTTTTGGCGATGGTGAAACCAGCCCTTCCATCATTTTACGGGCTTCTTCAACCTTGCGGGCCTGTTCCTGAACGCCGCTGACGGCTTGTTCCGCTTCGGCTGCCGTTTTTGCCGGTACCAGCGATCTAAGCCAGTGGGCCCCGGTTTCAATGACCGACATGGTGCGGGCATCTTTAAGCCAGGCGGGGTGCTCCGCCGGTGGGATCATCCACGAAATGCCCAAGTATATCAGGCACAGGACGACGGCACCACGGGCCAGCCCAAACAGAAACCCCAAGGATCTGTCCAGCGCATTTAGGGCGCTGTCTTGTACCCGTTTGGAAATGGCACGGGTCAGCAGCGATAGCACAGCCAGGACGACGACAAAAACGACGACACCAGCTGACAGGTCTGCCAGGAGTTCGATGGCGATGATTTCGCGGGCATAAGGCTGAACATAACCGAAACCATAAATGGTGATAAAAGCCGCCCCGACCCAGCCGCCGACGGACAGAATTTCCTGAACAAATCCGCGGGAATAAGCCAGAAACGCCGATACCAGCAAGACAATGGCGACAACGATGTCGGTGATGTTAACGGGTAGATCATCCATTGCGGCCACCAATTTCAGCTATTTTCGAAGGTGGGTGAAACAAGGCCAGCAGATCGGCCAAGTGCTCGATTTCCCGGATATTGATACCAACATTGCCCGTGTTTCTTTTTTTACCACGATTTTTCGGGATAATGGCATTGGTAAAACCCAGCTTGGCCGCTTCTTTTAATCGCGCCGGTGTATGTGAGACGGTCCTGGCCTCGCCTGACAAGCCGATTTCACCAAAAACAACGGTATTTGGCGGCACTGGAACGCCGCTGATACTGGAAATTAACGCCGCTGCCACGGCAAGATCAGCCGCCGGTTCCCCGATGCGCAAGCCGCCAGCGACATTCAAAAAGACATCGTTGGTACCGATGGCAAGTCCGCAGCGGGTTTCAAGGACAGCTAACACCATGGACAGCCTGCCGGAATCCCATCCGACGACGGCGCGTCTGGGGGTGCCCAATGCGCTTGGCGCAATCAGGGTTTGGATTTCAACCAGCATGGGGCGCGTGCCTTCAATGCCGGAAAATACCGCTGCGCCGTTAATATCGCCCCGGTGTTCGCCCAGGAAAAGCGCTGAAGGATTGGTGACTTCCATCAGGCCGCGTTCGGTCATTTCGAACACGCCAATTTCATCAGTTGGCCCAAACCGGTTTTTAACGGCGCGCAGGATCCGGAATTGATGACTGCGTTCGCCTTCGAAGTACAACACCGTATCGACCAGATGTTCCATCACCCGGGGACCGGCAATTTGCCCTTCTTTGGTGACGTGGCCAACCAAAATGACCGTAAATCCACGCCGCTTGGCCTGACGGACAAGTTCTTGCGCCGAAGCGCGCACCTGCGACACTGTGCCGGGGGCAGAATCCAGGTTATCGACGAACATGGTCTGGATTGAATCTATAACCACCAGGCCGGGTGCTTCGCCTTCATCCAGGGTTGTGACGATATCGCGTACGGATGTGGCGGCGGCCAGTTGCACCGACGATTCAGCCAACCCCAATCGTTCGGCCCGCATGCGTAATTGGTCGATGGCTTCTTCGCCCGAAATGTAGATGACGGCCATCTGGCCCGACAGTGCGGCGGCGGCTTGCAACATCACTGTTGATTTGCCAATGCCGGGATCGCCGCCAACCAGCAAGGCGCTCCCCGGTACCAGTCCGCCGCCTGTTACCCGATCAAACTCGCCAATTCCGCTGATCCGCCGGGGTGGCTTTTCGCTTCCACCGGCGATGCCGACGATGGTTATTCTACGCCCCCGTGCGGCTCCCAGGCTCTTTGGGGCAGTTTCATTTATGGCTTCTTCAGACAGTGAATTCCACGCCTGACAAGACTCGCACTGGCCACTCCACTTAACATGGCTGGCGCCGCATTCCTGACAAACATAACGGGAAGTGTTCTTGGCCAAAGACGGTCCTTAATGTGCTTCGGGGGCGGGGCGGGAGCGCCCCATACCCAGACCCCTGTCGTTTACGGGATTCCGGGCCGAAAAACAAGGATACAACCACTCCCGCTATTGAGGTTTGTTTATCGGTCGATCATCCATCCAATCGTAGATGTCGTGATCTCTTTCAGCAACTGCTTGTTTCCATCTCACCGCTCCGGCCTACTTGTTCAGCGTCACCCGCAAATCTTCTAAAAGTTTCGCAGTATTTAAGTCCGCCGCAATAACGCAATGTTCGTAGGCATCCAGAATAGCTCTCCCCGAATCCGACAGGCTGGCGCCACCGCCTGCCGTTCCCCCTTTTTCCGTAATAATAACGGGTAGGCCAAGCGGTTTGCTGAGCGTTTCAAGCAAAAACCAGGCTCGCCTGTAGTTAATTCCCATTTCTCTTGCAGCGGCCGAGATAGAGCCTAGCGTATCGATTTTTTTCATCAATTCCGCCTTGCCGGGGCCCATTACGCCACCGCAAAGGTCCAACTTGACCCGAAGCCGGAAGGAATCACTCTTGGTTTTTGTGGTTTTTGTCATTTTTCTAACCTGACGTCATTGGCGCTTATTGACAATATTGCAATCGATATGACAATTATATCATAACGAATTTTCTGGCGCGTGTTCAGGAATTTGAAATCGATTATCCGGGAGACAATAGTCATGCTTTTTCGCACCACCCTGATCGCCGCCATATCGATTCTATGTGTCGGGCTGACTTCTGCCAAAGCCGAACCTGATTTTATTACCGTCGCCTCCACCACATCGACGCAGAATTCCGGGTTGTTCAAGGTCCTGTTGCCAGAGTTTAAAAAACACAGCGGCATCGACGTCAGGGTGGTCGCCGTCGGCACCGGACAGGCGATCCGTCTGGCCCGCAATGGCGATGCGGATGTGCTGTTTGTGCATCACAAACCATCTGAAGAAAAATTCGTCGCCGAGGGCTTTGGGGTAGAGCGCTACGATGTCATGTATAACGACTTTGTCATTGTGGGCCCGAAAACGGACCCGGCGGGAATTCGCGGCCTGAAAGACGCCTTGCAAGCCTTCCAAAAGATCGCCGACAGTAAATCCATCTTCGCCTCGCGGGGCGATGATAGTGGCACGAACAAGAAGGAACGCGGACTGTGGAAAGCCGCAGGAATTGATGCGCCAAGCGCTTCGGGAACCTGGTACCGGGAAACCGGTTCGGGCATGGGGGCAACGCTTAATACGGCAGCCAGCATGGAAGCTTACTCTTTAAGCGATCGTGGCACGTGGCTTAGCTTCAAAAACCGGCAAGACATGGAAATTCTTGCCTTTGGCGACAAGAAGCTGTTCAACCCTTACGGCGTCATTTTGGTCAACAAAGCCAAGCATCCCCATGTAAAAAGCGCACAGGGGCAGGCCTTTATCGATTGGCTGGTCTCTGCTGAAGGCCAAAATGTCATTGGCGGTTACAGCATCGGCGGCGAACAATTGTTCTTTCCCAATGCGTCGGGAGCCAGCGGCAGCTAGACCGATCACCCAAGCGCATTAGCGAAAGAATCCGAGTTGGTGATAAATCATGATCTTTGTATCATGAAACCGTCGAAGAATGCCGTCAGCTCGGTATAGGCATCCAATGGGAGAACATGGGCTATATACTGGTCCGGGCGTACGACGACCATGCAGCCTTTGTCTCGGTCTATACCCCTGGTCTTGAAAATATCGTTGCCGTTTTTCAGATCGGGACAGAACATCTTTTCATAGTCTCGCAGCCCATAGCGCCCCTTCTGCGGCAAAAGGAACGCGGGCATTGCCTCGACAGCAAGTTCACGGTGACCCTGCTGGAAAACGGCTCGAACATCGATGATCGTATCAATATCCGCCGCTGGTGGGGTGTATTTTGAAATGGGTGAGTCAGGTGATTTACCAAGAAATTCGCACAAAGCCCGGATGCTCGATGAAGGTCCCGCAGGATCTTCTGCACCGCCAAAAGCGAAGATGCGCCACCGGCCATCTGCCTTGATGGTGTGGCCCAGGTGGAGTGGTTTGGCATCCGCCAGGCGGATCACAGGTGCCGAATGAAAGCGCATACCAATAACCAGGCCTTTTGCGAGATTCTGATAGGTCGGCTCGGCCGAGATGATCGAGGGGGAATAATGTGTTGCGGTTCCCGCCGTAAAACGCCCGTGTTTGACAAAATATTTCTGAAGTTCGGCCGGATGAACGCCGTCGCTATCTGCCTCGCCGGCTGATTTGGGGCGAGCGCTGAACATCTTGGCGAACTCGCGGTCAAAATCGATCAACTCTTTCGCAATGGTCCGTCGTTCCGCAGAATAGGTGTGGAGAATCTGCGGCGAGCTTTGTCCTCGAATGACCGAAGCCAGTTTCCATCCGAGATTGAGGGTATCCTGCATGGAGACATTCATGCCCTGACCTGCTTTCGGGCTGTGCGTGTGGCAGGCGTCTCCGGCGATGAAGCAATGGGGGAAACCTTCTGCTTCTTGACCCTTGGGCAGGTTGTCGAATTTGTCACAAAGTCGTTGACCGATTTCATAGACCGACCACCATGCGATTTCGTGCACTTCCAATGTGAAGGGGTGCAAAATTCTTTGCGCCGCTGCTATCAGATGGTCGGTGGTGATATTCTTGCTGGAAATCCGTTCGTTTTCGTTGAGTTTGTCGAGTTCGATATAAAGGCGGACCATATAGCCGCCTTCTCTGGGAATGATCAGGAGACTGCCTTCGTTGGCCGATTGGATAACCGACTTCAGCCGGATGTCGGGGAAATCAGTGACAGCGAGGACATCCATCACCCCCCAAGCCTGGTTGGCCGAATCTCCATGCAAAGCCAGTTCAATGGATTCGCGTACCGCACTGCGGGCACCATCGCATCCGACAACGTAACGGGCCTTTACGGTTTCCACTTGCCCCTTATGTTCGGGATCAATCCGTTCAAGTGTCGCCGTAATTGGGTGGGATGTTGCGGCATTCGGTTCGGCAGAGGCAGTTGGAACAATTTTCAGGTCGAGCAACCGGCGTGCATAATCAGGTTCCAATCGTGACGGCGAGTTACGCATGACGTCCAGATAAAAATCATGCACCCGTGCTTGGTTCAAAATCACATGGGGTAATTCCGACAGGTCATCCTCAACGTCCTGGATGCGGTTGCTTCGGGTGATCTTTTCGGGCTGATCTTCACCCGGCTTCCAAAATGACGTTTCATTAACCCAGTACGCCTCTTTCAGTACGCGCTCGCAAAAGCCAAAGGCTTCGAACATTTCTACCGTTCGGCATGCAATGCCGTCGGCTTGACCGATGAGAAGGGGGCCGGATTTTTGATCCACGATTCGGGTATTGATATCGGGAAAGGCCGCCAGTTGCGTGGCTAGGGTCAGTCCAGCTGGTCCGCAACCCACGATCAACACGTCGACCTCCTCGGGAAGGTGATCCGTTGGCTCAAGGCTGCTTTGACGGTCAGCCGGATCCGCAACTTCCGGATTTCCGACCTTGAACCCATTAAGGTGAAACTGCATGGTTAGCTACTTTCAGTGAACGTTTCCAATGACACCGTATGTGCGGATCAGATTCGAACTTTGAATACTTCAAGTAGCCTTGGCAATTGCTGAATGGTGTCGGAAGCGACTTTATCGTGGCCGGATGTTTTGAGAACCTAAACGTGTGAACGTATTTATAAGATAGCCACTGTTGTTATCTATGCCCGCACCGCCATCTTGATCGGTCCGTCGGCGCGGCCATTGATGAATTGATCGACGTGTTCATTGCCCGAATGGTCGATATCGGCGACCGGCCCGGCCCAGATGATCTTGCCTTCATACAACATGGCGATGCGGTCGGCGATCTTGCGTGCACTCGCCATGTCGTGGGTGATGGACAGGCCGGTTGCGCCCACTTCGCGAGTGGTCTTGACAATCAGGTCATTGATCACATCAGCCATGATCGGATCAAGCCCGGTGGTCGGTTCGTCAAAGAAAATAATTTCCGGATCAGCGGCGATGGCGCGTGCCAGACCGACCCGCTTTTGCATGCCGCCTGAAAGTTCCGATGGTGACAAGTCTGCCACATCGGCATTGAGGCCGACCTGGGCCAGCTTGGTAATGGCAATTTCCTTGGCTTCTTCGATGCTCACCCGCTTTTGGGCCAGCAATCCGAATGATACGTTGTGCCAGACGGGCAGGCTGTCAAATAGCGCGCCGCTTTGGAACAGCATGCCGAACTTGTGGTTGATGCGTTCCCGGTCACTGGCGGAACAGCCAACGGTTTGTTCACCGTCTACTTCGATAGAGCCAGAGTCAGCCTGCAACAAACCCAAAATGCATTTCAGCATGACCGATTTGCCGGTTCCCGAGCCACCGATCACAACAACCGATTCACCAACACCAACATCCAGGTTCAGTCCATCCAGGACAACTTTGGGGCCGAAGGCTCTTCGGACATCCTTGAGCGATATTTTAGGCGCGGTTTCCGTCATGGGTGAACTCACTTGGAGAAGAACATTTCGGTGAGAATGTAATCAAAGCAGAGAATCAGGATCGATGCCGAGACCACAGCGTTGGTCGTCGCAGTGCCGACGCCGCGGGCTCCACCCTTGGAATTATAGCCGTGATAACAGCCCATCAGGGTGACGATAAAACCAAACACAGCGGCCTTGACCAGGCCGGAAGTGACGTCTCCGGTCTCCAGAATATCAAAGGTCCGTTGCAGGTACGTGTTGGGATTGAAGCCAAGCTTGTAGACGGCGACGATGTAGCCGCCGAAGACGCCGATGATGTCGGCCACCAGCACCAGCGGCGGGAACACCAGGAAACCGGCGACCAGCCTGGGGGCGACCATGTATTTCATGGGATTGGTGGACAGCGTCGTCAGCGCATCGATTTGTTCGGTGACACGCATGGTGCCAATTTCAGCTGCCAGTGACGCACCAATTCGCCCTGCCACCATCAAGCCCGCCAGCACCGGTCCCAATTCACGGGTGATCGACAGGACGACGACATCGGCCACTGCACCTTCGGCGGAAAAACGGGAAAATCCGGTATAGCTTTGCAGGGCCAGCACCATGCCGGCAAAGATCGCGGTCAGGCCGACCACGGGAAGGGAATAAAATCCGATTTCGACCATCTGTTTGCCGAGGATGCGAAAATAAAACGGCGGACGTATGACATGGGAAACAGCGGTGCTGGCGAATAATGTCAGGCGACCCGTAGCCGCCAGAAAACCAATGAAGAATCCGCCAATCAGTCGCACAAAATTCATTGTCCGTCGCCGCCCAGATAGACCCGTTGGAAGCGATTGCCAAGTCCGGTCAGGACTTCGTAGCCGATTGTACCCGCCGCTGCGGCCACGTCATCAACGGTAATGTCCGGACCGATCAGGTCGATCATCGCGCCAGGCTTTGCTATGCCCTCGGGAAGATCGGTCACGTCAAATGTAATCAGGTCCATGGAAACCCGTCCTACCAGTGGCACCCGGTGCGTGCCCAGGAAGCCGAAACCCTTGTTGCTCAGCGAACGAAGATAGCCATCGGCATATCCCACTCCAACGGTGGCCACACGGCCTTTTCGTCGAATCGCGTGTGTCGCACCATAGCCAACGCTCTGGGGGGTGTCAACGTCACGCACTTGCAGGATTTTCCCTTGTAATCTAACGACTTGCGCCATGGGGTTAGGCTTATCAGGCGTTGGATTTATGCCGTACAGAGCGGACCCCGGGCGGGCCAGATCGAATTGATAATCGGCCTTTAGGAAAAGAGCGGAAGAATTGGAAAACGAGGCGGGAATGCCGGGAAACAGCCTCAAGGCGCGATGGAAGACTTGGAGTTGTTGGCTGTTCTGCGGGCTGTCGCTTTCATCGGCAGATGCCAGATGGCTTAAAACATATGAGATATTCAAACCATTAATGCGTTCCGGTTCACTTTCCAATAGGGCCAGTTGGTCCGGCGCAAGGCCTAACCGCAGCATGCCTGTGTCGATATGAATGTCGGCAGGGGCTGCAGGATTAAACTTTTTCCACGCTGCAATATCCTCCAGGGAATTGAGCACGGGAGTTAACTGATGCTCGATACAGGCCGCCATGGTGGCCTTTCCGCCGTCGGTCTGGGGGCCACACAAGACATGAATGGCGGCCTCGCTTCCAACGGAGGGCAGGGACTGCCGCAGGGAAATGCCTTCGTTCGGAAGGGCCACAAAAAAATGCCGACAACCTGCGGCGTAGAGCGCCTTTGCCGCCAGGTCTGCTCCCAAGCCGTATGCATCGGCCTTGATCGAAGCACCACAGTCGCCGCCGTTCATGCGGGAGTTCAGGAGACGCCAGTTGGCGGTCAGGGCATTCAAATCAATGGTCAGGGTGCCGGTGCAGGTGGCCTGATTGGTCATGACGTCGGGCTCAATAGTCTTCGTCGTGCTGGTGATGGCGTTCCAGGTCTCCAAAGCGGGTGAACTCGCCGGTGAATTGCAAGATGACGGTGCCGACCGGTCCATGACGCTGCTTGGCGATGATGACTTCGGCCAGACCGCGGACTTTTTCCAGTCGTTCGTCGTTGCGCTGTTGGCGGTCTGCGTATTTTTCGTTGCTTTCGTTGTCGTGCTGGGATGAGCCCTTGCGTTCCAGATAGTATTCTTCGCGAAAAATAAACATCACCACATCGGCATCCTGCTCGATGGAGCCTGATTCACGCAGATCCGACAACATGGGGCGTTTGTCTTCTCGCTGTTCGACGGCGCGCGACAGCTGTGAGAGGGCAATTACCGGAATATCAAGTTCCTTGGCCAGGGTTTTCAGGCCACGGGTGATTTCTGAGACTTCCTGCACACGGCCATCACTACGCGAACTTGAACTGCCGGAAATCAGCTGCAAATAGTCAACGACGATCATGCCCAGGCCGTGCTGGCGTTGCAGACGGCGTGCCCGGGTGCGCAGGGCGCTGACCGTCAGTGCCGGGGTGTCATCGATGAAAATAGGCAAATCGTGCAGGGTTTGGCTCATGGCGGCCAGGCGGTCGAATTCGGGTGTCGTGATCTTGCCCTTGCGTATGCTGTCTGACGGCGTTTGGGTTTGTTCCGATATAATACGTGTGGCCAGTTGTTCGGCTGACATTTCCAGCGAGAAGAAGCCGACGATGGCACCTTCTGAGCCGCCGGATTGATAATGGGAATAGGCGGCATTATACGCAATGTTGGTCGCCAGCGCTGTTTTTCCCATGGATGGGCGCCCGGCCAGAACGAGCAAGTCGGACCGATGCAAACCGCCTAGCATGGCGTCCAAATCCGTCATGCCGGAAGTTACGCCAGCTAAGGCACCGTCGCGTTTGTGCGCCAATTCGGCCATCTTGATGGCCTCGATAATAGAATCTTTGAAAGGCCTGAAACCGCTTTCTGATTCGCCCTTGGTCGCCAGATCGTACAAGGTCTGCTCGGCGTCTTCGATTTGCGTCGATGCTGAATCCTCGACGTCCCCGCCATAGGCCCGGTTGACCACATCCTCACCCAATCCGATCAGTTCGCGCTTGAGGAACAGGTCATAAACGATACGGCCATATTCACCGGCATTGATGATGGATACGACACTGCCCACCAGATCGATCAAATAAGCACCGCCACCGATGTCCGCCAGGGCGCTGTCCTGCTCAAAATAGCGCTTCAAGGTGACCGCGTCGGCGATCTGCCCGCGTTCGATCAGTTTCGTGGCCGCATCGTAAATAAGCCCGTGTTCGGCCATGGCGAAATGTTCGGGGCGCAGGAATTCCGATACCTTTTCGTGCGCCCTGTTGTTAGCAAAGATCGCCCCAAGCAGAGATTTTTCCGCTTCGATATTGTAGGGCAAGGTCCTAAAGGCGCCTTGGGAGGGACTCTCGCCTGGGCTGTCGGAGTCATTTGCTGGGGGGAAGGGGATCGTTGTAGGCATCGTTGGAAACTTTTCCACAAATTCGTTCGTTTGTATGAATTCACCCGCTATTCATAGACCATCACCCAAGAAAAAGTGAGCCCACTTTTGCCTGTGGATATCTCGGACTATGGGGACAAACCAGCGACCTTGAGGTTACCCGCTGTTTTATTGGTGAAAAACTTAAGCTGGCAGACAAAGAAAAACGGCGCCCTGCAAGGCAGGAGCGCCGTTTTTGTATTCTTCGCAGTGAAAAAACTTGCCGGGATCAGTCCTCAGGCTTGTCTTCGTCAGCTTCAACAGCCTCTTCGGCTGCTGTTTCTTCAGCTGCGGCCCAGGCGTCTGCATTGGCTTCTGCAGTCGCTTTGTCTTGGGCCGTCTTGGCATCCATTTCTTCCGCTGCCATGTCGGCCGCGGCGGCATCTTCGGCGGTTTCGAAGACTTCTTCGTTTTCGGGGGCCAGATCTTCTTCTTCATCCATTCCGGTAACGGCTCTGCCGGTTTCCATCTGGATTTTGGCTTCTTCAACCGAACGGGCAACGTTGACGATGACCGAAACGGATACTTCGGGATGCAGGTTGGCGTTGACGTCGAACAGGCCAAGGGTCTTGATTGGTTGCGCCAGATCGACCTGCTGACGGCTTATCGTAAAGCCTTCTTCGGTAACCGCATTGGCGATGTCGCGGACATTGACCGAGCCATAAAGCTGCCCTGATTCACCCGCCTGACGAACCAGAATGACGCTCAAGCCTGTCATTTTTTCGCTGACTTTTTCAGCCTCTCCGCGTTGTTCCAGATTGACGGTTTCAAGCTGGGCGCGTTGCGTTTCAAAATGGCTGCGATTGGCTTCTGTCGACCGTAGTGCCTTGGCTTGCGGCAACAGGAAATTGCGAGCATATCCGGGTTTGACGTTAACCACATCGCCCATTTGACCGAGCTTTTCAATTCGTTCCAGCAGTATTACTTCCATCGTTCTTCTCCTGACCCGATTATCGGGTGCGCTAATAAATCGTGTTCGTTTTACACCTGGTTTT
>Ga0316204_10004179_pt1 | contig 26607 bp, 19 predicted proteins | sample 6monrhotite_MG_2_FD_205661 | JGI IMG/M metagenome (GOLD analysis project Ga0316204, IMG submission 205661) | Microbial mat bacterial communities from mineral coupon in-situ incubated in ocean water Damariscotta River, Maine, United States -... | ecosystem: Environmental > Aquatic > Marine >...
TCCGTGCCATCGACGTGGCGGCGACGCAGCAGCTCTCGGCGCTGCAGGACGCTGTTGGTGGCCGAGATGCGGCCCAGCGGGTCGCTGGCTCCTTCAACTCCCTCGTGCTGTTCCGCCACAACGACCACGCGTTGACGCAGTACGCCAGTCACCTGGTGGGCCGCCGGGAGCGCATCGAGCGCTCGTACAACGTCTCCGAGGGCGGCCAGGACGCCGAGCGGCACAACGTGCTTGGCGACGGCGTGAAGGCTGACAAGCAGTCGGTGACCCGCTCGGTATCCGAGCGGACGGTCGAGAAGGACCTCATCACGGACGACCTGTTCGCCTCGCTGCAGACCTTCGAGGCGGTGGGCATCTTCTCGGCCGAGACGGGCCGCCAGCTCGTCCGATTCTGCAGCAAGCCCCAGTGGCTGCCGGCGCGAACGCCGCAGCACGAGGTGGTCAAGCACCTCCAGGGCAAGGGGGGCAGCAAGGGAGCGGTGACCTGGCTGCGCGAGGTGTTCGGCCGCAAGACAACAGGAGAGGAGTCATGACGACGACAGTCCGCGTAGTGGGGAGGCTGCTAGGCGCCGCCCTGGCGATGTGCTGGGTGGGAGAGGCGGCGGCGGAGGCGGCTCCCTTCCATGGGTGCACGTTCCTCAAGCCGCGCCTCATCGCGTCGTCCTGGCCGGGGGGCCAGCACACGGGGTGCGCGAACTTCAGCGTTGCGCCGCTGACCTGCACCAAGCAGAAGACGACCCCCCTCGGGGTCGTGACCTACCCGGGCGACTTGGTGTCGGGCCGACTGCCCGCGTACTTCGTCGAGGTCACGCGCTTCAAGGGCTGGTCGGTGTTCTCGGAGGACACCGTCGACGGGCTGACGCTGCGGCCGCACATCAAGGCGGCCGAGGCGTGGTGGAAGTTCGTCATGGAGCAGCGGTACCCAGGTGTCGGGACGGCGCTGTCCGTGTTGCCGGGGGCCGGGGACGGGACCTTCGACGCCACGCCGGGCAACAACGGCGGCATGCTGTACGCCCGCACCATCCAGGTGCCGTACGGGGCGCTCGCGTGGACCTTCGCATCCGTCGGCGTAGCCCAGGGCTCGGTGGCTCCGATGTGCTTCGACGGCATCTCGGAGTTCACGCCCGAGACCTGGGCAGACCTGCCGGGGCACCCAGAGACGGCCGCGACGTTGCTGGTGGCGCCCCTGACAGAGCTGTTGTGCGACAGCGAGCTGTCCGGCGTCTACGGTCCCGAGCTCCCCTTCGACAGCCCCTTCGACAACGTGCGACAGACCTGCGCGTTCCCGGTCCTGCCGCAGTGGGTGGTGGCGAACATCGCAGAGCCCACCTCGGAGGTGTGGGAGATCGGCCTGAACCCGCGCAAGGCCTGTGCGGGTCGGCTGGGGCCGCACCTGCCGCGCACGGGACGGGTGAGCAACTCCCCGAACGAGTGGGAGGCGGCGAACCTGGTGGCGTACCGGATGGCAACGCTGGCGGAGGACCACTTCATCACGGGCCCGGGCATCGAGCCGGGCGACCGGTGGCAGTTGGTCTGGCCCCCGATGGCGAGTCCCCGGGCACACAGCTGCGGTCGCCCGGGCGCGGTCCGGACCCTCGAGCTGCCGACGGACGGTCCCATTGCTTGGCCGCAGCTCCCCGGCACGGACGGCCCCATCCGACCTGGTGGCGTGCTGGGCGCCTATGCCCGTGGGGGAGGCAGCTACGTGTGGGCGGTGTGGCGGAAGTTCAGCCGGTGCGTGGAGCCCGGCTGGGGTGCTGTGTTCGCGGGCGAGCTCGCCGCTCACCATGCGGCCGCCACCGCAGCGTGCAGCGCGGTCGGCGCCACGGACGGCATGCCATGAACGCCTTTGTGCATGCCTTCGAAGACATTCTGACCCGCGCCTACGAGGTGGGGGCCAGCGATGTACACATCGAGCCCCACGCTGACCACGTGCACGTGCGTGTTCGGGTGGATGGGCGAATGGAGTCCTGGCAGCGCCTCGAGGACGATGCCCGCCGGCGCCGATGGATGGAGGTCATGAAGCGGGGATGCAACCTCGACATGTCTCGCATCGGCGCACCCCAGGACGTGCGCTTCGGGACCGAGGAGCCACCGTGCGACTACCGCGTCGCCCTCGTTCCCGGCGTCGACGGAGGAGAGAAGCTGGTGCTGAGGCTCCTGCCGCGGACCACCAGCTTCGACCTCGAGGCCTACCGCATGCCGGCGGAGGCCAAGACCGACCTTCGGCAGGCGCTCACGAAGCGCGACGGGCTCATCCTCGTGAGCGGGCCGACGGGGTCGGGCAAGTCCACTCTCCTCTACAACGCACTCGATGCGCTCGACCCAGACGACCGCACCATCTACACCCTCGAGGACCCCGTCGAGTATCGGCTGCCAGGCCTCTGGCAGTGCCAGGTGGACCGGAGCCGGAGCGTCGGCTTCGTCGAGCTCCTCCGCGCCATGATGCGCGCAGATCCGGACGTCATGCTCGTGGGTGAGGTGCGGGACGAAGAGACGGCGAATGCGGCATTTCACGCCGCGAAGACGGGCCACTTGGTGCTGTCCACCGTGCACGCCAACGACGCGGCTGGCGTCGCGGAGCGGATGGCAGACCTTGGCGTGCCTCAGGCGACGTTCGACGCCACGGTCCGATTCGTGTCCGCCCAACGTCTGGTGCCTCGACTGTGCGACGGCTGCCGGGAGGAAGACCCCGAGGGAGCGATGCTGGTGAGTGCGGCCCTCGGGGCTGTCGAGCGAGCCTTCCGGGGCCGAGGGTGCGAGGCGTGCCGCGGGCTTGGAACGAAGGGACGACTGCTGCTCATGGGCTGGATGGCGAGGGAGACGACCGACGATGGGCGCAGCCACCTCGTCGTGAGACACACGCTGCGCTCCGCTGCTCGCGAAGCCGCAGAAAGGGGGGTGATCCGTGCTTCGGATGCGGTGGGGTACTGAGGTGACGCTGATGAGCTTGATGCTGTCGTGGTCGCCGGTCGCGCTGGGCGGCGATGGCGGAGCCGAGTCTTCGTCGCCGGCGTCCGACGGGCTGCGGGCCCAGGCCGCCGAGCGGTGGTTTGGTGCCGGACGTCTCGACTACTGGGGCGGCAAGCCCTACGGCACGGGCCCCGGGATGGTGACGGGAGAGCTTGCCGCCTGGCGAGACGAGCACGAGGTCCTCGAGGAAGACCAACGAGAGGCACCGGCGCACCCCCAGACCCCCAAGGCAACGGCGCGGACCTCGGCCGAGCCGGATTGGGATGCGCTACTCGACCCGACCAACGAGGCCTTCTGGCGGGAGGGCAACCATGTGCCGCCGGCGCAGCTGATGGCGGTGGTCCAGGACCCATCGCCGGAGAACGTCGAGCGCTACCGAGCGTGGCAGCGGAAGAAGCTGGAGGTGACTGGCTGGGTGTCGCAGCTCGTCGCGGAGCCCGACCTTCGGCCTGCCATCGACTGGTCCGGGGTGACCGTCGTGTACTTCTACGCGATGGGCTGCTCGGTGTGCGCCCGGAACGCACCGGTGGTGGACGAGCTCATGGAGCTCGGCGCCGACGTCATGCCCGTGCACCTGGACCGGCCATCGCCGCGGTGGCCGAGCTCGACCCCGTGGCAGGCGGAGATGGCCGCTGGCGTCGACCTCGTCGGCACGCCGACGTGGGTGCTCGTGAAGGACGGAGAGCGCGTGACCGTGCGGGGCATGGCGTCCCGCGAACGCTTGGAAGGAGAGCTGCGATGAAGTGTTGGATGGCGATGGTGTGGATGGGGATGTTCGGGCTGGCGGCGTGCGCGGAAGGCGTAGGCGGGAGCTCGATTGGGGCTGCCACGACAGGCCTTGGAGCGGACTCCGGTGGGTCTGGTGGTCAAGGCTCTGGCCTGGCACAGGGACAAGACGAGCCGTGGGTGTCCGTCGAGCACTCGGCACTGTCCACCTGCGGCATCACTGAGGGAGGGCGTGTGGCTTGCCTCCAAGTGAGTGCAGGCCAGCTGCCCTCCGGCAGCGACTTTGTGCAGGTCGAGCTGGCGGGTGGCTGGCCTGGGATGGGGTGCGCGCTGCGCGCAGGCGGTGAGGCGGTGTGCTTCGCTCCCGGCGAGGCGTCCCAGCGCCTGGTCGACGAGGTGCCCGCCGTCGAGCTCACAGTCTTGGCGGGCCGAGACTTCCTGGTCGAAGGCCAGATCTGCGGCCTCGATGTGGACGGTGCCGTGCATTGCTGGGGCGACGTACAGGAGGCGCCGCCCGAGGACGAAGCGTTCGTCGATCTGGATGGCGGGGGCGGCGACTTCTGTGGGTTGCGCGAGGATGGGTCGGTTCTCTGCTGGGAGGCCTTCAGCGGACGTCGCCTCGAGGAGCCGCCTGCGGGCGCCTGGGAGTCGGTGAGCGTCGGCGACGAGTACGCGTGCGTCCGAGAGGGCACCACGGTCGAGTGCTGGGGTCGGCTCCCTGGCGGCGTGGCCCCTGACGAGGCGCTGGTGGCTGTGGAGGCGGGTGAGTGGTCCGTGTGTGGCCTTCGCACAAATGGCACAGCGGGATGCTGGGGCAGCAACGGTTGGGGCCAGAACGACGTACCCCAGCGGACCTTCGCTGAAGTGAGCCCGGCCGAGATGACGGTTGCGGGCCTGCGAAGTGATGGAACCGTTGGGATTTGGGGTGCTGGTCTCCGCTGACGTTGTGCGGTTGTGGCGCCCAGATCATCGGGCTCCTACTGGTGGCGACAATGACTCGTCAATGGTCGAGGAGCGGACGAAATCGTGCCACGGTAGGATTGTCCGGTCCCCCACCAATTCGGGGTTCGCGCTCACTTAGAGGTGTCTATGTCCGAACCTACTCCGGCTCTTCGTCGCGCCATGGCGCTCAACTACTTCCTAGGCGGTGCCGTCGCCGCGCTGCTCTTTTCGATGGCCTGCTCCACGGTGCAGAGCAATGGATCAACGACGGACACAGGGTCGTTGTCGCTCACGTCGACCGCCTTCGCGCAGGACGATGGTCCTGTAGAAGTCTACTTTGGTGGGCCCATAGAAGTCATCGTTGTCGAGGACCAGCACCGGCGGGACTCCCCGTTGCCGGTGATGATCTGTGATGGTCAGGAGCCGGACGGCTCGTGCGCCAACGTTGAGCGATTCGGAAGCTTCGACAAGCTATACGTCGAGTAGCTGAGAGGGCTGGCTACCGCCCGGGCTAGGGTGGCCATGCCCAGGCGGGCCGACCAGTCCTCGCACTGACGTCCGATAATAAACATTATGTCAACTAGGCACTCGTTGGCGTCTGCTTCTGTGAAGGCCTCTCCATGCTCGGAGGCAACCATGATGGCGTTGCCGATGTTCGCAGGGCGAGACACGAGGCTTCCTGCGACGTTGAGTCTCCAAGGGTCTCCGTCCTCACATCGAGAGCTTTGAGAACGCCGACGCAAGACGCGCTGTGTACACGACGCCGGCGCTGACAAGCGGCCCGCGGGACACCGCGTCGTGGAGCTGGTAGGTCCAAAGGTCGGTGTCCCCGCGAAGACTCACGAAGCGAACTAGGCCATCGTGGCAGGCGAGCAGGACAGAACCATTGTCGTGGTCAACGGCGACGGGTCCTTCATACGCTTCATGTTGCGCGACGCAGTCGGTGCGGTGAAGCGGAGCGTGGCCCAGGACACGCCGCTTCCCAAGTAGGCGGAAGTGAGGGCACCTTGCGGTGGGCCCCTAGACCTCGAGCATAGCCGTCAAGGGGTGTGCTTCGATAGCACGCGGCCAGCCCCCTCCCCTCCCCCTCCGAGTGACTCCCATGAGGAATCGCCAAGGGCAGATAGCGACTATGGACTGCTGCAGCTGTGGGCAACAGGTCTATAGCAGCGGAAGGCGCCAGCGCTGACGTGAAGAGAAGCACTCCGCGGGGCAAATCCGACTAGTAGCGAGAGGGGCAACGGGGAGCAGAGAGAGAAGGGGGTAACAGATGCACGTCAGGACAAGATGGGGCGGCAGACGGCGACGGGAGCAGGTCAGAGGGACAGCCTGCAGCAGGCAGAGACAGGCATCATGCTCTGATGGAGTAGTAGGCATGCAGGCGTCGCAAGCCTGGGGTGCGGCACTCATGCTCTGGTGTATAGGTCTGGTGTATAGAGGTGGCGGAGTGCTCCAGAGGGCACCTAGAGAAGGTGGAGTGAGGGGAATATGCTAGATGGGGGGGCGTTACTGGCCCTTGAGTCGTCACAGCGCGGCTACTACTACGAAGCTCACCCGATGCGCTGCCATGCGCAGGTGCAGGGTTGCCCAGGATGGTGGCCGACCCGGCAAGCGCCTGGGTGAGGGGAGCAGCACGACAGGCGGGAGTGTGGTTGATGTGCAACATGAGGGGTCATGTTGGCGTAGCCAAACATCTAGGGTACACTCATCACCGAGCCCCGCCGTCCATGGCATCCCCCCGGCTCCTCCCCCCAAATCTCCCGTCCCCAGGTGACCCATGAAGGTCGTAGCCATCGCCAACTACAAGGGTGGTACGTGCAAGACCACCACCTGCGTGAACCTCGCGAGCGCCCTGGTTGCCGATGGGAAGCGGGTCGGGGTGATCGATCTTGACCCCATCGCGGACGCGACGCAGGGCTTTGGGCTTCGGCCCGCCAGCATGCCGCACCTACCGTACGCCCTAGTGCCCGATGAGCCTGCTCCACTACTCGACGGCTTCGTGGACACGGAGTGGGGGATCCGTGTCCTGCCCAGCGGCAAGAAGATGCGCGCCGGCCTGGCGATGGTGCTTCAGGAGCATCCTGCGGGTTCGGGTGCTCTTCGAGATGCTATCGCGGCCATGCCGGAGGGAGCGTTCGACTACCTGATCCTCGACTGTCCGGGCCAGTTCTCCGAGGTGCTCACTCACGCCATGGTCGCAGCGGACAGTGTAGTCATCCCGATCGACGTGAAGTCCCCAGGCGCCGTGACGGAGATGACTGAGCTCGCCCGGCACTGCGTCGAGGGTGGGGGACACCTTGGGGGCATCCTGCCCTGCCGCACGGACAGCACTCGGCTGACAAGGGATGTTCTCTCCCAGCTTGAGGGGAGCGCCTATGGCCAGTGGCTGTGGCGTGATGACCAGGGGACCATCATGATTCGAAACACGGTGCGCGTGCCGGAAGCTCGGTACGCGGGCCGCCCCATCTTGACCCATGCGCCCGACTCGTCGGCCGCGCTCGACTACACGCGATTCGCGCGCGTGATCGGAGGAGCCCAATGACTGCTCGACCTGGACTCACCAGCAGCCTTGACGCGCTTGCTTCGGCGCCCCTGCCGGAGCTGACCCCGCCCCCCGAGAAGGTGGCCAAGCCGAAGTCCGCTTCGAAATCGAAGGCGTCCACCGTGAAGAAGGCAGTGGCAAACAAGGCCGCGGCAGCCGCAGTGCCTCAAGGAGAGGAGATGCCGCAAGTGGCCGAGGGGCAGTCACCATCGGTGTTCGGGCCGCCGCCGACCCGTCTTCCCCAGAAGGTTCGCCACCAGTACAAGGCCTTCCCCGAGCAGGTTGAGCAGCTACAGCGGATCACTGCCTTCCTGCAGTCCTGCGGCTACCAGATGTACACGGGCGACGTCATCGCACGAGCTGTGTCCATGTTCGAGGACCACGTCGTGGCAGAGCTCAACGGTGGCCGACCGTTGCCGGAACGGCTCGGGTCGGATGACCTCGTGCGTGGGCATTTCTCGTAGCGCAGACCGACGCATTTGGGGCGCCGAGCGCGCGCGGCACGACGGGGCTGGCAAACCTTGGCGCGGGCCCGCGTGCTTGAGATTGTTGTGCCAGAAGGCGGCTAGCTCCGCAGCTGCGTCGACGGCCGTCTCGGGCCGTTGTTCCAGAAGACGGTGGGTTGTTGGGCGGCGTACCGGTTCACCGTCGATGCTGACCATTGGCATCCTAGAAACGCGTGTCAGGAAGCCCTGGTCAGCACGCGCCTGGTGGACAATGCCTGTGTTCCGTGTCTGGCGTAGGCAGCGCGAGAAGCCTGTGTCGGGACGGTGCCCGTCGAACCCTACGGAGGCATCTCGCATTGCTTCGTGAAATCTCCGGTACGGGTGTCGACGCATACCTCGAATATGTGACCGGCTGTCACCTTGCTTTGCCGCACGCAGAGCTCGGTCGGCGACAGAAGTGTGGCCTCTAGGCCTTCCTCATCCCTCACCTGTGGCCACTCGGAGTGCGTCTTCCAGTCGCCATGCTCAAAGGGCCACGTACCAACCTTCGCCTCGAGCGCGGCCAGGTTGCCTGCATACACAGAGAGGGAGCCACAGTACGTGTGGGTGTGCGTGTGCGTGCACGCAAGGCCGAAAACAAATGCACTTAGAAGCAGAGAATTCATTGGGCCATCCGGTCTCGTAGTGCTTGGACGGCTGGAAGGGAGTCGAAATCGATGTTGCCAAGCACCCTGGTTGAGACCTCAGCGTACGCCGGATGCGTGGCGTCCACATGGAGAACGCTTCCGGTCTTCTGCAGCTTCCAATCGCGCAACTCGATGTAGCTGCTCTCGATGCGGTCGTTGTAGAGAGAGCGGAAATTCTGAATGGTCGCCTCGACAGTCTTGGGCTCGGTGGTCGCGATGTCGATGCCATTCAGCTGCTCCGAATACAGGCGCCGGCTATCGATGACCTGTTCCACATGGTAGGCGAGAGCTTCGTGTGCGTCCCACATACTGGTGACCGGCGTGCCTCCGAACTGGTCCTGGGCGAGACGCCAAGCCTGATCGTGGAATTCTTGGCGCGTGTAGATGAGGGAATGCACGCCTTCGTGCGCGAGGGTCACGTCAGGCCTGGGCGCATTGGGGTTCAGAAGCACTGGACCTCTCTGTGTAGACGGTGCGTTCGGCAGGAGGGCAGGCATGCCTGCCACAGCGCCTCCAACCTTGCCCGGCAACTCCGCCTCCTCTACTCCAACCTTCTTGAGCTGTTCTCGAAGCAAAGCGGTGTCCGTACCCAGCTCGGCGTCCATCGACACGAGCGGTTCTGTCAACTGCGCCACCTGCGTGTCCTGCTTGGCTTGAGCCTCCTTGAGGCCTGCCGCTGAGGGATCCGCCGTGGCCATTGCAGCCGCGGCCAGGTGTTCATCGTCTGCGTACCCACTCGGATCTCGGCGTCGAATTGGGGCCGAGGAAGAGTACTCGAACGGGCTCGTCACCTGCATAATCGGGTCCCCCTGCAAGAACCTCCCCGTCACCGGGTCATACGTCCGCGGCCCCGTCATGCACAGCCCGGTCGCCTCATCCCGCTCCACCCCAATGAACCGATACCGGTTCCTGGCATCCCGACGGTCCGAGCTCCGCCCATACGGCAAGAACTCCTCCTGGCTCAGCAGCCCCCCCGTCGAGTCCGTCAGCACATGCCCCGACCCAAGGTGGTCGCTGTGCACGAACCAGATGGCCACCGCGTCCGAGTCCGTCCCGGCCAGCACCACCTCGGCCTGGGCATGCCGCCCAGCCCCATCCACATGCAGCACCGCCTTCGCCCGCGCCCCGGTCCCCACCCGCTGGTGGTACTCCCACGGCCCCAGGTACACGCCCAGACTCCGCACCCCATTCTTCCGCACGAGCCGCAGCACCCGCTGGTCCCCATGCCGCCGGTACCGAACCTCCGTCCCGCCCCCCATGTCGACGTACACAGGCTGGCTATCGAAGCTGTAGCCAAGCTCTTGCAGCCTCGGCGAGTGCGTCAGGCACCCATTCGCGTCGTACCGCCAGTTCCCCTGGTCCACCGCATCGTTGTCCGCCTCGAGGCCCGTCCCGTTGTACAGGTCGACCGCCCCCGCCTTGTAGTGAATCGGCTTGCGGCTCGTCTCATGATTCACCCGGAAGTTCCCGACCTCGTCGTACGCATAGCGTAGATTGAACGCCTCGTAGTCGCTCTCCGAAGGCGTCGCCTCCAGCGGGTTCAGGCTCCCTGCCACCACCGTCTTCAGCTTCCGTCCCTGCGCCCGGACGAGCCGGTAGCGAGGGTCGTAGTGGAACGTCCGCGTGTTCGGGATGATTTGGTTGTTCGCGAACGTCGGGTTCACGGTCGCGTCCCGGATGAGCACCGGGTTGCCCACCGCGTCGAACGTGTAGTTCAGGTCCTGGAAGGCAGGGTCGCTCGTGGCCGGGTCGTGGGTGTAGATCCGCAACAGCCGCTCGAGGTCGACATCGTAGGTGTGCTCTGTGCGCAGCCCGTTGCCGAGGTCGTACTGGTCGAGCTTGCCCCTGGCGTCGTAGACGAAGTCGGTGGCAACGTCTTGCCAGCCTCCGGGACCGCGGTCGACGCGAACGCCCGCGAGGGCTCCGGCGTCGTTGTAGGTCCTGTCGACCTTCATGCCTTCAGGGAAGTCCTGCTGGAGAGGTCGCCCGGCTGCATCGTAGGTGGTGGTGAAGGCGACCTCGGTCGTGCCGGAGCCGCTGTTCAGCGCATCGAAGGTCAGGTAGGTGATGCCGCCGGTGTCCCGATGCCCCGTAGGCGTTGCCGGGTCGAAGGCGGCGCCGAGCGCGTTGCCGGACCCGTCCTCCCAGACCGCACCGGTGGCGTTCTTCCAGTCGAGGTCCCAGAAGCGGTGGGTGACCTTGGTCACCAGGCCGCGATGGTCGTACTCCATGAAGCGGAGTCCATCGGCGTCGCGCACTTCCTCGATGGCGCCGTACAGGTTCTTGGCCTGGGCTGCAGCGTGGTTGGCCCCGGATGCGGGGTAGGCGATGTAGCTCCAGGCACGGCGAACGATGGCCGAGCCGCTGTTGGCCACGTCGATGCTTCCTTCTTGCACCGGACGCTGCAGCACGTCGAAGGTGCGGTTGACCTCCACCGCACGCGCATCACGGGACCAGATGGGGTTGTCGGCCACGTCCGCGACGGCGTAGCGGGCACCGGTGCCGGTGAGGTGCATGACGCCCAGCTGGCGCCCTCCCATGTCGTAGGCGAACTGCCAGGTGGGGGTGCCGAGGCCACGTGCGTCGTGGACCTCGACGACCTCGTCCCGCAGGTTGTAGATCGAGCGGGTGACGTGGAGCCGTCGCCCAGGGTGCCGGACCCGTGCGAAGTCGATGACCTGCAGGCGACCGCCGACCGAGCTCGTGCCCGCCTCGGTGCGCTCGATGGTGACGGTGTCTGGGCTTGTGAGCGAGGCGTAGGTACGGGCCTGCTCTTGCACCACACTCGACGGGTCGATGGTGCCGTGGTGGTGGACGATGCGCTCGCCGTCGACGGTGTCGGGGTTGCCCGTGGCGTCGATGAGTTCGTCGTCGGGTGTGAGGCCGTAGGGCACCGTCACGGTCTGGGTCAGGCCCGTGGCTTCGGTGATGGCCTGGTGGTTCACCCGTAGAGAGGGGTGGTGGTGGACGGTGACCAGGGCGTCGACATCGACGGTGGCGCGGTGACCTAGGGCCACCTCTGTCGCCGTCTCGGGGATGGTGACGCCGTCGCCCAGCCCGCCGGTGACGGTGCGGAACTGCTCACCGCTCGTGAGCCCGGAGCCCACGCTCACGCCGCTGAAGAAGCACCAGCTCTCGGCGCTGGGCACCGAGGTGGTGAGGCTGGCGGTCTGGTAGGTGCTCGTTTGGTCGAGGGCTCCGCCCACGGTGCCGGACACTGCGACCCGCTGGATGGTGTGCTCGCTGCCCCACTGGACGACGAACGCGTGGATGTTGCCGGACGTGATGGTTCCGGTGGTCGGGCGCTTGCGGGTCAAGGTGAGGGTGTCGGTGCCAGAGGGCACGATCTTGGCGTGTCCGTAGTAGTAGCCACCGGCCGTCATGCGGGCGCCGTCCCCGTCGTGGTAGACGCCGACCTGGTCGAGGTCGTCCCAGGCGGCGGTGGTGTGGGTGAGCACCTGCTCGGTGGCCGAGCCCTTGCTGGGAAGGGCGATGGCCCGTGCGTCGACGAGGCGGAACCCACTGGTCGCTTCGTCGCCGAGGCACTCCACGACCGTCACCACGCCTTCCCAGCTGGTTCCGGCAGCCGTGTGGCGGTGCAGGCGGATGTGGTTCGGCCCAGAGCTGGTGCCGAAGTTGCCGGTGCCGAAGGGGTCTTGGTCGACCATCGCCGAGCCAGCTCGGTTGGTCGCCTGGGTGGCCTTCGAGCCTCGGACGAGCACGAAGTAGTTCTTCGAGAGCGGGTGGGTGAGCTCGAGCTCGTAGGTGGCGCCCGTGAAGGCCCCGGCGTCGAGGGTGTAGCTGGTGACCCTCACGCTCTGTCGCCAGTCGGCGGCGGCATGGTGCTGGACCCCATGGGTGTCGATGGACTGCACCCATGCAGACCACAACGAGTTGTTCTCGAGGCGCTCGGCCACCACCGAGGTGTCGCTGTCTTCGTGGGCGAACACGCGGGCCCGGTCTTGCTGGCTCGCGCCGTTGTAGGCATTGGTGGCGAACACGAAACGGTGGCCAGACACATGGGCAGGGTTGGAGACAGCGTCCCGAACCACCGCGTCGGGGTCGGCTGGGAGGCCGACGGTGACGCTTGCGGAGGCCTGCTGGGCGCGTGGGATGAAGTCCCACTCCACGTTCAGTCCAGGGTGGCTGTGGACGGTGACGAGGACGTCGAGGTCGCTGGTGAGGTCGGTGCACACCGAGACGGTGTCTTCGGTGGCGCCCTGGGCCACGCCGTTGCCCAGGGCGACAACGGTGGTGCCCAGCTGACGCCCCGCGTGGTTGGGGCTTCCAATCACGGTCCCGGTGAGGGTGCACCAGGTGTTGGCGCGGGTGACCTCGGTCGGCAACGTGCCGGTGGTGTAGGAGCCCGAGATGCCGGGGTTGCCCCCCCCGCTGCTGTTCGAAATGGAGACCCGCTGGATGGTGTGCTCACGCCCCCACTGCACGACGTACAGCGTGACGTCGGAAGCCGCGATGCTCGAGCCGCTGCCCTTCCGTCGTTCGAGCGTGACGGTGTCGGTGCCCGAGGGAGTTGCTTTGACGGTGGCGTGCTGGTGGCCCCCGGTCCCGCCAGAGCCCCGGTCTCCGCCGTAGATGGCGACCTGGTCGAGGTCAGACCACGCATTGGACGTGACGGTGGTGGTCTGGGTTGCACTGGTGGTGCTCGGGAGGGTGGGCAGCAAGGCGTCGAGCAAGCGGAAGCCGGACTGGTGGGGGTCGCCCACCGACTCGATGACGGTGACGGTTCCTTGCCAGTTGGCCTGCGAGGTGGTGCGGTGGAGCGTGAGGCGTGAGGCGTTGCCGCTGTGGCTCAGCCCCCCGGTCCCGAAGGGGTCGGCGCTCACGCCCACCGAGCTCGCTGTCCCCGATGCGTTCAACACCGAGCCGTGCAAGAGCACGAAGTAGTTCTTCGAGAGGGGTCGGACGAGCTCGAGGTGGTAGTCCACCCCTGTGAAGGCACCAGTACGAATCACGTAGGTGGTGGTGCGCAGGGTGGGGGTGGTCTGGGATGCGTCCCCGTTGTCCTCGGCGACGGCGATGTCACGCCCGAGCGCATCGAGGAAGGTCTGGGTCGGGGTGTCGAGGTGGGGCAGCAGGTGGCTGCGTACGAGCCCGTACCGGGTGTCGTCGCCGGTGATGTGTCCTGCGTTGTCGTTGCGGTCTGAGACCTGCTGGGTCCACGGGTGGTAGGTCGTGCTGTCGAACGTTCCGTCGGGGTAGTTCACGCGCACCGGACGACCGAGCGGGTCGTAGTCGGTCTGCACGACAGCGGTCGACACGTCGCCCACGCTGTAGGCGGCGCTGCCAGCGAAGGTGGGCTGGTAGGCCCTGAGCACGAGGCCCTTCGGGTCGCGCACCTGCCATCCGGTCACCCGGTAGCGAGGGGTGGTCGGTGTGGCTGGGTCGGGCTCGGCGGTGTGGCGCTCTTGCACGACCTGGCCGAGGCCGTCGAGGTGGCGGTGCACCTGGACGACGGCCCCCTGTCGCACCTGCCGCGTCGCGGTCACGACCTGTACCGGCACGCTGTCGAAGGTGTAGGTGTAGGCCTCGGTGGGGTGGCTCGGCGGGTCGCCTGACCAATCGCCAGCCCCGGGGCTGCTCTCCTTGCCGGCCACCGTGCGGGTCAAGGGCAGGCCGGTCGGGTCGTAGGTGAAGAAGACCTGGTTGCCGTTGGCGTCTTCCGACTCGACCACCTGGTGGGGGAGGTCGCCGCGGACCAGCGTGGTGGGGTGGTCTGCCGCATCGACGAGGCCGATGGGGAACAGACCCACCGCTCCGTCGTACGAGACCACGGTCGTGCCGCCGCGGGGGTCCTTCTCGACCGTGGGCATGCCGTGGTCGTTGTTGTACTTGCGGCGCATGGACCAGCGCCACAGATCGAAGCCCGAGCCGTTGGCGACAGAGTCGAAGCCACCGCGGGCGGTCAAGGCCGCCTGGGCGCCGGCGCCGGACGGCATGACCGTGGCCACGTCGTCGGTGTTCAGGACGAGCTGCCGTTGGCTGCTCACCCGACCGCGAACCACGCCAAGGGCGGTGCCGCTGCCGGGGGCCCCGAGGCCCACGAAGTCGGCTCCGTCGTAGAAGGTCTGGCTGTGGGCGAGCAGCTCGTCGCTGCCGCCGGATCCGGTGCCGACCCCGAAGACCTTCACCTCGTGGGGGGCGTCGAGCAGGTACACCGGCGTGTAGGCTGCGTCGTAGTCGTCGGACTCGGCCTCGATGCGCTCGAGGTAGGTGGTGGTGGTGTACCGCTCGTGGGCCTCGCCCTGCTGCACCTCGTGGGCACTGCTGAACGTGCCGTCGCGACCCAGGCCCTTCTCGCGGGCCGCGGTGACGCGGCCCCAGGTGTCGTAGGTCGACTCGGTGCGGACCCGACGGGCGTCGGTCGTGCGCTCGGTGTGGAACGCCTCGGTGGCGGTCTTCAAGGGCAGGTAGCACAGGGGCCGTCCCGGATGGGCGGGGCCGTGCACCTGACGCACGTCATAGACGTGGTGGGTGATGGCGTAGGGACGCCGAGCGAAGGCGGTGCCGTCGTCGGAGTACACCTCTTCGCGGAAGACGACACCACGCAGGGCCCGGTGGGCGTGGGGTGTGCCGGGCACGGTGTTGCGAGGGAGCTGCACCCCAAGGGGAAGCGGGTGCAGCATCGACAGGTAGGGCTCGCTGATGCCGAGCCCAAAAAAGCGTCGTGTGCGGGAGGGGATGAGGGCCATGGAGCTGTCGAAGCCCGGCCCGTCGGTCACGGGCACGCCGTCAGGCTGCAGCGCCTCGAGGCTCGGGGTGTCGAACTGGTCGACCACGCCGAAGCCACGGAACTCTCGCTCGGACGCGTCGTAGAAGCCGTGGTGGTAGTGGAACCGGGTCGCGGCCCGGTAGCCGGTGACCGTGTCGACGTGCACGACCTCGTCGACGACGCGGACGGGGAAGGGGAGGGGGTAGTACCAGGTCTCCCCAGCCCGCAGATCTCGAGCCTGATGGGCCACCGAGCTGCCGTAGCGGATGGAGGTGTGGCCCCCCATGCCGTTGTCGACCGTCGCAAGGATGTCGGGCTTGCCTCCCTTGAAGAGGTCGTAGAAGCGCCAGGCGACACCAGAGCTCGTGACGAGCACGCCCTTGGAGCCTGCCCCGAGCAGGTCGACGACTTCCACATCACGGGTGGTGGCCACGCCGGGGATGCGAAGACGGAAGGGGGTCTCGAAGTCTTCCCCACTCCCGTTGGGGTAGAGCCACAGATCAGAGCCCAGCCACACGAGCAAGTCGGCCGAGCCGGTGCCGGTGACGTCGGTGAGCTGCATGTGCTCGGGCTCGACCGAGCTGGGCAAGGGGACTGGGAGCGTCATGCGTCGCGGGGGCGCGAAGCGACCCATGCCGAGGCCTTGGTGGACCTCGAGGGTGCCGTGGCCCAGACGCACGAGGTCGTCGAAGCCGTCGCCGGTGGTGTCGACCAGGCGCGTGTACCGGTCGCCTAGCTGTGGCACGGCATGGTCGTTCGGGGCGACCCGGGGGGCACCGTCGAAGCCCTTGCCGGGCTCGTTGAGGTACACCTGCACCGTGAAGCCGTTGGTCACCAACAGGTCGCCGACGCCGTCCCCATCGAGGTCGGTGAGACGGGCGTTCGGGGCCTGAAGGGGCGAGGCAGGGGCCCGCTCCCAGCGACGGAGGTCGCCGAACTGGCCGTAGGCGTTCGGGTAGACCCCGCGAGGGGTGACCCAGTCGGCGAAGCCTGACCCGGTCATGTCGGACAGGAAGACGCCGCCGTCGGCCCTCAAGAGCTCGTTGGGAGCAGAGATGGACATCGGGGAGGCGAACTCGCCCCGGCCGCGGTTGCGCCAGAGTCGTGTCCCGGTGTCCGTGCTATGGAGCAGGTCGGGCAGGCCATTGCCGTTCAAGTCGACGAGCCGCATGCCATCGGTGGACAGCGGTCGGGACGGGGACTGTCGAAGGTTGGTGACGACGTCAGTGGGGGAGGCCTCGTCGTAGGACAGGGTCGTGGCTGGGAAGCTACGCTCGGTGCCGTCGGCATGGATGCCAGTGCGGGTGACGGTGCGCAGCAGGGACAGGCCGGTGACCTTCGAGGTGTCGTAGGTGAGCGTGGTTCGCTCGAAGGTGTAGAGCTGGGTCGTGTCGGTGCGACGCACCTGGACCTCGACCTGCACGAGGCGCCGGGTGGTGGTCACCACCATGCCGCCCCGGGCGTCCCGGAGGATGTCCGGTCGCTCTTCGTAGGTCATGAGCGCACGGAAGGCGCCGTCGCCCCAGTCGACCTGGGTCAGGTACGAGCGTCGGTCGGCGAGCGACCGCTCCCAGGTGTAGAGCACCGCGTTGCCGTTGGTGTCTCGGGTCTCCTCGAGGAGCCACGACAGAGTGCGTCCGCGCTCCCCGGTGCGTCCCGCGTCCGTGCGTCCGTACAGGCTCCGGGTGCCGTTGCGTGCGGTGACGGCCCAGAAGCTCTGCCCGTCCTTGGTGACGTGTCGGATGCGGGCGAAGCTGCCCTCGGTCCGGCGGCGGTAGTAGCCCTCGGCCATGGGCAAGAGCTCGTCGTCGCCCAGCAAGATGCGGTCGTCGGGGGAGAACGAGGGCAGGCCACGGTCGGTGCGACGGCGGATGCTGCCGACCCCGAAGGACCAGCCCACGCCGCAGATGCCAGCGCCAGCACCCGAGGAGTACACGAGGGCGAGGGACGGGCCCGTGCCTCCGTGGCCCGGGGGCGTGCGGATGGGGAGGGTGAAGCGGCCGGTGCCCGTGTAGGGATCCGCGGCGAAGGTCTCTCCCATGCCGGAGACGGACCCCGCCCCAGCCGGCAGGGCGTTGACCTGCTCGGCGAGTGTCGTAGGGGCGCTCATGCTGACGTGCCCGTGGTGACGTCGCCCTCGAACTCGATCTGGAGAAGGACATCACTGACGAAGCTCAGATCGAGCTGGGTGAAGGTGTCCGACTGGTGAGTCGCCCCACTCAGTGACCAGTTCGTCGCGTCGTCTAGTGTGTCCAACAGCACCGTCTCCAACGGAGTGCTGTCGTACCGGAGCCGGGTGACCTCCACGTCGTAGACCTCGAATCCGACAGCACCGGCTGCACCACTGATGATGAGATCGGAAGCCGCCAGGGAGCCCGTTGCTACTCGCAGAAGCTCCTGGCCATCCAGAACAAGTACAGCCTCATCTCCAACGACATACAGGTCAACTCGGTAAACACCATCGGGCTCGAGGCCGGTGGCCCCGATCGAATCCGAGCCACCACCAGTGTGGCTCAACGTGGCCGTGATGGCGCGCTGAACTGGGCTCCCGGAGTCCACGATCAGCAACGAGGCGGTCGCGTTGTTGAGTTGGAACTGGAGCGTCCCCCCCGCCAGCTTCACGTTGGCGGACATATGGACGTGCTTCGCGGAATGACTGAACGTCGCGGACGCAGAGCTGCCAACCAGAAGCTTACCGCTCTGCTGGCTGACCTCGTCTCCGTCATCGTCACGAATCGCTGGAAGGGGGTCGTCATTGGAATCCAGGACGGAGAGCACCTTCACTGTCCAATTGCCGACTGCAGTCTCATCACCGGCTGACGCTGCCCCAGGAATGGTCGTCCCTACCATGGCGTGCAGGTCCGGGAAGTCGGCCTCGCGCGACAGGCGAAACGGGACCAAATCGCCGGGGTCGCCGCCGAAGTCAGCTATCCGACCCACGAAGTGTGATGCAGCGTGCTTCTTGAGTTCGACTTGGTCGACGCCCGAGTACAGAGTGCCCCACCCCACTTCGGAATTTGGATCGACGCTGTCGTCGACCGTCGTGGTCGCGACCACGCCGAACGGAGCGAGGCGGTGAGCAATGCGAATGCTGAGTTTGGCATCCGCGTCGCGGAGGCCGAGGAATGCCGCTTCGACGTTCATGAGTGCACGGTCCGTGAGCATGCCACCCAGCGCCTCGCTCGACATCGGCAGGAGTAGGGTTGGAGCTTCACGCCGCGCTTGCAGCACCCCAGACTTCCACGCCTCGAGCGTCGAGGTCGCATCGTCGCTGGCGAGTGCCAGGGCATTGCTGCGGCGACTGCCCAGGCTCGACAATGCGTCCTGCTGGGCGTACGCAAGGGACGCGTCATAGCTGGCGCGGAAGTGGAAGGTGACGCGCACGTCTGCAATCGAGGAAGGCTGCGTGGCGTTGGCGGTTGGGTACATCTGGAGCACCCAGTTCGCAGTCAGGCCCATGTGAGCAAGGGCTGCGAGTGTCTGCTCAGATGGCCGCAAGGTCCCCCCACCTTGGCGAGACGTGTAGTTCGAGAGAACCTGGTGCAAGCCAGCGGAATTCAGCGGCTTCAACACGTATGCAGGATCCTGCACACCGCTGTAGGACCAGTCCTCAAGCAGGGCCTGGGCCGGGGTGTGAGCCAGGTAGGCTTCTGCGTTGGGGACACGAACGTACGTGATGCCCGTCGTTCCGAGCACCGCCCGAACTCCCTCACTTGGCAGAATGCCGTCGAATTCAACCTCCACACGGTCAATGGCGTGCAGGTAGAGTCCTGGGAAGGCCAAATCCAGCTGCTCCTGGCTGATGTTGAACGAGGCCGGCGCACCAGACTGGAGCGCGTACCACGCCTGCGGGTGCTGACGCACAAGGCTGGTGGTGTAGGTGATGACCTGGTCCCGCTGCTGGTGCCCAGACAGGCGGTCGTATTCGATGCTATCGAGGTGTTGCGACAGTGTGGCGGCGCCCGCGAAACGGCCCTCAAGCGAGATGTCATCGCTGTAGTCCATCGCGATCCGAGCGCTGTCTGACCGAGTCTCCCAGGCGTACGCCCGCTCCGCCAGCCAAGCAGCACGGTTGGCCAGCTCGAGGTAGGCGCCTCCTAGGGCTTCAAACACCGTGGCCAGTTGAGTCAGCGAAACGGAGTTCAAGGGGTGCTCAAGAAGGAAGTCGAGCATCTCGGCTGCTGCGTGCAGCGTGGCGTAGGCCATATTCCGCTGGGCCTTCGCGACCTCCACCTGCGCCTGTGCGACGGCCACGTTCGCGGCCGCCACCTCCTTCTCGGCCTTGTTGCGGCGATATGAGGTCGGCACGTCGAGTGCGGGATTGACGCCGCCCGCCAAGCCCGAGAGGCTCTGGAGGCCTGGATTCGCTACGACCGTCGCTATGCTGGCAAGCGCCGCCGTCGTGGTGAAGACAGCCTTCACACCCGACAACCCCTCGCTGAAGCTCTTCTCTACGAGGTTCTCCTGCGCCTCCGCTGCCTGCAGCTGCGCGGCCGTGGCGTCCACCTGCGCGTTCGTCACCTCGACGTTGAGAGACCCGAGTTGCACGTCCTTCGCGGCGACTTGCTCACTGACCGACTCATTCTTCGCGGTTAGCAAGATGCTGTACGCCCGGTTCAGGTACTCATCGGCGCGCCCGGACAGCAAACGCGCATGTCCCAGGAGTCGGTCGAACGAAAATGCCGGAACAAGTTCCGGATCAAAGCCAAGCCAGTTCAGCCCCGCTGCAAGCTGGGCGAGCTTTACGACAGCATGAATGTACTCGGCCACGACAAGGTCATCGTCGACTGGGGTGCCGGTCGAGGCCGTGGGCCAGACCACCTTGCCGCGCTTTGGGATGTCGTTCTCGTCGAAATCAAGGCGCTTGCGTGTGTCATCAAAATTCAACGCGGATTCGACGTGCAGCTTCTCCGCAATCGGGAATGGAAGGACATCAGTTGCATACTCGAGGTCCCCACGACCCACTTCGTCGGAGAACGACACGAGGTCGAGAGTGGATGCTGTGAAAGCGGTAACGAAGCTCGCCGTGGACGCCGTGTACAGTGCCTCCTGGGCGACGAGCATCGTGCTCTGGAACGTCTTCTCGTAGGCCACTACATTCGGGCCGTCGTAGTACTCAATGACGAGGTCAGCCCCCCGCCTCTCCGACTGGGCGACATCTGAAGGCTCATTGTACTGTGCCAGAAGCTCTGCGAGCTCCGGCACGCTCTCGCACAACGTGATGACTTCTTCGTAGTGCTCTGTGGCAGTGGAGTAGCGTCCACTCTTGTACGCGCCATCGCCCTCGCGGTTGACGTCGCGAAGCTGGTCGAGGAACGCCAGGTCGTAGGGTACCGTCGTTCCTGTGGATTCCCACACAAGCTCCAGCATTGAGACGTCGGCAGGCAGTGTGTTGAGGTCCGCGAACGTCAGTGCGTTCGAGCGCACCAGCGTAGCTTGCGAGAGGTTCCCCGCGGCACTGTAGGACGCACTGATCGCAAGCGGAATCGCAACGCTGTAAACAGTCGGCAGCTTCATAAGGAAGTGGCCGACATCAATGACCTCGTGCAGGCTGAGCGCGAAGCTGTCCGCCGCGACCCTCCCGGCCTCCAGGGCGGGGCCGAGCACCTTGGACTTGTACTCCGAGCTGAAGGAGTCGTTGATGGGCACGATGGCGATCGACCTCTGGCCGAAGGAGCCGTCCGGAGCCGACCCCCAGGCAAAGCGATCGAAGACCGTCATGCCCCCAACGAAGGCGCTGTCGTCGATCGGCAGTCTGTTCTGCTTGGAGCCCGTCAGAACATCGGCCGGCCGCCAGTCGCCATCGACCTCGGAGCCTGAGACGAAGGCCTCACGAAGGCTGGCCAACTCCAGACTCGCGTCAGCACTAGATGCCTCACTTGCGAAGTTGCTTCGCAGGGAGGAGATCGACGCATCCCGAAGGTTCTCGCCAATCCGAGCACGGTTGTCCAGGGACATGCCATGCAAGGGCGTGCTGGCCGGGGCCGTGATGTTGGTTGCCAGACCAGCCGTATTGAACTGCGTGGCGGTCACATCGCTCATGGCATGCTCCCACGCCCGCTCAAAGGCGGAGCCGCCATCGGACACACGGGTCATGAGACCTGCGCCGTACATGGCTGTGTTCTTCGCCGTGGTCAGGTCCGCCGCAGTGAACCACTGCAGCGCCTGGCTTGGGCCCACTCGGGCCTTGCCGAACTCAGCCTGGCACAGTTCGAGATCGTCGGAGGACACGTTCTGAAGAACCTCACGACACGTCTCGAGCAACGTGTTGAGGCTCGGCCCGTGATGCTCTTCCTGAGTGATGCTGACTCCGGCCACACGGGCCATCACGGCAGCGGTCTTCAGAACCTGCTCGAATCCGCGAATGGCCTCCCCATGTCGCCGTTCGCGTGAGGCTTGGTTGGCAGCAATGAGCTCGCTCTGGAGAGTCCGAACGACGGCAACTGCCCGAGCGCTGCGTTGCGCTCGGGAGGACAATGCCAAGCCCTTGGAGCGCTCGACCCAGCGCGCTGCAGACTGCCGAAGCTCGGAAGGGGGCAGTGGAACGGACGTGACATCGAGAGGCTTGGACGGGCGCAGCGTCCACAGCGCGCCTGTCCGGGCGGCACTCCAGGGGAAGGCGTCGCGCCAACTCACGGGTCCTACGGAGGCGGTATTGAGGATGCCCCGGAGCACGGACTGTTCGGCAGAAGCCACGTCCGCGTGAGTGCGGATGGGGTTGGTGGCATCATCATGCAAGGCGACGGCAGCGGCCGGCCCGAGCCCGGGCAGGGTCATGAGTTGGCAGATGAACCAAAGCCTCTTGGCATCCGCGAACGTGATGGTCGCATCCTTGGATGCCGTGTAGGGCCCAGCGCTGCGGTATTGCACGATGTTTCGGACTGGCGGACTCAGTGCGGCCAGCTTGTTTCGCAGCGTCGCCGGGACTGCCGGGATGCGGAAGGGGATGGTGACAAAAGTGGGCATCTGCACCCAAGCTCCCGAGGCAACCGTGGTGACGTCGTCGGTTGGAAGGCTCGGGTTGAGCTCCCTGACCTTCTTGGCCGCCCGGGCAAGCCGCCGCGCCACAACAGTGCCAGAGTCGTCAAGAACGTCGTAGAGCTCCTTGACAAGGTCAGGGACGTTGATGGCTGCTTGAGTCTCGTAGACGCGCTTCATGGTTCCTCGGGGGCTAGGTAGTCAAAACTTGAAAGGGCGAGATGGAGGCTTTGCCGAACCGCGTAGGCAACAGAGCATCCGGGCGTGGCAGACAGGATGCGAGCCGCACCGGCGGCGACTGCGGCCACAAGAAAGGAGGCGCCGTACCGGGGTCCAGATGGCAGATGAATCCGGACTTCTGGAGCCAGGGTCGCCGGGACGGCGTGCACACCCGGAAGACACGAAGGCAGCTCTGCGGGTCCTCGTCGTACGGTGACAATGGGGGGGCCATGCCAAGCCCGCGGCTCTCCTGGGCGTGCCCACGCGCACACCGCCAGATCGGCCCCGCTCTCTGAGCACTCCTTCAGCGCTGCCCAAGGGTCGCGCTGGTGCTGGAAGGACCGGATGTGGCAAGACGGGGCCAGATGAAGGAGGGCCGCCGCCATCAGGCTGCCATGGCCCAGTGATGGCCCCGGGTCGCCAGAGATGTGCTCGTGCAGATCAAGCCGGCCGAGGTGGTGACCCACAGCGGGGACGCTGACTCCATCATCCACAAGCGCCACTGCGACACCCGCCCCATCACCGCGAGGCAACGCGCGGAGAAACTCCTCCATGCGTCCGCCGCGAGTGCGCTGCGGCGCGGAAGTCACAAGCTGCGGATTCGCCACCGGCCCTCCGTCCATCGAAAGACCGTCCTCCGGGACTCCAGGCAGGACCCAGGGCCGACGATTGGGCCTGTGTCGCCCGCCACGGTGGGCAGACCAATGGCATTCATGTCGCCCACGCCGGTATCGACAAGGAGAACTCGTCCGACGATGCTTTGCCCGTGGGTGCCAGCTAGACATCGCACACGACGCCCATTGACACGCAATCCTAGCCCCTCGCGGGCCGAAGAAATGAGATGGCTGGAAGCTGGCCTCATAGGTACTTGCCTCGACCCCCTGGACCAGCAAACTTCCGTCCAGTTCCACCACCCGCCGAAGTTTTTTGTCGCCGCGGTGGGCAGTACCCAAACTAGGTCCGTCGAACCTTGTTGCTTCGGGTGGGTACGCAAAGGTGGTATCCAAATTGTCCAGTTAGGACTATTTGCATTTCTTGTGCTCCAAGGATCGTGCCCTCCCGGTCGGGGGCCGATGCCGCGCTCCTGAAGGAGGGTGCAGCATCCCGGCTACAGGGCCAGCCCAACCGAGGACGCCACGAGCCGAAGAAACGCGACACGGGCTTCGGCGGCAGCCTTCAGGGTGAGCGCATGCGCCACCAGCATCTCCTCCTTCCCGGGGACAGCAAGGCTCGTCTGGTACGTCTCGACATCATGGTCAGGAAACACCATGGTGGACGCTACGAGGGTCACACCCCCGCCCGTTGCTGCGGTCTGGCGAAGCTTGGACCAGTCGATCTTGCCGTGCGGAGCGACCTCAGCGGTCAGCGTGCCTGTGAAGGTCGTGACTTCGAGGGTGGCGAGGTCGTCTGCTGCTTCCTTGATGCTCTGGATGAGCTTGGAGAAGCTGTTGTCGGCCATGACGGCCTCCTGTCTTTCGGGGGAAGGGAGCATGCCTAGAGTTTGATGGTTCGCCGAGGCTTGAGCAGGCGCACGGGTGACTCGAGCTGCCATGCGTCCTTGTCGATGAGGTCTTGGAACGACCGCATGCGGTAGACGGTCTGCCGAACGGCATGCCAGGGATGGGACGCCAGCCACGCGTACCGGGCGGCCACGTACGCACGCGTCCATGCGCGCTCGTCGCCTCCTCGAGATGGAGGCATCTCCGGGAAGAGGCGACGGATGCGCCCTACCCCCCGGGGGCCGCTGTGGATGGTGGAGTCGTACACCACTGCCCAAGACAGCGGATCCGTCAGCTGCATGGCTTGGGCTTGGTGGGCCGCGGGCAGCCAGTAGTTCTCGTCGAACACCTCGTCCTGGGCCCGCTGCATGAGCGGGTCGTCGCCCGCATCGGACAGCAGTGCCATCAAATCCTTGACCCACTTGGGGGGCTTGGCTGGATCGACCTTGGCCGTCTCGTCGCTGTCCAGCCGCTCGAGGTACGGGCGAAGCGCGTCGCCATGAGCGCCGCCGCCGAGGTCTAGGTACCGGTACACGATGGCGTCGAGCCCGCCGCCACCGTCGGTGGCCTGGGAGCGGCCATACGTGATGCCAGCGTTGTCGTGCAGCAAGACCGCAAGCCCGTAGTCGCCCTCCGGTTTGCCGGTCTCGAAGGTGTTTACGATGCACTTGATCATGCGTTCGGCGTCATCGGAGATGTTGGTCGGCACGGAGGCTCCTAGGGTTGGGGGGAAAGAACTGTTTGCGCGCGGCCCAAGGCCTCGAGGCGGGGGAGCAGCTGGACCAGCTCTCGGACCACCCGAATCCACCGCCAGCCCTGACCAGTCGTGGCGGCGATGAGGTCTACGAGCCAGCCGACGATGTCGGCGGCCACCGGAACGGCATGGAGGAGCTCGTGCAGGCGAGCCGCGTGACCCGATGGGTCACCGATGTAGATGACATCGACGTCAAAGTCGGCGCGAAGGCAGGAGGCGCCGTCGGGCGTGTGGAGCGGACGCATGGCCCGTACGAGCGAGCCCATGGCGGCCTGGATGCCGTCGAGGACCAGGCATCCGCGTCGATACAGCCAACGGATGGTTCGGGTCAGAGCCCGTACGGACGACCGGATGGCTCGGACGAGCACGTCCAGGCCGCGACGGACAGCCCGGCCAAGCCACGCACTGGCACGCCGGGCCCCGTCCCACAACGAATGCCGACGATGCAGCGCTTCGCCCCAGGCATCGGCGAAATGTGAGGGGTTGGAGAGGGCGACCGCGTCGAGGACCGTCTGCTCAGCCAGCGAGTCTGTGGGGTCCAATACCGGCCCCTCTGCATCTCGAAGCCACCGGCGGACAAGCGCACCATCGAGCCGCCTTCTGCGCGGCGCCACCGGCAGACGCCAGCCGCGTCGGCTGTCACGAAGCCGCGCCCACAGCTTGCGACCCGGCGGCTTCTGCAGGTCCCTAACGTCGTGATCCTGCATCCAGAGCTCGACACGGGCCAGGTCCATCGCGCGTGGGAGAAGCTCCTCGTCAAGGGTCGGACCCGAGGCATCCAGCGCCTCTGCGAGCAAGCGGAGCTGGGCAACGTGGTCCGTCAGCCATGACCAGAGCTCAGCGCGAGTGAGGGCTCCGGGGGTTGGCACCCCCAACGCTGACAAGAACGAACCGAAGGAGGCAGTTCCTCGGCGAAGCGCGGACCGTCGGGCGGCAGCATCAAGCCCTGAGAGGGGAGGGGACCCCAGGTGGCCCAGCACCTTCAGACGAAGAACGAGGGCGCGCTCAAGGGCCGGCATGTAGGCGGGCTCGAGGTCGTTGGAGGCCATGAAGGCCTCGAGTCGGAGCTCACTATCGAAGGCGACGAGGGCCTCCAGGGCTCTCCATGTGCGAGGGCCCATCCATCCATCTTCGAGCAGGCCCGCTTCGCGCTGAAAGCTGCGTACGACCTGCTGGAAGGATGGCGAGTACGGTGAGGCCCACGACACATGAGGTTCTGCGTACCCGAGCCAGCGCAACCAGCCGGACGCGGTTCGCATCTGGACGGTGTACGCATGCGGCACAACCCGCTCCGCTGGGGCCGGCGGTGTGGGGGCTAGCCCCGTATGGGCCTCCATTGTTCGAAGGTATCCATCGAGGTGGGCGATGGGCTGCCCGTCCTCGGGCCAATCGCAGATGCTGTCGAGGCGTGGGATCAAGGTGCATCTCACAGGGGACAACCGTACCCGACAAGGACCCGATCGTCTGGTTCCAAAGACGTATCGCCTGGGGCACGCTCTTCCGCTGTCGGTTGACGGCGCGAGGCCCGCGAGGGCGCCGCGCCCTCATGCGAGCCCGATCTGCTGGGTGTTGCCGAAGTCGAGGTCGGAGGCCTCGGCGAGAGAGGTGTAGCGCCCCAGGGAGCCCACCACGATGTGGTCGAGAAGGGGAAGGCCGAGGGTTCGGCCTGCGCGGATGACGCGGCGTGTGACATCGACGTCCTGCGCCGACGGGGTCGGGTCGCCACTGGGGTGGTTGTGGGCGAGCAAGATGGCGGAGGCACCGCTCCGCCCCTGGCGCAGGGCCCAGGCGTAGATCTGTCGAGGGTCGACAATGGTGAAGCACTCGTTGCCGACGGTCAGTGTCTCGATGGCGATGGCATGACGTCGGCGGTTGAGGGCTGCCACGACGAGCCGCTCGGTGGCGTGCCCTGTCAGGTGGGGGAGGAAGAGGCGGTGGGCGTCGCGGGGGCTCGTGATGCCCCCGGCGGGCGGGGGAGGCTCCGCGACATGGAGCAGCCGCTCCACGAGCTCTGGGTTGCCTGTGATGAGCTGAAGCAGTCGCTGGCGGTCGGTCGGCATCGGTCCTCCTTGGCGCAGTGGGCGCCGGGTGATGCGAAGACCGGAGCGCCCT
>Ga0316204_10004180_pt1 | contig 26606 bp, 22 predicted proteins | sample 6monrhotite_MG_2_FD_205661 | JGI IMG/M metagenome (GOLD analysis project Ga0316204, IMG submission 205661) | Microbial mat bacterial communities from mineral coupon in-situ incubated in ocean water Damariscotta River, Maine, United States -... | ecosystem: Environmental > Aquatic > Marine >...
TTAAAAGTTTCCCAATTAATATATTGGCCATCAAGTTTACAAATTACTTCTCCTGCAATAATTTTTTTGGTTGCGAACAAGCCGTAGCCATGAATCTTGCTTAAGTGAATTTGTGTATTTTTTATGTTATCTATAACATTTTTAGGATAAAAAGATTCGGCATTCATGATGTGTTGTTTTTAATTTAATTTAGAGAGTTGATTAAAAAGATTATATATACCAAATTATAACTATTTATACTAGGGAATGGGTAAATATACTCTAAACAACGCGGGAGGGATAATGGTAGTGATTTATCACTAATTAAGTTATTGATTATATTGTAGAGGAACAACCCACTACTGTCCGGAATAAATTTCAAAATACCAACTCTCGTTGTAAGTCTCGTATTTTCTTTCGCCGAGTGAGCTCTTTTTTGCTGATTTTTTGTTCTGTTTCATCCCTTTGAAATAAGCCAGTTCTTAATACCGTTAAGCAGAGCTTGAGCGAGATTTTTGTACCTTGCTTTTGCTGATATATTTTAAGTAAAAGATAGCTAATTATTGCGGTATATATTTGTGTCTTTACAGAGTTTTCATTTCTACCTAAGAATGTTTTTAACTTTAAATTTTGCTTAATCCACTTAAAAAACAGCTCAATATCCCAACGTTTTTTATAAAGAGCAGCAATGTCTTCGGCTGTTTTTTCAAAGTCATTAGTCACAAGTATGATAGGCGTGGTTTTATCTGGTCGTTTAACAATCACTCGTCGTAATGGTTTCTTAAAATAAGCATTTCTTTCTTTACCACCTTTCACTTTGCGATTATTAAACAGCACTGTTGAATCTTCTAAAATTAACGAATCATCATCTGGTACTTCATGAGTTTCTTGGATTCTAAGGTTGACGTTCTTTTTAAATCGAGTGACAAACTTTGAACCTAGCTGATCAATCTTAAACCACCAGTTATAGTCGTAATAGCCCTTATCGAAGACATATGTAGCGTTACTTTCTAATTGTATTTCACGCCCTGCTTTTATGTCACTGAGCTCTGCATTAGAAAGACGAAGGTAGCTTGGAGTCGCCGTATTTCCTTCTAATAAAAAAATGCATTTTTAAACCTTGATAAATATGATTTTTATGGGATGTTGTCCATTTATTAAAACCTTCACCAGTTAAGTTGATAGGCGAAGAATCTAATAAATAGAGCATTTCTGTGAGTTCTATTTTGAGCTTACGATTCTCGTTTTTAATGAGTAACCCGCATAAGTCTGCAAACAATTCACAGCTTCGTTTTGTATTGGCTTCTGCCAAAGTTGAACGCTTTATTGTGCGAGTTCCAAGATGATAGTGATGAAGGGTTTGAGCATTAAAACTTTCTTCCAATTCGCGTAAGCTTTTGCAGTGAGACAACTGGGCATAAATCATTGCAATAAGCTGATCTTTACTACGAAATCCTTTGCTGTATTTATCAGTTTTATGCTTTTCAACAAGTTTTGCAAAAGCCCCTTGAGGCAGTCCATCTAATAGTTGTCGAAATCGAGTCTTATGATACATATTGAAGCCCCACGAAAATTGAGTCGTATAGTACGTTTTATGCATTAAAGACTATAGTTTCAAGGCTGGTGGAAGGTTTATAGAATTTATTCCGGACAGTAGTGAGGAACAACCAGAAAGTCCGCGTTAGTTTAATAACTAAGCGGATTTTCAGTAATGGTAATTCAGGAGGTTAAGCCATTAATTGATCTTTGAGCTTATTAAGGGCTTGTTGCTCAACTTGGCGAATACGCTCCATGGAGACGCCGTGTGTTGCAGAAAGCTCTTTTAAGCCAACTTTATCTTCCGTTAACCAGCGTTTTTGCAGAATATCACGGCTACGGTCATCTAATGTAGATAAAGCCAATTGCATGCGTTGATGTTCATGTTGTGCATAATTTTCTTGAATTAAGGTGGTTTCTGGATCGGCTTCCTGACTAATTAGAATCGGAAAAGTCGTGTGCTCGTTGTCATCATCTGAAGACATATCGACAGGGATGTCTTTTCCATAGAGACGCGTTTCCATCTCTAAAACATCTTTACGCGTTACACCTAGGTCTTTAGCGACGCTGTCAGCGTCTTTATCACTAAACCACTCTAATGATTTTTTAGAGCTACGTAATTTAAAAAACAACTTACGTTGCGCTTTAGTGGTGGCCGTTTTAACAATACGCCAGTTTTTAATAACGTACTCATTAATTTCAGCACGAATCCAGTGCACGGCAAAGGTCATTAGGCGTACATTTTCTTCTGGATTAAAGCGTTTAACCGCTTTCATTAAACCAATGTTACCTTCTTGGATAATATCGCCAAGGGGTAAACCATACCCATTAAATGTACGTGCAACGGGTACCACATAACGTAATGACGAGAGCACGAGTTGTCGTGCAGCCTCTAAGTCTTTTTGATAATACAGCTTTTCTGCCAGCTCTCGCTCTTCAGCGGCCGTTAGTTTCTGAATTTCTTTAACGGTTTGTAAATAAGTTTCTAAATTTTGCCCTGGCACAAGCTCATGCGAAGAGATAGACAGCTTCGGTAAGTTTGAGATTTGTGCAGTTTGTGTGATCGAATGTTGCATGGTCAAGCACCTCTAAAAACGTTTTAATGGCTGTATTTTAGCACTCTTTTGGCTAGAGTGCTAATTGAGTCATTATTTGGTCATTATTTGAATTAAAGTCAATTAAAACAACTTGTTATAAGGATATTGTTTTTAAGTTTGTAATAAGTTCTGCTTTAGAAAGCCCCAGAAAATATGATCGTGTAATGCGTTTTTTTATGTACACTGAAATGACTGTTGGTTTTGGGCGTATTTATACCGTTTTTTAACCATCGCTGTAATGAAAAACGGTATGGTTATAGTAAATAGGATGTGTCTTCGATGGATGTGGCGTGAATGATTAAAAATTGGAAGGGTTTAAAGAGTTTTATATTTTTTTTTATTGGCCTGTGGATTACGGTGTTGAGCATTTTCTTTTTAATTCAGCAAACAGAAAAAGCACACCAGTTAGCGCATGTAGAAGAAAAACAAAGGTCTGTGATTGAAAAGAATTTAACCGTTTTGGAGGAAGCTTTTAACCATGCTCAGCAGGATATCCGTTATTTAGCGGAACGGATTGATGTGAAAAGCTTTGAGGTTGATCCTGAGGGGAATGGTGCGCAGCGTTTAACCTTTCTTTTAGGTCATTTTTTAGCAACACATTTGGACTATGATCATATTCGTTTTATTGATCTAAAAGGGTATGAACTGGCACGGGTTAATCAAACGAATGGAGTGGCTTTTAATGTGCCTGAAGTGCTGTTGCAATATAAGGGCGATACATCTTATATGGTTCAATCTCAAAATTTGCCTCGTGGAGAAGTCTATATTTCAGATTTTGATTTAAATCGCGAACATGGGGTAATCGAGAGGCCATTTAAAACGGTTGCTAGGCTTGTTACGCCTGTCTTTAATCTAAAGAACCAAAAAATAGGTTTTATAGCGGTTAATTTAAAGGGCGATCAACTGTTTGCAAAAATCAAAAAAAACGCGCTTATGAGAAATATGAAGGTCACATTCTTTCATAAAAATGATCAAAATTTTTTTGAAAGCATTGATCAAAGATCACAATTAAGGGATTTCTTGCCTGAACTTTCTTCTTCTATTCAATCCTTATCAGCAAGATGGGGTCACCTCCAGTTTAAAGAGCAATTACATTCTTATTATCGTTTTTCTGCCAGCGACTTGTCGTCAAAACTGATAACTCAAGAAAGTAACGGTGAATTGAGTGATCTGTTTCCTTGGTTGTTTGTCGTGAGTGTGTCGAAGGAGGTTCTGTCCCAAGAACTGTTGATAAACCGAGTGCACGTAGGTTTGTTTTGGGGAGTGGTATCTCTGTTTATAGTGGGTTTAAGCCTATTATTCACGTACTTAAAAAGTCGCAAAAGGCATCTTGAAATGATGTTAGAGAGGCAGATTTCTCTATTTGATGGTTTTTTTCAAAATACCCCTAATGCCTATTTGATTAAGGATTTAGACGGTAAAGTGGTTTACTTTAACCATGTTTCCCGTGAATTATTTGGCAAAGGCGAGGATATCTATCAACGTTCGTTTGCTGACTTAGAGTTAGTTGAGGCTGAGAAATTTTCTGAAATAGATCAACAGGTCATTAAAAGTAAGCAGGCAGTTACTTTTGAACTGAAAATGGATCAAATGGAGTGGCATGTCACAACGTTTCCAATTTTTGATGCAGCTAAAGCCTTAGTTTTGACAGGGTGTATTGTTGCTAATCAGAGTAAAAGTTTAAGAAAATCAGAGAAGAGCTTAAACAAAAAAACTCAGTTATTAGAAGCCATTAGTCATACTCAAAATCAATTTATGAATATAGGGACTCGAAAGGACAGTTTTGATTGCCTTTTTCGTGCTGTCTTATCATTTACGAATAGTGCCTGTGGTTTGATTGGCGAAGTGTATCGAGATGAAGGCGGTATATTGCACTTAAGGCCTCACGCGATTAAAAATATGGTTTGGCGTAAAGAGGTGCAAGCTTTTCAGGAGTTTCCAATTGGTGAGAGTTTGGATACCTCAAATATCGAGGGCTTGTTTACCGAAGTCATTCTTCATGAAAAGTCACTCATATTAAATGACATGGACAGTGATGTTCACTCCTTTGTGATGGTTGAGGGTGAAGCACCCTTTACTAAATTTCTGGGATTGCCTATTTTTTATCAACAAAAAATGATCGGTGTGATTGGTTTAGCGAATGCGGAAAACCCATATGATCATCGTGTTATCAATTTGGTAACACCGTTGCTAGAGCTCTATGGGCAGATGATTCATATTACGCAGGTTCAAAATGAGAAGCAGCTTATTTTGAAACAATTAGCCAATAAAGAGAATTGGCTGAGTACCGTCATTAATACGGCACCTGATGGGATTCTACTGGTGAATGATCAGGGTGCCATTACGTTAGCGAATCAAAGTGTAAATGCACTTTTTGGTTATTTAGAGGGCGAGCTGGCGACAAAAAATATTGAGCAACTATTTCCTGATGAATCATTTTTTAAATTAGCGCTCTCTCCTGATGAAAATAACTTAGCGAGTCAGGTTGAAAGTAGTCTCTCAGGACGAATTGTTCAAGGGCTTTCTAAGGAAGGCGTGCTGATACCGGTTGAGGTTCGTTTAAGTCCAATGGTGAAGGAGGTCTCTGAAACGTATATGGTGTGTACAGTTCGAGATATTCGCACGCGTTTAGAGACGGAAAAGCAATTACGGCAAAGTCAAAAAATGGATGCTATTGGACAACTGACGGGTGGTATTGCACATGATTTTAATAATTTATTAGGTATTATTCTGGGTAATTTAGATTTAGCGAGTTTAAATCTAGAAGACGGAGATAACCGAGAGGCTTTAAAGGACATTGGTAAAGCGCGAGAAGCGTCTGAGCGTAGCGCTAAGTTGATTCAATGCTTGCTTGCTTTTGCGAGAAAACAACCTTTAGCGCCTAAAGTGATTAGTTTAGAAGAAAGTATTCATGATATTTTGTCGTTATTGCACCATGCTTTGGGTTCTAAAGTGAGTTTAACTATTCAGTTAGGAGAAAAGGTTGGGTTGGTTGAAATTGATCAACAGCAGTTTGAGAATGCTTTAATTAATTTAGTGGTTAATGCTAAGGATTCGATTCAAGATGAAGGTCAGGTTCATATCAGACTGTCGACCGAAGTGGTTGACTATAACCAGAGCTGTACTGGCGGGGACAAGATTAAAGCAGGCTCTTATGCTTTAGTAGAAGTCGAGGACAGTGGTCAGGGTATGACTGAGGGGCAAAAAGGTCGTATTTTTGAGCCTTTTTATACAACCAAAAAAAGTGGCAAAGGAACGGGCTTAGGTTTGGCTATGGTCTTTGGTTTTATGAAACAGTCTAAAGGCTTTATTCTTGTGGAGAGTGAACTGGGCAGAGGGGCTACTTTTAAACTGTATTTTCCTATGGTTACTACCGAGAAAAAGGCTGAAGATTTTAAGGGTGAACCCGTAGGTAAAATGACCACGGCGGCTAAATTATTGGTGGTTGATGATGAAAAATCATTGCTTGAATCCACGGTTAAATTACTCAGGCGAGCGGGTTATGAGGTGATTTCTGCAGAAAATGCGGATCAGGCGATGGAGATTTTGCAGCATCAGTCATTTGATCTCTTGTTTACGGATGTCATGATGCCAGGTAAATTGAATGGAATTGATTTGGTTTTACAGGCTCGAAAGAGAGATCCAAATCTTAAATTTGTTGTGGGAACAGGCTATTCAGAAGATCTTTTGGATGATCCTGATCTGTTCTGGTTAAGAGAAGGCTTAATTTTGAAGCCCTATAAAGAAGCAGATTTGCTAGATAAAATTGGCTATGCTTTAGCAAAAACAACGGCGAACTTAGGTGATTCAAGTGTTTGAGGTAGTTAAAAAATGGACTTAAATGTATTAATTGTTGATGACGATCCTGGGATTACTGATCTATTGCAAAGAGTCACTGAACGAGAAGGGCATGTTGCTACTGTTGTAAATGATTCAAGAGAGGTAGAAGCCGCCTTATCAGTGAGTTTTGATCTCGTTTTTTTAGATTTGAATATGCCTTATATGGATGGTATTCAGGTCATGAGGTTGTTTTCTTCGGCCAACCTTAACGCCAGTCTGGTTTTAATCAGTGGATTTGATAAATCGGTTTTGAATACTGCGCATGAATTGGCGCTGGCGCACGGATTAAATGTCTTAACGCATATATCAAAACCTTTTGATATTAAAGTGGTTCGAGACCTTTTTACACGAGTTCAAGACAGAGAGACCGAGAGCGTTCTGCATAAGGCTCAGAAGCAAATGAGTGGCTCTGAGCTGTTGTTAGCCATGAAAGAAAACCGCATTGAAATGCACTATCAGCCACAGATGGATATGAAAGTGAATCGTGTGATTGGTATTGAGTCTTTATGTCGTATCCGATCCCATTCGGGCGAATTGATTTACCCTGATAATTTTATCCCTGAAGCAGAAAGAATTGGGGCGATTCACGATTTGACATTACTGATTGCACGTAAGGTTGCAGTTGATGTGAAAGACGTGTTAGCTGAACACCGTAATTTGACCGTTTCATTGAATATTTCAACACCTGATTTGGAATATTTAAATTTTCCAGAAGTGTTAGAGCAGATTTTTTTGGAGCAGCATATTGAGGCGCGTCTGGTCGTTGTTGAGGTCACAGAGAGCTCTCTGGTTCAAGATTTGAATACAGGTTTAGATATCTTAGCTCGACTGCGTTTAAAAGGTTTTAAAATTTCGATTGATGATTTTGGTAAAGGCGCAGCGACTTTAGAACATATTAAACACTTTCCCGCGACGGAAATTAAAATCGACAAAGAGTTTATTCAAAGCATTGGTGAAACCGATAAAGCACAAGTGTTAGTGAGGCATACTCTGCAAATGTCACATCAACTTGGCTTGGATGTGGTGGCGGAAGGGGTTGAAGATAAGGATATTGCGGACTGGCTTATGCAAAACGGCTGCGATATTATGCAGGGTTATTGGTTTAGTCGCCCTTTAACAAGGTCAGCGTTAATTGAGTTTTTAGAGCAAAAGCAGGGAATACAAGACGATTCTGTTTTTAGTATGGATGATAATCAGTCCACTAATGCAGAGCAAACTGTTGAGTCCTATCATCAACCTGTGGGTAAAATTCAGCCAGATAAACAAAATGGTCTTTTAGTGAGTGCGATACTGCCGTTAAATGGTCAGTTTAGCTTTATTGGAAACAGTCAGCTTTATGGTATTCAAGCGGCATTAAATGAGCATAACAGTGACAAACGGTCTTCGAATAAAGAGGTGTCATTAGAAGTTTATGATGATCGATCTGAGATGGATGACTATATCAATATTGCCCAGAATAAATTGTCTGATCGCAGTATTGCTTGTTTAGGTGGGGTGTTCAAATTAAAGGATACTAACCGTTTTATTAAAACGGTTTTAGGTATTCCTCGAGTAGTGATAGGGCCTTTTTCAGGCAGTGTTATCTTAAGACACGCCCAATGGAAAAACTTGTTTAATGTACGGCCTAGTTATGAAGATGAATTGGCCTGTATTATTGATCACATTAATATAAAGCATGGTAAGACCGCATTAGTTTATCCAGATAATGACATTGGCACTCGAGTTAAAAACATTGTTGATAAACGCGCCTCAGTACAGCACTTTTTATTGAAATCAGAAGATCGAACGCAGCAAAAATTAATTCAAGCGATTAACCTATCGGGCGCTCAGCATATTATTTTTATCGGTGCTTCCAAAACGTTCCTTAGAATACTTAATAAAGTGATACTAAATCCAGTGGTTTTTTATACCATCTCATTGGTTGGAACGGGGTCGTTAATGCAGTCGTTAAAAGGTTGTCGTAAGAAGGTGACTATAACGGCACCTATCGATAATTATCAGGCTAATATTCCTGCCGCCATTCAATTTAGAAAGTACATTGATCCTTTGCTTGAAGAGGATGCTCTTAGATATCGCAATAGTATTAGTTATGAAGCTTATCTTAATACGTGGGTACTACTTGCAGGCTTAGATAAAAGTAGCTCTTATGATGCTGATGGATTGATTTCGAGTTTAGAGGGTTTGGCTGGAGTTGATATTGGGTTATCGAGTCCTGTTAGCTGGGATGCCGAAAAACGCCAGTTTTTACACCAAGTTAATCTGTTAGAAGATATCGCGAAAAGTAGAATGCAAAAAGTTGAATAGCCATTTAAAAGCCAATGATGATCTGAACACAGAGTAAGAAAAAACCGCTGATCTTCTGTATAAGAATGATCAACGGTTTTTTGCTAAAAACGACAGAGAAAACGAAATTTACGCGTTTTCTGGTAACTGTCCAGTCTGTTGCATCATCTCTACCCATGCGTCGCGTAGCTCCGTTAGGATCTCAATGGCGCTGTCTAAATAGAATGTGTCTTTTTCAAAGACAGCTTCTTGAATGCTTTGGTCAGCGTAACGATACAGTTCTTCTAAATCAAAAGCCAAAGGCGTGTCTTGTGTGAAAGCCAGACGATCACGTAAAGCATCTAAAATAGTGGTCATTCGACCTAGGTGAAAACCTTTTTCTACTAGCGCAGAGCTTTGGTGGCAAACTTTGGCCATATTACCCTTATCTACAGCGCCCTGTAATAACAGTAAAACGGTTTTACGTGGGTTTTCTTTTAAGTGTGTCTCTTCTTCCTGATTACGTTGGTACTCTTGAAGAATTGGGGCTTTTACTTCTTGTGAAGTTGTATTATTTAAAGTCATGATTATTTCCCTTTCATGTTTAGCAACAATGTTTAACATTTTTTTAATTTTGAACCTGGCAATGGTAAATAAAAAATTAAAGTTTTTATGTTGCTAGTCGTATAGCATTTGGCATGCCAAGTTTATATGCTAGGAATTTGACAAGGATCGGTGGGTGTTACAAAGAATTGAGGTAACTAGTTGAATTTTAGGGACGTTTTGGTAAGTAAAGTTAAGGGAAAACCCCTTAACTTTTTGCTAGAAAGCTACGATATTAAAATGTAACTTTGACTGCAGAAACCACTTGATTGGCTTTATCAATCGCTTGTTCTATCGTTTCGGCTCTGGCAATGGCCACGCCCATGCGGCGGCGGCCTGCAATTTCTGGTTTACCAAATAGGCGTAATTGAGTATCCGGCATGGCAAGCGCTTCATTTAAGTTTGAGAAATTGGTTTTAGTTGAGGTACCCGTTGGTAAAATGACGCTCGAGGCGGATGGGCCGTGCAGTTTAATGTTTGGAATCGGCAAACCTAAAATGGCACGAGCGTGTAAAGCAAACTCAGATAAGTCTTGTGACATTAAAGTGACTAGCCCAGTGTCATGCGGGCGAGGAGAGACTTCACTAAAGTAAACTGTGTCGCCTTTAATAAAGAGTTCTACTCCAAATAGGCCGCGACCTGTTTCTCCACATAGGTTGTCGGTGACTTTACGAGCGATTTCTTGTGATTTTTCGATGGCCGCCGTGCTCATCGCTTGCGGTTGCCATGATTGACGATAGTCGCCATCTTCTTGATGATGACCTATGGGTTCACAAAAACTAATGCCTTGTTCATGACGAATCGTTAATAAAGTAATTTCGTAGTCAAAATCGACAAAGCCTTCAATAATCACGCGCCCTTTACCTGCTCGACCGCCTTCTTGAGCGTAGTCCCATGCGTGATTAATGTCCTCAGTACTGCGAACGACACTTTGACCTTTACCAGAAGAGCTCATGATAGGTTTTACAACGCAGGGCATTCCGACTCTTTTAATGGCTTTCTCAAAGTTTTCTTTGGTATCGGCAAATTCATAGGGTGAGGTGGCAATTTTTAATTCTTCTGCGGCTAATCGACGAATGCCTTCGCGATTCATTGTCAATTGTGTGGCACGGGCGGTTGGTATTATTTTGACACCTTCGTTCTCTAGTTCAGCCAAAGTGTCTGTGGCGATGGCTTCAATTTCTGGCACGACCATGTGCGGTTTTTCAAGTTCAATAATTTTTCTTAAGGCGGCACCATCCAGCATGTTAATGACATGGCTTCGGTCTGCAACCTGCATGGCTGGCGCATTTTCGTATCGGTCTGCGGCAATCACTTCTACGCCTAGGCGCTGTAATTCTATGGCAACTTCTTTGCCTAATTCACCTGCTCCACAGAGTAAAACGCGTACCGCGGTATCAGAAAATGGTGTACCAATGCTAGACATGGCATCTCCTTTGCTTATAGCTAGTTAAGAAATAAAAGGGTCAAGTTATCGGCCGTTTAAATAAGAACTTGAGTCATTAACGACAAATTATTTTAAGCACGTTAATTAACGTAACCTGACAACCTTTGGAATTGACCAATATTATACGGTATTTCAGTTGTTTAAACGGGGTCATCAGGAAGTGGATTGTGAGTAAGGGGTTAACACCATGTTAGAGTTAAGTAGTCGTCTAAAAGAACAGCCTAGCAAAGCGGATGCTTCTCCTGAAGTAGAGCGTTTTATGGAAACAGATCGTTCTAGAGCACAAAAAATGATTGATAGATCGCCCCTAAAAGCCGATTCTGATGCGACTCATATTTTACGTGAATTGCAGGACCGTTTCTCTTATGCGGATAACATGCCGAATGAGATTGAAGAGATGATTGAAGCTCAGGTTGAGGTTCGTACCAGAGAACTGTTTCGCCAAGCCAATTACGACGATTTAACACATTTGCCTAATAGAGCCTACTTTAACGCGACATTAGAAGAGTTGGTGGTCAGAGCCAAACAGAGTGAAGGTGAGTTTACGTTACTGTTTCTAGATTTAGATGGGTTTAAAAACGTCAATGATACGTTTGGCCATCATGCTGGAGATGAGTTACTTAGAAATGTCAGTGCTCGATTGATTTCAGCCGTACGTGAGGGAGATATTGTCAGTCGTTTAGGGGGTGATGAGTTTGTTGTTCTGCTTTCGGGGCTTTCTGATCGAGAGATGATTGAAGGCATCTGTAAGCGCATGATTGGTGAAGTGAGCCGTCCCTACTGGATTGATCAAAATGATGTTCGAATTTCAACCAGTATTGGTGTGGCGTGTTATCCAGTCGATGCGAAAAGCTCGACTGAATTAGTCGAAAAGTCAGACAAGGCACTTTATCTGTCTAAAGATAATGGTCGCAATACGTTTAGCTTCTATGGCGACATTGTTGAGAGTGAAAAAAGTTCCAATGAGAGTTTAGTAAGCCGTTTAGAAAAGGCCTTAACACAAGGGCAAATTAAGATTTGCTTTGAACCGCAAGTGGATTTAGTCAGTCATAAAGTGGTCGGTTCAAGTGTGACGGCACTTTGGATGGAAAATAGAATTGAAAGCCCTTATTTAGCGGGTTGGACAGATGTTTTAAATCAAAGTAACTGGAGTCATTCTATAGGGGCTTGGTTAATTGATTCTGCTTTGTATTATCTTCAACAGTGGCAAAAGATAAATGATGAATTGGTGATTTCTATTCCTGTTACCCAAGGGCTTTGTCATCAAGAAGAGTTGGTCTCTTTTATGAACCATCGTGTAGCGACTTATCAAGTAAAAGCGTCTCAGGTTCAGTTGGAGTTCTCTTTGCAATCGGTGATGGATGAAAAATTACAATCTCAGTTAAATGAGTTAAGCGAAGCAGGCTATCAGATTACGTTAACAGAAGTGGGTAAAACTCCGTTAGACTTAACGCAGTTAAGCCTGTTGAATTTACATGAGATTAAATTGGATGCGAAATGGTTGAAAGATTCCTTAGCCACTCAAAATGGTCAAAAATGGTTAAAAGCCATTATTCAAATGGCTAAGGTACTGGACACTTGTGTGATCGCCACGGGTATTGAATCTCAAAAAGAAGTGGATCAGCTGCAATCATTGGGTTGTTTTATGGGGCAGGGTATTCTTTGGGCATTGCCTTTAGAAGCAGATGGCTTTTACCAAGCTCTAAGTGCACAACTGCCCGCGGTGCATTAGATCGACAATGGTTTTTGATAAAAATCACTTTTAAGTCCGCTTTATGCGGACTTTTTGGTTTTTGACCCCTTAAATCAATTAAATTATAGGGGTTGCTTGCCGTATGGTGGTGCTGCAAAATGACAAGAGAGAACACAAGCTTTGTGTCGAGTAACAGAAACTTATAAAGAGAGATGATTTTGACAGAGAAACCAAACAATAAACCTGTCTATGCTGGGCTTTGGATAAGAACATGGGCGATGTTAATTGATAGTGTCTTAATTATGATTTTGACATTACCGATAATCAATGCCATTTACGGTGAGCAGTCCAAGGATGGTTATCGTTATTTTTTAGGCAGCTGGGATTTTCTGATCAGTTATGTTCTTCCTGCTGTTGTAGTGATCGTCTTTTGGATTTATAAGTCGGCTACGCCTGGCAAGCTGTACACTAAATTAACCATTGTTGATGCAAAAACGGGTGAAAAGCCAAGTATCAAACAATTTATTATTCGTTATTTGGGGTATTACATTTCATTGATTCCACTGGGGTTAGGGTTTATCTGGATTCATTATGATAAACGTAAGCAAGGCTGGCATGACAAGATGGCGGGTACTGTGGTTTTGGAAGAGAAGCCCGTTAGTGAAAAGGGCTTGGATAAAAGTTAGCTAGTGGTTGGTAATCTGTTTGCATCATAAAGGAGGTTGATATCAAATTTCTTTGGATTACGATCTTTGGTCTAGTGTTACTTTGGTCGGGTGTTCACCCTAAAGATCAATTGACTTGGTTTTTGGAGGTCTTTCCAGCCATAGCGGGGGCTTTAATATTGGCTTTCACCTATCAGCGCTTTAGGCTTACCCCACTGCTCTATATTCTGATTTTAGTGCACAGTGTTATTTTAATGGTGGGAGGGCATTACACTTATGCCGAAGTCCCTTTGTTTGATTGGCTGTCTGAATGGTTTGATTGGTCTCGCAATAATTACGATAAATTAGGTCATTTTGTGCAGGGTTTTGTGCCGGCAATGATTGCTAGAGAGTTGATTATTCGACAACAGCTTGTTAACGGAGCTTATTGGCAAGCCTTTTTTATTGTGTCATTTTGCTTAGGGTTCAGTGCGTTTTATGAATTGATTGAATGGTGGATAGCGTTGCTATCGGAAGAGGCGGCCGAGTCTTTTTTAGGCACACAGGGTTATATTTGGGATACGCAATCTGACATGATGTATGCGTTAGTAGGAGGCATTATCGCGTTGCTCAGTTTGGCTAAGCTGCATGATAGGCAGTTGAAGAAGTTCTTAAAATAAAGGTTGTCTTTAAGGGAGGTAAGAACACATCGTTTAAAAGAGTGTAGAAAGGGGGTAACGCACAAGCTTAAACGATGTGTTTTAAAAACTCTTTTAGAGGTAAGAGTGTCACCTCTAAAAGGACTAAGATTGATTAGTCAAAAGTCGGTCTTGGAGTATTGTCAGACTCTTCTGGTAACTGAGGATAAGTCAGAACAGGTTTTCTACCTTTTAATGCCGCTAGGAATGTTTTAATTTCCGCTGCTTCCTTATCTGTAATTTGAATACCTAGCTGGATACTTCCCATCTCTTTAATGGCTTCTTCTAGTGTCCAGATAGCTCCGTTATGATAATAAGGGGCTGTTTCAGTGATGTTTCTAAGCGTTGGTGTTTTCACCATTCCTTTATCATCACCTGTAAAATCACCGATATGAGCAAATTTATACTTTGCCGCGATTTCAAATGGTTGCATGGTTCCACCAATCGCAATGCCTGTATGGCAGCTTGAACAGCCTTTATCGATATAGGTGTTTAGTCCTGTTTTCTCAGCATCTGTTAATGCCGTTGTATCGCCATTTAGGAAGTCATCAAATCTTGAAGGCGTCACCAATGTTTTTTCAAACGTTGCAATGGTATCGGCAATTTTTGGGAAGTCGATTTCGACATCATTACCATAGGCCGATTTAAATTCGCTGATGTATTCAGGAATTGAAAGGATTCGCTCTTTCACTAAGTTTGCTGGTGCTGCCATTTCAGGTACGGCTTGCATAGGTCCCTGTGCTTGATCTGAAAGATGCGGGCTTCTGCCATCCCAAAACTGTGCCGTAAAGAAAACTGAATTATAAACAGTAGGTGAGTTTAAGTGATGTGGGTTAGCTACCCATTTATGGCCGATAGCTGCAGGAACACCATCATCACCACCCATGGCTAGGTTATGACAAGTATTACAACTAATCAGCCCACTTCTTGATAGGCGTGGATCAAAAAAAAGTTTTTTTCCTAATTCAACTTTTGCCGCAGTAATAGGGTCTTTTGGGTCGTCAATTAATTTCAAAAGTTCTGATTTACTTGCTGGAATAGGTGTTAAACCGGCATTTTTTGCTTTTTGAAGTAGGTCATCGGCTTGAACTGAAACCGCAGTAAAGCTGCTCGCTAACAAGGCTATGGGGATAAGTTTGCTTAAATGCATAATATCGTTCCTTTAGTAATGGTTATTTAAAATTTATAAGGGTGCTTAATTGTGAGTACTAAGTATGAAATAATACGACACCTCTGTTTTATGTTTGCATAGTTTATAGAGATTTAACGGATTAGGGAAATAGAATAAATAAATTGAATCAATAGTTAAAAACTATCTATGATGCAAGATTAGGGTTTTGCTTAGCTTGGATACTTACGGGATTTAGCGCTAAGATAAACAAATTAGCATTATTCTAGCGGTCAGATTCTTGAGGCTGCGCACTAAACAGAGGGGCTCAATGAATAATTTATCTATAAGACCTGAGTCTAATAGTATTTTAGAAGGCCTGCTGGCTAGGCATTGGCATCATCTACCAGAAGATGAAGTTCTCACCTTGCTTGAATCAAATGTTGAAAAAGGACTTGATCAGTTTGATGTATTGAATCGTCAGGCAGATTTTGGTCACAATCGTCTTACGAAAAAAAAGGGATTATCGCCTTTTATTCTTTTTATGAATCAGTTTAACCAGCCGCTTGTTTATATTCTGTTAGTCGCAGGGCTGGTTACTTTTCTTTTGAATGAGTGGATAGACAGTGCCGTTATTTTCAGTGTGGTGCTTATTAATGCTGTGATTGGTTATATGCAAGAGTCTAAAGCTTTAAAAGCGATAGATGCCTTGGCTTTGAGTATGGTAGGCAGTGCAAGAGTCATTCGTTCTGGTCAAACGATGGTTGTCTCTTCTTTAGAGCTCGTACCTGGTGATGTGGTGCTGTTGCAGTCTGGTGATAAGGTACCTGCCGACCTTCGTCTGTTGCAAACCCGTGACCTTAAACTTGACGAGTCGGCTTTAACGGGCGAATCTATTGCTACTACAAAGTTTTTTCAAGCTATGCCAAAAGAGACACTGCTGGCAGATCGAAAAAATATGGCCTATTCATCCACTTTGGTGACTTATGGCATGGGTACTGGCGTTGTGGTTGCTACGGGGGATTCTTCTGAACTAGGGCGTATTAATGCGTTAGTGTCTGGGGCGACTCAACTGGCGACGCCTTTAACGCAAAAAATTACCGAATTCAGTCAGAAATTATTGTGGATTATCTTGGTATTAGCGGGCCTAACCTTTTTAGCGAGTTGGTTTCACGGCAACCCGCTATTGGACTCGTTTATGGCTTCTGTTGCCTTAGCCGTGAGTGTGATTCCTGAAGGGTTGCCAGCCGCCATGACGATTATTCTAGCGATTGGTGTGGGAAAAATGGCCTCACGTCATGCTATTATTCGCAAAATGCCCGCAGTAGAAACTTTGGGCAGTACCACGGTGATCTGCTCAGATAAAACGGGAACCTTAACCCAAAATCAAATGACGGTTCAGCAAGTTTATGCGGGTGGTCAGTTATATGAAATTACCGGTGTCGGCTATCAGCCCGTAGGTGCAATTCATCTTAATAATGGGCCTATAAACTCTGAACAGCTCCATGAAAACAACGCTTTTTTAGAATGTTTACGGTGCGGCTTACTTTGTAATGATGCCCAATTACGTAAAGAAGGAAGTGCTTGGTTATTTGAAGGAGATCCTACCGAGTTAGCGATGGAGACAGTGGCGGCTAAGGCAGGCTTTTTTAGAGAGAGATTTGAAGAAATCTACCCCCGTCTTGATGCTTTGCCTTTTGAATCTCAGCATCAATATATGGCGACCTTGCACAGCCATAGTGATGACTCGGTTATTTATATTAAAGGGTCGGTTGAAAGCATTCTAGTGCGCTGCATTGATCGCTACGATCTCGGTGCGGCACAGCTGGATAAAGAGGTGATTCTTAATCAGGTCACTGAGATGGCTAAAAAAGGCTTAAGAGTATTGGCGTTTGCACGTAAGTCTGTGAACCGTGATGTCACAACGGTGAGTCATGCTGAAGTGGCGGGAGGGCTGAGTTTTTTAGGGTTGCAAGCGATGATGGATCCGCCACGTGAGGAGGCTATTTCGGCTGTAGCAGCCTGTCAGAAAGCGGGTATTGAAGTCAAAATGATTACGGGTGATCACGTGGTGACGGCCGCCGTCATTGCGCAGCAGATAGGGATTCAAGGCGTAGAGGGGCAGCTACCTGAAACCTTTGCTAAAAGTGGTCATGATTTGGCGAGTTTATCCGATCAAGAGTTGGTTGAGGTTGCGCAGCGCATTGTGGTGTTTGCTCGGGTTTCTCCTGAACAAAAATTACGTTTGGTGGAGGCATTACAAGCCAAAGGTCATGTGGTGGCGATGACTGGAGATGGGGTGAATGATGCTCCAGCACTTAAGCAAGCCAATATCGGTATTGCTATGGGCGTGGGAGGAACAGAGGTGGCTAAAGAAGCGGCCGATATGGTGTTGACCAACGATAACTTTGCCACCATTGAGGCTGCGGTTGAAGAGGGACGAGCCGTTTTTGACAATTTAGTTAAATTTATTACTTGGACACTACCAACCAACGTAGGTGAAGGATTGGTGGTGCTCGTAGCGGTCTTATTCGGGCTGACCCTGCCGATAACGCCTGTACAAATTTTATGGATTAATATGACTACGGCGGTCTTATTGGGGTTGATGTTAGCCTTTGAAAAACGAGAGCCAGGCTTAATGCTAAGACGACCTAGGGCTCCTGAAACGCCTGTTATAACAAGAGAACTTGTGTTTAGAATTGCTTTAGTCAGTATTATGTTATTGGTCAGTGCCTTTGGGCTATTTAATTGGGCATTGCAAACGGGAAAATCGCTTGAAACCGCTCGTACTCTAGCGGTTAATATGTTTGTTTTCGGTGAGATGTTCTATCTGTTAAATTGTCGCTCTTTACGTTACTCAATGTTTAAGTTAGGCGTGTTTTCGAATGGTTGGCTGTTACTGGGTGTTCTGGCAATGAGTGTGTTGCAACTGATATTCACTTACTCTACGGTCATGAATCAACTGTTCGGCACGGCACCATTGAGTGGATTTGAATGGCTGTTAATCTTAACGGGTGGAGTGATTATTTATAGTGTTGTCGGCATTGAAAAATGGCTGTTACGCCGAATAAATAAAGACGGGTATGCAGGCAATGAAAAGCCATAATGGCAGAAAAGCCCGACAGGTCGGGCAATTCAGTTTTTTGTACGTCAAATAAGATCGTTGCTAGGCTGTTTCTAATTTAGTCAGCATGGCTAAAATGACTTTAGCTGAGTGAGTGGCCGCTTGCTCTAAGTATTTCTCAAAGGTAATGGCATTTTCTTTACCCGCTATATCCGATAAAGAGCGGATAATCACAAAGGGTTTGCTAAAGCTATGGCAAACTTGTGCAACTGCGGCCGCTTCCATTTCACAGGCAATCATATCTGGAAAGTTGTTACGGGTATTGGTCACATCCTCTTCGTGATGCATAAAGCGATCACCTGTGGCAATTAAACCATGCATATGAACCACTTCCTGTAAGTCTTCAATCGCACCTTGTGCAATCTTAACGAGGTGGTCGTCAGGCATAAAACAAGGCGGTAATCCAGGTACTTGACCAAGGTCATAACCAAAAGGCGTCACATCCACATCGTGATGACAAACCGAGCTACTGATGACAATATCGCCAACATTTAAATCGGTATGAAAACCACCCGCAGAACCCGTGTTAATTACGTAATCAGGTTGGTAGAGCTCTAATAGTAGCGTGGTGCTAATCGCCGCGTTGACCTTACCGATGCCTGAACGCAGTAGAGCCACTTCAATTTGGCCAATTTGGCCTAAATAGTATTCAAAGCCCGCATGCACTTCGGTGGTTAAATTGGAAAGTTTACTTCTTAAGAGAGTGACTTCCTCTTCCATTGCACCAATGATGGCTATTTTCATAGGTCATTTCCCAGTGATTTTAAGGTGGTTTCACTTAAGGCAATGTCGGCATTTTTATTGACGCGAATATCTTGATCAATAATTTCTTGAGCAATGGCTTTGGCTTCATCCAAAGAGTGCATCATATAAGTACCGCATTGGTATTCATTCAATTCTGGAATATCTTCCATACGTTTTACGTTTAATACATCTTGCATGGCCGATAACCAAGCTTTGGCAACGGTTTCTTCTGAAGGCGCACCTAGTAAACTCATATAAAAACCTGTACGACAGCCCATGGGAGATAGATCAATAATCTCAACATTATCGCTGTTTAGATGGTTGCGCATAAAACCGGCAAACAAATGCTCTAATGTATGAATACCCTTTTCGCCCATCATGGCTTCATTGGGTTTATTAAAGCGTAAATCAAAGACGGTAATGGTATCGCCCGATGGTGACGTCATTGTTTTGGCAACACGTACCGCGGGGGCATTCATAATTGTATGATCAACGGTAAAACTATCTAATAAAGGCATGGGTTTGTCCTGTGTTCAAAAGGGGAGGTTAAGTTTAACTGGCAGAGTCTTCTACTAAAAGTTCTTTTTTAAGCAGCCAGCCATTATCGGTTTTAATCAAAAGGTAGTTTCGCTCAAAGGTAATCTGATCGTTCGCTTTAAAAGGCGGAAGGGTTATTTTTAAAAAACCCAGTTGCATACCGCGAGTCATTTTTTCAACGGCTGAAAGCGATTCATTCTCCATCAGAGCTGTAACATGGTCTTCTAAGGAGCGTAAAGCTTGTGCGGTAATTTTCAACTCCGCAACATAATGCGTATCGTTTTGCTTATAGCCATTTATTTTCTCTATCTCTTTAATGCTAAAAATATCGGCAAATTTTTGGTCAAAGTGTTCTTTAGCCATGGCTTTAATATCGTCATCTGTTGGCTGCGTAATGCCTAAGCAACCTGATAACAATAGAGTGAATAACAGAATAGAAAGTGTGGGTGACCAAGAGATGAAGTAGCGCATAAATTTCCTATTTATTCCCTAGGGAAGCTCTGAGTAAGTCCTTTAATTAAAGGGATGTTTTGTATAGAGCGAGAGCATACCATAAACGGGTTGGTCTGATAAGTTGGACAAGCCGATCAGAAGGAGGGAGAGGTAAAACGGCTCTGAATAGGGAGGGTCATAAATTTTAGGCAAAAAAAAAGCCAGCAAAGCTGACTTTTCAGTTGTTAAGAAGAAAATGTCTTCTTAACTAATTGGTGCGGAAGGAGAGACTCGAACTCTCACACCAAAGGCACCAGAACCTAAATCTGGCGTGTCTACCAATTCCACCACTCCCGCGAATAAGTCATTAAAACTTAGTTTAAACAACTTATTAAAATATGGTGGCCTGACCTGGAATCGAACCAGGGACACAGGGATTTTCAATCCCTTGCTCTACCGACTGAGCTATCAGGCCAAAATAGAATGTGCGTATTATAGGGACGGGGACGGGGGCTGTCAAACGTTATTTGGAAAAAAGTTGTTTTTTTTAATGTACCCAAATCGAGCCCATTTTGCGCTTACTTTATTTGAAATTGAATACAAACGACATGAGGACTAATTTAGTTAAGATTATTAACGTATTTCTACTCTTTAGAATTAATTTCCTGGAATTTTTTATCTGAAATGCACTCAACTAGGTCAGAAGTTTTGCAATTAACATAAGTTCATAGTTTCTTTAAAGCCTCAGTCGATGTGCTGTAGCTCTGCTGAGTATTTATCTTCTAGTGTTGTTCAACGAATCTTTAATAATAGAGAGCCATAGTCTGGATATGACCTATTTAACCACTGAAGAATAAAGATCGATGGTTGAGAAAGTAGCAAAAATCCACATGGCTTTAACCAGAATTGTTTAATTGACCTTGATTGGCTGTCTTGTCATCAGGACTGACTTGTTCAACAACTTGTTTAAAGGCTTCGGATTTGAACTCTTGCGAGCAGTGTTTTCTGCTCATATCAGTCTTCTGTTAATTGCCATTATCGCTTGCTAAGATTAGTCAAAAAAATTAGTGTCGATTCACCTACTGGTTGAATATAAGGTTACTTTATAATGGGTAATAATTTTTTGTATATATTTAAAATTAGAATTTTCAAAATCATGAAATTGAATCTTTATAAAGTATTTTTGGCTAGCTTGTCTATCGTATTGATGCTGAGTTTTACTAGGAGTGGTGCAGACCAAAAATTGCCGGTATGGGAGTTTGGGTTAGGGCCAGCTCTTTTTTCTTATCCAGACTACCCAGGTTCTAGTGAGCAGAATAATTTAGTACTGCCGTTTCCTTATGTGGTTTATAGGGGGAAGGACTTTACCATTGATCAACGAGAGGTTAAAAAGCCGCTTTTTCAAACCCCTAATCTTGAATTAGATCTAAGTTTGTCTGGCACTATTCCCGTCTCGAGTAAAGATAACCAAAAACGAGCAGGGATGCATGATTTGGATGCCTCTCTGGGATTAGGACCTGTTTTAAGGGTTCAATTATTTCAACAAGGTTTAAACCAGTTGCAATTTGAGTTACCGATTAGAGCGGTGGTGGCTTCAGATTTTAGGTCAATTCATCAAGAAGGTTGGGTGATGAACCCAGGGCTTTTCTATTTTTATCGTAAAAACCTGACTGCTGGGCAACGCCTTAAAGTTTCTATGGGTACGGTAGCTAATTTTGCGACAGCAGAAAATCATAACTATTTTTACGGTGTGCCGACGAATGTGGCAACTGTGGATCGACCCGCTTATAAAACGTCAGGTGGTTTTTCGGGTATGAGTTATTCTTTAGGGATGAATGTGCACTTTGATCAATTTTGGTTGGGTGGCTTTTGGCGAGGTTTGGATTTGAGTCAGTCAGTTTATCGAGATAGCCCACTGATTGAAACGCACTTTAGTCACATGTTTGGTTTAACTCTGACATGGAACTTCGCGACCTCTAAAGAGACCGTAAGAGGAATGGAGTAGTGGGTCGACGGATATTGGTGAGCCTGTTGTTTATTGTGGGCTTTTTTCTCCTGCTGTTTTTTAGCACAGGGGTTGTGCAATGGTTGATTCAATTGTTTACCTTAGGGGTGTTAAGTGGTTTATCAGTGATTGTTTTGATGAGTTTAATGAAAAACCGAACGCCCATGATTACCCGTTATGCACTATTGATGGGGGCGGATGATACGCCTGAAGAGCGTTCTTATACTCGTAAAGTGACCTGGAGTTGGGCACTGCTTTTTGTGGTTTTATTAGGACTGAAATGGATCGCGATTTTAGACGGAACGCAAACAGACGAAATAGGGCGGGTTGAACTGTTTTTTTATATAGGCACAATCATTTTATTTGTCGGTGAGTTTTATATACGGCAGATATGTTTACCTGCGCATAGAGGCAGTTCGTTCTGGTTGTTTCTCACTCAGATATGTCAGATTTCATCCAAACAAGTTTGGCAGTTTGATCATAAGCAATAAACGGCGATTAATAAAAATAGGCGAAAGCTGAGCTTCTAATATTATTTTAGCTTTGCTTCTAATAGCGTATGTCCCATGCCAATGTTTTCAACGGTTTCAGTGACTTCTAACCCCGCTTTATCCATAAAGCCTAACATGTCTGATAAACGGTACATGCGACTGGTCCCGTTGGCTAGAGCGGTAAAGTAGAGAGAAGTGTTTACTACACAGAAAGCGGCCTCTTCAAAACGTTGATTATCCCAATAGGTCTCTAAAACAAATAGGCGACTGTCATTTTTCATCGCTTGTGCGGCTCGTTTTAGGATCGCAATGATGTCATCATCGCCAAAACAATCTAGAAACTGGCTCATCCAGATCACATCGTAATCTGTTGGTAAAGGTTGTGAGTGATCCAGCATATTAGTTGGAATCGTATTGATTCGACCCTGCAAGCCCGCTTGGGAGATATGTGTTTTAGCCACGGCTAACTGCTCTGGTAGATCGACAATGGTGACTTGTACATCTTCATTGTAGTTTGCCGCTGTCATTGAAAATTTCCCAGTGTTACCGCCAATATCCATGAGGGTTTTTGGCTGATGTTTAAAAACATGCGGCAGCGCTACAGGAAAAGCATTGTCAGAATAGTAGTGATCAAATTCAAACCAACTGCTTTTAGCAGGTTCAGGCAGAGAGGTTAAGGCTGGGTAGATGGTTGGCCAATCTCCAAAGGTCTGATTCAATCCAACAGGGCTAGCCGTATCGATTGACTCTTCTAAATAAAACATGCCCAAATAGTTCACATCATGGTTGTAGTTCATATTAATTTGCGTCATCTCATCATGCAGGAACATTTGGCCTGTTTTAGTGATGCAATATTTCTCGTCTTTAAAAGAGACAACGCCAATGCTTAAACACGACTCTAAGATGACCCTGATACCATAAAGTCGCATCTCAACCTTCTCAGCCACTTCTTTAGGGGTTAACCCTTGGCTGTTTTGCGCTAAAGTTTCAAGTAGTCCGCGTTTCCAAGCGATACGAACTGCTTGGAAAGTCATTGGTGAGAAAGCGATTTTTTGTGCGTCGTAGATGGCTTCTTGGGCGGTCTTATTTGGGAAATTAAACGGAAACTTCATTGGGATAAGGTCTTATTTTGTACTAAAATTGGCGACATTATAAATTAAAAGCGTTTCACGGAATTTTCGATTTATGCATATTTTAGCCTCCACATTGGTTTCGGCATTAGGTTCGGGGAAATCCGCACATATAGATGCTTTTTTAGCAGGGCGGTCAGGCCTCTCTTCCCAAACACTATTTCAGCAAAAACTCCCTGAGATCAAAACCTATTTAGGCGAAGTAGATAATCTGGAAACCGTCCAATTACCAGAGTCTTTAGTAAGCTTTGATTGCCGAAATAATCAGCTAGCTTGGCTTGCGTTGCAAGCCGATGGGTTTAAACAGAAGGTCGATCGTTTAGTGGCCAGATTTGGTTCGCACCGCATTGGTTTAGTCGTTGGCACCAGTACCTCGGGTATTGCGGCCACTGAAGAGATGTTTAGAGAAGAGTTGCAGCCTGAAGATTATGATTATCAAAAAACTCAGCAGATGGATTCGCTGGCTCAGTTTTGTTGCCAAGCACTCCATATTCAGGGGCCGAGTTTTGTGATCTCTACGGCGTGTTCATCAAGTGCTAAGGTGTTTGCGGTTGCGCAACGCTGGTTAAATGCAGGTCTGGTCGATGCGGTTGTTGTTGGTGGCGTGGATACTTTATGTCTGACAACAGTACACGGTTTTAACTCATTAGGTTTAGTGAGTCAGAATGTTTGTAAACCGCTAGATGAAAGTCGCGATGGAATTAACATTGGCGAAGCAGGTGGGTTTGCGCTATTAGCAGCAGAGAATTACTTCGATGAAACCAGCGAATCGAGTGTACAAGTTGTCGGAGTGGGTGAGAGTAGCGATGCATATCATATCTCTACACCACATCCAGAAGGGCAAGGCGCCCAATTAGCGATGAAAGCGGCCATGAAGCAAGCGAATATCAGTATTGATGAGATTGGTTATATGAATCTACATGGCACGGCGACACCGAGTAATGATCTGTCGGAAGTGTCTGGCGTCAGCCATTTAATCAGCGCAGACACCCAAGCGTGGATGAGTTCAACTAAAGGGTTTACCGGTCATACTTTAGGTGCGGCAGGCATTACCGAAGTGATTTTTTGCCAATGGACTTTAGAAGAACAGATCGTACCTGCAAACTTGAATCTAGAGTCATTTGACCCTTTGTTGGCATCTAAATTAACGCAATCTAAGCTGAATGTTCCCATAGAAACGCAGCGATTAAACGCAGAACAACCTCCAATCCATTACGCGATGAGTAACTCTTTTGGTTTTGGTGGCAATAATGCCACGGTGATTTTAAAGAGGGGGGCGCTTAAATGAAAGCCAATATCTTAAGTGTCGGTTTAACTGCGCCAGGCCTAGTTAACTTTGAAAGCTTCAAAGCCTTGATGTTATCTGGCCAAGAGCCCAATGTTTCCGAACCGCTCGAAAAATATAGTCCTGCCTTCTTGCCAGCCAATGAACGCCGCCGTACAACTGCGACCATTAAACTTGCATTGAAGACAGCAGAAGAAGCGCTAACGAACTATAAAGAACAGTTTCCTGAAGCTGATTTACAAATACCCGTGCTGTTTGTATGTAAAGATGGTGATACCCTGATCTCTGCCCGAATGTGTCAGGCGGTGAGTGAAGTCGAACCGATGATTTCACCGACTCAGTTTCATAATTCAGTCCATAATGCGCCTGCGGGTTACTGGATGATAGGCCAAGAAAATCAGGCACCAGCCAGTGCGATCTCTGTGGGCCAATATGCGATTGCCAATGGCCTGCTAGAAGCCGTTTTACAGTCTCAAAGTGAGATGAAGCCCGTTTTGGTTGTGACCTACGATCTGCCTTTGGATGACCTAATGCCTGTGAACACGACTCAGAAAGGACAACTGCCTTTTGCCTTCTCACTGATTTTAGATGCGAGTGGTGTTAATCAATCTGGTCATCAAAAATCGAAACGGCCTGAGCTGTCTCTTTCGTTGACTCAAGCGGGGGCTGATCAGCAACTAGACAATCCTTATCAAGGTCTACCAGCCGCAGAGGGCTATCCTTTATTGCAAGCGATCGCTTTGTTTCAAGAGAAATCAGAAGAGATGACTTTCCCATTGAATGAACATAATTTTGTTAAGTTAGCGTTAAGTTAATGAGAGCTGAGTTGTTATCTAAAGCCGATATTGAGGCGGTTATTCCGCATGCCGATGGCATGTGTCTATTAGAAAAAGTCGTCTCCTATTCTCAAGATGAGATTATTTGCCAAACGCAAAGTCACTTGGATGAAAGCAATCCATTAAAAACGGACGGACAGCTCTCTAAGATGCATCTAATTGAGTATGGTGCGCAGGCGATTGCGATTCATGGTGGTTTAATGGAACGAGACTCATCTAATACCGAGGCGGATGATGAGCCACGTGTTGGGTATATCGCCATGGTGAAGTCTGTTAAGTGGGGTGATTTTAATCCCTATACGCCCTTTTTAGAAATTAAAGCGATTCCGCTTGTGGCGGATGAGATGACTAAACTCTATGAGTTTGATGTCTGCGATGCGGAACAGCACTCAGTTTGTTCTGGCAGAGTGATGGTTGTTCATCCCGATTTGGAATCATAGAACTCGTTATTTAGGACGCATTGATGGAACAGAAACAAAAAATAAAAGCCTTAATTACTGGTGGCAGTGGAGATTTGGGTTCAGTGATAGCGGCTCAATTAGCTGAAGATGGTTATGAAGTATGGATTCACGCCAATAGCAATATTCAAAAAGCAGAAGCCTTGGCTGAAAAAATTAACTTGCAGGGTGGTTGTGCTTACGCGATCTGTTTTGATTTAACTAATAGTAAAGCCGTTGAAAGTAGTCTTGAGAGACTATTAGAAACGGGACCAATTCAGGTGTTGGTGAATAATGCGGGGATTCATGATGATGCCGTCATGGCAGGTATGACACATGAACAGTGGCAGAGGGTGATTAATGTCTCATTAAATGGTTTCTTTAATGTCACTCAACCACTATTGTTACCGATGATTAGAACCCGTTGGGGGCGAGTGATTAATATTGCATCGGTTGCGGGTATTATGGGCAATCGCGGTCAGGCAAATTATGCGGCCGCCAAAGCGGGGTTGATTGGCGCGAGCAAAACATTAGCATTAGAATTAGCCTCGCGAAAAATCACGGTTAATGTGGTCGCACCAGGAGTGATCGCAGGAGAGATGGCGGACAGCAGTTTTCCTGAAGAACGTATCAAGCAAGTGGTTCCGATGCAAAGAGCAGGCAAACCTCAAGAAGTGG
>Ga0316204_10004181_pt1 | contig 26605 bp, 28 predicted proteins | sample 6monrhotite_MG_2_FD_205661 | JGI IMG/M metagenome (GOLD analysis project Ga0316204, IMG submission 205661) | Microbial mat bacterial communities from mineral coupon in-situ incubated in ocean water Damariscotta River, Maine, United States -... | ecosystem: Environmental > Aquatic > Marine >...
ATGATTAAAGCACATCCCTTAAAAGACAGCATGGCGGGTAAAATGATGCGAGCTGGTTGGGATGATAATTTCAGAGATGAGATTATTTTTGGTCATAAATCAGCCAAAGTATAATCCGGCCCTGTTGTTAGATCAGTATCAAAGTATGATCAGGAACTGCCACAAATGGCTTAAAATGGTGGTTTATAGAGCGAAAGATATCCTTTAAGGTAGGAATTGGTGCTCTTATTATAGGTAAATTACCCTAAATTCATAAAGTTAGGTCGGTTCAACCCTAAAAGTGATTTATAATTGCCCGCTCCAATTGATAGCTTCGCTTCTACCAAACTATTGGATGCGATATACGATAAAGCCAGTGTGGTGGAATTGGTAGACACAGGGGATTCAAAATCCCCCGCCTTCGGGTGTGACGGTTCGAGTCCGTCCACTGGTACCATATCTAACACCTTAATCTTTCAAAGTTTTTTATGCAAAAGGATGGGCTGTATGTCGCAAAGAGTCATGGATGACGGTGCTATGTTTCTACAATCAGCCCCAGGTCTATCCCCCCTCTGATAATTTTTACCCCCACGCATATCCTGTGCAAACAATTCTCAAGTGATAGCTGTTAGTTGTTTTTGTATCAGTCAATATTATGAGATGGACTGAAGCCATTAGTTTGCGGCAATGCTTCTTATCTGAGTCTTGCTTTTTTAGTTAGGAGGTAATGGCTGGTTTTCTGGCAGCGAGTTACTTTAACAAGTTGAAATCCGGTTAGAAGGTATAAGGGGGTTCAATAAATAGTGAGATTATGATAATGATTTTAGTGTTATACGATTGTCTTTTGATATATATCAGGATTTGTGTACTTAGCTAATTGTTATACTTTCGTTAGTCTAGAAACATCAACAACGTTAAGAGCGTATGTGCAGTGTATTTCGACTGATTTTAGAATTATCCGACAGTTTATATTGAAATAAATATGGCTAACCATCAATAACCACTCATTGATGTCATGCATTAGTCGTTTATTAACGAATAACGGGAGTAATAAGAAAATGGGCTTTAAGAAATTGTTTTCTGTTTTTCATCGGTCTTTACTGCTTAGCATGTTTTTTTCATTTGGAGCCGCGGCGGATTTAGTCGAGTATAAAATCACTATGGATGACGCCACTGGTGAAGACCATTTTGGTCGGGCGATGGCGGTCTCTGGTGATCGAGTTGTCGTTGGCGCAATGACGCATCTCGATGGCGAAGGCGCAGTTTACATTTACCGGCTTTCCGACGGGGACTGGCTGCCCGATCACAAAATTTCGGGGGGGGCGAGTGGCGGTTTTGGTCGCTCGGTAGACATTGATGGCAACTATCTAGTCGTTGCCCAATGCTCGACCCTAGAAAACGGAAGTTGCGATCCGTCCTTGGGCGGTCTTGCATCGATTTATCATCGGGATGACAGTGGTCTCTGGATTTTACAGTCTGAATTAGAACAACCGGGTCTACCATTTGGCACTTCCGTTGCCATTTCCGGCGACTCCGTCGTCATTGGGGCAGACGGAGGTGAGGGGGCAAGTGCCGATGTTGGCTCGGCCTATATTTATCGGCGCGATGGTGAAAATTGGGTAGAGGAAGCAAAGCTGGTGGCCGACGACGGAGTTGCTGGCGACTCGTTTGCTTTTTCGTCCGCAATTTCTGGTGATTACGCGGTGATCGGTGCATGGAATGCGATGGATTCGCAGGGTGCCGCTTATATTTTCGAGCGCAACGGCGGTGCTTGGTTGCAAACAGCCAAGCTGATTGCGGATGACGGTGCCACCGGAGACCAATTCGGATCATGGTTTATTGACATTGACGGAGATTATGCGGTGGTTGGTGCGTTAAACGACGATGACCAAGCCACTAATTCGGGTTCCGCATACATTTTTAATCGCGCAGGTGATGGCACATGGTCGCAGCAGGCAAAATTGTTGCCAAGCATCAGTGGCAACGGCGATAGATTTGGCACTTCAACAGCAATTAGTGGCGACTACGCGTTGATCGGTTCATTTAAGGGCGCATATGCTTTTATATTTAAACGGGATGGAACCGAATGGTTAGAATCGCATGCATTCACCTCTAGCGATTATGTAGTGGGTGATGATTTCGCCTATGCGCTCGCCCTCGATGGAGGTATTGCCGCAATTGGAGCCGATGATGCCATCACTGATGGTACGGAAACCGGTGCTGCCTATGTCTACACGGGATTCGAAAGTCTGGATCTCGTATCTGATATCCCAGATCAAAATATAGTTGAAGGCGAATCGTTCGCTACCATTAGGCTGGATGATTTTGTATCCCACGACGATTATCTGGATGAAGAAATGACGTGGACTGCAACCGGTCAGGTCGAACTTGAAGTCAACATCGATAGCAACCGTATCGCCACTATCACGCCGTTGGCGGGATGGACTGGTAGTGAAACGGTAACCTTCGAAGCCACCGCGCCGGATGGCGACAAGGACTCAGATGAAGCCTCATTCATCGTACAGGATCCTACTGCTGTAGCACCTAGTGACTTAAACGTCTCGTTCAGCGGTACGGAGGCTACTCTTACCTGGACAGGCGAAGCGACCGATATATCCTGCACCTCACTAACCGACACAGTAACAGGAACGAGCTACACTATCAGCTTTCCCGATGATGTGGGTTTCATGGATCCGCAAATCTGTTCGGTTTCCAATGCCGCCGGTTCGTCAAACGAAACAGGAACATTTGGTTGTCTTAACGCCACCACTTGTCGAATCAATCCTCCGATCGTCGACCCCGGTCCAAATTTTGAAGTCACTGACATAGCGAATCAAACGATATCCGAAGGCGATTCGTTCGCTACCATCACACTGGATGATTTTGTATCCCACGACGATTATCTGGATGAAGAAATGACGTGGACTGCAACCGGTCAGGTCGAACTTGAAGTCAACATCGATAGCAACCGTATCGCCACTATCACGCCGTTGGCGGGATGGACTGGTAGTGAAACGGTAACTTTCGAAGCCACCGCGCCGGATGGCGACAAGGACTCAGATGAAGCCTCATTCACCGTTCAGGATCCTACTGCTGTAGCACCTAGTGACTTAGGCGTCTCGTTCAGCGGTACGGAGGCTACTCTTACCTGGACAGGCGAAGCGACCGATATATCCTGCACCTCATTAACCGACACGGTAACTGGCTCTAACTACACCATTAGCTTTCCCGATGATGTGGGATTCATGGATCCGCAAATCTGTTCGGTTTCCAATGCCGCCGGTTCGTCAAACGAAACGGGAACATTTGGTTGTCTGAATGCCACCACTTGTCGCGTTAATCAACCTTAGTTCCAATAGGCTTATGCCAAGACTATATAGCGATACGGAAAAAGTTGCTGATTGGACTGTGAACATTTCGGATGGGCGGTCAGCCTGTCCGCTTTGATTGCCAGAAAATATTAAAGATCAAATTTTGATATTAGCGAATTGAACATATCTATCAATTTATCTGCTTGATGATTTTCTTGATTTTCATTATTTAAAAGGCTAATTCGATTACTGACATCATCTATTAATTTCAGTGGCTCAGCAAAAACTCTAGCTTCCTCTAAGATTCTTTGAAATTATCCTATGATTAGACGCGCTTTTTCTTTTTTTTAAAAATTAGTTATGAGCCGAATTAACCTAGTTTTTATCATTTTTTAGTCGTTTTGAAATTAGATTTTCTAGTTGAATAGAAGGTTTTTATAGCTTTTAGTTTATTCAAAAAGAGTTTTGTAAATAACGAATTATCTTATTTTCTACATCATCCGGTTTCTCAATGATCTGTTGCATTAAATGAAACAATGGATATTGTGAAGAATTAAAAATTTGATATTTATTAACCATCGCCAGCGTATGAACTCCTTCACCAGAGATGCCTTCTGTTTCCCCTCTGGCAAGCCGACGACCTAATTCATGATGATGAGAATCGTCACTAGTGGCGGTTGTCATCAAATCACCTAAACCAGCAAGGTTGTAGGGTGTACCTTGAATGCCACCCATATCTGATACAATTTGGTCGAGTTCTTTAAGTGTGTTAACGGCTAGATAACCTCGAAAATTGTCGCCAAGATTTAGTTCATCTGCAATACCAAACAATATTGCGTAAACGTTTTTCAAAATGACTGACCAGCTAATTCCGGCTAGGTCGAAGCTGTGTTTTAATAAAAGCCTACTGCCACGAAAAGCATTTTGAATAGTTTGAAAATCATCTAAATTATTGCTTCCAACTTGAGCGAAGGCGTAACGATTTTTTCTTATCTCTTCAGATATCATTGGACCGTATAACAAAGCGTAGGGTTGTTCGCTGGGTAGTTGTTCAGCAAAAATCTGGGCGGCAATTTTGCCTTCCTCGTCGATCCCTTTTGCAATGCTGACGCAAAGGCAGTCACTTTTTAATTGATCTTTTAAAAGCTGAACAACTTGTTTATGCGGGTTAACGGGTAGACAAAAAATAACAACGTCAGCTTTGGGGGCGGCAAGCTCTAATTTTATGGACTTAAAGTTAGCTTGTGGAAATTTATCCCAAATCTGAATTGGGTGACGACCTTTAATTAGATGTTCCATTGCTTTGCCCATCTCTCCATAACCCAAGATTAATACATTAAGTGGCTTATTCATGGCACTATCTCCTTTTTGGTCGTTAACTCACAATTAAATACAATCGCTTTGATTGATTAAAGGTTGATCATTATGTCATCATAAAGACAATAATCGATATTACCAACAATATAATAAAATGGTAGCAATAAAGTGGCTAAAAAACATATCATTTATGTTCCTGGAAAAAATCCCAAACCACCTGAGTCGGAGCATAAAATATTTCTTTGGGAGTCATTATTGGAGGGAGTCAAGCGTAACAATGTTGAAACCTATCAAAATTTATCAAGGCATTCCGATAAATTTCATTTAGCCGGATGGAATTTTCTTTATTACTTAGCCAATCGAGATTCAGACGAGCAACCTTGGCTTGAAGTTCTGTTTAACCAAACTCAAGCAACCAGTGAAGACATTAAAGAAGCGCATGCTTGGCATAGATTAACAGACATGCTTTTATATAGTTTGGTTGACCTTTTTCCTTTTATACTTAAGTTTTTACCGGGCGTATTAAGAGAAACGGCTGAAGAAACGCAGCGCTACTTTCGCAATCAAGAAAAAGTAGCCTGTGAGGTGAGGGAAGTTTTAAAAAAACAACTGCGACCTATCTTGGACAAAAACGAAAAGGTTTTGTTAATTGGACACAGCTTAGGTTCAGTAGTCGCTTATGATACCTTATGGGAGCTTTCTCATTTAGAGAAGCTCCAGAGTAAAGTGGATTTGTTCTTAACTTTAGGTAGCCCATTGGGAATGAATTATGTTCAACGCCGATTAATGGGTAATCAGTTTAAGGGAAAAAAGAAGTACCCTAAAAATATTAAACGATGGCTCAATGTTGCAGCTATTGGCGATGTAACAGCTCTAGATAGAAGTTTTGCCGATGATTTTAGTGAAATGCTTGATTTAGGCGTAATTGAATCGATAGAAGATCGTAAGAAAGATGTTTACACTTTTTTCCGTAATGAAGAGGGATTGAATTGTCACCGCTCTTACGGATACTTGGTGAATGATCGCGTGGGAAAAATTATTGCTGATTGGTGGCAAGAGTAAAGGAGTATTTTTTTGAAATATTTGAAATCAAATTTGCTCATTGATTAGCGGTTTTTATTTAATGTTGCTTGCTAAGATTTCACTAAGATTAGTCAAATTCACGGGTTTAGCTATGTGCGCATTCATACCGCTATCAGATGCTTTTTGTCGAGCATGCTTAATCAGCATAAACCAACAAAACTGAAGCTCAAACCTCCGCTAGATGTTCGACTAGTTCTCAAAATGCTTTATTAGTCTGAAATTTGGGATTGGTTTTAATCCAATGGATAAAATTGCTCTTAAGAGATCTTGAATTAAGCCGATGTCTAAAAAACTAGAAATAATATAGTGTAGTCGTCGGAGAAGTAGTAATGACAGATTCGGATTTTACGAGGTTGCTTTCTCAAGCAGTAAAAACCGCCAAAAAACATCGTGGTCTTATGATGAGAATCAATAAAGAATGTATTTTACGTTACGGTCAACCTTTTGGTGATCTAACCATCAATGAAACAATCGATCTTGAAAAATCGGTTGGTGAAGGAATGTTAACTGCTAAGCGTTTTGATTTGCTAATGGACGAAATTAATTTATCGCAGAGACATTAATCGCTCGGGGTATCATTGCCCAGTGATAAACCGCTGGATGGTGACGCCATTGATTGCTGCATTGATCATAAAACTACCAAATATTACAGGCACAACCACATAAAGGATGGTATGAATGATTATTCCAGCTTGGTTCCCTAATTTAGCCCTCATGAATTTTAATCTGATTAATTTCGAAGGTGACTTGATACTAGATGCAGCAGTATAGAGTCCAAAAAGAACAATAAATGTCCCGAGAGCGAGTGTTGTGTATTGCATTTGTTTCTCATTAAGCGGTTATCAAATCATCGGATTTAATTATCGCCTTAGTTGGATTTTTCTACTAGCACTTTTTTAGAAAATGTTGTTTTAGGAGGAAAATTCGATTCGTTGCTCATTGGTGCTTTTGCGCTAGGTCGTTGAGGGATCAGCCCATTCCTCCAAGCCTTTATTTCTGAGGTTTGAAAGTTTCGACCAAAACTCGATTAGTTGCTTATTAAATGGCAAAAATGGCGAATTTTTTGCTCTTTTTTGATCTAGGTCATGTTCAGAATAGTTATCATCTGCAAATCTAGTTGCAAATGATTCGCATTTAGACTAAGCTTCCTTTATATTATAGGTAAGCTGTCTTGGTTGGCACTTAGTCAATTAGATGCAGTTTGAATTGAGGTTAAACAATGAATCTAAGTTTGGCAAATATTGAAGCTAAGCGGAAGGTGAAAGTCGTTAGTTTAGGAGCTGAAGGTAGCGTATTTAGGCGCAAACTTCTATCTATGGGACTAACTCCTGGAACTGAGATAAATATTTTAAGAAAAGCCCCTCTAGGTGGCCCAATGGAGTTAAATTTAAGAGGTTTTTCACTGAGCTTGCGTCGTAACGAAGCTCAGGGTATCCAAGTTCAATTATTGAACTAATGTTTTTCTTCATTAATTGTAAGCCATTAGTCATAATTCTTTCTCACTTTTAAGTATCTAATTAATGTCACATACTCCCACCATAGCTCTTTGCGGCAATCCTAACAGTGGTAAAACAACGATATTTAACCTACTAACAGGATCTCGCCATCAGGTTGGAAATTGGCCGGGTGTAACCGTTGAAAAAAAGTATGGACATTTAAATTTAAAGCAAACTAATGAGCAATTTTCTCGATTCAATATTGTTGATTTACCGGGAACCTATTCGCTCGACGCAATTGATGAATCGATAGCCATTGATGAGAAAATAGCCAGAAATTATATCCTCTCAGATGAGCCGGATTTAATTATTAATATAATTGATGCTTCGAACATCGAAAGAAATCTCTACTTAACGACTCAACTGTTAGAAATTGGTAAGCCAGTCATCGTTCTGCTGAATATGATGGATGTGGCCAAAAATAAACAGGTTGTTATAGACCTAGCTGCTTTGTCTGAGTTATTAGGTTGCCCAGTATTTCCTATCGTTGCTAGCCAAGGTAAAGACATCTCATCGCTTGTTTCAGAAATAACTAAGGCATTGAACCATCCAAAAACCAGTGATTTTGAACTGGATTTTAAATCGCCACTTAAAGAGTTATACGATTCCATGCTATCAGTCGTTTCGAGCAGTCAGGTCGACAGTAGCTCCCGTCCTCAATGGTTAGCGGTTCGATTACTTGAAGAACATAATTTTGACGTTGATAATAATATTTCTGCGGCGGTAAAAAATATTCAACAACAGGTTAAACAAGCTTTTGGTGATGATATCGATATAATGATTGCCGAAGCTCGTTATGAAAAAATTCTAGATTGGATAGACAAAAGCGTTAGAAAAGAAGGTCGATTGTCTAGAACGTTTTCTTCAAAACTCGATAAGGTCGTTTTAAATAAATATCTTGGGGTTCCGATTTTTCTATTTGTCACTTACTTAATGTTTTTATTTACGATTAATTTTGGTGGTGCGTTTATAGATTTTTTTGATCAATCAACCAATGCTGTTCTAGTTGAAGGAGCTTCTATTTGGCTATCCAATTTAGGTCTTGCAGATTGGCTTGTGACACTTATTGCTAACGGTGTTGGGGGAGGTGTTCAAGTTGTCTCAACCTTTATACCAATTATAGGTAGCCTTTATCTGTTTTTAGCGGTACTCGAAGATTCTGGTTATTTAGCTCGTGGCGCTTTTGTAATGGATCGCTTTATGCAGGCGATTGGTTTACCGGGCAAATCATTTATTCCATTAATGGTCGGTTTAGGTTGTACTGTTCCGGCAATTTATGCAACTCGTTCGCTTGAATATGAGAAAGACCGAATCATGACCGTTATGATGAGCCCGTTTATTTCTTGTGGAGCACGACTTCCGGTTTATATTTTATTTGCGGCGGTGTTTTTTCCAGACAACGCGCAAAATCTTATTTTCTCTCTCTATTTGATCGGTATTTTTGTTGCGGTGTTAACTGGATTTTTATTAAAGAAAACGCTTCTAGCAGGAGAAATAACGCCTTTTGTGATGGAGCTTCCAGCTTATCACGTGCCACGAATAAAAAATGTGCTACTTAAAACCTGGGAAAAGCTTCAATCATTTGTCTTGGGTGCTGGCAAGCTAATCGTTATTGTGGTTGTTATTTTGAGCTTTTTTAATTCCTTAGGAACGGATTTTAGCTTCGGTAACGAAAATACCGAAAAATCTGTTTTAACCAATGTGGGTAAAACATTAACGCCTGTTTTTGCGCCGATAGGCATTAAAGAAGAAAATTGGCCAGCAACCGTTGGGTTATTTACCGGTTTGTTTGCTAAAGAAGTGATTGTCGGAACCATCGACGCGCTTTATTTAAGCCAGCTTGATCAAGAGGCAGAAGAAGAGACTTTTGATTTATCTAATAAGCTGAAAGATGCTTTCGCAACCATACCAGAAAACTTTTCTGGAGCCGTTGATAGTTGGTCCGATCCATTAGGTATAGATGTTGATGTCACCGACACTCAAGTAATCGCAGAAGACCAAGATGTTAGTGAAAATATCTTTGATGTGATTAGACACTCATTTGATGGAACGCTTGGTGCGTTTAGTTATTTATTATTTATTTTACTGTATTCGCCCTGCGTATCGGCATTAGGAGCGACTCATAAAGAAACGGGATCTAAATGGACAATGTTTACTATTTTATGGACGACTTTCTTAGCTTATAGTTTGTCGACTATCGTTTATCAATTTGGACAATTGAGCAAAACGCCAGTGACCGCAGTCAGTTGGATTAGTTTTTTTGTGGTTCTACATATTCTAAATGTGATTTTGTTAAAGCAATGGTCAAAGCGTTTAGAAAATCGTTCAAATGGCGATAATTCTGATAACCAAAATCCAGATAATCCAAACGACCAAATTAAACACCAACCAGCGAGCTAATTCTTATGTTAATGGATATAAAAAATCTATTAATTGAAAGAAGGCAAATTAGTCTCGTGGATTTAGCTCGGCATTTTTATGTCAGTGAAGAAATCATGGTTGGAATGCTTGAGCATTGGCAAAAAAAAGGTCGTCTTGAAATTGTTGATGCGTCAGGTGTATGCGGAACTGTGTGCGGAACTTGTGATGAATCTGAGGCTTCAAAAATTTATTATCGATGGAAAACCGTCGCTGAAAAACCTATCTTTATAAAAAGTGGAGAGTGAGCCTAAGCTCAATGATTAAATTAAGTGGATTTTAACGATAAAGAAAAATTAAAACGTCTTATTGTTAATCAGATTGCTGATTTAGAAAAACAAATCAACTTAAGTGAAGAATCCAGCCAAACGGTCGAACTTGATCAAACCTTAGCGGGAAGAGTTTCTCGTATCGATGCAATTCAGCAACAAAAAATGGCTGAGTCTTCAAACCTTAGAGATAAAAAATTAGTTATTGATTTGAAAACTGCTTTGGAAAAGTTGCCAAATGATGACTATGGAATTTGCCAAGAGTGTGACGAACCGATTTCTATTGCAAGGTTGCAAATAAAGCCTGAATCAATTTATTGTATTAGTTGCCAACAGAGTTTGTTTGGTTAGAAATAACAGAATTTATTTCCATTATTATCTTCACTAAGTGTAAATAATATTCTTGAAAATAAATGGCAAGCGTATAGGTTGTTGATTTAATTAAAAATTTGTTGTTCAATGCGTTTAATAGCCCGTTACTTGTGATTGGCTGGACAAAACGATGTTATGCCTAAAAAGGAATCTTTATGCTATTAAAAGAAATAGACAAGAATATTTGGATTTATAATGGAAGCGCTGTCAACTTTCACGGTTTTCCATATTCTACAAGAATGACGGTCATTAAGTTAAATAATGGAAGTTTGTGGATCCATTCGCCAGCAAAGCTAAATGAAGAACTAAAGGAAAAAATTGACGCTCTTGGCAAAGTAGAGCATTTAATTTCTCCTAACAAACTCCATCACTAAATCCTACCCGAACCATGATCGAAATTAAGCGTCCACAAGATCTGATGCGTTTACGCCGCCTAGCCTTGGCTTCACAAGGCCTGCTTCAGTCTCAGCCTTTTGGAAGTGGTTTGGCGGGAGCATGTAGGGCGATTAACCACCTAGGTTATGTTCAGCTTGACACTATATCGGTGGTGGAACGAGCGCATCATCATGTTCTTTATTCTCGAGTGCCAAAGTTCGATTCGGCTATGACGAATCAAATGCTTCTTAACGGCGACATTTTTGAGTATTGGTCACACGCGGCGGCTGTTCTACCCATCGCTGATTTTCGCTTCTCATTACCCTATAAACACGCGATTAAAAGTGGGCAAATCCATTGGTATAAGAACCCCGATAAAAAGCTTATGAGCGAACTCTTAGTACGTATCCGAACAGATGGTGCGATACGTTCTCGAGATCTAGAAACTAACAGTAAAAAGGGGGCAGGTTGGTGGGATTGGAAACCGGCTAAAAAAGCAATCGAACAATTATATATGCAGGGCGATTTAATGGTCAGCAATCGCGAGAGTTTTCAAAAAACCTATGATCTAACCGAGCGAGTACTGCCATCTAACGTCAATTCAAGAATGCCGAGCACCGAAGAATTTGCGGCTCATCTTGTCGATCAACAGTTGCGCTGTCATGGGTTTGTTTCACTTAAAGGGCTAACTTATTTGCGCCGAAATGTTGAACTACGCAAAGCAGTGAAAACCTTGGTCAACGAACGATTAGCTCAAGGTGTATTAGAACAAGTACAACTGAGCAGTGGCGAAATATTTATATTAGAAACAGGAACGTTTGAACGCCGTCTTCCTCGGTTGAACAACCGCATGTTAATTCTTTCACCATTTGACAACTGCGTCATCCAGCGCGAACGTCTCAAAGCGGTGTTTCAATACGATTACCAAATAGAATGTTATGTACCCGCAGCCAAACGCCAGTATGGTTACTTTTGCTTACCACTGCTTTTCCGAGATGAATTTATTGGACGAATGGATTGTAAAGCTCATCGAAAAACTAGTCATTTAGAAATCAAATTACTGCATTTTGAACCACACAATTTTGATGAAGGTTTAGTTGTTTCTGCATTTGTCGATGCCATTAAACAATTCAGTCATTTTCAAAAATGTGATTTGGTATCTTTAGCCAAAGTAGAGCCTAAACATTTGACTAAAGTTTTTCAGAGAGAATTAAAATCCATTGGGTGATAAGGACAAATGGCGTTCAGAGGGCGTAGTTGTTAACTAACTTGAGCATGTAAAAAATATCCTACCAATAAATTCCTAGCTGTGCGATATTATCTATCATCACTAAGAGCAATTTAAGTAATCAAGGTTGGCTCTATAACAATTAATAAACAGGCATAAGATCAAAAGGAGCATGATATGTTAAAAAAATTACTTGATGGATTAATTTTTGGTACAGGATTCGGTATTGCTATTTTAACGATTTGGCTTTTAGTTTCATACTTCGTTTTACCAAATCTAATAGAGAATCGATTTGAAATTACTGAAATACCTGAAACCTCAGAGCCAAGTGAAAATGTTGTTCTCGTTGCTCCATCAATTCGTATTTCTGAAAAATTTCTTGGCTCACCGGCGGTTTATTCGGCTAATTTTCTTGATAATAAGGCGGGCGTTCTTTCAAGGGGGGACGGTATTATTTCAGGAAAAGCTTTAGTAAATGAGCAGCCATTAAGCGGGCTTAAATTAAGATTAGCATTAAACGGCAGCGTCATGAGCCAGTGGGCTACCACTGATTCTAGAGGTATTTACCGTGTCAGAGTTCCCTTTGGTGAGTACAAAATCGATGGTTATGAATTTGACCATTCTATCGTGAATAAAGTGCTACCAAACAAAATAAAACACCCAGAAAATAGTTATCGAACAGAAAAATTTTTGGTTAGTACTGAACAGGAAGGTAGAGGAATTCAGTTTAGATTCGTCGATCCATTGACGAGAAATCTAGACAAGCGTAAATATTCCTTGGGAGACAAAATTATTCTAAAGTGGAACGAATACCCAGAAGCAAATGAGTATACTGTGCAGGTTTATGAAAAGTCAGAAGCGAATTCTTGGAAAACTATACGCCTTTTTAATTGGTCGGAAATGCCTAAGGTGTCTAAAACAGAGTTAGAGCTTAACGACTATGACTTAGTGTTGAAGCCTGGGTATTTTTATACCTTTGAAGTTCAAGCTAGAGATAGTCGGGGAAATTTACTATCAGCGACATATAAAGAGCATTTCGGATTTGATTTTGAAATATCTAAGTAAAAAAATGATACGAAAAAAACATAAACTTCTTGGCGACAAGGTTAACTTTCAATATTTGATTAACCTATATCTCAGCCAAACCCAACCGAATACGCATTCCCAATTCAGTGGTATAACCCATATCTTTCGATTGCAATAAACCATCACTATCGATCACATAATAACTAGGAAAAGCTCGGATCTTAAATGTATCGGTTGTATGTTGAGTACCTAATAAAACGGGAATTGTTAGATGATGTTCTTTTATAAAAGCTTCAACCTCTTGTTTACCTTTCCAATCCAAGGCAATGATGTAAAAGTTTATTTCTCCATCAGCGGACTGTTTAATTGCTTCGATGTTGTCGATTGAGGCATGACAAATCATGCACCAAGGCGCAAAAAAATATATTAGAGTTTTTTGTGTTTGTTTGGTGGGATTAAAACTCATTACTTCGCCTTGCATATTGACTAACGAAAAGCTTGGAGCCAATTCGTGAGACGAAGTGCTAAGCATATCTTTTTGTTGCCACCAGGTAATTAATACAAATATTCCAATAAATATTAATATTTGGCTGATCCAACTGATAATCTTTTTCTTAGTTTCTTTTTTCATAAAATTGTTTTCTTATTGTGGTGTTTTTATTGTCAATAGATCTTGACCTGTTTGCGATTGATACCAACGATCAATCAGATACCAAGAGATAGAAACAGAAAAGGGGAGTAATAATTCACCTGTTTCAATTGCTGTTTTTATCTCTTGAGCACTAAACCAATCAGCATGTTCTAATTCGTCGTCAATCAGACGAATATTCTGCTGATTTGTTTCACAACTAAATCCAAGCATTAAAGAGGCAGGGAATGGCCAAGGCTGGGATGATATATAAGAAATTTTGTCTACCAGCAAACCAACCTCTTCAAAAGCTTCTCGTTTAACTGCTAATTCCAGTGATTCACCATGTTCAGCAAAACCAGCTAGAACCGAATAGCGTTTATCTGGCCAGTTAGGCTGTCTCGCCAACAATAATTTTTGAACACCTTCTATTGTGGTTTCTAAGGAGAAGATAACTGCGGGTTCAATTTTGGGGAAGTGCTCTTTCTGGCAGTTTTCGTTAACGCAAGTACGACTATGACCAGACTGAGTTGAGCGTGATTTGGTTCCGCATTTAGAGCAGAATTGATGGTTAAAATGCCAATTAATAATACCTTGAGAATATAGCAGTGTTTGCAGATCAAATTGATTGACTTCCAGTGAGAGACTTCTTAAATCCAAAAGCTCCAAACCATCGTCGTCTTGTGGAAATTCAGTTAATTGAAGGAGAAAATAGTGCTTCTTGTCTAGTTCACCTAAATATATTGCCTCATTGCTTGAAAACTCTTCCACTAGAATACAACCAAATTTTGAACCTATATTGAACAGTTCAGCAGAAGTTAAATATAGGGGCCTATTCGTTTCACATAAAAACTTTCCTTTATAACTGATTATCGTTTTTGAAGACTCAGATTTAAAAAGCCGTTCAATTTCTAGCTTGTCTTGACGTAACTCACTACGTCGGTCTAAATCTTCGTTGAGATACATAGATAAACCCTTTGGCTTTTGACAACGGCTGGATCATTGCACAGAAAATTGCTGATTGATAGATACAAGTTGACGAATATATTTTGGTAAATTCGGGCAAATTAAACTACACAAAAGTGATTTTCTGGTTAAATACCAGCCCATAATTTGTTACCAAATATGTTTCTAGTTAAACTTTACAGGTAAAAACAATAGGTTAGCAGCAAATAACCATTAAAAGAACTATTTAGACATAAAGCTGCTTTGGTGTTATAGTAATATACAACACTAAGAAAAGGTTTGTTGCGCAGTTGCAAACCTATTTGATAGTTCATTTAGATTAGAGATGTGCAGATATTTTATCTAAAACATCTCAAGAGAGTGAGTATGACTAATATAACTTGGAATGACCAACAGCCAATCTACAAACAGCTTAAGGAAAAAGTGGTTGAATTAATCATCGATAGCGAAGTCAATGAGGGAGAAGCTGTTCCTTCAGTAAGGCAGGTGGCGGCGGATTATCAGATAAATCCTCTAACTGTATCAAAAGCTTATCAAGAATTGGTTGATGAATCGATTTTGGAAAAACGGAGGGGTTTAGGTATGTTTGTAATGGAGTGTGCGAGAGAGAAATTATTAGAATCAGAAAAAAAACATTTTCTGAATGTTGAATGGCCGAAAATAGTGCAAAAGATTGAAAGACTTGGTTTGTCGGCGGATAAGTTAATCAACAATAAAAACGAAAAGGTTGAGGAGTAATAATGACTAATCTAATTGAAGCGAGAGGTTTATCTAAGTCCTACGGTAGCCATCAAGTGTTAAATTCTGTCGATTTTAACGTTGAACGAGGTAAAATTGTTGGTTTAGTTGGGCCAAACGGTGCTGGAAAAACAACCATCTTAAAAGCGGTTTTGGGATTGACTTCTTATGAAGGTCATCTAAAAGTTTTAGGTTTAGAGCCTGACAAGCAGCGTCATCAAATCATGCAGAAGGTGAGTTTTATCGCAGATGTTGCTGTTTTACCTAGATGGCTAAAAGTTGAAAATGCACTTGAGTTTGTTACTGATGTGCATCCCAATTTTAATTTAGACCGTGCAAAATATTTTCTGTCAAAAACTAATATTCCTATGAATGCAAAAGTTAAAGAGCTTTCAAAAGGAATGGTTGCGCAACTTCATTTAGCCCTTGTTATGTCGATAGAAGCAGAGTTGCTTGTATTGGACGAGCCGACACTGGGTTTGGATATCTTATATAGAAAGGAATTTTATAATCAATTGCTGGCAGAATTTTTTGATGAAGGACGAAGTATTTTAGTGACGACTCATCAAATCGAAGAAATTGAAAATTTATTAACTGATTTATTGTTTATCCGCGATGGTGAAATTGTTCTAGATGCATCGATGGACGAAATAGCTGATAAGTATATTGAAGTGATGGTTAGCAAAGAAAATGTTGAAAAAGCCGAGGCTTTAAAGCCAGTGATGCAACGTGAAGTGTTTGGTCGGAAAGTCTATTTGTTTGAAGGTGTTGGCCGTGAAGAGTTGGAGCTTTTAGGTGAGCTTCATTCGCCGAGCGTCGCTGATTTATTCGTTGCAAAAATGAAGGAGGGTAAGTAATGAACTCTAACTACGGAAAAACATTCCAAGCTTTAATTAAAAGAGAATATTGGGAGCATCGTGGTGCGATGCTTATTACGCCATTGTCTATTGCTGCCTTTTTTGCGGTGCTAATGTTATTAGGAATATTTAACAATAACGTGACATTTTCGACTAATGATTTTCAAATTAATTTTTTTGAGCATCTACCTAAAATGGCTGAAAAATTTGACAATGCTAATTTTGAAGAACAGACAAAAATTGTTCATGCTGGTTTATATACACCAATGATATTTTTTGGGTTTGTAATGTTAGTGATTTCGTTCTTTTATACTTTAGGCTCTCTATATGATGAGAGAAAAGATAGAAGCATTCTATTCTGGAAATCTTTACCTATCTCAGATACTTCGACAGTGTTGTCTAAATTTGTAGCTGTTTGCGTGTTGGTACCTGTGTTGTATTTTGCTGTAATTGTACTATTTCAACTATATATTCTGTTATTTGCTACTGTTGCGGCTTGGTTTAGCGGTAGTTCTGGAATATCATTCTGGGCTGCATCAAATCTGTTGAGTGTAATATTTAATACTTTGATGACACTAATAGTAGTAAGTTTATGGCTAGCACCTATATGGGCTTGGTTAATGTTTGCATCTTCATGGGCAAAAAAAGTAGCATTTATTTGGGGAACTTTACCCATACTCTTGATATCAATTGCTGAAGGTTATCTATTTCGGTCATCAAATTTTATTGATATGGTGGGTGAAAGAATTGGGAATGGATTCGTTATTTTAAGTTACAACACAAAAATACTTTTTGATGATCATAAGTTTGATATTGGGACTGGAAATTGGTATCAAACCTTCGGAAATATGGAATTTTGGATAGGCTTAATCGTTAGTGCTGTATTCTTAGCGGGAGCCATTTACACTAGAAGACACAGAGACGAGTCCTAGTTACATTTGTAATGCACAGCAATTTATGAGATTATTCGCAATAGGCGAAGAGGAGAAAATTATGAATCTTAATCGAAAAAGTGGAAAAAAAGCCACGAATGCAAGTTTGGCTATCGCAATTACAACGGTTGTTGCTCTCGTAGTAACCGTTCAAACTCAAGGTATTCCAGCTGATTACATGATTGAAAACGGAGCGCAAGCTTGTAAAGTAGGCTTGATTGATTTGGTCACTAAACTACTATGGTAGTGAGCACTATTTATTGTTGTTTTACTGACAAGAGTTGAGAAACGGAGCTATTGCTCCGTTTTTTTTGCTTAATTTTTTTCTAATTGGGCAATAACGTAAGGGGAAACGACTACCGCCCAAAGTAAAGTTGTTTCTTGGCAATTCAGCTTTATCCAAGAGGGGGTCGCAAAGGAAACTTGTGATTTAGCAATTAAATTTTCAAGCTTTTCGATTGAATTATCAGCCACAATTGCAGCAACTTCGACTAAGTCACTAGAAGGTTCGACAACCAATAACTTGCCTTGCGCAAAGAATAGCTGGAGATCTTTCCATTCGATTTTAGCAGTTTCTAAGTTTAGTTTGTCTTTTGTGGATAGAGAGTCATTCATATAAAATTTGTTTATCAGCTGAAATTTCCAGTATATTATACCAGATAGGAGTATTATTGATTAGCTCATTATGTTGTTTTGATTGTCACTTTTTTATAAAGTACCAATAGACTTTTTTTATAAAGTACCAACAGGCAATGTTACGTTATTTTACGTATTGTTACGTTGATTTACACTAAGTTCAGCTTTGTTATGCTATGTTACTTACATGATTTAGCACTATAATTTTAGAGGGTAGGAATATGAATAATTTAATCTTCAAAAAAATAACCCTTCTTTTATCCATTGCGGTTATTGTGGTCTTCTCCAATTTGCTTAATGCGGAAGTTAAAATAAAGCTCATTGAAGGAAAGAAATTCCAAGATTACCAAATTTCGGGTTATTCTAAGACTAAAAGTTTAGATGTTTTACAAAAGGACTTAAAAGAGCTTTTCACTAAAACAGCTAAAGAATATTTGAAAGATGACAACAACTTAGAAATAGACATTACCAATGTCGATTTACCTGGCATTTATCATTATAGTTACGGACCAACGAATAAAGATTTAAGAATTGTAGATTCATCAAGCTCCTATAAATTATATTTTGACTATAGGGTTCTAAGTTCGTCTGGCGAGTTATTAAAAGAAGGAAGCCATAAAATTAGAGACTTTTTTGATTCTGCTTTAATCGTTCGGAAAAATCGAAATCGAGGAACTGTAGGATATTACGAAACTGAACTTGTTAAATGGTTTAAAGGGTTATCTAATAACTAGCCATCACATCAGATTAACTAGTTGCTTATCTTATTTTTGAAAGCAATTAATAATCCTAATCCAATAAATGCGCCAGGCGGAAGTATCGCTAATAGAAATTTCTGCTCGGTGAGATAAAAGTGCATTGTCAGGTCTTTTGCCCACTCTCCGAATAAAAGATGAGCTCCATCTAAAATTGTGCCTTGACCGACAAATTCTCTAAAAGCTCCAAGTAGCATTAACACCAAAGTAAATCCAATTCCTTGGCCAAGCCCATCGACAAAAGAGGGAAGTAGCTTATTTTTACTGGCGAAGGCTTCAGCTCGGCCAATAATGGCACAGTTAGTTACGATTAATGGAATAAAGATTCCCAACACTAAATAAAGTTCGTAGGTAAAAGCGTTCATTAACAACTGAACATTGGTCACGAAAGATGCGATTAACATAACAAAAATTGGGATACGAATTTCTTTTGGAATATGTTTTCTAATCAGGGATACCGTGATATTTGATCCTACCAAAACAAAGGTTGTGGCTATGCCTAGCCCCAGACCATTGATCATGGAACCTGTCACTGCAAGTAATGGGCATAGTCCTAATAGCTGTACTAAAGCGGTATTATTATCCCATAAGCCATTTTTAAAAATAGTTGAATTATTTAAGCTAGTTTCCACTGTTAGAATCCTTAGGCAGAGAACAATTGCTGACTTGATTAAATAGGTTTTGTTGATGTGATTCGATATATAGCAAAGTATTATAAATAGCTTTTACCACGGCTCTTGGTGTAATAGTTGCTCCCGTTAAACCATCGAACTGCCCACCGTCTTTTTTAACTTGCCATTTGTCTTTGTCTAATTGCTTGAGTGACAAACCATTAAATTGAGTTAACCAATCACTTTTATTTCTTTCGATTTTATCTCCTAATCCTGGGGTTTCTTGATGAGTTAAGATATTAGCACCCAATATTTTTCCATGACTCGAAACAGCAACAGCAATATCAATTTTTCCTGAATAACCATCCGGTGCGACCGTAGTGATCATTAATGCAAAATCATTTCCTTCGTTTCGCATTCGATAAACCTTTTGATCCTCTTTGCTACCGAGTAGATTGAGATCGTTAACTGTAATACAGTCTAGATAAACCTCGTTATCATAATGTTCACTTGGAACCATCTGAGTTAACTGTCTAACTAATGAAAGCTCTATTTCTTTTGCGATCTTATCCTTAGTCAATAAATGAGTCATTACAATTAAACCGGTAGAGACCATAGCAAATAGTCCCAAAATCATTCCATTCCTGAAAATTGAACGCTTCATAGATAGGCTATTCAATTTCCTTTCATTGCTATTTAAATTAGGCATTTATGTTCTCCCTAGTTTGAGAACCATAAACACTTGGTTTGGTGTAGTGATCAATGGTAGGCACTGCGATATTCAATAATAAAACTGCGAAAGCTACAGCATCCGGATAGCCTCCAAAGCTTCTTATAATGACTATAAAAAAACCGATGATAGCGCCGTAAATCAATCGCCCTTTAGGTGTCGTCGATGCTGTTACAGGATCAGTGGCAATAAAAAATGCACCTAACATCGTTGCGCCCATTGTTAGATGCAACCAAGGGGACAAAAATAATTGATTATCATATAAATATAAAACTGAAGCTGTAATTGTCATGCCTAATAACATTGACGTCGGAATATGCCAGTGAATGACTCTATTAGCTAATAAAAGTAATCCGCCTACCAGAAAAGAAATATTTAACCAGAACCAGCTATTAGTGTTAGTGATAAAATGAGATGTTTCGATGATTTCCGAAGTCATTAATCCCAAAGAAAAAGCAGTTTTGCTTTCATCAAGAGGCGTTGCCATTGTGAACCCATCGGCTAACATTCGATAATCTATTAACTTGTTTCCGTCGCTGGTTGTACCAACAAAAGTAATCTGAAGTGTTTCTAAAAAACTAGGGTGCTGTTGTGCAATTTCATGACTAGGAAGCCAAGATGTCATTTCTACTGGAAAAGAAATAAGCAATAAAACATAGCCAACCATTGCGGGATTGAAAGGATTAAATCCTAACCCGCCATACAATTGTTTGGCAATAATTATCGCAAACCAAACGCCAATGAAGCTCATCCACCAAGGCAACATAGGTGGGAATGATAAACCAATCAACAAACCTGTGAGTAATGCAGAATTATCAGATAGCGCTTTTGCGATAGATTTTTTTCTTAGCCACATAATCAAGGCTTCGGCAGAAACTGCATAAACCGAACAAACTACTAGGTTAATTAACGTACCCCAACCAAAAAAATAAAAAGAAACTAAAATTCCCGGAATCAGGGCAGAGCAAACCAGCAGCATGATTCTGCTTGTTGTTTTGTCATTATGAATAAAAGGAGATGAAAGATTCACGATTGTTGCTCCTTTTTGTTTTTAACTCTATCAAGAGCGGCTTGTATCGCTGATTTTTTTCCGTCTGGATCTTGTTCTTTATTTAGCGCAGCCAGCTTGCGTGCTTCAGCTGTTTTTCTTCTTTTTTCTTCACGTTCTGCTTTTATTTTAGCAAGTCGATTTTCACGGTTTTCAAATCGTTTTTTCGCTAGTTCAGATTTTTTATTTTTAGCATCGAGGTACTTAATTTCAGATTTTGCATATCGGTAATAGCCGACCAAAGGAATAATACTTGGACATACATAAGTACAAGCACCACATTCTATGCAATCAAACAAATCTTGATTCTCAAGTTGTTCCCACTGTTCACTTTGACTAAACCAAAAGAGTTGTTGAGGTAATAGCGATACAGGGCATACGGACTCGCATTCTCCGCATCGAATACAGGCCGAATGAGAATCTTCTTGATTGTTATTAAGTAATTTTTCATTTGAGTCAAAAATAATGCAGTTGGTTGATTTTTGCGTGGGCACATTAAAGTCGGAAATAGCTACGCCCATCAAAGGACCACCAAAAATAACATGTGGAATATCACCAGAATCTATTTGTAACGAGTCAATAATATGAGAAATCGGTGTACCAAATTGAATCCAATAGTTTCCGGGTTGCGGAACGCAATCACCGGTGATAGTAACCAGTCGTTGAGTCAAATTGATATCATGGACAACCGCGTTATTAACCGCATACAAGGTAGCAACATTTTGAACTAATATACCTAGTTCTGCGGGGTATTTGCCTTGGGGAACTTCTCGTCCGGTTAGTAGTTGAATCAGTTGTTTTTCTCCGCCACTAGGATATTTTGCTTTGGCGATAACAATTTCAATATTTGGTAACTGGTAATTTTTTTTATCATAGTTATAATTAGATTTTATTAGGCTAGTGATTTCGTTTTTTAGGTTAGCGATTGCTTCAGGTTTATTGTCTTCTATGCCAAATAAAATCTTACTTGCACCAACAGCTTTGGCTGTAATTAGTGCGCCTAGCAAAATGTCAGAAGAGTTTTCTTGTAATAGTCGATCATCGCAGGTGATGTAGGGTTCGCATTCCATGGCGTTGACAATTAGAGTATTAACCTTTCCCAAACTAGTTTGAAATTTCGTGTGGGTTGGGAATGCTGCTCCACCTAAGCCAACAATTCCCGCTTGATGAATTCGCTCAATAATTTCTTGAGGTGTTGCGCTTATCCAATTTCTATTCGTTTTATTTGTTTGAAGACGAGTCGCTTTTTTGATACCAGTACTTTGCGGGGTTTTTGAATCTTGTTTGATAAGGATTGCGGCTAACGGCAAACTCGATGGGTGACCGGTATTTTTTTTATCTATTTCTAAAACTGTTCCATCACAAGGTGAATGGATATTACTTGCCATAGTTTCAGTTGCAGAAGCTAAAATAAGTTGTCCATTAGAAACTTGGTCACCAATGTTAACTTGTAACTCGCCACTAATATGATCTGAATTGGTTAAAGGAATAATTAATTCTTGAGCCAAGGGGAGTGTTTTTATTGGCTGTTGATTTGATAGTGACTTAAATTCCGCCGGATGAATGCCACCAGGAATTTTATGTTCAGCAAACTTAACGATATTCGAATCTTTTACTATCTCAGTGATGTTACTCATTTTAAGACACCAACTTGACGTCGATTAATGAATCATTTTTTTTGTTTGAAGGAGCCGCTTTATTGGGGTGAGCCCAACGCCAATTGTCTGATGTCGTTTCAACAAAAGGCATATCGATACAGTCAACCGGGCAGGGAGGAATGCAAAGATCGCAGCCTGTGCATTCTGAAAGAATAACCGTATGCATTAATTTAGCGGCGCCAACAATTGCATCCACAGGGCAGGCTTGAATGCATTTAGTGCAACCAATACATTCTTCTTCTCGGATGTAAGCAACTCTTGGACGGGTTTCTTCACCGCAAGATTCGTCAAGTTCGAGTATCTCAAGTTCTAACAACTCTGCTAATGCTTTAATACCTGCTTCGCCACCAGGCGGACATCGATTAATGGCTTCTCCTTTTGAGATTGCTTCAGCGTAAGGTTTACATCCGGGATGACCACATTGACCACATTGAGTTTGAGGCAACAACCCGTTAATTTGATCAACTATGGGATTGCCTTCCGTCTTAAATTTGATTGCAGCAAAACCTAACAGTGCGCCACAAACTGACGCAAACAAAGTAAGGACAATGATAGGCTCGAGTATTTCCATAGTTAAATTTTCACTAACCCAGCAAAGCCCATAAATGCGAGCGACATTAAACCGGCAGTGATCAAACTGATAGCAGCCCCCTGAAAAGGTGCGGGAACATCTGCAACTGCAATTCGTTCTCGGATCGCGGCAAACAAAATTAACACTAGAGAAAATCCAAGCGCCGCGCCGAAACCAAATATGATTGATTGAATAAAATTATGCTCTTTATTAACATTAAGAAGAGCGACGCCTAACACTGCACAATTAGTCGTAATGAGTGGTAAAAATATCCCCAAAAGACGATATAACATAGGACTAGTTTTTTGAATGACCATTTCAGTAAATTGAACAACGACTGCGATGGCTAAAATAAATGATAGGACTTGCAAATACTCAAGACCAAACGGTTCGAGAATAAAAAATTTAATTAAGTAGCTGGCTAGCGACGCCATTGTCAGCACAAAGGTTGTTGCGATTGCCATACCGGTCGCTGTTTCAACTCGGCTGGACACGCCCATAAAAGGGCATAGACCGAGGAACTTTGCTAATACAAAATTATTAACTAACACAGTACTCACTAACAGCAATAAAATCTCTGACATTATGAATTTCGCTTGATTAATAACATTAAATAATAAATAATAAATATAAATTGAATTAGAAATTGGCAAGGTCGAATATGATTTTTGATTTACTCGTCTTCTTTAGCGACTTGTTTGGTTTTACTTTTAGACAACCAAAAATGGCGAATAGCTAATAGAGAAAAAAATACAATTCCCCAAATAATAAGCAACTGTATAAATCCGCTAATAATAGCTGAAACTCCGTCGATTTCAGCATTCAAAAATGCTGTGATTATCAAGGGAGCGTAAGTATCGGCATTTGCAACGGAATCAGGCGTTAACGCACCAACGGCTAAAAAACTTAAAAGAGCAAATCGTTTATTCCAAGAAAGATTCTTTGTTTTGAGGTTTACCAATACAAGCAGTGCAACTGCCAAAAGTAAATAGAGAAACCACGCAACGCCATATAATTCGAATGTTTGCATATTAATAACCTCTTACTCAAAAACCAAAACTATTTGACCCGCATGCCCGGTTGAGCACCTTCGTCTGGATTGAGTATCCATAAATCTTTTCCGCCAGGACCTGCAGCCAAAACCATTCCTTCAGAAAGTCCAAATCGCATTTTTCGCGGAGCAAGATTGGCAACCATGACGGTTAATTTTCCAGCGAGATCTTCCGGCGCGTAAGCCGATTTTATTCCAGCAAAAACTTGTTTTTCACCAACGCCAATATCAAGTTTTAACTGTAATAGTTTATCTGCACCTTCTACATGATCGGCAGAAACTATTTTGGCGATTCGTAAATCAATTTTATCAAAATCGTCAAACTGAATTTCCGGTTTAATTGCTTCAAGTTCATTTGGGTCTTTCTTATTTTTTTTATTATCGGAGTTTTTCTTTGGGTTTTTCTTATCGGTTGCTGCCGCAGCATCAACTGAAGATGCAATCATGGCTTCGACTTGTTTAATATCAATCCGTTTCATTAACGGAGAGAATTTATTGAGTTGGTGCGATGTTAATGGAGTACTGGTATCAGCCCAAATTAAAGGAGGAGCATTTAAAAATAGTTCAACATTGCCTACTAATTTTGGAAGCACTGGTTTTAAGTAGATACTTAGAATTCTGAAAAGATTAATTCCCATCGAACAAACTTTTAATGCTTCATCGGCGGTTTCTTCATTCTTGGCAAGTGTCCATGGCGCTTTTTCATCGATATAGGTATTGGCTTTATCAGCAAGCGACATAATCAATTTACTGGCTTTACCAAACTCTCTGGTTTCATAAAATTCTAAAATTTCATCGCCGGTTGTTTGAAATTCTTTGAGTAGTTCACGTGAGTCGATTTGTGAGTGCAGAACGCCGCCAGACTTTTGAACAAGTTTTGCGCATCGGCTAGCAATATTAACGTACTTATTAACTAGATCTGAATTCACTCGCTGAACAAAGTCTTCTAAATTAAGATCAAAGTCATCAATTTTTCCTGATAGTTTTGCGGCGAAATAATAACGCAAATATTCAGCATCAAGATGCTCCAAATAGGTTGACGCTTTAATAAAAGTTCCTTTTGATTTAGACATCTTAGTGCCGTTTACGGTTAAAAAACCATGAGCAAAAACCTGAGTTGGCGTTCTATAATCTGCAGCACTTAAACAGGCAGGCCAAAAGAGGCAATGGAAGTTAATAATATCCTTACCAATAAAATGATAAAGTTCGGCATCGCTATTTTTTTTCCAAAAATCGTCAAACTCTAAACCATTGGTTTTATCACAAAGGTTCTTAAAACTCGCCATATAACCGATTGGCGCGTCTAGCCAAACGTAAAAGAACTTGTTTGGTTCATTAGGGATCTGATAACCAAAATAAGGCGCATCTCGTGAGATATCCCATTCTTGCAAACCAACATCTAACCACTCATGAAGCTTGTTAGAGATTTGCTCGCTGACTCCGGTTTTTAACCAGGTTTTAAGCATTTCTTCAAAATCTTGTAGCTTAACAAAAAAGTGTTCAGAATCTTTTAATATCGGCGTTGCGCCAGAAACCGCTGATTTTGGGTTTTTAAGTTCCACAGGGCTATAGGTTGCACTACAAACATCACAATTATCGCCATATTGATCTGCAGAACCGCATTTTGGACATTCGCCTTTAACAAAACGATCGGGTAAGAACATTTCTTTTTCGGGATCAAACAGCTGATTAATTGTTCTTTTAGCGATATGGCCTTTCTCTAACAAGGCGTTATAGATGGTTTCGGTATAAAATTTGTTTTCTTCGCTATGAGTGGAATGAAAGTTATCAAATTCCACCAAAAAATTATCAAAGTCTTTTTTGTGGTCAGCATAGCTCTTTTCAATCAGCTCTTCCGGCGTAATCCCTTGCTTTTGCGCGCTGAGCATAATTGGCGTGCCATGAGTATCGTCTGCACAAACGTAATAACACTCGTTTCCGACCAGTTTTTGGAATCGAGACCAAATATCCGTTTGCACATATTCCAGCATATGACCGATATGAATAGGGCCATTGGCGTAAGGTAGAGCGCTGGTGATCAGTATTCGACGGTTGCCATTTTTGGCGATTAAATCGTTTGACATTATTACTCGTTAATCTCTTATTCTTAGGGATTGTTATCTAGCCGCAACTATACCGATTTTTTAGGGTTTTATCATTAATAAATCGTTATATGGGGGAAGGTTGCTAGGGTTTCCTTTTTGGCGTTAATACAAGTGGAACAAGTAAACACAATAACTTCATACACCGTTTGGCAAATTGCTAACTCTCTGATAAACAACAATAAATAACACACCCCCTCAGGGTATATGTTTGTAAAATTTGTTTTTTGTCCGTCAATGAAAACTTCCAATAAAATTAACTTATTGATTAATAGGGGTATTTGGGTTTAAATGGATGTTTATTTGCGGTCATACTCCGCTTAAATTTATATAATATGTAGTTGAACTAAGCCGCTCCGCGGAGCTGATTTCCCCCTAGCAATTTCCCCATCATCAACCACACTTTTAATAGCCAATGTCGGCTGATTAAAAGGAGAAAGATGATGTC
>Ga0316204_10004183_pt1 | contig 26594 bp, 23 predicted proteins | sample 6monrhotite_MG_2_FD_205661 | JGI IMG/M metagenome (GOLD analysis project Ga0316204, IMG submission 205661) | Microbial mat bacterial communities from mineral coupon in-situ incubated in ocean water Damariscotta River, Maine, United States -... | ecosystem: Environmental > Aquatic > Marine >...
AGAGCCTAGTCTGTTGCCGTGGTTTCCGCTTCAACCTCGGCTTCAGCCGCTTTCGGGTTCCATTTATATATGCTCTTGATATGGCAGGTGCGTGTGAGGGGGTCTCTGCCTTGTACGCCTGAGCCGCGCGTGATGATGAGTTTGTCATTGTCCCGTAGGCAACTGGAGAAACTGTCCAAGGCAATTTCCCAAGCATAATCTATGTCGTTACACGGGCCGTATGTTTCAACGATATACTTCTTTTTCGGGCTATCGCTTAGGATTAGGGTGCGGCTGTCTAATGCATTGAAGCCATCAATATTTCGGGCAAAGCAAATTTTATCGACTTTTTCACCTAATCTTGGGTCATCCATATAGGCAGCAATGCCTACAGGGTCACGGTCATCAGTATCGGTACTGGTACAGGCAACAAGGCCCGTCAGGGCAATTGCAGATATAAGAAATGTTTCGATTTTCATGGGTTTCCTTTTCATGGTTTCCTCTCCACGGACTTCCTCTTCAAAGGCTTCATGATAGGGTTCATGCCATCCTCCTTCCGGCTAGGTTAACCTGCCATAGCTTGTGAGACAATGGCCATATGCTTAAATCTTTGTTAGAATAGATGTGCTTTTTCCTCTTGACGTTCTGTCTATGTTCTGTAAAAGAACAAATAGGGAACTAATAATTGGGAGTTTGATATGAAACAAGTTGTTATGGACATTAGCAGTGGTATGGTGCTTGGTGGCTTTGTGATTATGGTGAGCGTCTGGACGATGATTTTGGGCGGCTAAATGAATAAAAAGGTAGGGTAATGGTTGCCATTGGGAATACTAAAGGTGAAAATACCGAAAAGGGCCATACCGGTAAAAAGAAAAGAGGCGACCCGATATTTGTGCCGCTGCGCTGTCGCACACCTTATTCTTTGCTGGAGGGGGCGCTTAAGATTGACGAGTTGGCCGCACGCTTGCGCGAATGGCGTATTCCAGCGGCAGGGCTAACTGATACCAACAATATTTGTGCGGCACTGGAATACTCCGAAAAAATGGTCGATGCAGGAATACAGCCGATTATTGGCTTAACGCTCAGTGTGTATCTCGGCGATGATGATATTCAATTAAACCCGCGCACCAATTTGCACGGCGGTAAAGAAATAGCAGGTACGATAGTTTTATTGGCACAAAACGAACAGGGCTATACTAACCTGTTGAAGTTGTCGTCTTCAGCATTTTTGGATGTTGACGCTACGGATTTGCCTCATGTAAATATCATGCAACTACAAGGGCTTAATGAGGGTTTAATCGCTCTGACGGGCGGAGCAGACGGGTTTATCAACCGCTTGATCTGCTCGGGGCAAAATGAACAAGCGGGGCATTGGCTGAAAACCATGTCTGCATGGTTTGAGAGGCGGCTCTATATTGAGTTACAGCGCCATGGCTTACCCAATGAAAAACAGGCCGAACCGCACCTGATTAATTTTGCCTATGATATGGCTTTGCCGCTCGTGGCAACCAATGAACCGTATTTTCTCGACCCAGATATGTATAAGGCGCATGATGCGCTATTGGCTATATCCGAGGGGAGTTATGTGTTGGAAACTGACCGTCGGCATGTTTCCAACCAACATTACCTTAAAATGCCAGAAGCAATGGTAAAATTGTTTAAAGATTTACCTGAAGCTATTGAAAACACAATAGATATTGCTAAAAGATGTGCCTTTCGTAGCCCAAAACGTGATCCGATACTGCCTGGCTTTGGTGATGGTAGTGAGTCTGAGACCGATATTCTTGCGCGTATGGCACACGAAGGCTTGGAAATGCGGCTTGGGCAAGTAGAGCCCGCCGAACCGCGCGGTGATTATTTTGCCCGACTTGATTTTGAACTGGGCGTGATAGCAAAAATGGGGTTTCCCGGCTATTTCCTCATTGTTGCTGATTTTATTAAATGGGCCAAGGAACAAGGCATTCCGGTTGGACCCGGGCGTGGTTCCGGTGCAGGCTCTGTGGTTGCGTGGGCGCTGACCATTACTGATTTGGACCCCTTACGTTACGGCCTACTGTTTGAGCGGTTTTTGAACCCGGAACGTATATCCATGCCCGATTTCGATATTGATTTTTGTCAGGAACGGCGCGGCGAAGTTATCCGCTATGTGCAGGATAAATACGGTGAAGATCAGGTCGCGCATATTATAACATTCGGTACCCTGCAGGCCCGCGCCGTCGTGCGCGACGTCGGACGTGTACTACAAATGCCGCTCGGGCAAGTGGACAGACTGGCTAAATTGGTGCCGTCCAACCCGGCCAATCCTGTAAGTTTATCCGAAGCTATCAAAATTGAACCAGCTTTACAGCGTGAACGCGACAGTGAGCCCGCGGTTCAAGAACTCCTGACCATGGCACTTCAACTCGAAGGGTTATACCGTAACGCTTCGACCCATGCAGCGGGTGTGGTGATCGGCGATCGACCTTTGGCAGAATTGGTACCACTTTACCGTGATGCGCGTTCTGAAATTCCGGCCACACAATTCACTATGAAATGGGTGGAAAAAGCCGGATTGGTCAAGTTCGATTTTTTGGGTCTAAAGACGTTGACCGTCATTGACCGCGCCCTTAAATATCTGAAGCAACAAGGTATTGTACTGGATTTAGACACGACATCCGTCGATGATCCAGATGCTTATAAATTGCTGGAGCAGGGGCTATCTCAGGGTATATTCCAACTGGAAAGCTCTGGCATGCGCGATACTTTGCGCAAGATGGCACCCAATTCCATTGAGGAATTAACCGCGATTATTTCGCTGTACCGTCCGGGCCCCATGCGCAATATTCCCGAATATATTGAGCGGAAATTTGGTCGCTCACCCATAACCTATCCCCATGAAAGTTTAGAGGAAATCCTCAAAGAAACATACGGTATTATTATCTACCAGGAACAGGTGATGCAAATCGCACAGATTCTGTCTGGTTACTCTCTCGGCGAGGCGGATGTGCTCCGCCGGGCTATGGGTAAAAAAGACAAAGAGGTGATGGCACGTCAGGAATCGCGTTTTGTCGACGGGGCGGCTGAAAACGGGGTCAAGGGTGCTTTGGCACGGCAAATTTTCCAACTGGTCAATGAATTTGCCGGCTACGGCTTTAACAAATCACACGCCGCCGCCTACGCTATGATTTCGTTTCGCACAGCCTATCTTAAGGCCCATCACGGTGTCGAATTTTTAGCTGCTTCTATGAGCTTGGACATTAGCAATGTTGATAAACTGGCCCTATTTGCCAGAGAAGCCAAGCAAATGAACCTGGAAATCATGCCACCTTGTGTCAACCGTAGCCACGCCGACTTTGAGGTTGCAGACGGCAAAATACTGTATGCGCTCGGTGCCATTAAAAACGTTGGTGTAGAGGCAATGAAACACCTTATTCAGGTACGCGAAAAGGGTGGGCCGTTTTTGGATATGTTTGATTTTGCCCGCCGCCTCGATGCGCGTATCGTCAATAAACGGGCTTATGAAAATCTGGCCAAATCGGGTGCCTTTGATTGCCTTGAGCCTAACCGTGCGCGCACATTTGCTTCTGCGACCGTATTATTATCCATTAGCGCTCGTGCCGCGCAAGAACGCAATTCTGCGCAGGTGAATTTATTCGGGGACTCAGAAGAAGCAATGGTTGAGCCGGAGCTACCGATTGTTGAGTGTTGGGGAACCGTGGAGACACTAGAGCAAGAATTGGCCGCCGCCGGGTATTATCTCAGTGGTCACCCGTTGGAGGAGCAGGCAGAAGCGCTCAAACGGCGAAAATTCTTACAAATTGAAGATGCAGATGCAGCTTATTTGCATGGGCAAAGGGCTGTGCGTATGGCCGGTGTTCTGCACAAACGCCAAGAGAGGATATCACAGCGCACCAAAAAACGTTTTGCCTATCTCAACCTTTCTGACCCAAGCGGTGAATATGAAGTGTTTGTGGGCGAAGAAACCTTGGTTCGCCACCGTGATATTCTAAAGGCGGGCAATTTACTGGAGTTACAAGTCAAATTGGATATGCGAGACGGCGAGTTGAGCTTTACAGTGAATACGGTCAAGCTGTTAGGCGGAGCTAGTGGGGATACAGCACCAAAAATTAGCGGGCTTGATGTCTATATCCGCAATGGCGAAACTCTTGAAGCGTTAAAACGGTGCATAGCCGGACTGGAAAGTGCGCCCATGAAGGCCAAAGGTAAAATGAACATTATTGTTCCCATAGAGGATGCACGGGAAATTGCCCTTAAACTACCTGGGCAATACGGGCTAGATGATACTTTCCAAGCCGCACTAAAAGCCGTGCCTGGCGTGGAGAAAATCAACGAATTTTAGATGCCTTTTCTTCCTCAATTCATGGGGGAAGAAAAGGCAACGAAATCCATTGAAGTTTAGCGGAATTTAGCCCTTGCCAGCCGTATTTTTCCTGCTATATAGCGCACAAATTCACAGAGCGGGATATGGCGGCTGCACGCATGTAGTTTGTCTTTCCGGTGAAAGTTGACAATTCTGTTCGCTTTCTCAACCCCGCTCAACGCCTAACCGGATAAGGAGATACTCCATGGCACTACCAGAATTTTCCATGCGTCAGCTATTAGAAGCGGGCGTTCATTTTGGACATCAAACACATCGCTGGAACCCTAAAATGGCACCGTATATTTTTGGTGCACGTTCCAATATTCACATTCTTGATTTATCCCAGACGGTACCGCTTTTACACCAAGCAATGGTGAAAATGCGTGATGTAGCTGCTGGCGGCGGACGTATTTTGTTTGTTGGCACTAAGCGCCAGGCATCTGATACAGTAAAAGAAGCTGCGACACGTTGCGCACAATATTACGTAAACCACCGTTGGCTCGGCGGTATGTTGACTAATTGGCAGACTATTTCCAAATCCATTGCCCGCTTGCGCGAACTTGAAGGCATGATGGAAAATGTTGAACAGTCTGGCCTGACTAAAAAAGAATTACTGAAACTGACCCGCGAAAAAGACAAACTTGACCTTGCCCTTGGCGGTATTAAAGATATGGGCAAAATCCCAAATTTGATATTCGTAATCGATACCACCAAAGAAACCATTGCGATTAAAGAAGCCCGCAAATTAGGTATTCCTGTCATTGCGCTTTTGGATAGTAACTGTAACCCGGACGATGTTGACATGCCAATTCCTGGCAATGATGACGCTGTGCGCTCGATCTCATTGTTTTGTGATTTGATGGCGGACGCTGTTCTGGACGGCATGACAGAAGGTGCAATTGCTGCCGGTGTGGATATTGGCGCGGCTGAAAACCCTGTCGAGACGGCTCTGGAAACAGATATGGCACCTGCAGCCGAAACTGCACCTGTCACAGAAGCCGCTCCCGCAAAAGAAGATGCGCCTGTTAAAGCAGAAGCGGCACCTGCCAAAGAAGAAGTCGTGAAAGAGGCTAAGCCAGTTGCTAAAGAAGAAGCCCCAAAAGAAGAAAAAGTGCCAACAAGTGACGATATTTCTTTGATTGACGGTATTGGCCCTGTGTTCAAGAAAAAGCTTGAAGGCGAAGGGATTACGACATTCGCTGGAATTGTGGCTTTGGACGAAGCTGCTATCGCGGCCTTGGACGAAAAACTTGACCTTAAAGGCAAGATCGTTTCCGGCGAATGGGTCGAACAAGCCAAAGAACTTATGGCTGGCAAAGCCCCGCGTGCCAAGAGCGACGCTGCCAGAGTTTAGTAGGCTGGGCTTAGCTGGTAGAGCTTAGCAGGCTGAGTATAATGATCTGCGCGTAAGCGGGTCTTGAATTAGCGGCAGAGACCACCATCTCTGCCGTAAATAACACATTTACGGAGAATAAAATGGCTACTATTACAGCTGCGCTTGTCAAAGAACTGCGCGAAAAAACATCCGCAGGCATGATGGATTGCAAAAGAGCCCTGACGGAAACGGACGGAAATATTGAAGAAGCGGCCGACTGGTTACGTAAGAAAGGCATTGCAAAAGCCAGCAAAAAATCGGGCCGCGTTGCATCTGAGGGGCTTATTGGCCTTGGGCAGTCCGGTACGACATCTGCATTGGTCGAAGTCAATTCCGAAACTGACTTTGTGGCTCTGAACGAAGAATTCCAAGCTATGGTGCGCGAAATATCAACTCTGGCAGTGAATGCAGAAGGTGATGTTGCAGTTTTGGCTGCTGCAAATATGGGGAGCGGGAAAGACGTTGCGACTACTATTACCGACCTGATCGCAAAAATTGGCGAAAACATGAATTTGCGCCGTACTGAAGCGTTGAGTGTTAATTCAGGTGCTGTCGCAGGATATTTACATAATGGAGTTGCTGATAGCCTTGGCAAAATCGGTGTGTTGATTGCGCTAGAATCAGACGGTGATACAGATGCATTAACGGCACTTGGTCGTAAATTGGCCATGCATGTTGCTGCGACCTCTCCACTGTCCCTCAGTGTAGATGATATGGATCCGGCAATTGTACAAAAAGAGCGTGACGTATTGTCAGAGCAAGCTCGTGCATCGGGTAAACCTGAGAATATTATTGAGAAAATGGTTGATGGGCGCATGCAGAAATTCTTCAAAGAATCTGTATTGCTAAATCAAATGTTTGTTATGGATCCAGACCGCACGGTCGCACAGGTTCTTGCTGACGAAGCCAAGTCTTTGGGTACAGCTATTGAAATGACCGGTTTTGTGCGTATGCAACTTGGTGAAGGCATCGATAAAAAAGTTGAAGACTTTGCGGCGGAAGTTGCTGCTACCTTGGGTGACGCTTAAGGATGTAATTTGCCCTATTCGCCCGTGTTTATTTTTAGACGCGGGCGCAAAGCTTCGCTATAAGTGCGGTAATTGAGTCGCAATTAGGCAGGGGATAGGTATGGGGATAAAGTTAAAATATAAAAGAGTGCTCCTGAAAATATCGGGTGAAGCCCTCATGGGGACACAAACATTCGGTATTGATGTGTCCGTAACTGCCCGTATTGCTGAAGAAATAGCCAGTGCGCATGCCAAAGGTTTGGAAATCGGGTTGGTAATTGGCGGCGGCAATATTTTTCGCGGGCTGGCCGCTTCCGAGGCAGGTATTGAACGAACGACGGCAGATTATATGGGCATGTTGGCGACTGTGATGAACGCTCTTGCCATGCAAAGTGCCCTAGAGCATATCGGGCTGGACACACGGGTTATGTCTGCCATTCCTATGACTACAGTCTGTGAGCCGTATATTCGCCGCCGTGCCAGCCGCCATATGGAGCGGGGCCGTATTGTAATTTTTGCAGCAGGCACTGGAAACCCGTTTTTTACCACTGATACCGCCGCAGCGCTTAGAGCAGCTGAGATGGGCTGTGATGCGCTTCTTAAGGGCACTAAAGTTGATGGTGTTTACGACAAAGATCCTGCCAAACATAATGACGCCAAGCGCTATGACAAACTGTCCTATATGGATGTCATTACCGATGATTTACAGGTTATGGACACATCGGCTGTGACCTTGATGCGTGATAATGCTATTCCGATTATCGTATTCTCAATCGCAAAAAAACGGCGTTTCGAAGATGTCATGACCGGAAAAGGAATATGTACCACAATTACGTCTTAATTCGCGTATTAGACCTAAACCGTGTAATAGAGATGTGTAAGAATACTAAAGGAGCCTATTATGGCAGAATATAATCTTGCTGATATTAAACGCCGTATGGACGGTGCCATCACGGCTATGAAAAGCGAGTTCAACTCGCTACGGACGGGACGTGCCCATACCGCTATTTTGGATAATGTTACGGTTGAGGCTTATGGTTCGCAGGTGCCGTTAAACACGGTCGGAGCGATTAATATCCCTGAACCACGTATGCTGAGCGTCAATGTCTGGGATAAAACCATGGTTGCGAGCGTAGAGCGGGCTCTGCGCGAGAGCAATCTGGGTATCAATCCGGTTGTTGACGGTCAGACAATTCGTATCCCAATGCCAGCTTTGACCGAAGAACGTCGTCAAGAATTGACCAAAGTTGCGGGAAACTATGCCGAAGCCGCCAAGGTTGCCGTCCGAAATGTGCGCCGCGACGGTATGGAAAGCTTGCGCGACATGGAAAAAGACGGCGATATCAGCAAAGACGAACACAAGCGGAGATCTGGCGAGGTTCAAGATGCTACGGATAAGCATATTGCAAGTATCGACGAGGCCTTAGCGACCAAAAACGAAGAGATTATGCAGGTCTAGCTCATGCAAGCATCTCGCCAACAAGAAAATTTCCCTGATACCCTGCCGGGACATATTGCCATCATTATGGATGGTAATGGCCGCTGGGCTAAATCACGGGGGCGGTCACGATTGTTCGGGCATCAAGCAGGTGTAAAAACTGTGCGCCGCATTGTTGAATATGCTTCAGAAATAGGTGTCAAGTGCCTGACATTATATAGTTTTTCTACAGAAAACTGGTCGCGTCCCAAGGCAGAAATCGCGGGCCTTTTTGGCCTCTTGCGGAAATATGTCGAGGACGATTTGCAAACCTTACATGACCGCGGTGTGCGGGTTCGGATATTGGGTTCTCATAGCGGGCTTAAGCCTGATATGCTTGAATTACTTGACCGCATCGAGAAAACGACCAGAGATAATACGAATTTTTTCCTCAATATTGCCTTTAATTATGGTGGTCGCGATGAGATTTTGCGTGCAGCACGTGCATTTGCGGTTGATGTGGCTGCGGGCCAGGTAAATTCAGGCGACCTTTCTGAGGCAAAATTTGAAACCTATCTTGATAGTCAAGGTCTACCGGATCCGGATTTGGTTATTCGCACGAGCGGAGAAAAGCGTATTAGTAATTTTCTTTTGTGGCAGGCTGCATATGCAGAATTTGTCTTTACCGATGTGTTATGGCCGGATTTTTCCAAACAAGATCTACAGGCCGCCATAAAAAGCTTCCAAAAACGCGAGCGCCGGTTCGGGAATTTAGCCTCTATCTCTGGGAATCTATCTAAGGACGAGGTGGCTTAGGTGAGTGATGGAAAACCTTCAAAACTGAAAACCCTCGGAATTCGAGCCGCATCCGGTCTCGTCTTGGTCGCTATTTGCGGAATACCTTTGTATTTTGGCGGGTGGGTTCTGGCAGCCTTTATTGCGATAGTGAGTACGCGCATCATATATGAATGGGTTCGGATGAGTGACCCGGACCTGATAAAGTTGGCGCTTATTATACCCGTAGCCGGTTTGCTGTGCGCATTAAGCTTGATGCAATTTGGTGTGTGGGGAATAGATAACTGGAAATGGGCAGTAGCATTGGTTGGATTTGTTGGCGCTTTGGCAACCCTGGAACGGGCGCGGCGCGATAATGGATTACGGGGTGGTCTTTGGGCCGGATTTGGCTGTTTATATATTTTGTTGCCAAGCTTGGCCATATTATGGCTACGCGGGGATGAAGTTGGTGTTTCCGCTGATGGATTTGCCAAATTTATATTTCTTGTTGTGGTGGTTATTGCCGCTGATAGCTGGGCTTACATTGGTGGTTCGACCTTGAAGGGGCCGAAGCTCATCCCGAAGGTTAGTCCGAATAAAACCTGGTCGGGTATGATAAGCGGGTTTGTGTTCGGCGCTTTATTTGGTGCACTGGCCGCATGGATAATCGGGTTTAATCCCGCATATGGTGCGTTGTTGGCTATGCCTGTTGTCGCATTCGCAGTGCTTGGCGATTTACTCGAATCTATCATTAAGCGTCGATTGAATGTCAAAGACGCGGGTGGTATTATTCCCGGTCACGGCGGGCTATTGGATAGAATAGATAGCTTGATACTGATTGTCGTGATTGCGGCTGCGGTGTTGATGGTCTGGCCCAATATCTGGCCGCCCCATAGTGTCATGATGGGCGGCGTTTAACCCGTTATGACAAGGCGCGTGACCATATTGGGCTCTACCGGGTCTGTCGGAGAAAACACACTAAGCTTAATCCGTGATAGTGCACGAGATGATTATAAACTCGTCTGTCTGAGTGCCAATACCAATGCGCACAGTTTAGCCAAGCAGGCACTAGAGTTCAGGCCTGAATTTGTTGCCTTGGGCTGTGCAACCAATCAGGATGTTCTCAAGGAAGCATTAGCCGGGAGCGGAATCAAAATAGGGATTGGGCGCGAGGCCGTAATTACGGCAGGGGCATGGCCTTCAGATTTTACTATGGCGGCGATTGTCGGTGCGGCAGGGTTAGAGCCGACATTAGCGGCAGTTGAACAGGGCAGGTCTGTCGGTTTGGCCAATAAAGAATGCCTTGTGTGCGCGGGTGATTTGTTCATGGAAGCCGTGAAATCTGCCGGAACGACATTATTGCCCGTAGACTCTGAACACAATGCGATCTTTCAAGTCTTGGAGCGTGATCGCCCTAATGAAGTCCGCCGATTGATACTTACAGCATCCGGTGGGCCGTTTCGCGAATTTACGGCTGAACAATTACAATCCGTTACCCGCGAACAAGCTTTGAACCACCCCGTATGGGATATGGGTGCAAAAATATCTATCGATTCTGCAACATTGATGAACAAAGGATTGGAATTAATCGAAGCCAGTTATTTATTTGATCGTCCTGCAAGCGAGATTGATATTATCGTGCACCCACAGTCCATTATTCATTCTATGGTCGAATATGTTGATGGATCCGTGTTAGCGCAAATGGGGCCGCCGGATATGCGCACACCCATTGCCTATGCTCTGGCGTGGCCAAAACGCATGGAAACGGCGGTTGAGCAGCTTAATTTTGCGCAGGTTGGTAAGTTGGAATTTTATCCACCAGATTGCTGTAAATTTCAGGCTTTACGGTTGGCACGAGAAGCTCTGGAGGCGGGTGGTATGGCGCCAACCGTACTTAATGCTGCCAATGAAGTGGCCGTAGAGGCATTTTTACAAGGCGGTTTGAAGTTCACTGCCCTTACCGAGTGTATAGAACAGGTCATGAATAGCTTTAAAAGCGAGAACAGTTTTACTATGCCCCTTAAAACAATAAAAGATGTACTTGATATAGATGAGCGTGCACGGGTAAAAGCTCACGCATTCGTCAAAGCTTAGCCAAAACCAAGGAGGGGAAATTTTAATGCTGGAATGGATATTTAACGGCTTGATCACCTTTGCCAGCTTCGCGCTTGTGCTTGGCCTATTGGTATTTATCCATGAGCTTGGGCATTATTCCGTAGGGCGATTTTTTGGTGTGGCAGTAGAGCGCTTTTCCGTTGGCTTTGGTAAACCTATATTACGCTATAAAGCAAAATCAGGGACTGAGTGGGTGTTATCGCGTATTCCCCTTGGTGGGTATGTGAAATTTCTTGGTGATGCGGGCGGGGCCAGTAACCCGGATACCGAGGAGTTGGCCAAGATAAAAGCGGAAATGGATAGTAAACACGGCCAAGATGTATGGAAGTCTTGCTTACATTTCAAACCATTATATCAGCGCGCATTGGTGGCATTTGCAGGGCCAATGGCGAATTTCATTCTGGCGGCCGTGTTGTTTGCAGGCTTGGCATGGGGTTTTGGTATCAATAAACGGGTTGCAGAAATACAGGAAGTCGTCCCGGGAGGGCCAGCAGCACGTGCAGAGTTTATGGTTGGAGATAAAATACTGACTATAGACGGCAAAGAGGCGAGCAGCGTCAATCAAGTTATACAAATTATTACCTTAAACAGCGGGGAAGACTTACAAGTGAAGGTGCAGCGCGGTACCCGGCAAATTGACCTTATGGTGACACCAGAAAAACGCACGAAAAAGGACGGTATTGGCGGTATCATGACCGGTGGTGTGATAGATGTCTCCATTGGCGGGGCGACCATCCACAAAACTTATAATTTTGTACAAGCATCGCGTTACGGCGTTGAGAATGTAGGCACGACATTATCAATGACCGGGAAGTATATAGGGCGAATTTTCCAGGGAAAAGAAGACGGCAAAGCGTTAGGTGGCCCTTTGAAAATAATGGCCTATACTGGAAAAGTCAGCATTATGTCTTCACAAGTTGAGGGCGGTGTAGGTTATAAATTGAAGATAGCATTTATGAGCTTAGTGTCACTTGCCGCAATGCTGTCTGTTGGCTTAGGTTTCGCAAATTTAATGCCAATTCCTGTTTTAGATGGTGGACATTTAGTCTACTACGGTTATGAAGCTGTCATGCGGCGCCCTTTAAGTGCGCGGGCACAAGAAATAGGGTTTCGCGTGGGCTTTGCCGTGCTTATTTCTCTGTTTTTGGTTTTAACTTTGAACGATATCGGGTATATCTCGAGCTTGTTTGATAATACGGGAAAAATGTAGGGTTTATGATAAAAACTGATACCTATAAAAATTTACGTATATGCCTATTTACATTGATGGGGCTTATTCTGCTGGGTTCCAGTATTTCTGTTGTACCAACCGCCATTGCACAAGGTACACCTGTTCAAGGTGCACCGGCTCAAGGTGAGCAGGCACAAGTTCAACCGCGTCCCGAATTCATTAAATCCATCAGAGTGATTGGAAATCAGCGAGTGGAAGCCAACACGGTTGCATCTTATTTGCTCATTTCGCCTGGTGACCGCTATAGCGACGAGCGGGTTGATTTATCCATAAAAACACTTTTTGCTACAGGCTTGTTCGCGGATGTTTTAATAGAGCCAGGCGACGGAAATTTGATTATCCGCGTCGTTGAAAACCCTATTATAAACCGGGTTATCCTCGAAGGTAATAAAGCTTTGAAGTCAGAAAAAATCACTGATGAGCTTGAGGCTGCACCGCGTTCGGTTTTTACGCGTTCACGTGTACAAGCTGATGTGCAGCGCATTATTGACTTATACAGTCAATCCGGCCGCTTTGCCGCACAAGTCGTGCCAAAGGTTGTGCAACAAGCACAAAACAGAGTCGATTTGATATTTGAAATTACCGAAGGGCCGACCACTGGCGTAAGGCGCATAAACTTTATCGGTAATAACGAGTTTTCTGACAGGCGGTTGCGTAAACAATTGGCGACGAAAGAAACTATCTGGTGGAAATTCTTTGGTTCAAACGACAATTATGACCCAAACCGTCTGGAATATGACCGTGAACAAATCCGGACATTTTATACGGACCGAGGATTTGCTGATTTCCGCGTTATTTCTGCGGTTGCTGAATTGGTGCCGAACCAGAAAGATTTCTACATCACATTTACTGTTGACGAAGGTGAAGAATATACTTGGGGCGACATCACTGTGGAAACAGAGTTGGAGACACTTGATAAAAAAGTGTTGGAAGCCATTGTTCCGATTAAAAGTGGCCGCATCTATAAATCGAGTGATTTAGAAGGCGCGATTGATGTCCTGACCTTTGCTTCCGGTGCAGCTGGCTATGCATTCGTTGATATTCAGCCACAAATTAAGCGTAACCGCGATACAAAAACCGTTGATCTTGTCTTCAACATGATTGAAGGCCCGCGCGTTTATATTGAACGAATTGACATAGTCGGCAACACAACGACACTGGATTATGTTATTCGCCGCGAAATGGAACTGGTTGAGGGCGATGCTTTTAACCGGATTTTACTGGATCGCTCAAAAAACAGAGTGCGTGCGCTGCGGTTTTTTGAAGAAGTAGAGATTACCGAAACACAAGGCTCCACACCTGATAGAGCAGTTGTCGAGGTTAAAGTTGTTGAACAGCCAACGGGTGAGTTGTCATTTTCAGCTGGCTTTTCATCGGCTGACGCATTTTTGGTGGATTTGTCTATATCTCAACGAAATTTGCGAGGGCGTGGCCAACAATTGCGGTTTGTCATTCGTGCCAGTTCAAATAGACAAGAAATCGATCTGCGCTTTACGGAGCCGCGTTTCTTGAACCGTGATTTGGCCGCCGGGATTGAGTTGTTTAACATTACCAACGACTTTTTTGATGAAGCTGGTTTTCGTTCAAAGCGAGTGGGATCACAGGCTACATTGGCATTTCGCCTAACGGATTATACAACTTTGCAAGCTCGGTATGCGCTTAGGCAGGAAACTGTGGATTGCACGCGTACATTGACGACTTCAAACCCTTTATTGTGCTTGCAAGAAAACAACCGCCTATCTTCTGTTTTGGGTTATACATTTGGCTGGGACCGTAGAAACGATCCGATTACACCGACGCGCGGTTTTGATATGTTTTTCACACAAGACTTTGCAGGTGTTGGCGGCGATGTTAAATATCTCAGGTCCGAGTTTAGAGCTGCTACATATTATGGTCTGTTTAAAGACGTGATTGCGACCGGTAAATTATCAGGCGGATACATTACTGGCTGGGGCGGAAATCCTGTTCAGATTAATGATAGATTTTTTAAAGGTTCTCGCACATTCCGTGGTTTTGACAATGCAGGTATTGGGCCGCGAACGCTCGTAACCAGTACTGCATTTCCAGATGGACAGCGTTTCAATGCACTTGGCGGGAATGCTTATGGGCACGCAGTTGCGGAGGTGAGTTTTCCGCTTGTAGCATCGCTTCTAGGTAGTGTATTTATCGAAGCTGGTACAGTTGGCCTGCTAGATGATGAGTTTAAAATATCAACGGACCCAAGTGTTATCATACGCGATGAGTTGACTTTACGGTCAATTGCAGGAGCAAGTGTCTTTTGGGATTCTCCATTTGGACCAATCAGGTTTGATTTCACGGTTCCAATTGCCAAAGAAGATTTTGACGAAACTAAGTCATTCCAATTTAATACAAGTACAAGGTTCTAAAATGAATATTTTTAATATAGTCAAAACTGTAGCGGTCGCGTCGAGTGTAGCCTTTGTTTTTGCTAATAATGCATTGGCACAGTCAACTGTACTGGTTGTGGATCAAGCCCGGGTCATACAAACTTCTGATGTAGGCCAACATGTAAGCCGTCAAGTCGTGTCTATCGGCAAGCAAATGGACGCCGAAGTAAAAGCGCAGCTTGCGCCCATTACCACCGAACGTGATAAGTTGATGGTAGAGTTAAAAAATATGAGTGTTGAGGCTTTAAAGGCGCGCCCAGATCTTCAGCAACGTGCAAAAACCTATCAAGAAGGTCAGCAAAAAGTTGAGCTTGAAATTAAATACAAGCAAACTGAATTGCAAATTACCGAAAAGAAGGCGTTGCAAAAAATAAGTGTTAGCTTGGAAGCCATCTTAAAAGCAATTATAGATGAGAAAAAAGCGGATATACTTTTGGATCGGTCAGCGGTTATTTATACGTCTGCTACTGCTGACATAACGGATGAAGTATTAAGCCGTTTAAACGCGCAGTTGCAGACAGTTCCTGTCGTGAGAGAGCGTATGCCGCGAAAGCCTCTTCCTCCTCAACAAGCAAGTAGGCCTGCACAATAAATAGGGATAAGAGCGTATGGTGGATAATCGGTTTTACAAACACCTTGGCCCAATCTCGCTATCGGAATTATTGCACGATATTGATGTAGACATCCCTGAAGGTCAATTCTGTGACATGATGATAGAAAACGCTGCTCCTGTAGGTCAGGCTGGTGCTAGCGATATATCATTTTTAGATGGTAAGGGCGTAGCGCGGAAAGCTGTAGATTGTGGCGCGGCCGCCTGTTTGGTTAGCGCGAAAAATGCAGAACATTTAGGGAAAGCAGGTGTTTTACCACTGATTTCAAAATATCCACAGGCAGATTTTTCACTCATTTTAAAACGTCTTTCGCGAGCTTTGGAGTATGGTGACGGCCTAAACAATGCTTTCAAAGATGTAGACATTGGTAGAGGGGTTGTCATTGGTGACAATGCTCAAATTGGTGTCGGTACAAGTATAGGGCCAAATTCTGTCATCGGTCCGGGCGTCGTCATTGGTGAAAATTGCGAAATTGGTGCCAATATTGTCATCGAATTTTCTGTGATAGGCAATTATTGTAAAATTTACCACGGCGCCGTTCTTGGTGGCGCCGGATTTGGTGTTGCTAAATGCGCAACTGGCGGAATGGACATCCCCCATAGAGGTATAGTAGAAATTGGCGATGATGTTACGGTTGGCTGTCAGACAACTATTGACCGGGCAATGTTTGGCAGCACAAGCATTGGCAATGGTACGAAGTTGGATAATGGCATACAGATTGCCCATAATGTCAAAATAGGTAAAAATTGTTTATTTGCCGGGCATGTAGGCATTGCCGGCAGCTGTAATATTGGCGACGGCGTCATTATGGGCGGTAGAGCAGGGCTGCCCGATCATATAAATATTGGTGATGGGGCTGTGTTAGTCGCAAATGCTGGCCCAATCCGCGATGTTCCTGCTGGTGAAGTTTGGGGCGGGCAGCCTGCAACGCCTGTTCGTGAGCAGTTGCGTCAGCTCAGCGCTATCCGCCGGCTTGTAAAGTCCCAGGCTAAACCAAAACCAAAATCATGAGCTTTGCATTACCGCTTGGGCAATCGGATATAGAGCAGTATCTACCGCACCGCCGGCCAATGTTGATGCTGGATAGAGTTGTCGCATTTGACGGTGAAAGCATCGTTACCGAAATTGATACACACCCAGATTCACTGTATTTTGACGGTCATTTTCCTGACAACCCCATAATGCCGGGCGTTATAATTATGGAATGTATTGGCCAATCAGGTGCATTATTGGCTGCCCTACGGGGTGATGTTGATCATAGGAAAAATTTACTAGCATTTACTGGCTTTGAGAAGACAAGATTCCGTAAATTTGTGAAGCCAAATGAAACGCTTTGTGTATTTTGTAAATTGGACAAAAAACGTAGACATCTATATAAATTTTCTGGTCGCGCTGAAATAGACGGTGAGTTGGTTATGCAGTTGGCGTTTTCAGCCGCTCTTGCTGCAAAATAAGAACACCAAGAACGAGGATTAAAATGAGCATTAATATCCACCCGTCTGCCTTCGTAGATAGTAATGCACATTTGGAAGATGGTGTTGAAATTGGTCCGCTTTGTGTGGTTGGGCCTGACGTAAAACTTGCCAAAGGTGTTAAACTCGTTAGCCAGGTAAACATAACCGGTGATACCGAAGTGGGTGAAAATTGCCAATTTTACCCGTTCGTTTCCCTCGGCCATCCGCCGCAAGACACAAAACATCAAGGTGGGCCAGTGAGCCTTAAAATCGGTGCGCGCACAATATTACGTGAACTGGTCAATATACATCCTGGTTCAGATGCAGGGCGACCCAAAACCATTATTGGTGAGGATTGCTATTTCATGGTCGGGACACATGTGGCCCATGAAGGTCTCGTGGGCAATAATGTTGTTTTGTCCAATGGCACCCAAGTTGGCGGCTGTGTAACCATTGGTGACAATGTAATTGTTGGTGGTCTTTGTGCCGTGCATCAATTTACTCGTATTGGTAATAATGCATTTATTGGCGGTATGACTACGGTCGTTAAAGACGTCATTCCGTTCGGTATATCTGTTGGTAACAAGCAAATGTTAAACGGCTTGAATGTGGTTGGCCTGAAACGTTCAGGGTTTACCAAGGCACAAATTCATGCCTTGCGCGCGGCCTATCAGACAATCTTTGCAGGTGAAGGTAATTTTCAAAATCGTTTGGCCGAAGTCGAAGCACAATATGCGGATCAAGAACAAGTTATGAAACTCGTCGCATTTATCAAAACCGCTGACAAGCGTCCGATCTGCCTTCCTGGCAAAACATAAACATGGGCCGATTATGAATATCCGCCCTCAAAAAAATGGCCAAAAAAAAATTGGACTAATAGCGGGCGGCGGTGCCTTGCCGCATACAATCATCAATGATGCCCAAAAGCAGGGTTACGCGGTATTTGTTGCCGCTTTAGACGGGTTTTCCAAGCCGGAGGATTTCAGCATCGCTTCGGATGCTTTTGGTTTTGTCGAATTTCGAAAGTTAATCAAACGGTTCAACCAAGAAAATTGTACACATGTCACATTGGCAGGTAATGTCTCTCGCCCTGACTTTTCCACCCTTAAGCCTAATATACGAGATTTACCGCTATTAGCAAAAGCCGTAAAGGCAGCGGCTAAAGGCGATGACGGCTTACTTAAATTCATTGTTGCCTTGTTTGAAAGTGAAGGTTTTAAAATTCTGGCACCGCAGGATATTTGCACGTCAAGTCTGATGTCGGTGGGGTCATTGGGTAAAATAACACCGACAGGAGAACAACACGGCGACATTGAAAAAGCCATGAGCATAGCCGTACTTATGGGGCATTCCGATATAGGGCAGGGTGCCGTGGTCAATAAAGGCCTGGTGCTTGCGGTTGAGGCGCAAGAAGGCACAGACATGATGCTTGAGCGCGTTGCGGCACTTCCGGAGGCAATTCGCGGCGGTGTTTTGGCGAAATGCTTAAAGCCTGGGCAAGAAGCCCGCGTTGATCTGCCCACTATTGGTCTCACCACAATTGAACTAGCCGCTAAGGCCGGCCTATCCGGTATTGTTTTAGTTGCGGAACAGGCATTCGTTATGAACCGCACAGACGTGATTGAACTGGCGGATGAGCACAATATTTTCATTCACGGTGTCAAAGCCGATGAAAACTAAGCCACATATATATATTGTAGCCGCCGAAAAATCCGGTGACGAACTTGGCGCTGGCATGGTTCGCCAATTGCGCAAACAAACGGACGGGCAGATTAAACTATCAGCCATAGGTGGTTCGGCTCTTGCTGCTGAGGGGCTAGAAAGTGCCATCGATATTAGTCCTCTGTCTATTTTGGGTTTTGTCGAGGGACTTAAATCATACCCTGTCATTATGGAGCGGGTCGGTCAGGCCGTGGATGCGATAATGGCCTCTGGGGCTGACGCTGTCGTGCTTATAGATAGCTGGGGTTTTATGGCACGGGTTGCAAAAAGACTTAAAAAACAAGGGTTTGCAGGCCAAATCATAAAGTATGTTGCCCCGCAAGTTTGGGCTATGCGCGAAGGGCGTTCAAAAATCTTGGCGGGCATTGTCGATCATTTACTGACCATACACAGCTTTGATTCACCGTATTTTACCAAATATGGCCTGAACACACTTTATGTCGGCAATCCTGTATTTGACGATGATTACAATGGTGGTGATGGTGCGGGTCTGCGGGCGGAATACAATATAGGCCAAGATGAACCGGTTCTTGTGGTGCTATTTGGTAGCCGCCTCTCGGAGATCCAAAGATTAGCAAAGCCGTTCGCTGACGCTGTAAAAATATTGAAAAAATCCATACCCAATTTGACAATCGTATCGCCGGTTTCCGACACAATTTTTGAAGACGTACTCGCGGCTGCGGCGCACTATCCCGACTTGCAAGATGTGATATACCTGAAAGAAGACCGAAAACTGGACTGTTTTTCCGCCGCAGATGCCGCCATTGCTTGCTCAGGAACGGTTACATCACAATTAGCCATAGCGGGTGTGCCGACAGTTGTCGGCTACAAACTCAATGCGCTTACATTTTTTATCGCCATGTTCCTTTTCAAACCAAGTTATATTTCCATAGTCAATATCGCCGCCGATCAACTGCTCATGCCCGAATTCATACAAACAAAATGCAATGGTAAAAACCTGGCAGGCATAGCCCTAGATTATTTTCAAAACCCGCAAAAACGCAGTGATACCAGCAATGCACTTAAACAGGTTACGAAAAAAATGCGGCGCGGAAATAGTGGCAAGGGACAGAAACAGGGACAGAAACAGGGACAGGGAAAGGAAAATTCAAGTGCCAGAGCTGCAAAAGCAGTATTAGATATATTGGGGTAGGGAGCGCTCTAGTCTTCCAAATTTCCCATAGCGGCTGCGACCTTATTATCCTTTAAAGCTGCAATCACTTTATTGCGGGCATCGGGGGATTTGTTTTGATTTAGTTTGGTCGTCCCTTGTAAATTGGTAACCCGCATTTTAAACCCGGTAATGGCGCCTAGCATGGCTTCAAATTTACCGTCTTTCATTTTGGTTCTTGTCCAAATCGGCTTGGGCAAAAGCTGCGTCTCGAAAAATTCCGATAGGCCATCAAGCTGCTTCACAAGCCCGTCCGTATCCAACCGGCTGACATCGCCGGCGCACTCAACGGATAGATAATTCCACGTAGGTACTTGATTGGGGACACCATACCAATCAGGCGAAATATAAGCATTGGGCCCCGTGAAGATGCAAAGACAGTTGTCTGACTTCAAAAGCGCATCACAAACTGAATTATGCCGTGTCAGATGAAAGGAAAGAAAAACCTCATCTTCTTGCATTTCCACTAAAACAGGTACATGCGCCACTTGCGGCTTACCACGGTCATCAACGGCCACAACCAAGCCAAGCGGATAGCTTTTTATCCTGTTTATTAAAACGGTAATATCAGTTTCTTGAAATAATTTACTCGGGTCCATAGGGAAAAATTACAAGAAAACCTATAGACATCAAGTAAATAAATATTACTGAACATGCACAGTAACAGGTAGATTTGTAATATCCTAACAACACTATTTTGCTCAATACAGCCCGCATCCATAATTTAAACCTATGGTAGCCATTAAACTATTGTATTGTAATATTGGCAGATGCTAGGATAGCGATACAAAAATAAATCAATAGAGGTTAAAAGGTTAACATGAATATTAAATACATCACACTTGCGTCTTGTTTGGTTCTGGCAGCTTGCTCCAATGAAGGGGCATATACAGAATCCGAAGATAAAATGGTAAAAGCAGAAGCGCCCGAAATTTGCGTGGATATGGGGCCACAAACGCCCCGTGATATCACAAGCCTTTCTGGAAAAAACCTGATGGAATTCACGATGGCTCCGGCTTCAACGGAAATGAACCTTTGCAATATCCACACCCACACAAATGCGGAACATAAGGGTCCGGGCTTTAGTGTATTTGTCAACGATAGCGATAGCGGCGGATATGCGTGTAACGACGCGAAAGACTTAACGGCTCAGGAACTCGTGGATCCATATGATGGCGAAGGCGCTTATAAAGGCGTGAAGCCTGGCGATACGATCGAAGTTCATTGGGTCCATACATCTTGCGACATTGAACCTGGTGAGGGTCTAGGGTCTTGTCTGTCCGATACATGTACAGATCCGTTGCTACGTGTGGAAACACAGGTTTTCCTCGTTGTAAACGACCCGATCAACGCACTCGATTTCACACAGATGGATTATAAAGGCAAGGCGGCTAATGGTATGCATCAGCCCGGCATGATCCCGTCTGACACCGGAACGCCCGTCGTCTTTCGCGGCTCTACAACTGGGCCAAGCTATACCCAGTCTACATGTTCCCCCATGAAAGTCACATGGAGCGTGCGCCCACAATGTGCGCGGGTCGACATCAGCTCTCTGCATAAATGGGCCGAACAAGGCAATGTATTTAACGAGAAGAAATCTCACGGAGTTCGTCAATTGGTAACAGCACCTGAACTTCTTTCACCGATTAAATAAGGTAACTTTATTTACTGCTTACTAGGCCGCTCGGCTCTTAAATTATGGCTAACCGCCATAATTTAAACCGAGTTGGCTGTGGGCCTTTTGTAACTTTCCCACTGCGCAAAAACACATCCATTTTTGTCAATGCTCTGTTAGGCTTAGCAAAAGCCACGCCAGATGCAGACTTAAGACTATGGCTAACGCAAAACTTTTAAGATGTGAATTTGCAGTTAAGCATCCCCGACTAACCTAACGATCCGCCATCTTCACATAGTCCCTAAGCGGTGCGCCTGTGTAGATCTGTCTTGGGCGACCTATGCGTTGGGATTTATCGCCAAGCATTTCGTTCCACTGGGAAATCCAGCCGACGGTTCTGGCTAGTGCAAATAAAACCGTGAACATGGACGTCGGGAAGCCGAGAGCAGAGAGCACCGTGCCGGAGTAGAAATCCACATTGGGGAACAGTTTCTTCTCGATGAAATATTCGTCGCTCAGGGCAATGCGTTCCAATTCCATCGCTATATCCAAAATAGGATTGTCGGTGATATTAAGCTCGGCCAAGACCGCGTGGGCGGTTTTTTGCATAACCTTGGCGCGCGGGTCATAGTTTTTATAAACGCGGTGACCAAAGCCCATAAGCCTAAAGGGATCATTTTTATCTTTGGCACGGGCGATAAATTCTGGGATACGGTCGACTGTGCCGATTTCCTTGAGCATGGTTAGACAGGCTTCGTTGGCACCGCCGTGGGACGGCCCCCATAAACAGGCTACGCCTGCCGCAATACAGGCGAATGGATTGGCACCAGATGAACCTGCAAGACGCACTGTGGACGTCGATGCATTTTGCTCGTGGTCGGCATGTAGGATAAAAATCTTGTCCATGGCATCAGCAATAACAGGACTAACCACATATTCTTCGGTCGGCACGGAAAAACACATTTTAAGAAAATTCGCAGAATAGCTGAGCGCGTTATCGGGATAGACATGGGGCTGTCCGATGGAATATTTATAAGCCCGAGCCGCAATGGTCGGCATTTTTGCGATCAGGCGGTGAACAGCCAAACTTCTTTGGACCGGGTCATTAATATCAGTGGAATCGTGGTAAAAAGCTGACATTGCGCCAACTGTGGCACAGACCATGGCCATTGGATGGGCATCGCGGCGGAAGCCGTGGAAGAACCGCTCGACCTGCTCATGCAACATTGTGTGATTGATGATGGTGTTGGTGAAGGCGTCGGATTGCGCTTGGGTCGGCAACTCGCCGTTGATCAATAAATAAGATGTTTCAAGAAAAGTGGATTCTTCAGCTAACTGCTCGATAGGGTAACCACGATACAAAAGCTGGCCTTTAATACCGTCAATAAAAGTAATTTGGCTTTCCGTGCTGGCGGTCGAAGTATACCCAGGGTCAAATGTAAAATGGCCAGAATTTTTATATAATGTGCGTACATCAACTGCGTCTGGCCCCATAGAGCCCCCGTAAACGGGAAGCTCAAAGCTATTACCACCGAGTTCGACTTTGGCTGTTCCGCGTTTTTCAATTTTGTTTTCCATGTTGTCCTCTTTCCAATCCTAATAATATATATTCAGGCAGTCTTCAATCCGCCCCAGAGCTTCATCCCGCCCCAATAAATCCAATACGAGCGACAAATCCGGTGACGGTGCTCCTCCGGTGAGACATGTGCGCAGCGGTGCGCCAATCTTGCCAAACCCAATGTCTTCTCTTGTAATATATGCTTGTAGATGTTCCAAAATATTCTGGTCGTTCCACGCGTTTTCCTTAATACCTTCCAACACAGAATGCAAATCCCTTAGACGTGTTTCCGCATCCGGTTTCAGTGGTTTTTTTGCCTTGCCGGTGATGTCTATAGGCCGCTCCCTGGTCACGAAGAAAGCCTGGTCCGCTAGTTCGACCAAGGTATTTGCCCGTGACGTGATATGAGGCAATGCGGCGGTTAGGCGCCCTATCTGTGCGGCATTCAAAGGCCCTGCGTTTTTATCTGCAAAAAATTTTGCGCCGTAAGATAACAGTGTCTCCCTATTAGACCGCACCATATGCTCACCGTTGATAAATGCCATTTTATCAAAATCGAGACGGGCAGGGGCTTTGTTGATATCGCCCAACTCAAATATTGCCGTGATCTCGGTGTCGTCAAACACTTCCATATCGCCGTGGCTCCAACCAAGACGGGCCAGATAATTACGTAGACCAGCGGGCAGGTACCCCATATCCGCATAAGCGTCGACCCCGAGCGCACCGTGGCGTTTGGATAATTTCTTACCGTCAGGCCCAAAAATTAACGGCACATGGGCAAATTCAGGTATGTTCCAACCAAGCGCCTGATAAATCAATTTTTGCCGCCCTGCATTAATCAGATGATCATCGCCGCGAATAATATGGGTCACACCCATATCGTGGTCGTCCACCACTACGGCCAGCATATACACCGGGCTCCCATCTGCACGGAGCAGGATGAGGTCGTCAAAATCTTTGTTTTGCCAAATAATTTTGCCTTGGACTTGGTCATTGATAATTGTTTCGCCGTCGGGGACTTTGAAGCGAATAACCTTTGCTCCGCCTTTGGGGGGCTTGCCACCATCTCGCCCTAAATCTCGTCCCAAATTTCTCCAGGGTGAACGAAATGCGCGGCCTTCGGCTCGGGAGTGTTCGCGCTCGGCCTGTTGTTGCTCTGGCGTCATATAACACGGATAAGCGTGTCCACTTTCGATCAATTGCTCGACGACTTGCTGATGCCGCTTTTCGTTTCGGCTTTGGTAAACAATATCGCCGTCGTGATTTAGGCCGAGCCAGTCCATGCCGTCCAAAATGGCTTGTGTAGCTACGGCGGTAGAGCGTTTTTTGTCAGTGTCCTCTATGCGTAAACGAAACTCGCCGCCGTGACGTTTGGCAAAATAATAGCTGAACAAAGCCGTGCGCGCACCTCCAATATGGAGAAAACCTGTAGGCGAGGGGGCAAAACGTGTTACAACTTTAGTGCTTCTTTGTTTAGGGGGCATGGTTTGGCCGATAAAGAGTTCAAGATAGGGGGAGCTTACCATAATACCTGCACTGATTAACAGGATAAATAGGTCGGAAATGCGAAGTTTCTTTGCAAAGCTCGCCAGCTTGAGCAACGCTTTTGTGCTTAGCCTGTCCCGCGCAAGGTTTGAGTGGTGTCTTGTGGCATTCGGTGTCGGTATTGTAGCCTATTTTGGCTGGCCCAAAGAACCTAATTTGGTGTTGGCTTTGGCCGTATCTGTCAGCCTCTATGTATTTTTATTTGTCGTGCGAGACCGCCCGACCACACATGAATTTATTTTATTGGCCTTATTTCTAAGCGCAGGGTTTACCCGTGCGGTACATCATACCAAATCCGCCGGGACACCAACTCTGCCCGAAGCCCGCCGCGCCTATACGTTCACCGGCTGGATAGAAGATATCCAAAGCTCTGGTAAGCTTCAGCATTTTTATGTACGCGTGCAATCGGCAGAGCGGTTGAAACCAGAGCAAATACCCAAGCGCGTACGGGTGCGTATCAAACCATATGATTTTAAACCGGGGGACAGTGTTCAGTTTAGAACAATGATGGCCGCACCGCCGGGCCCGGCCATAGTTGGCGGGTACGATTCTGCGCGGGCGGCCTATTATAAGGGTATTGGCGGGTATGGGTTTGCGATTTCAAAACCACAAACGGTAGAGTTAGATAAACTCCCCTTGGGGCAGCGGGCAAAACGAGAATTGGTCAAATTCCGCTATGGGTTGTCGCGCCATATTCAGGCTAGAGCGCCGCCGCGCACGGCCGGCCTGCAAGCGGCGTTGCTGACGGGTGACCGTTCGAAAATACCCCAAGAACAATCAGATGCGTTACGCCATGCGGGTTTGGCGCATTTGCTGGCAATTTCCGGCCTGCATATGGGACTATTGGCGGGTGGTGCATATTTCTTGGCCTCACTGTTTTTTGCCAGTATTGGCCCGCTGGCCCGGCGTTATGATATGCGCAAATGGGCCGCCATCGTCGGCATATTTATTGCGACCAGTTATTTATTGCTCTCTGGCGCCAGTGTCTCGACCCAGCGTGCCTTCATTATGGCGGTTATTGTATTTATTGCCGTTATACTCAACCGTCGTGCCGTGTCCATGCGCTCGGTAGCTTTGGCGGCGGCGATTACGTTGATGCTCCATCCGGAAAGCTTACTCAGTGCCGGATTTCAAATGTCGTTTTCAGCAACGGCCGCATTGGTGGCGGTTTACCGGAATTGGGCAGACCACCGTACATATATTGCCCCTAGCAATTTTTTGCAGAGGTTATGGCGTGGTTTTATGGGAATTTCCGTCACTAGTTTTGTTGCGGGTGCGGCTACGGGCGGTTTCGCGGCCCTGCATTTCCACCGTTTCGCGCGGTTGGGGTTTATTGCTAATGTGTTAGCCATGCCGGTTTTTACGATGGTGGTGATGCCGGCCGGATTTTTTGCCGTTTTACTGATACCGTTCGGGCTCGACACAGCACCGCTTTGGGTCATGGGGACGGGGCTGGATTATGTGGTTGCCGTTGCGACTTGGGTCAGTTCAATGAAGTGGGCTCTCCTTCATATTAAAAGTGCCAATGCCGCCGTGATTAGTATGTTTTCTTTTGGCTTTATTTGTCTCTGCCTAGGGCCAAACAAAATTCGCATCGCCGGAGTCGTGACCATATTAGTGTCATGCTTTATGTGGGCAGGGATAGAGCGCCCCCACATGCGGATTTCCGCCGAAGCCCGCATCGCCTTTTGGGATCCTGACGAGGTTGATGTACTTCGGGTCGACCGCAAACGCGGTGACGGTTTTGGCCGCGATAGGTTCGTGGAACAAGCCGGCTTGAAGACGGTCGAGAAACGCTCTTACATGGACACGCAAAGCTTGTGTGATATAATGGGATGTCGCATAAACCTGAAAGGCAAAATCATCAGTGTTGTCAACGAACCCGAAGGTGTAGCCGCCGCCTGCGCCGATTCTGACTTGGTGATTTTAACCCAAAGAGAAGCCGGCCCGCGCACCCGCAGAGCCTGCAAAGCCCCGCTCATAGATGTGCTGATATTCACACAAAGTGGTGCGCAAGATGTTTATGTAAAAGAAGACGGGCTGGAACTCCGAACGGCTAATCCAAAAAAACGCAGAGCACGGCCTTGGGGGTGATTGGGGTACCGTGCTGAACCGCCCAAAATTTTCCCCAAAAAAAACGTATCCACGGTTTTTTGGGTTGGGGTATGTTGGTGTTATGCGTATTTTTGTTAGACATAAGAATAGATATAAACAGCAGCAATTGTGCAGCGTATCGCTGGCTTCGCTTCGGT
>Ga0316204_10004187_pt1 | contig 26581 bp, 20 predicted proteins | sample 6monrhotite_MG_2_FD_205661 | JGI IMG/M metagenome (GOLD analysis project Ga0316204, IMG submission 205661) | Microbial mat bacterial communities from mineral coupon in-situ incubated in ocean water Damariscotta River, Maine, United States -... | ecosystem: Environmental > Aquatic > Marine >...
AAGCTTGAGGTGCATGTCGAGCGTGTAGAATAGCTCGTAAATACAATTCTGCAAATTAAAGTATTCGCAAACGACGAAAACTACGCTCTAGCTGCTTAGTCAGCTGGACTCTTGGCAGTTACTTGCTTGTGAGGGCTGAGTCTGCTTAGGTAGACAACCAAGAGTCATTTATCACAAGATCGCGGAATCTGATTGTCTGGTTCATTTTCCTCTAAAACCTTACAGAATCGCTGTACGCTTTCCCTGCCTGTCGGGTAGCGGCCAGTTAAACTAATAGACTAGGATAAGCATGTAGAGCTGATAGTAGAGTGCTTGCGGACGCGGGTTCGATTCCCGCCGTCTCCACCAACATAAAAAAAGGGCTGCCTTATAGGCAGCCCTTTTTTTATGTTGGTGGAGACGGTATGGATGAGATCACGCGTACTGCGGGTTGCCGTAGCGAAGCGTAGGTACACTTAATGAAGCTCCGCAGGAGATTCTAAGTGCCGATTCCCCAACACAGACCCGCTAAGCGAAAGTTTAGCGGGTTTTTTTATGAGTAGACTAGGTGAATGAAAGGAAGCGGAATGTAATGCCGACATGCTGGGTAATTGCTGGGCCAAATGGTGCGGGTAAAACAACTTTTGCGTTAAACTATCTACCTAAAGTAGTCGGTTGCACTCAGTTTATTAATGCAGATCTTATCGCTGCTGGTTTGTCTCCTTTAGCGGCGGATCGAGAACTATTGGCGGGGCGTTCTTATCTTCGACTCATAAAGAAACTTCAAATGAACGGATGGAGAGTGGAGTTAATTTATCTGGCACTTCCCAGTGTAGAGATTTCAAAAATGCGAGTAGAAGAACGAGTACTACACGGTGGTCATAATATTCCTGTAAAAGATATTGAATGTCGTTTTCCTCGTAGTTTAGCAAAACCATTAAACGAATTTAGTTTTGTGGTTGATGAGTGCCAATGTTACCTATACCAAAATGAATTACCAGAACCGGTTTTTGAGCAACAAGGTGAACTCCATTCAATAGTTCATCAAGCGAATTTTAAGTATTTGTCAAAGGAGGCCGCTCATGGTTGATAATCAAGCTAAACCAAGTGAGAAAAGTCTACAAACACTAAAAGCATTACGTGAAGCAGTGCATGATGCCTTAGAAACAAAAAAAGCTAGGCCACTATGCGGCTGTGTGGAAAGTTGGTAAGCCAGTTGCGATTGAGGATGATGCGCCTTCTGCAAAATAACAATTATAGAATTGCTGGTGGAGACGGCGGGAATCGAACCCACAATTAACATTCCTAGTGCAAACAACACTGTTTGAATTTTTTACCACTGCCACAGGGGCAAGGATCATTGCGGCCGACCTTTGGGGATGATCTCTGAGCCATCTCTTCATCTAGCATTTTAAGGCGTCGTTTTTCGAGAGTTTTGAAAAGCGATTGCACATCACTTTTTAGAGTTTGATAGATTTCCATGGCTTGCTCTTGAGTAACGGAATTGTATTCCTTACCGTAGCCCCTTGCTGATATTTTCTGAATCAAAGCAATATGCTCATCAACAAACTTTTTTTCAGCCGAAGTTAACACACTACGATCCCAGAGATCAGCACCTCGTAAAAAGCCCCAACACCAGAACTTTGTATCAGGTTTGCCATCAACTCTTTCATATATGGCAGGTGCGTAATTATCTTTCGGGAGTAGAGCTACCGTTAAGTTATAGTAGGCTAATACGGTTTGAAGAAATTGATTAAATTCATCGTCAGATTCCCAATCAGGTTCACCGACTTTGTCATTCCACAATACCGGCAACCATCTGGCAGGTTGAATGATTTCTTTTGTGCAGCACAAAGCCGTAAAAAAACCATCAATATGTGATAAATCAATAAATGCCAAATGTTTACGGTATTTATCGATCAAATCTTTCAAATTATTTTCTATTTCTTTTACTTTCATCGTTTATAGTGCTGCGATTTTATTTAAAAGATAATTATAGCAGAGCTAAATTAAGCTACAAATTGCAATGAAAAAGCAAAGAAAACTGGGTGAAGCTCTGACATAATAATCACCTAAATTGAGTGAATTTCGTCACTCAAACAAATAAACAATATTCTAATTGTCTCTGTTTTTACAATGTACTCTTCAATTGTTGAAAACCTTATTTGTTGTTCTTTTCATTGGGAATGAGTGAAAAAGTACGAGAAAAAGGAAAATCTTGAAGGTTTGTCAGTGTTGTTTAAATTCATATCAGTCGATTCACATTCTATCGTCTTCCATGTATAAGTGGTTTTCATCGGAAAAGGATGGACGGATACTTTATGATCAATTTGTTGTCTGGAGTGTGCTATATTAGCAGACCACATTTTCTGTTTATATGATAATATCGCTTAAGTTAGTACTGTTTTTTCTATCTGCTAGTTATTAATTTTCGTTAGCTATCGCTTTCATGGATATTACTTAAATTATTGACACTGAAAAGTTTTTCAACTAAATTTTCGTTACTTAGAAATTATTATATTTGCACGATGCGATTCTTATTCAGAAGACAAATGAACCTATTTCTTGCTGCTTGCCTCGTGGTGGCACAGCTAAGTTTTGTGGTGCATGAAAGTGAATTAGAGGAACACGTAGCAGATGGAAATTGCGAAGTTTGTTTACATAGCTTATCTGACAAAACTAGCGTCAATAGCATAGAGGCTTTTGACTCTGAAACGTTCAGCCAAGTCATTCACCTATCGAGACTTGAACTCCCGCCAATCCTAGTTACCTTACAATTCCAAGCTCGCGCTCCACCTCTCTTAGTTTAAATATTTTCTGTAATTACTGATCACGAGAAACCCATAAAATGATGCCGACCGTAAAATACGTCGCTCTATGATGGGGTTTGTAGTGCGATTCGGGAAGTGATACGCCTTTGAGAGCGAACCGATGTTGCATTAGGTGCAAGTAATTACCTCTTCTTTATAACTCTGCTTGAAATTGTTCAAGGGTTTATATGTGTTCGCTATGTATAAAACATTTCAGCGAAGCACAGCTCGTGTTCCCTAATTTTAAGCGTGATTAACGTTTAATGTCTCTTGGCTCACAGAATGGCTCCAGAGAGACTCATAATTATTGACGAGAGTAACAATGAAAAAAAGTTTATTATCAATAGCTATTTTGGGCTTAACAATATCTACTTCGGCACAAAGTGCTGTCACTTCCAACAAATTTAACCCGGCTATCAGCATCATTCTTGATGGTTTGTATAATCCTTTCGTGAACAATCCCGAAGCATACGAACTTCCTGGTTTTATATTAGGTGGAGAAGCAGGTCTTGCGGAAAAAGGTTTCGCAGTCGGTCATTCGGAAGTTACGCTAAGTGCAAACATTGACGACAAATTTTTTGGCCAATTTACTTATGCCATCGCGGAACACGAAGGCGCGACAGAAACTGAATTGGAAGAAGCATTCTTCGAAACTATAGGGCTAGGAAAAGGTTTCACAATTCGCGGTGGCCGCTTCTTCTCATCTCTCGGTTATCAAAATCTTCAACATGAACACGCCTGGGATTTTGCTGACCCAGCACTCATCTACCGCGGACTGTTTGGCAATCGCTATATCGACGATGGTGTACATGCCAGCTGGGTTGCACCAACTGAGCTCTATGTAGAATTAGGTGCAGAAGCATTTAGCGGCAAGAAGTTCCCATCCGCAAACGGCCATGGGGATCACAACATCGGTTCCTCTGTAGGCTTTTTAAAAGTTGGGGGAGACATCGGTGAAAGCCATAGCTGGCAAACAAGCTTTAGTTATTTTTCAGCACATGTAGAAGAACGAGCAGCACGTGGCCATGGTCATGGAGAAGTCATCAGTGAAACTCCAACCTTCACAGGAGATAGCTCAATTATTGGCGCTAGTTTTGTTTACAAGTGGGCACCAGATGGGAATTACAAATATCAAAATTTCAAATTAATTGCTGAGTATTTCCAACGAACGGAAGAAGGTGATATTGATATGGTTGGCGCAGAAACTCCGGAGTCAACAACATACGATGGCGATCAAAGTGGCTTTTACATTCAAGGCGTCTATCAATTTATGCCTCAATGGCGTGCTGGCTTGCGTTACGACCTATTGGACAGCAACAATACCGGCTCTGATGACGAGATCATTGAAGAGGCTGGACTACATAACGAAGGAGTTACTCCGAACCGAGTGAGTGCAATGGTTGAGTGGGTTCCTAGTGAGTTTAGTCGAATCAGACTGCAATATAACCAAGACAATTCATCAGAGGAGACAGACAATCAATTGATGTTGCAATACACATTTAGTCTAGGTAGCCACGGTGCCCACACATTCTAAAGGAATGTAGTAATGAAAAAGCTCTTAAGTTTATCTTTTCTAGCTATGCTTTTATCAAGCTCATTGGTTAATGCAAAGGTTAATGTATTAACCTGCGAACCGGAATGGAAATCATTGGTTGGTGAGTTGGGCGGAGATAAAGTCAAAATCTATAGTGCAACTACCGCCAAACAAGATCCTCACAATATCCAAGCGAGGCCGAGCTTAATTTCTAAAGCACGCCGGGCAGACCTCTTGGTTTGCTCGGGAGCAGAACTTGAAATTGGCTGGCTGCCTTTACTATTAAGAAAAAGCAGTAATAGCAACATTCAGCCTAATGCAATTGGGTACTTTATGGCTACAAATCAGGTAGAACTGAAAGGAAAGACGACACTATTAGATCGTAGCCAAGGGGATGTGCATTCTGGGGGAAATCCACATGTTCATCTTAGCCCACATAAGCTACTAACGATTGCAGAGCAGCTATCCCAGCGTCTTCAAGAAATTGATAGCGCTAATTCTATTTATTATCAAAAATTGCTTAAAAGTTTTATCTCACGTTGGAGCCAGTCTATTGAACAGTGGAAAGAAAAAGCAAAATCGCTAAACGGAAGTAAAGCTGTTACTCACCATAAAGACTGGATCTATTTATTTGACTGGTTAGGCATCGAAACAATTGCCAACCTAGAGCCAAAACCTGGCATCCCACCAAATGCTGGCCATTTGGCAAAGCTGAAAGGTTTACTCGAAAAGCAGCCTGCTGACTTTATTGTTCGAACAACGTATCAAGAAGAGCGCCCATCAAAGTGGTTATCTAAAAAGACGGGTATACCTGAGTTAGAGCTCGCATTCACCGTTGGTGGAAGCAAAAAAGCGAATGATCTGTTCTCTCTTTATGAAGATATGATAGATCAGCTTTTAAAAGCTAAAGCAAACTGATGGAGTTCGAAGGGCTAGACTTTACAATACTTGCGCCGGCTTTTTTAGCAGGACTTCTTGTACTATCCACGCATGTTCCTCTAGGGCAGCAAGTTTTAGCGCGCGGTATTATATTTCTCGACCTTGCCATTGCACAAATTGCAGGCCTAGGCATCATTGCAGCACATAGCTTTGAATTTGATGCCGGGGGGTGGCAAATACAAATTATTGCAATTGCCTCTGCCCTAGTCGGAGCCGGGATTCTCTACCTCGCAGAGAAACTATGGCCCGATGTGTTGGAAGCAATCATCGGATCAATTTTCATTCTTGCCGCTAGTGGAGGGTTGCTTTTACTTGCAAGTAACCCTCATGGTGAAGGACACCTAAAAGATATTCTTGCGGGGCAGATTCTATGGGTCAGCTACGAACAGCTTATTCCGGTAGCCGTACTTTATGCAGTCGTACTTGGTGTTTGGTTTGGTGTAAAACATAAACACCCATTCGTCTTCTATTTGCTTTTCGCTCTTGCTGTAACCGCATCGGTTCAACTAGTTGGGGTCTACCTAGTTTTTGCGAGTTTAATTATTCCTGCACTCGCAGTGCGAAAAGCTCAGAAGCAAAAGTACTTTATCGCGTTTGTTATGGGCAGTATAGCCTATTTTGTAGGGCTGATTCTCTCAGCACTTTACGATTTGCCCTCCGGTGCTATGGTAACTTGGGTTTTAGCGATAATTGGAGTATTAACAGCGATTTGGATTTCTACTTGCAAAAATCAAGCGATGCGAGCTATGAAGTAACTCATTTTTCTTCATGTTTATACCTCATATAGCGGGAGTACTAAAGAGTTATTCTTTGTTTCCATTTTGCTGGAATAATTAGGGACGTACCACATTATCGTCTCGGGGAAATGGGATTATCTGATCTAGCATGAGAAAGACTTTCTGGATTTTTGCGATAACCTTTCCCCCTACTTTAACCCTCCCCTGAAGGGGGGAGGATTTGGTTGAAATTTTTACTATGGAAGTATTTCCACCGACCATGGAACAGGTTCTCTATAGGGGTACTCCAATATAACTCTACCTGCCCCGCCAAATACTAGCGGTGATTTACAGCGGATATCTTTTTCTTCGCACTGATATTTGTTGTAAATATAATATTCTTTGATTGGATCAGACTGATCTACACCTGGCACTAGTATGAATTCATATGGAATAAGTTTGTCCGTGTCGGCAATATCAATTCCTCCCCAGCTATTAAACATTAGTTTATGGTTACATCTGGCATCGCTAGGGCATCCCCATGTATTGGTGATATAAAATTGGTTTGTTGTATCAGGAACAAGTGATAACTCCCAGGGTACAAGGTCAGCTGTGTTGGTTTTGTTAGTTAGATAAGCTTCGCTATTAAACCAGGATAAATGCCAATCACACAGGGTTGATCCTGCATCGCAGTCTTTCCGATTTCTGAGATATATCGATTTCCCATCCAATGCAGTGAGATTTGGTTTTTCTTCAAACACTTGTGGAACGTAGACTAATCCTTGGCTGGTTCTACCAGTGTCGTCGGTGATGGTATAGGTAAATCTGTCGTCAATCGTGAGTGACCATTTTTTTGCTAAATAAGATTCAATATCTAGTCTTTCTTGTTCTGTTAATCTTCTGTTGAATATTAACAACTCAGCTACTGCCATATTCGCAAAATAAGCGCCCCCGTAATTCTCCCAGGCATAGAGGCTTGCACCCAATGCGATACCAGTTTCTGTTGCTTCTGGTGTAATGGTGGAAGTTCTTGAATGTAACTTGTTAATCCACTCTGAATATTCTTCACTACCATGTATAATTGTTTTAACATTCTTTCCTGGTGATACGTCATGAAAGCGTTTATTTCCATCATTTATTTTCTGCGCCCATAGTGTGGGGTAGCCATCGGCATAATTGACAACCGCAATCGAAGTAATTTCTGAATGTGTTTCTGCACTAATGTCGATGCCTCGAATTTCCATAAGATCGTCATTCAGGTGTATAACGGGTAGATTTCCAATTAATTGGCTACCTACTAGTTTAACCTCAGGGTTGCTTGTCGCGGCAAATACTTCGGCATCATTATTATGAGAGCTTTTATCAAGCCACTTTTTTAATTGTGCTTGATGGACTATGTCAGCGCCTGTGTTATCATTTACATCAATCAAGGTGTCTTTATCGCTAGCATCTAACCATAATAACAAGTCGGTAGAATTACAAAGATCACCGCAAGCGTCTGGTGAAGGGCCACTGGCCTGTGGTGTGTAGTGAAGTAGATCCCTGGGAGAGCTTTCGTTTGCTGGGATAAACGAAACTGTTGCACCAAGTTCGCTTATGGCATCGAAGTCTTTAATCGCTATTTGGTCACCGTTAGTATCGTGGTCATTAAGCAGTACATCAACCGTAATAGATCCATCGGATTCAACTTCCAAATATCTATCCAATCGGGCAACGGGTGGAATTTCATGTTCTGAATATTCTGAGGCAGGCGAAGAAGCTTTGAAGTTTGCGATTCCTTTATTTTCAAAACACCATTCGAAATTTAAAATTTCGTCCCCAGAAAATTTAGATTTAGCATTACCTGACATGATTGTTGGCCCTTCTGGAGAGTTTCCTGGAAAGTGACCAGAGCCTAATGCATGCCCGTATTCGTGGCGCATGACACCGTACCAGATACCATCTGCACTAGAGCCTGATAATCCTTGAGAACCACCTTGTTCGTCGGTATCAGATAAATCACCGCCACTTCGGCACACAGGAGAAAGACCGCCTCCGTAGGCATCTACGGTAGTGACGTAGTTAGATAAGTTATTCATGGAGAAAGTATCGAGTTGATCGCGCCCTGTTGTATATTCAGGGGACTCATCTCTGCGTATGAGAATTTGGCTGATTTGCGATTCCAACATTAAGTCACGCAACATAACACTATTCATTTGTGTGACGCTTGTTTCCGCTTTGCGAATAATAGCATCCACATCGTTTGTGTATACGTCAGTGTAATCCTTAGTAAGCACGAAATCTAAATGCGAGTTGTAAATTGTAGCGTCTCGGGTAAAGCCACCTTTTTGTGGTGTTATGTATGTCGCTCCAGCGTAAGTTGTCGCTGTGAAGGGAATAGGATCTGTTTTCAATAAGGTATAAGCATTGATTGCAGCGTTTGGGTCTGTTTCTTCACCAGGTATGAATTCCCAATCACCCGAGTCATCGCCGCTGGAAACGACATAACGTAAGGAGCCGTTGGGCAATATCGAGGCGGAAACAATTGAGGCGGACTCTTCTTCAACAGAGCCGATGTATTGGGGTGTCAGAGAAGTTACTTCATGATCATTTGTTGAAGAGTCAGCTTCTACCACTTTTACTTTTAAGCTATCGCTTGCAATAAATTTTTTAAGATTAAAAGTGCGAGAAACGCCATCTTTGTCTACTTGTACTCGAAATTCGTCAGGCGGGTTGTTGTAGTTCAGCGTGTTGCATTGGTCACCTTTGGAGCCGGTCAAGCATGAGACATGTATGTTTATAGAATCTGTTTTCATTGCACCTAGGTTGTCTGTGACTTTTAAGGTAAATATCAGTGTATCGGTAGTTGATGGTGCAGAAAAAGTCGCTGTAGCGGAATGCGCCGCAGTTATGCTTACCGGGGTACCTGCGGTTTGTTCCCAAAGATATGCGTCAATACTACCGTCTTCATCACTGGCGACTCCGGATAAGTTGACTTGTGTTTGTTCAAATACAGACTGATCTTCACCTGCATCTACAGTGGGTGCAATATTGGAACTGATGTGTATCGTTATGGAATCAGATGTACTTGTACCAAAGTCATCAGTCACCGTTAGGGTAAATGTTAATATCTCTTCAAAAGCATGTGCGGAAAAAGTTGCGTTTGCTGTGTTAGCATCAACAAGGGCAACTGCTGTTCCGCTCGTTTGTTGCCATATATAAGAGACAATGTTGCCGTCTTCATCACTTGCCACTCCGGATAATGAGACCTGCGATTGCTCCAATACCCATTGATCTTCTCCTGCGTTTACTGAGGGGGGGAGGTCAGGCGTCACGAATATGCTGACGGAATCGGTGCTTGTGGAACCAAAGTTATCGGTTACGGTTAGTGCGAACACCAGAGTTTCTGCTACAGAGGGCGCAGAGAATGTGGAAGTGGCAGTGTTAGCGCTAGCGAGAGTCACCGCTGTGCCAGAGGTTTGTTGCCACGAGTAGGAGACAACGCTTCCATCTTCATCATTCGCTGCGCCAGATAATGTAACCTGCGACTGCTCCAATACCCATTGATCATCCCCAGCGCTGACTAAAGGTGGGAGGTTTGGGTAAACAGATACATTGATAGTGTCTGTAGCCGTTGCTCCGAAGTCATCGGTAACAGTCAGGGTAAATACGAGTGTTTCTGTAATAGACGTTTCTGTGATAGATGGTGCAGTAAAAGAAACTGCTTCGGAGTCAGCGTTCGTGAGGGTTACTGTTGTGCCGGAAGTTTGTTGCCAGGCGTAAGAGACAATGCTGCCATCTTCATCATTTGCGATCCCTGTCAACGTAACTTGAGTTTGCTCAAGTACAGTCTGATTTTCTCCCGCCTCAACAGAAGGGGCTTGATTTAGATTGACGGTTACATTTACTGAGTCAACTTTTGTTGCGCCAGTTCCGTCAGCGACCGTTAATTGAAAAGTTAACACTTCATCAACAGAAGGCGCGGTAAATTGGGGTGTAGCGATTGTTTTATTATCTAAACTGACACTGGCGCCTGCTGTTTGATGCCAACGATAAGTGATGTCAGAACTGTTCGTATTATTTGCTTGCCCGGACAAGGTAACGAGCTGTTGCTCCTTGACTTGGATGTCCTCACCCGCATTAGCCGTTAATGACGTATTTGCGCGAGTATTTGTGGATTGAGTGTTGCAAGCTACTAATAATACAGCAATTATCGGAAAGAATATGCGGCGAGTAATCATGTTTTCCACCTGTCCATTGTGTGGGATTCTATATCGACAGCGGTGAGGCTATCCTTGAGATTTGTGATGATTTGCTCAAAATAGATTGCTTAAACGAATAATGACTTATTAGCCTAGTGCTTTTTTTCGCAAGCCTAGACATAAACATTATCGTGAGCATAAAGAACAAGCTTTGCGTAACTTTTTACGAGGCTTACAAATTGAATATCGTCCTCAAAACAATCCTGTGTATTCCAAGTAGATAGGTTGGGGTTGTGAATAGAGATTATTTGGGTGGGAAGGAAAATATCTTTTTAACGTTATAAAACTGTCGAGCGATGATGTTTTTTGTAATGACTGGGTCGTCAATAAATTCACCGACTAAGGGGAGTACATATTCCAATAGTTCATCCGCATTTTTGTAATCATCCATTTCTATATAGCGACCATTATATTTGCTGAATATAATAAATTGATGAACAGTTATTTCAATACCAAAAATTCCGAGCTGATAAATGTAACCATAGCTACCATCTTTTAACGCGAAACGTTTCTTTGATTCTGGAGTGAACTCTCGTTGTTGTAGATATTTGTCGACCCCATCGGCGCTTTCGTCAAGAAATATATTGTTGCTTAACATGCTGGCTATATCCTGAGTTGCTATTCTTGTACATCAAAGTTAATAAGCTACGTAAGGTGGCTGTAGATTCATATTATACAATTAAGGGCGGAGGAGCGTAAGACTTCGATGAGGGATGGATGGGGAATGGCCTGACTTAGATGCTGAAGATAGGATAGATCATTTGAGATGCTTGTTTTTGGAAATAGTTATTATGAAGGGTAAGCTCAAGTTCTCAGTGCCCACTTTTATCCACGCCAAAATACATAATAGAGTGGAGTTGAATGAGTGAAGAGGGTAGTTTTTAAGTCAGCGTTCCGGTGACGCTAGAAGAGGAATAGATTCTTTAGGGCCTGGTTACGTCCCACGTGTGGTAGTTATTTTTATAGCTTATCAAAAAGTATGGGAAAGCCGAGTGTGGCTTTTTCATGGCCTGGTTGAATCTGATGAAATATCCCACGGAACTTATCTTTCAAAGTATCTAATTCGCATTATCGGGTTCTTGAATTAAGGCTTCAATCAAGGGGTTAAACATCCCATTTAGATGCATAATCCGATATAATTAGCGCAAATTTTTATATGTTGGATAAAAAATGAACTTTATTGAAACACGCGGCAACAACGGCAATCATCCTATAAACGTGACTTTTTCAGAGGCAATTCTGAACCCAATGTCCTCTTTTGGTGGCATTTATGCCCCTGAATCGATCCCCGAGCTAGGGGATGCGTTCTTAAAAGCGCATATGAGTTCGGACTACAAAACACTGGCTCGTGCCGTGTTGATGGCTTTTGAAATCGATATTGATGCCGCTGTTATCGATGAAGCACTGGCTTTGTATGATTCGTTTGATGATGCGAGTAATCCGGTGCCTGTTGTGAAGGTCAACGATGACTTCTACGTCAGCGAGCTTTATCACGGTCCCACACGTGCATTTAAAGATATGGCGCTACAACCGTTTGGCCTCGTGCTCTCATCCTTAGCGCAAAGCCGTGGAGAGAACTACCTCATTCTAGCAGCTACTAGTGGCGATACCGGCCCGGCAGCGTTGGAGACGTTTAAGGATCGCCCAAATATTCAGGTGGCTTGTATGTACCCAGATGGCGGAACCTCTGATGTGCAGCGCTTACAGATGGTGACGGAAGATGCAGATAACCTGAAGGTGATCGGTATCAAAGGCAATTTCGATGATGCCCAAAGTGCGTTAAAACGTTTGCTGAGTTCTACGGCGTTTAAAGCGACGCTGCAAGAGAAGAAGATCCATTTGTCGGCGGCAAACTCTGTGAATTTTGGCCGTATCATTTTTCAGATTATCTACCATATTCATTCTTACCTAGAGTTAGTGCGACAAGAAGCCATTACACTGGGTGATGAAGTCTATTTAGATGTACCTAGCGGTAACTTCGGTAACGCGTTGGGCGGGTATTATGCGAACAAGATGGGCTTACCGGTTAAAAAGATTCTTATTGCATCTAATGTGAATAATATTCTGACCCAGTTAATTAACACAGGCAAATATGACATACGTGAGATGGCGCTGATTGCGACCACTTCACCGGCAATGGATATTCTAAAATCTTCGAACGTTGAGCGCGTACTGTTTGATCTGTTTGGTGCAGAGCGCACGAAGTCATTAATGGAACAGTTAGATACAGAACATCATTATCAATTAACTGAGGCTGAGTTAGTACAACTTCAAGCGATATTTTCTGCTGATTTCTGTGATGATGAAGAGGGGAAAACGTACATTAAAAATGCGTTTGCGAAAGGCTATTTGATGGACCCTCACACGGCAACCTGTTTTAAAGCCTATGACACATGCAGAGAAGAAAAACTTGTCACTATCGCTTATTCAACAGCAGAGTGGACGAAGTTCTCTCCGGTTATTGCTAATGCATTAACTGGCGAAAATGATACACAAGATATTGATGCGCTTAAGTCGATTGCTAAAGAGGCGGGAATTGATATACCAATAATGATCAGTGCATTGTTTGATAAAGAGAGTGCACAAAAAACCGTGATTGAGAAAGAAGAGATAGAGAAAGAGATTTTAGCTTTTTTGTAGTAGAAAATAAGGCTGCATCAATACATTAAAACCGCTGAGTGTTAGCTCAGCGGTTTTGTGCTTTTTGAGGTTTACACAAGTATCGATTTATCTCTAGACTCATTGTGAAAAGCCGCGATAAGTGAGTAGCGTAAGAAATCACTACAAATCGGTAAATAGTTGTTTATGTAATACTTCACATCATGGGAGTATTCGGTCGCTTTTTCTTCCCAATCCCTTGTAGAAAGATCGCGTAATTTCTGCATCTCCTGATCTAACCCAGACATCACACATCTCACAACATGTTCTGAATCGTTCTCTTTTGCATGATCGGTAACGGCAACTATCAGCGTTGAATTTGTCGTATTCCACTCAAACATTAAGTAACGCGATTCATCGACAACATTGATAGAAAGTAGGCTCATGGTTTTGTCGATGCACTGTTCAATTGCACGAACCACTGATTTCTCGGAACCATCTGTGCACTCTGAATGATGTATTGTGTGTGTGGTTTTGGTGTTGTTAGATTTTTCTGGACTAACGTTATTGTGTTCTTCCCAATTCAGTTTCATATTTTTGCTCTAGTTAAATTGAAATCAATATTATCGCTGGGATTTTACCGTATTCTTGGCTGAAATATTAGTCGTAAAAGTGGGCGTATCTCTGGCATATGGAAGGAGTAGAGTTCTAATTAATTAAAACACTTCTGAAATCAGTCTTCGCCCCCTTTCATTGCATATAATAAACTTAATCTAGTGATTGTTTCTGTTGTTATTTTGTCTTTTTCACTTAGATCATTCCAGAGTAATACGCCTTGCATGTAGCCAAAACATCAACTATTTTCGACTATTCTGTTCGTAAAGCATCAATGGGGTCGAGATTTGCTGCACGCCTTGCAGGTAATACTCCAGCCAATAAACCGATAGCGACAGCCAAACTTTCCGCGCCAATCACAAAAGACCAAGGCGTATGTACTGGAAGGTTTGGTATTGTCAAAGTGAGTAAATGCGCCCCTCCTATACCGATGAGCAATCCGAAAAATCCGCCAAGGCTTGCAAGTACAATAGCCTCGCCTAAAAAGACAACCATGATCTGATTTTTTGTTGCCCCAAGTGCGCGAAACAAACCTATCTCGGAGATACGTTCATTAACTGCAATTGTCATAATTGTTAGAACACCAATACCACCAACGAAGAGAGAGATACCACCTAAAGCACCTACCGCGAGGGTTAAAACATTCAATATGGAGCTCATCACTTCTAACATCTGTTCTTGCGTTAAAATGGTAAAATCTTCCTGGCCATGCCGATTAATCAATAGTGTTTGTATATGATTAATCAAGTCATCAACATTTGCCGCCGCTTGGTATTTCACTTGAATTTCCATGAGACTTTGTCGGTTGAATAACTCCATAGCACGTGTAGTCGGAATGTAGACAGCATCATCCACGTCTACACCGAGAATTTGTCCTTTAGATTCCATGACACCGATAACCCGATAACGAAAACCACCTAACCGGACTTTTTCACCTAATGGGTTTTTGTTGGCAAAGAGTTCTTGTTTAACTTTGTGTCCAAGCACAACGTATGGCCTGGGAGAGATATCATCGTCGTCAGGGAGAAACTTACCTATCGCAGGATAGATTTCAAATATCTGAGGGAAACTAGCGTTAACTCCATATACAACAGTGCGTCGCTGTTTTTTGTAAAACTCTACTTCGGCATTACCTTGCACGACCGAGTTAGTTGCGATGACTTGAGAGAGTTTTTCGATTGCACGGGCATCGTCGATTTTTAATGGCCGAATATTACTGAGTGCGGCAACGTTACCACCATGGGTTTGTGTTGTTCCTGGTTGAATATTAATGATATTGCTGCCGAACTGGGAGAATTCACTCATCACATATTTATGTAGTCCTTCGCCAATGGATGTTAATAGAACAACTGCGGCGATTCCAACGGCAATGCCAATGGCGGTTAATACACTGCGCATACGATGTGCGATGATAGAGCCGAGTGTTAGTTTTATAAAATCACTTGAGCGCATGACTAACGTCCATAAAGTGCATTAACTGGATTCAATTTTGCTGCACGCCGTGCGGGTAGAATGCCAAACAAAACACCAGTTAATGTTGCGACGAAAACAGCGGATACGCTGGCCCACCAAGGCGCGGTAAAATAGAGTTCTTCAAAAAGTTCTGAAATTAAATGGGTGCCGAGATAACCCAATACCGTGCCCGTTAAAGCTCCAAGCGCTGATAATAAAATTGCTTCAAACAAAAATAGTGTTTGAATCTGTTTGGGAGGGGAACCAAGTGCCTTAAAAAGACCAATTTCAGTGGTGCGCTGAGATACAGCAATTAACATCACGTTCATAATGAGAATGCCGGCGACGGCTAAACTGATTGCGGCTATACCTGCGACGGCCATGGTGAGTGTTTTTAAAATATTGTCGAAGGTAGAGAGTATGGCGTCTTGCGTGATAACGGTAATATCTTCTTCATTTTGATGACGCTGCTTTGTAATTCGTAAGATATCTTTTTTCGCTTTCTCCAACACTTCTCGGCTCTTTGCTGAAACTAAAATTCGAAATAGAGAAGGGGAGTTAAATACTGCTTGTGCAGACATGACAGGGATAACAACCGTCTCGTTCATATCCATACCGACCGCAACACCTTGATCAGCGAGTACGCCGATGACACGGAACCGTCGGTCGCCAATTCTTAGCCATTGTCCTAATGCATTTTTGTTTTTAAACAGTTCTTGTTTGACAGTCGCACCGATAATGCAAACGGGTGTAGCACTATGGCTGCTGGATTTAGGAAGATATTTACCTCGCCCAACATGCGTTTCTATCACAAACTGTGCATCGTAACTGGAGCCAAAAATGATGGCCTCACGTTCCAGTCCATTATGTGAAACAGGCGCTGCACCAATTACTACTGGCGCTACATATTTAATATAGGGGCTTTTTGTTAATGCGTCAGCATCATCAAGTGTCAGATCTCGTGGTGTTTCACCAATAAAGTTTGCAGGAGAACCTCCAGTGGTTTCTGAGCGACCGGGAAGAACAATTAGTAGGTTACTCCCCAGTGATGAAAATTGGTCCATTACATAACTTCGCGCACCGTCACCTAACGCAGAAAGTATGATGACACTGGCAACACCGATAGACATGGCTAATAACATCAGCGCGGTTCTTACTTTTGCAAAGTATAGTGAATGTGATGTGAAGCGTAAAATATCGGTGCTTCTCATAAGCCTGTTGTCGTATTGGCATCGGAAATTATTTTGCCGTCTTCCATATGGATTTTTCGTGTCGCTCTCTCTCCCAACACCGGGTCATGAGTGACAATCATCAGCGTAATTCCCTGCTGATTTAATTCTTCTAATACTCGAATAACATCACTGCCAGACTTTTTATCGAGATTACCGGTTGGTTCGTCGGCCAACAAAATTTGAGGCTGCATAATGGTTGCTCTTGCGATGGCAACACGTTGTCGCTGCCCACCCGATAGTTGTTCTGGTCGGTGATCGGCGCGGTTTTGCATATCAGTATTATTTAACGCGTCGAGAACTCTATGTTTTCGTTCAAAGGGTGGCATGCCAGCAAGTAACATGGGTAGTTCGATGTTTTGATAGGCGGTTAGACGTGGCACTAAATGAAAAGCTTGAAAAACAAAACCGATTTTTTGTTGACGTACTTTTGCCTGTTCGATTTCATTTAAGCTGGTCACGTTTTTCTCTTCAAGAAAATAGTCACCGCTGTCAGGTTTATCTAATAAGCCAATCATATTTAGCAAAGTCGATTTTCCTGAGCCGGACGATCCCATGATGGATATGTAGTCTCCAGCTTGAATGTCCAGAGATACATTATCCAACGCGTGTACTTCTTGTTCACCAACCTGATAAAATCGGCTGGCAGTTTTCAGCGAGATTTGCAAGCGCGCTATTCTCCGTTACTTTCCGCAGTGACCAAAACGCCTTCTTTTATTCCTTTGCGATCGAGAGAGAGTACGACTTTATCGTTTAACTTAAGCCCTTTTATTATCTCAGTCGCTTTCCAATTGCTTAGGCCTTTTTCAACTGTTGTTTGGTGAATTGTTTGATCCGAATCATCAAAAAGATAAACTTTATTTTCATCAAATATAGCTTCGGTGGGTACCCACAAAACATCGTGGCGCGTATCTAAAATAACTTCCAAATCGGCACTATAGCCAGGCAGTAGCGACTTATACTGGTTTTCATCCATAAATATTGCTTCGATGTCTACCGTACGCGCCTGCTTTTCCAACTCAAAAACATAAGGGGCGATGCGCCGAACTGCGCCGAGAAAAAACTGATCGGGAAAAGCATCCAGTGTTATACGAGCTTCCATACCTTCGACAATTGCGGGCGCATCGACTTCGTCGATAGGTGCGAGAATATAGAGGCAACTGGTATCCACCATATCAACCGCTGGGGGCGTAATAATACCCGGTGGTGAAGGCGTCACATATTCGCCCACTTCACCATTGATTTCAGCGATACTACCGGAAAAAGGCGCGCGTAAACGGGTGCGCTCAAGTGTCGCTCTTGTGGCTTCTAAACGGGCGATGCTCACCTCAATTTTTGAATTAGCGACACTACATGCGATGCCGCTGGTTTTTGTTTGTGTTTGTGCATGGTCAACCAGTTCTTCGGTTGATAATCCCTCTTTCCAGAGGCTCATTACCCGTTTTTCTTCACGAGCTGCGGCCTCTGCATGTAGACAAACTTCTTCCGCTTGTTTTGTGGTGGCGTGTAACTCTTTTTCTGTGAGAAGAACTTGTGCGCGTAAATCGTCGTTCCAGATTTCTAGCAAGAGTTGTCCTTTAGCGACCTTATCACCTTCTTTAACATTTAGACTGGCGACCTGGCCACCTGAGGGTGGGGTAAGTTTGGCACGACGACAAGCTTTTACCGTGCCTGCACGGGTATTCGAAACGGTGGACTCAACAATTCCTTTATCTACCGTATGTAACACGACAGGAATTGACTCTGCGGGTTCTCGAAAGATAAAAAAGACAGCGATTATGACAGCAACAATAATGAACAGTTTGATTTTAGTTTTCATGAATTTTGATGATTTGTTTAGTATCCTCTCTTAAAGTCTATGTGGCTTGTTGAGTTATATCAAGCCGTGTTTGTCCAGTATTCATTGATGCTTAAAAAGTTGCAGAAAATACTATGCCTTGTGCAGTCGGGTATAGAGACCACTTAAAACTCTGCTGGGATGATGATTGAACTATTTTGCTCTTGAAATTATCAGCAACGGATGTCCCTATGCTGTAGCCAATCAATGCGCCTGCAAATGCGTCAGAAAACCAATGAATATTTACCGATACACTTACTCCTATCCAAGTTGCATAAGCAAACGATAGCCACTTCTGGTTTTTTTTTTCTGGATAGAGCTGCGTATAGGTTGTTGCCATGGCAAAGGCAACTGCAGTATGTCCGCTTGGCCAGCCGTCAAACAGACCTCTTTCTAAAATTCCCCACTTAAAGTCATGACTGAAATCGTTTGATTTAGTTTTTTCAAAAGGCTCTGGAGGTTTTCTTCCAGTAAAGGCTTTGTAGCTTGAGGTAATAGTTGCGCCGAGAATTGCGGCCTGACCGAGCGCGAGGGCAGTCCACTGTTTTTTTTCATCGCCTTCTTCGATACCGGTGGAGTATAAGTAGTAGGGTAATGCAATTGGCAATACTCCTCCGATAAATACAGCAGGGAAGCCAGCATAGAGAATTTCACGATGCTGGTGACTGGTGCGGTAAACTTTCCAATCAATCCCTTCTTCGACTAAATAGTAGGTTCCAGCGACACCGAGCAAGTGATTTGCGCCGTAGTTAGCTGTGAAGGAGTTTAGGAGTGCTGAATCAATATTGTAGAAAAGATTGTTGATGGGCACAGGTCTGTTGTTTTCTAAATCCTGTGCTTCGGCATCCACCGAAATCAAGAAAACAGATATTAGTAAACAGTAAGGGATTGATAGATTTTTAAGCACGTAAATTTGGAGTACGATTATTATTGATTCGGAGATTAACATAAAGCGAACAAAATATTGTGGTTAATAAGTGATCATTATGTGTGGTGGTTCCCATGGCCGTAAAGATTACTGTGGCAGACTGTTATCAAATTGCATCAAGTCACGGGATTTTCTTCTAAATTTCTCATAATTATTCCAATGTCAAAGCGCTAATGCTAGACACTTGAGGCCGGGGTGAGTAAAATTCGGCTGATTAAATCAGGTTTCAATCTTTAAAGCGAGTCGGCATTAGTCTTCTCGCTTTATCTGTAATTACGGGGTTATAATTTGAGACAACAAGCCATTTTAGCACTTGCGGACGGCAGTGTTTTTTGCGGTGAATCTATTGGTGCAGATGGTCAAACTGTCGGTGAGGTTGTTTTTAATACAGCGATTACCGGTTATCAAGAGATATTGACCGATCCTTCTTACAGTCGCCAAATCGTTACATTAACCTACCCACATATTGGTAATGTTGGTATTACTACTGAAGATGAAGAGTCTTCTGACATCGCGGCAAGCGGACTTATTATCCGTGATGCTTCTCTGGTTGGTAGTAACTGGCGTAGTCAACTTTCACTTTCTGAATATTTAAAGCAACAAAATATCGTCGGTATTGCAGGCATTGATACACGTCGTTTAACGCGAATTTTGCGTGAAAAAGGTGCGCAAGGTGGTTGTATTTTAGTCGGTTCGGATATTAGCGAAGAACAGGCGATTGCAGCAGCAAAAGAATTCCCAGGCCTTCAGGGCATGGATCTAGCGAAAGAAGTTACTACCAAGAAGCCGTACCCTTGGGCACAAGGTGTTTGGAATTTAGAGTCCTCTTACGACGAGGCTGAACTCAGCGAAGACGATGCAAAGTATCATGTTGTTGCTTACGATTTTGGGGTGAAACGCAATATTCTTCGTTTGCTTGTTGACCGTAAATGTAAGGTGACGGTTGTTCCTGCTGCGACACCTAGCGCAGATGTGCTCGCGATGAATCCAAATGGCGTTTTTTTATCCAATGGGCCGGGTGATCCAGAGCCTTGTGATTACGCGATTTCTGCCATCAAAGATATTCTCGATAAAAGCATTCCTATTTTTGGAATATGTTTGGGGCATCAACTGTTGGCGCTTGCCAGTGGCGCGAAAACTGTCAAGATGAAATTTGGCCATCATGGTGCGAATCATCCTGTTCAAGATTTGGAAAGCAAAGAAGTGATGATCACTAGCCAAAATCATGGCTTTGCAGTAGATGAAACTTCTTTACCTGACAATTTGAAAGCGACACATATTTCGTTGTTTGATAAGTCGTTACAAGGGATCAAACGAACCGACAAACCTGCTTTTAGTTTTCAAGGTCATCCGGAAGCAAGTCCGGGTCCTCACGACGTCGAAAAACTGTTTGATCAGTTTGTCGAGTCTATGAAATAAGTTTTATTGACTAAAGGGCGCCTCCGAAATTGATTTAGAGTGATGATAACAAGGCAAAACAAAACGAAAAAGCGGAGTTTACTGCAGTAAATGAGCATTTTGAGTTTTGTTTTCCTCGGTACCCTTTAGGGTAAACGCAGTTAGCACGCTATAAATCTATTTCCGGAGGTGCCCTTAAGCAAAGTCACATAAGTTGAAATAGAGCCAATGCCAAAACGTACAGATCTAGAAAGTATATTAATTATCGGAGCCGGCCCCATTGTGATTGGTCAGGCTTGTGAGTTTGATTACTCGGGTGCCCAAGCGTGTAAAGCGCTTAAAGAAGAGGGCTATCGGGTAATATTAATTAACTCAAATCCCGCCACGATTATGACTGATCCTGGCACGGCAGACAGTGTTTATATCGAGCCTATTCACTGGCAAACCGTCGAAAAAATTATAGAAGTGGAAAAACCCAGTGCGCTGTTACCGACAATGGGTGGCCAAACCGCATTGAACTGTGCACTCGATTTAGTGCGCGAAGGCGTGTTGGAAAAATATGGCGTCGAACTTATCGGTGCAGCACAAGATGCAATCGATAAAGCTGAAGATCGTGATCGTTTCAAAAAAGCGATGACTAAAATTGGTTTAGATACGCCAACAGCCGGTGTCGCACATAGCATGGAAGAAGCAGAGCAAGTGCAAGCGCTGATTGGTTATCCTGCGATTATACGCCCCTCATTTACCATGGGCGGTAGTGGTGGCGGAATCGCGTATAACCATGATGAGTTCCTTGATATCTGCCGCCGTGGTTTGGATCTTTCTCCGACTAACGAATTATTGATCGAAGAATCGGTGTTAGGTTGGAAAGAGTATGAGATGGAAGTGGTTCGTGATCACAAAGATAACTGTATTATTATCTGCTCCATTGAAAACTTTGATCCTATGGGTGTTCACACCGGAGATTCTCTAACGGTAGCACCAGCACAAACACTTACCGATAAAGAATATCAAATCATGCGTAACGCCTCTTTGGCAGTATTGCGTGAGATTGGTGTTGATACCGGTGGGTCTAACGTACAGTTTGCGGTTAATCCAAAAAATGGTCGCATGATTGTTATCGAGATGAATCCGCGTGTTTCTCGTTCTTCTGCATTAGCGTCTAAAGCAACTGGTTTCCCCATAGCAAAAGTAGCAGCAAAATTGGCTGTAGGCTACACATTGGATGAGTTGCAAAACGAAATCACTGGTGGTTCAACACCTGCGTCGTTTGAGCCAAGTATCGACTATGTTGTTACAAAAATTCCGCGTTTTACGTTTGAAAAATTTCCACAAGCCAACGCAACACTGACGACACAAATGAAGTCGGTGGGTGAAGTGATGGCAATCGGTCGTACCTTTCAAGAATCGCTACAAAAAGCGATTCGTGGCTTAGAAACGGGTAAATGTGGGCTTGATGAAATTGTTGACCCTGAAAATGACCAGCGTATGGAAATCATTCGTCACGAATTAGCTGTTCCTGGTGAAGAGCGACTTTGGTATGTGGCTGATGCATTTCGTGCAGGCATGAGTGTGGAAGATATATTCAATGTCTCCCAGATTGATCCTTGGTTCTTGGCGCAAATTGAAGATTTGTTAAAAGAAGAAGCTAAGCTTAAAGAAACGTCGTTAAGCGCGCTTGACGAAAAAGAGATGTTTCGTCTTAAGCAGAAGGGTTTCTCAGACGCACGATTGGCAAAACTGCTTGCTCAATCGGAAGAGGGTGTAAGAAAGCATCGTCACAAATTAAATATCCATCCCGTTTACAAACGTGTTGATTCTTGTGCCGCTGAGTTTTCTACGGCGACTGCTTACATGTACTCAACGTACGAAGAAGAGTGTGAAGCTGCACCAAGTGATAAAGAAAAAATTATCGTGCTAGGTGGCGGACCAAATCGAATTGGTCAGGGAATTGAGTTTGACTATTGCTGTGTTCATGCAGCCCTTGCTATGCGTGAAGATGGTTATGAAAGTATTATGGTTAACTGTAATCCTGAAACCGTTTCTACGGATTACGATACCTCGGACCGACTCTATTTCGAGCCGCTAACGCTGGAAGACGTACTTGAAATTGTTGCGTTGGAAAAACCAAAAGGTGTTATTGTTCATTATGGTGGACAAACACCGTTACGTTTAGCGCGTGCTTTGGAAAATGCCGGCGTACCAATTATTGGTACCTCACCTGATGCAATTGACCGCGCGGAAGATCGTGAGCGCTTCCAACAAATGGTGAGCAAATTGGGTTTAAAACAGCCTGCAAATGCAACCGCAAGAAATGCTGCTGACGCAGTTAAACTAGCGGAAGAAATCGGGTATCCGTTAGTTGTTCGTCCATCTTACGTTTTAGGTGGTCGTGCCATGGAAATTGTTTATAACGAAGCAGACTTAACACGTTATATGCGGGAAGCTGTTTCTGTTTCTAATGATTCGCCCGTGTTGCTTGATCGCTTTTTGGATGATGCGGTTGAAATTGATGTAGATGCAATCTGTGATGGTGAAAATGTATTGATTGGCGGTATCATGGAACATATTGAACAAGCTGGTATCCATTCTGGTGATTCAGCATGTTCATTACCGCCGTATACACTATCGACTGAAATTCAAGATCGTATTCGCGAACAGATCAAACAGATGGCCATCGAATTAGGTGTTGTTGGTTTGATGAATACACAATTTGCAGTGAAAGGCGATGATATTTATATTATCGAAGTTAATCCTCGTGCATCTCGTACGGTTCCATTTGTTTCTAAAGCGGTAGGACAGCCACTCGCGAAGATCGCAGCGCGCTGTAAAGTCGGTGAAACACTGGCGGATCAGGGAATGGAATCGGAAATTCAACCGAAGTTTTATTCTGTGAAAGAAGCGGTTTTTCCTTTTGTTAAGTTTCCCGATGTTGATCCAGTGCTTGGGCCGGAGATGAAATCAACAGGTGAAGTGATGGGAATCGGTCGCGATTTTGGTGAAGCATTTGCAAAAGCACAATTGGGTGCAGGGGAAACCTTACCCAGCGGTGGTGTTGCGTTTTTGAGTGTGAAAGATAGTGATAAACCACGTGCAGCGAATGTGGCTAAAGATCTCATCGAACTTGGTTTTGAAATTTGGTCTACTTCGGGAACGGCTAAAATGCTTCAAGATGCGGGAATGGAAGCAACAATCGTAAATAAAGTGACTGAAGGTCGGCCACATATTGTTGATAAATTGAAAAGCGACGAAGTTTCATTTGTCATCAATACTGCACAAACCAAACAAGCGGTTGCCGATTCGTTTTCACTACGTAGGGCAGCGCTTCAGCATAAAGTTACCTATACAACAACAATATCTGGTGCTATAGCAACTTGCCAGGCATTAAAGCGATTAAAAAATAGAGAAGTTAATCGTTTACAGGATATCCACAAGGAGTTACTCAATGAATAAAGTCCCTTTAACAGTTAACGGTGCAGAAAAGCTAAAGAAAGAGCTTAAGCAGCTTAAATCTGTTGAAAGACCACAAGTGATTCAAGCAATTGCTGAAGCACGAGAGCATGGTGACTTGAAAGAAAACGCAGAGTACCATGCTGCGAAAGAACAACAGGGATTTATTGAAGGTCGTATTAAAGAAATCGAAGGTAAGTTGGGTAATGCACAAATTATCGATGTGAGGGAAATTGATGCGGGTGGAAAAGTGGTTTTTGGAACCACAGTGGAAATTTGTGACGAAGAAACCGGTGACTCTTTTACGTATCAGATTGTTGGTGATGACGAAGCTGATATTAAAGCGGGTAAAATTTCTGTTAGTGCACCTATCGCGAGAGCATTAATTGGAAAAGAACAAGAGGATATTGTTGAGGTTAAAACACCTAGCGGTATCAAAGAGTATGAAATTACTGCGGTACGTTACGAATAAACCATTTCTACAGCGCAATTTTACGCTGAATTTCATTAAACCACTGCTCAAACTCTGAAGCGGGCAGTGGTTTACTTAAAAAGTATCCTTGAATTAAATCACATTTCATCTCTGCCAGCACATCCCAACCTTCCTGGGTTTCGACACCTTCAGCAACAACGGTTAATCCCAAATTGTGTGCTAAGTCTATGGTGCTTTTAACTATGGCGCGATCACTTCTATCGTTATCAATGTTCATAATGAACGAGCGATCAATTTTCAATTCATTAACCGGAAGATTTTTTAAGTACGCAAGTGATGAATAGCCTGTACCGAAATCGTCAATCGCAATTTTAATTCCCATATTGTGCAAACCAGCCAAAACACTTTTTGCAAGTTCTGGATTTTCCATCATTGCGCTTTCTGTGACTTCAAGAATTAATTGCTCTGATTCAATGGATTTTATATCTAACAGAAAATGGATCATGGTAATTAAATGCGGATTTTGCAAATTGAAAACAGATAAATTAACCGCGACACCAACTTTGAGACCTGATTTATTCCAAATCTCGACTTGAGTCAGCGCTTGTTGCAAAACCCATTCAGTTAAAGGATGAATCAATCCTGATTCTTCAGCAATATCGATTGCCAGGTCTGGCGGAATAAAGCCTTTTTCAGGATGAAACCAGCGTAGTAGTGCTTCGACTTCGATTGTACGGTCTAAGGCAAGTGAAAACTTTGGTTGGTAGTAGAGTTGAAGCTCACTATTATTGATGGCATCTCTAAGTTCGGACACTAAAGATAAACGATCTAAACTATTTTGATCATCATTAGGGCTATAAAAAGAGTAACCGCTATGCCCTTTCTTCGCAACGTACATGGCGACATCAGCATAGCGCATCATATCTGTTTCGTTTTGTGCATGGTTTGGGTAAGTAGCAATCCCGATGCTTGCGCTTATATGGAGTTGGTGAGCATCGATAAGAAACGGACGGCGTAGAATTACAAGAATTTGTTCGGCGATATTTTCCAAAATTTCATGTTCAACATTGTGAAATAGTATGCCAAACTCATCCCCTCCCAAACGTGCAACGACGTCTTTTCCTCCCGCAATATTCGAGAGTCGGCATGCCGCATCTTGTAATAGAATATCCCCAATATGATGTCCGATCGTATCATTGATTTCTTTAAAACGATCCAGGTCGATAAGGAATAGTGCGGGGGTTATGTGGGTATCTCTGTTGTCTTGTATGGAGTTCTTAATTTCCTCTAGCAACAATGTTCTGTTGGGCAAACCTGTTAAGTTATCATGTAGTGCCTGATGCAGAAGTTCAGTTTGTCGTTGTGCGACTTGAGTGTTCATCTCATTAAAGGCACCGTTGAGTGAGGCAATTTCTTTGTGACAATCTAATGGAAGATCTGAAACCACTTCATTCTTAGCCCCTTTTTTAAGCGCATTGGTGAGAGTTTGGATGGGACGAAAAACAATTTTTTCAAGGAAAAAATAGAAAATAACAATGAGAACAATTGCTGATATTCCTAATAAGGATACCAGCAAATTTAATTCGCCAGTTGTTTTTTCAAACACTGCGACATTATGCTTTTTAAAACTTTCTAATGCTAAATCGAGCTGGCTTAAGCTGAGCCACGTTAATTCGATAGCCGGTTTCACTTCTTTTTCGTAATAATGTTTGAGTTTTTCTGGTTCTTCGTTGGAGTGATTGTTGTCATTAAATTTTTCTAGGCTAAATATTGATTGACTGATTTTTGTTAGAAGTGTGCTAGCTTCTGTCGAAATTGGCCAATGTCTAGATTTCAGTTCAGTGCTGATGGATAGCGCTTTTTGAATGGTGATGTTTATGTCACCAACATCGCTTGCATAAAGTGCAGGGCTTGTTGTGTAGCTATCAATTTTGTTGTTGGCTTGCCAAAGTGCATATCGCAGTTCTTGAATTTGATTATGTAAATTTGAACGAAGTTGAATGTCGTTGATTAAATGATTCTGTTCATTTTTTATTTTACTATTACCCCAGAAGGTAATACACAATACAGCAAAAGTGGTTGCTGTTAAAAAAACAAGAATCTGACTTTTTAACGAATATTGTTGCATTTGAAACAAGTTTTGAATTTAGACGGAAAGTACCACCTTATCGGCAATAGTTTGATGAGATTTAGGTGTATTTGATATAAACAATTGATTACCTTTAATTACTCAGTGAAATAATCTTTTCCCTAACGTTGCATAAGAGTTCGGAATTAAAAACCTATAGCGCTGCAATATACCCAAAGCGATTGAGATTTAGGTGTGATAGCGTTCCCTTTTTTACTCATGACTGCGTTGCTCCTCCTTACATAGAATGGCTATGTTGCGTCGTCGCGCCTTGTCATGCGCAAAAAATGAAGT